>JGI12316J14372_10002632_pt1 | contig 18932 bp, 20 predicted proteins | sample MarCyaLeptolynsp_FD_14372 | JGI IMG/M metagenome (IMG submission 14372) | reverse complement strand
CCCCCGCCTCAAATTCACCCACCCCATGCGGGTGGTGAAACTGCGGGTCCTTACCTTGACCCTGACGGGCCTTTGGGCCGCCCTCAGCCTCGCCGTCGTTCTGGCCTATCCGACGGCCCCGATCTGGGTGGTTGTCCCCTGGATTGCGCTGGTCGGATACTTCCTGTGGCTGACCGTCCACAGGACCTTCCAAACTGCCGCCTAGACCTGCCAAAATGGAGCATCTGACGGCTTGACTTGGGGCCGCCAAAACGTATGATCCGCGCCCATTCGCCGGTATGACCCGCCAAAACGGGCTGTTCCGGCGCATTTTCTTTTGACGTGAGGCTTGTTGGCGCGGGATTTTCCGCAGCCTTCCGGCCTTTTTGCAGGTTGGACAGGCACATGTTCGCGGTCATCCGCACAGGCGGCAAGCAGTATAAAGTGGCACAGGACGATGTGCTGTCGGTCGAAAAGCTCGCAGGTGAGCCCGGCGACAAGATCGAGATTTCGGAAGTTCTGATGGTCGGCGGTGACGGCGCGCCGAAGGTCGGTTCCCCGCTTCTCGATGGTGCCAAGGTGTCTGCCGAGGTGGTCGGCCAGAGCCGCGACCGCAAGGTGCGCATCTTCAAGAAGGTGCGCCGGCACACCTACCGCCGCACCAAGGGCCACCGCCAGCACAAGACGCAGATCAAGATCACCGGCATCAGCGCGTAACCCGCAAGCGACCGGTAACGTAGAGACACTCGGAGAAGACAAGATGGCACATAAGAAGGCAGGCGGTTCATCCCGCAACGGTCGCGACTCTGAAGGCCGTCGTCTTGGCGTGAAGAAGTTCGGCGGCGAGTCCGTCATCCCCGGCAACATCATCATCCGTCAGCGCGGCACCAAGTGGCACCCGGGCGACAATGTCGGCATGGGCAAGGATCACACGATCTTTGCGATGACCGAGGGCACGGTCGAGTTCCGTGAGTGCGCCGGCAAGCGGATTTACGTATCCGTTCTTCCGTCAACCCCGGTATCGGCAGCGGCCGAATAACACGCGGTGGATCAGGTGCCACCGCAAGGTGGCATCCATCATGAGGCAATAGCCGTTCGGGAGGGAGATGGATCGCCATCTCCCTTTTGTTTTGCTCCCGCCCTCATGAAAGGACAGATCCATGCGGGCACAATTGAGAACGAAGCGCCTTCAACTGCGCTGGATCACGATGGACGACGCTCCCCGCCTGACCGAGCTTGCGGACAACTGGAACGTGGCCCGCATGCTGGCCCGGCTGCCCCACCCTTACCCCGAAAACGGGGCAGAGGACTGGATCGTGACACATGAGGAGATGCGCGCCCGCGGCCATGGCTCGCCCTACGCCATCTGCCTTGAGGGTGAGCTCATCGGCGTCGTTGGCGTCGAATACATGGAGCAGGCCCACGGCCAGGGCCCGGCAGTGGAGCTGGGTTACTGGCTCGGCGAGCCCTATTGGGGCCAGGGCTTTGCAACAGAAGCCGCAGACGCTGCGATCACCATCGGTTTTGCCGATCTCGGTGTCAGCCGGCTGACGTCGGGCCACTTCGAGGAAAACCCTGCATCTGGCAGTGTGCTGAAGAAGTGCGGCTTCGAGTATAGTGGCTCGTCCAAACGCCATTGCCTGGCGCGCGGAGAGGACATGCCGTCCGTCGACCTGGTCATGACCCGTGACCGCTGGATCGACCGGCTGGTGGAACAAAAGGCGTAAGACCGGACCCGTGACCCATTCGCTACCCGGCATGAGCGACATCGCAATCGAGACCTCCCGTCTCGTCATGCGCCCGCTCGTGTCCGGGGACGCGGAGGCCTATGCGCGCGCTGCAAGCGACACCCGCATCGGCGCGGTCATGGATCACATCCCCACGCCCTGCCCCACATCGCTGGTCGAGGAATGGAGCGCTGACGTTCCCGGGCAAATTGCAGCGGGTACGGACTATCGGCTGGTCATCACGCAAAGGAGCGATGGCTCCCTCATCGGCGCGGCCATTCTGGGCGGCATGATCGATCTGGGCCCCAGCGGCCGCCAGTACGAACTGAGCTACTGGGTCAATCCTGTAGAGTGGAACAAGGGTCTGGCGACTGAATGCGCTACCGGCATGCGGGACTGGGCATTCGGGACACTGAAGGCCGGTGGTTTGCGCGCTGCCTGCGCCCTCGACAACACGGCGTCTGCTCGGGTGCTTGAAAAGACGGGGTTTCATTTCATGAACGCCACCTTGTCCGAGCACCCTGACGCGCCCCGGCTGCGCAACAACTACCGCATGGACAAGCCCCGCTGGGAACAACTTGCGAGGGCGGCAGCATGAAGTTCCTTGATCAGGCCAAGGTGTTCGTCAGATCCGGTGCCGGCGGCAACGGCACCGTCTCCTTCCGGCGCGAAAAGTACATCGAGTTCGGTGGACCCGACGGTGGTGACGGCGGCAAGGGCGGCGACGTGTGGGCGGAATGCGTGCATTCGCTCAACACGCTGATCGACTACCGCTACCAGCAACACTTCAAGGCCAAACGCGGCGAGAGCGGCGCCGGACGCGACCGCTCCGGCAAGGGTGGCGACGACGTGGTGCTGAAGCTGCCTGTCGGCACCCAGATCTTCGAGGAAGACAACGAGACGCTGATTGCCGACCTGACCGAACCCGGACAGCGTGTGCTGCTGGCACAGGGCGGCAATGGCGGCTGGGGCAATGCCCGCTTCAAGAGCTCGACCAACCGGGCGCCGCGCCGGGCCAATGAAGGCCAGGAAGCGGAAGAACGCTGGATCTGGCTGCGCCTCAAGCTGATCGCCGATGCCGGGCTCGTGGGCCTGCCCAATGCCGGGAAGTCGACCTTTCTCGCCGCCGTCACTGCCGCCAAGCCCAAGATCGCCGACTATCCTTTCACCACCCTGGCGCCCAATCTCGGCGTGGTGAAGGTGGATGACGCCGCCTTCGTGCTGGCCGACATTCCCGGCCTCATCGAAGGCGCTCATGAAGGTCACGGGCTGGGTGACCGCTTCCTCGGTCATGTGGAACGCACCAATGTGCTGCTGCATCTCGTCGATGCCACGCAGGACGATGTGGCCGACGCCTATCGCACCATACGCGCCGAGCTTGAAGCCTATGGTCATGGCCTTGCAGAGAAGCCCGAGCTTGTCGCGCTCTCTAAGGTTGATGCGTTGACCGACGAAGCGCGCGCTGAGAAGAGCGCGGCCCTCGAGACAGTATCCGGCGCGAAGCCCATTCAGCTGTCCAGTGCCAGCGGCGAAGGCGTGACCGAGACCCTGCGCGCCATCAACGTCTATGTGGCCGATGTCCGGCAGATGCGTATCGATGAGGCGGAGGCTGAGGACGCCGCGAAGCAGGCGCAGGCTGAAGACCGCCCCGCGCCAGCTGAAGGGTGGCGGCCATGAGCACCCGCCTCACACAGGCCCGGCGCGTGGTCATCAAGATCGGGTCTGCGCTTTTGGTGGATGCAGCGTCCGGCACCATGCGCAGTGCGTGGCTCAGAACGCTCGCCGACGACGTGGCCCGTCTGCGGGCGCGCGGCCAGCAGGTGATCATTGTCTCGTCCGGGGCCATCGCCGTGGGGAGCAAGGCTCTGGGACTTGGCGCAAGGAACACGCTGGCACTCGAAGAGAGCCAGGCGGCCGCGGCCTTCGGCCAGATCGGTCTTGCCCGCGCCTACCAGGAAGCACTGGACGCACATGCCATCCGCATCGCCCAGGTGCTGCTGACCCTCGGCGACACCGAAGCCCGCCGCGCCTATCTCAACGCCCGCTCGACCCTGACCAAGCTGCTGGACTTTGACCTTGTGCCCGTGGTCAACGAGAACGACACGGTAGCGACGACGGAAATCCGCTACGGCGACAACGACCGCCTCTCGGCACGGGTCGCCAGCATGGTGGATGCCGACTGTCTGGTGCTGCTGTCGGATGTGGATGGTCTTTACACGCAAGACCCTGTCCGCAATCCCAACGCCCGACTGGTGCCCGAAGTCGACACCATTACGCCTGAGATCGAAGCCATGGCGGGGACAGCAGGCACGGACATGTCGACCGGCGGCATGGTGACCAAGCTCGAAGCCGCCCGCATCGCCACCGAAGCAGGCGTTCATATGGTGATTGCCAGGGGCGCCACCGATCATCCGCTGCAGGCCATCGAGAGTGGTGCCAACGCGACCTGGTTTACCGCCCACGACACACCGGTCGTTGCCCGCAAGCGCTGGATCTCCGGCAGCCTGCAGCCCGCAGGCACCATCACGGTGGATGACGGCGCCGCCCGCGCCCTCGCCGGCGGCCGCAGTCTGCTTCCCGCCGGTGTCACCGCCGTATCCGGCAGGTTTGACCGCGGCGATGCCGTGATCGTGCAAGACGGCGCCGGAACCGAGCTCGGTCGCGGGCTTGTTGCCTACGCGTCCGACGATGCGGCCCGCATTGCCGGGCACAAAAGCGGTGAAATCGAAGCCCTGCTTGGCTATCGTGGCCGGGATGAGATGATCCACCGGGATCATCTGGCATTGAACCGTGCGGCCAAGGGCACACATAGAACGCCTTCTGACAAGACGGACCCGCAGAGCGAGTTGGCAAAATGAGCGTCGTTGAAACACTCCATACCGCAGATCCTGATGTGGTCGAGACCATGCGCGAGATCGGGCACCACGCCCGCGAAGCTGCCAAGGTTCTGCGTGCCGCCCCGCGCAAGCAGAAGGACGCAGCCCTGCTTGCCGCCGCCATGACCATCCGCGCCGATGTGGACCTCATTCTCGCCGCCAACAAGAAGGACATGGAGGCGGCTCAGGCGCGCGGCCTCACCGGCGCCATGCTTGACCGTCTGAAACTCAACGAGGACCGTATCGAGGCCATCGCCAAGGGTCTGGAAGCGATCGTCGAACTTGAGGACCCCGTCGGCACGACGATTGCCGAATGGGACATGGAATCCGGCCTGCATATCGAGCGGCGCCGGGTACCTCTCGGTGTCATCGGCATCATCTATGAGAGCCGCCCCAACGTGACCGCCGATGCGGGCGCCCTGTGCCTGAAGTCCGGCAACGCCGTCATCCTGCGCGGCGGCTCCGAGAGCTTCCATTCCTCACGGGCGATCCACACGATCCTTGAGCATGGACTGGATGCTGCCCAGCTGCCCTCCAAGTCGATCCAGCTTGTGCCCACCACCGACCGCGCGGCCGTCGGCGAGATGCTCAAGGGTCTCGACGGGTCGCTCGACCTGCTGGTGCCCCGCGGCGGCCGCAGCCTGACGGAACGTGTCACCAACGAGGCCCGTGTACCCGTTCTCGGACACCTCGACGGCCTGTGTCACGTCTATGTCGACAAGGATGCCGATATCGACATGGCAAGCCGCATCGCGGTCAACGCCAAGCTCCGCCGCACCGGCATTTGCGGCGCTGCCGAAACGCTGCTTGTGGATGAGGCCGTCGCCGAGACACACCTGCCTGCGGTCGTGAAGGCACTTCAGGACGCAGGCTGCGAGATCCGCGGCGATGAGAAGACGCAGAGCCTTGCATCCAACGTCATCCCCGCGGTGGAAGACGATTGGAGCACGGAGTATCTCGACAGCATCATCGCCGTTGCCGTCGTGCCCGGTGTGAAGGGCGCCCTGCGGCACATCGCAGAGTATGGCTCACAGCACACAGAGTGCATTGTCACCGGCAATCAGGAGACCGCCGACACATTCCTCACCGAATGCGACAGCGCCATCCTGCTGCACAACGCGTCAACGCAGTACGCGGACGGCGGCGAATTCGGCATGGGGGCCGAGATCGGCATCGCCACCGGCAAGTTGCATGCGCGCGGGCCCGTCGGCCTCGAACAGCTGACCACCTTCAAATATGTGGTTCGCGGCTCGGGACAGACCCGTCCCTGATGGACAATGCCCCTCCGCTTGGCAGCGGTCTGCTGACCGGCCTGCGCATCGGTCTGCTCGGCGGCTCGTTCAATCCCGCCCACGAAGCGCACAGGCATATCAGTCTGGTGGCGCTGCGCTATCTGCGCCTGCATCAGGTCTGGTGGTTGGTCTCCCCGCAAAATCCGCTGAAGCCGCAACGAGGCATGGCGCCTTTCGGTCAGCGCATGGCCAGTGCACACGCAATGGCCGATCACCCGGCCATTCGTGTCACGGACATCGAAACGCGCATCGGCACGCGTTTCACTGCTGACACGATCTGTCAGGTGACCGCGCGCGCGCCGGGAACCGATTTCGTCTGGCTGATGGGCGCTGACAATCTTGTGAGCTTCCCCGACTGGAAACGCTGGACGGCCATCATGGAACAGGTGCCGGTCGCCGTCATCGCGCGCCCCGGTTACAGCCTCAAGGCACGCCTGTCGAAGACCGCAACCCGTTATGCGGCAACACAAATCTCCGACGCGGATGCCGCCGCCCTGCCCGGCATGACAGCGCCTGCATGGGTCTTTATCGAAGACCAGCCGACCCCGCTGTCGTCGACACAACGGCGCAGCGAACTCGGCGACAACTGGCCGACAAACTAGCCGTAAATTTGATCCGTATTGGTCCAGATACGGATCACCGTGCGGCTCTGGAAACGCACAATCACGTCACTTACCTGTCACGTGGTTGACTTACGCCTTTGAAATTGGCGGAGTCGGCGCTTCGCCCGATCTGCGACCAAGCCGGAACACCTTTCATGTCCCCTTCCGCGCCTCAGGATGCACCGACGACAGATACCGCCCCGGCTTCACATGCATCGGGTCCGGAGCGCCTGGCGAAAGGCGCGCTCATGCAGCGCTATGCGGAAGTTCGGCAGGCAACCGAATGTCTGGCAGCGCCGCTGACACCGGAAGACCAGATGCTGCAGTCGATGGAGGACGCCAGTCCCGCCCGCTGGCACCGCGCGCATACCACCTGGTTCTTCGAGACGTTCATTCTCAAGCCGAACGATCCGGCTTACGCACCGATCGATCCGGCCTATGACTATCTCTTCAATTCCTACTACCAGGCCGTCGGCCCGCAATATCCGCGCCCCAATCGCGGACTGGTGTCACGCCCGACAGTCGAAGAGGTCGGCGTCTACCGGCGGCATGTGGACATGGCGCTTGCGGCGTTCGCGGATCGAGCAGATGACGGCCAGTGGCAGGCCATTGCACCCTTGATCGAACTCGGCCTGCACCACGAACAACAGCATCAGGAGCTGCTCGTCACCGATCTGAAGCACGCCCTGTCCTTCAACCCGATGTGGCCGGCCATCTATCCCGTGCCCGACCAGTCACACCCATCGGACCCATCGGACCAGGCCCCCGGCTGGGTTGAGTTTCCCGGCGGCATCACCCTGTGCGGCCATTCCGGTGATCTCGAGCAGGACGGCTTTGCCTATGACTGCGAAGGCCCGCGCCATCAGGTCCTGCTGCGTGACTACGCACTCGCAACACGCCCGGTCACCAACCGCGAGTATCTCGCCTTCATTGAGGACGGCGGCTACACCGACCCGCGCTGGTGGCATGCGGAAGGCTGGGACCGGGTCCAGGCCGACCAGTGGCAGGCCCCGCTTTACTGGATGGCCGATGAGACAGGCGGATGGACCAGTTACACGTTGCATGGGCGCGTGCCGGTGGAACCCGACGACCCGGTCTGCCACATCTCCTTCTTCGAAGCGGCTGCCTTTGCCGCCTGGCAGAGCGAACAGGGCGAGGACGTGCGCCTGCCGACCGAATTTGAACTCGAACACGCGGCTGCCGGCCTGCCCGTCATCGGCCACTTCGCCGGCGACCGGCCGGGCACTCGTGCATTGCACCCACGTAATGCGAAGGGCAAGGGCGGGTTGCAGCAGGTGTTCGGCGATGTGTGGGAATGGACCCAGAGCCCCTACACCTCCTATCCCGGTTTCAAGCCGGCTGCAGGCGCCATCGGCGAATACAACGGCAAGTTCATGGCCAACCAGATGGTCCTGCGCGGTGGCAGCGTGGCCACCCCAGAAGGCCACATGCGCGCGACCTACCGCAATTTCTTCCCAGCCCACGCCCGCTGGCAGTTTTCCGGACTACGCCTGGCAAAGGACCTGACATGACGACCTCCGCCCCCACTCTTGATCGCCCGGCACCCGCTGACGGTCCGCTCGCCTTCTTCGTGGATGAGAAGCCTGCGCTCGAGACCTTCCTCGACGACGCGCTGACCGGCCTTGCGGCATCGCCCAAACGCATTGCACCGAAGTATTTCTATGACGAACGCGGGTCGGAGCTGTTCGACAAGATTTGTCAGACCCCGGAATATTATCCGACTCGCACGGAACTGGGTCTGCTCAAGACCCATGGCGCCGCCATTGCCGAAGCTGTGGGCCCCGATTGTCTGGTCGTCGAATATGGCGCGGGCTCGAGCCTCAAGATCCGCCGCCTACTCGACGCATTGGACCGGCCGGCAGGCTATGTTGCGGTCGACATCAGCCGCGACTATCTGCATGGCCAGATGAGCGGCCTGGCGCAGGACATGCCCGAGATTGCCGTCGGGGCCATCTGCGCAGACTTCACAAAGGGCTTTGCCCTGCCCGAGCAGACCCGCAGCCTGGGCTCACGCAAGCTGGGGTTCCTGCCCGGCTCCACCATCGGCAACTTCACCCCCCAGGAAGCTGAAGCGTTGCTGGCGCGCAGCCGTGACCTGCTTGGCGAAGGCGGGCAGTTCCTCATCGGCGTTGATCTCAAGAAATCGAAGGACATTCTGGACGCCGCCTATGATGACGGCGCAGGCGTCACCGCCGAGTTCAACCTCAACCTACTCAAGCGCATGCGGTCCGAACTGGGGGCGCAGCTCGACGAAGGCGGTTTCTCCCATGTCGCCTTCTACAATGGCGATCAGGGCCGGGTGGAAATGCATCTGGAAGCACAGGGACCCCAGACAATCGAGCTGGAGGGCCGCGAGTTCACTTTCGACGACGGCGAACGCATCCACACGGAGAGCTCCTACAAGTATGCGCCCGAGGAGTTTACGGCGATGGCCCGCAAGGCCGGGTTCGCGCCACGCGGTTTCTGGGCGGACAAGGACGGGTTGTTCAGCCTCCATCTTCTCGAGGTGGCCGGTTAACCCCCTGATTTGGCAGCAATTGCAGTCACGGGCCTAATCGTCATATTCTCCTCATGGAACCGCGCCATGGTGCCGGTACCGGCGGAAACAAGCCGATTCGGCGGGTTGTCCGTCTCTTGCCCCGGCATTCGGGGCGCCCCGGCTGTCCGGGGGCATAAAGGGAGCTGAAACCTGAGCATCGACTATGGTGGCCACGAGGCCGCAGCGGCGGAAGAGACATCTTTCCCGCAAACAGGGTCGCAAGACCAAACCCAGTCTGATCGGCTGCGCGACGCAGCGCTGGCGTGTCTCGAAGACACCAAGGCCGAAGACATCGTCTCCATTGATCTCACCGGTAAGTCATCCATGGCCGACAGCATGATCATTGCTAGCGGCCGGTCGCAGCGCCATGTGGGCTCTGTTGCCGATTACCTGGTGGAAGCCGTCAAGAAAGCCGGCTGCAAGACGCCGCGCGTAGAAGGCATGACCCATTGTGACTGGGTGCTGATCGACGCCGGTGACGTGCTGATCCATGTCTTCCGTCCGGAAGTTCGCGATTTCTACAATCTTGAACGCCTGTGGTCGTCAGACATGCCTGAGGACCAGCTGGCCAACTAGGCCGGCTCGCCAATCGGGCACATCCGCGGTCCGGCACTGCTGACCGGTCCGCAGCAAGAAGACATCGAATGCGCATATCCGTTTGCGCCATAGGGCGCATGCGCGACAAGAACGAGCGCGCCCTCGCCGAAGACTATGTGTCCCGCGCCCGCGCCCTCGGCCGCTCCCTTGGCATCTCCGACATCACCGTCACCGAGCTCGACTCGCGGCCGTCGAAGGATGGCCGGACCAGCGACCGCGAGGCCGAGGCGCTGCTCGCTGCCATTCCGGATGGCGCCTATGTCATCGCCCTCGACGAAACGGGCAGACAGCGCAGCAGCCGGGAGTTCGCGGCGTGGATGGACACCCTCAAGGACGGCGCGCGCCGGGACGTCGTGTTCGCCATCGGCGGTGCCGACGGCCACGGAGCTGCGCTGCGCCAGCGTGCCGATGCCACCCTCTCTCTGGGCGCCATGACCTGGCCGCATATGCTTGCCAGGATTCTGCTGCTCGAACAGTTGTACCGGGCCATATCCATTCTCGCCCGCCACCCCTATCATCGCGACTGAATCTCCCGCCCGCGCCACCTGAGGCGGCAATTGCGGCCCGGGCGGCCAGGCACCAGACCGGAACATGAATGCGACTATTCGGCAGATCGAAATCGACTGACTCAGGCCCGCAGCGGCCCGTGGTGGTGGCCCTGCTGCAGGGCTGGGGCGTGAATGACGACCCGCGCATGCCGGTCTTCAACATCCGCACCCCCGCCTTCAATCGTCTGGCCAAACGCGCCGCCGCCACAACGCTTGTGCCCGCTCCGCAGCCGGCCAGCCTTTCAAGCGCTCTCACGGCCATCGCGCTTGGCGCGCCTCCGCAGCTGCCAACTGCCGAGATCGACACGCTGGTGCGAGCCGAAGGCGGGATTTCGGCTCACGCAGGCTTCCAGTCCTTCGTGAAGGAGCTGACCCGCGTCGGCGGCGACTGCCATCTGCTATGCTGCCTCACAGGCTCAGGCATCGAAGGGCAAACCGGGCACGCTGCGAAGATCGCCGCCAGCCTCAGCCATGCGGGAATCCGCGTCTGGGTGCATGCGGTGCTCGACGGCCGCGATACGGCACCCGATGCCGCTCTCGCCTGCATGCACGATTTTCTTGAGGATGTGTCGGGCGTCGACATGGTGCGCTTCGCCACGGTGTCCGGGCGCGCCCTTGCACTCGACGAGACAGCCGACGCCAAATCCCTCGCAAAGGTTCGCGACGCCATCGTCGACGCCGCACCGCAATCACGCGTGCCGCTGGGCGACTACATCGATACCGAGAACCGATCCGGAACCGGTGATGCCGAGATTGCCCCGACCGCGGATCCTGCCTATCCCGGCATGCGCAGCGATGACGCGCTTCTGGTGCTTCATCCGCAAGCGGATGGTTTTGCTGCCCTGCTTCAAACACTTGTGCCCGGTGACGACCTCTCCGTGCCGTCGGCCCGCCCTGCAACCCTTTCCGCATGCCGCCGGGTCATCGGCTGGCCGTTGGCGGGCACGACGCTTGGCGGGCACGACGCCGCAAGCCACCGCGCGCCAGCCGATCGCGTTGTTTCAACCGCACCACCCGCGCCTGCCCGACCTGGCGACCCGGAAGGGCCTGTCCCTGCTGATGTCTGCCCCAACCCATCAGATTCCGCTCTGGGCGGCGGCCATGGAAGGCTGCACCCCCGACGCCGCCAAGACACAGATGGCATCCGGCGCGGTCGAGGCTGCCGACATCGCGGTGCAGGCCGTCAAGGGCGGCCAGACCGACCTGATCTTCACACTGCTCGGTGGCGTTCCCGCCGCCGCCCGTACGCCCGACCGGCAGATGCCCGGCAGCCCCACCCGCCGCGTGATCGAGCAGCAGGACAAGGGGCTGGGCCGGATCGCCGCCATCCTCGAACGGCGTGGCGGCACTCTGATCGCTGTCGGCACAGATACCAGCCTCGCCGCTGCATCCGGCCTGCCCTGCCTCATCCATGGCGGCGGCATCGATCAGGACACCGCCTTGGCATCCGGAACGCTGGCCGATGTCGGCGCCACGGTGCTGGCGCTGGCAGGTCTGGCCCCGGAGCCGGAGATCGGTGGTGCATCGCTGCTGAACATCACCGGGGACCATCATGCCGAGGCGTCGTAAGCCGCGATCACCTGAAGCTGCACCACGATGGGTAGCCGCGCTGCTCCTGGCCATGGCGCTCGGCCTCGCGGGCACCGGTGCGGGTCTCGCCGAGGAAACCCGCGTTGACCCGACCCAGGCGGAAGAGCTTCTGGAAGTCGAGCGCGCGCTTGATGGAGCGTCGGCCTCCAAGGAGACGGCAGAAGCCCGTGCCAAAGCGGCGGCGCGCGCCGTCCTGCGCCTGCAGGAACAACTGGTAGCCGCCGGTGAACGCGCTCAGGCACTGGAACGCGCCGTTATCGACAATCAGGCACACATCGCCGGCCTTGAAGCGGCGCAGGCGGTCAGTGAAGCGCTGCTCGCCACGCGCCGCGAGCAGTTGGTCGAGAGTCTCGCCGCCCTGCAGCGCCTCGACATCGATCCGCCGCCGGCGTTGCTCGTCAAGCCCCAGGACGCCCTCGCCGCCGCACGCGGCGCCATGCTTCTGGGCACGCTGGTGCCGGAACTGAAGGAAGTGGCGGACGATCTGTCTTTTCAGATCAAGACGCTGGAAGACCTGACCCGCACCATCGCCCGCCAGCAGGACCAGCTGAAACAGGACGCCAATGCCTTGGTGGTCGAGCGCCGCCGCATCGACGAATTGTTGGTGGCGCGGCGCGAAGAAGAACGGGTGAGTTCCCGCGATGCGCAGGAAGCTGCCAAAAAGTATGCAGCCCTCGCCGGGCGCGCCCGCAGCCTGCGGGATTTGCTGGGCGGCCTCGAACAGGACGTTCCCACCATCACGGCCCTGCGTGACGGCGCGTCCAGTACCGCAAAGCGCCCTGCCTTCGCCAGCCGAAGGGGCAGCCTCCGCAGCCCGGTAATCGGCAGAATTGTGCAGCGTTTCGGCAATGATGACGGATCCGGCAGCATCGCCCAGGGGGTCAGCCTGTCGACCCGTGCTGGAGCACAGGTGGTCAGCCCGGCGGATGCCGAAATCGTGTTTGCCGGGCCATTTCGCAGCTACGGCAACGTGTTGATAATCACCCCGGGCGACAATTACCTTATCGTGATTGCAGGATTGGCTGAAATCTACGCGAATCCGGGCCAGCAGTTGCTGGCCGGCGAGCCTGTCGGGCGGATGTCGTCAGGGGGAAATGCGGCAAATGGCAGCCAATCGGCCAATCCGGCAGCCCGTAGCAGTGCAGGCCAAGCGCCGGTACTCTATATTGAGTTGAGAAAGGACGGGGCACCGGTCGATCCGGCCCCGTGGATCAGGTTCCAGAACCGCCCTGCATGAGTGCCTCCGTTGAGCCATGTTCCGGCAGTAACCTGAGTGGAAAGCGTTTGTCGGCCCTGGGATATCAAACAGTCATCCTTAAGGCCCGTAGGTGAGAATGAAGGGTAACGCATGATGCACCGGACGGTGATTGCAGGGGCCGCAGGCCTTGTGAGCCTCGCACTTGTGGGGATTTTCGCCCTTGATGCGGGCCCGACCCGGGGCGGCGCGGAAGCAGCCAGTTCCGAGACATATCGCCAGCTCAACCTGTTTGGCGATGTCTTTGAACGTGTCCGCGCTGACTATGTTGAAGAGCCGGAAGATGCCGACCTGATCGACAACGCGATCAACGGCATGCTGACCTCGCTTGACCCGCATTCAAGCTACCTGAACCCCAAGACCTTCCGCGACATGCAGGTCCAGACCCGCGGCGAGTTCGGCGGCCTCGGCATCGAAGTCACCATGGAAGAGGGCTTCGTCAAGGTCGTGGCCCCCATCGACGACACCCCTGCCGACAAGGCCGGCCTGCGCGCCAATGACCTGATCACCCATCTGGATGGCGAGCCGGTTCTCGGCCTCACCCTGTCCGCTGCCGTCGAGAAGATGCGCGGACCGGTCAATGCGCCGATCACCGTGACGATTGTCCGCGAAGGCCGCAACGAAGCCTTTGATGTCACCATCGTGCGCGACATCATTCGCATCAAGTCGGTGCGCTACAAGCGTGACGAAGGCGTCGGATACATCCGCATCACCACCTTCAACGAACAGACGTCCGACGGCGTGCGTGAAGCCCTGCGCGAAATGAGCGATCTGCCGGGTTACGTGATCGACCTGCGCAACAATCCCGGCGGTCTTCTTGACCAGGCGATCGAAGTCTCCGACATCTTCCTGGAGCAGGGCGAAGTCGTGTCGACCCGCGGCCGCTATCCCGAAGACACCCAGCGCTACAATTCGCGCCCGGGTGATCTGGCCAATGGCAAGCCGGTGGTTGTGCTGGTGAACGGCGGCTCGGCATCGGCATCTGAAATCGTCGCCGGTGCCCTGCAGGACCATGAGCGCGGCATCGTGCTCGGCACCCGCTCCTTCGGCAAAGGCTCCGTCCAGACCATCATTCCGCTCGGCTCTGACGGGGCCATCCGCCTGACGACGGCGCGCTACTACACGCCTGCCGGGCGCTCGATCCAGGCCAAGGGCATCTCACCCGACATCAGGGTCGAACAGAATGTCGATGAGGACGAAGACATCCGCACCACTGGCGAAGCCGGCCTTGCCGGTCACCTTGCCGCGGAAGACGAGGACGAAAGCGGCGGCTCATCGGCTTACGTGCCGGAGGACCCGAAGGACGATCTGCAGCTGATCTATGCCCGCGATCTCGTACTCGGCAAGCGCGTCTACGACCCGGCCAATCCGGCCCCGACCGCCAGCGCTGACAGTAGCACCGGCATGGCGCCGATCCCCAACTAGAAGGGTCACACCGGTCACGCCGGTTGCTATCAATCTGTTCATGTTTCCGGCCACGGAGTGTGCCCCGCAGGGGCCGCCGTGGCCGGTTTCTTTGCAGGGGGTCTAACAGGCCCGCTGTTGCATCCCGGTCACTGGACGCAGCCGCCCCAACCCCTTATGCCAGCACGGATAACCGGCTATTCTCAGCCGCTGGACCTTCCTGTTGTGGGCCTGCCGCACCCTCATGACCGCCCTCCCCGACATGCCTGAGACGGACAACGCCGAGAGCGGCGCTGGCGCGATCAATCCGTTGGCGATCGCCGTCTTCGTCGTTGCACTGGTAATCGGCGGCCTGCTGATCTGGCTGTCCTTCGCCGGCGGCGATGCGCGCCCGTCCGAAACCGTCGTGGCCCTGCCGGCAGCCGGGGACAATGGGCCGGAAACACTGCTGAGCGGGTCGACAGCAACGGTTCCGCCCGAACCTCAGGTGCTGGACGGGACAGGAACAGTCCCGGTCTCAGATGGCACGTCTTCTGACGGCGACGCGACAGCAGCGGATGGCTCCCGCCTTCAGGCCATCGGCAGCCTGCCGCTGGTAGCACCCGGTGCGCCCCTGACGGAAGCCCCGATCACCGGCCTCTATGAAGAAACCTCCGGGGGCCTGTTACCGGTCACCGCCGCCGACGGACGGCGGTCTGTCGCAAGCTACGGCCGGCCGTTCGAGGCCCCTGCCGCCGATGACACACGCCCGCGCATTGCCTTGATGATCACCGGCCTCGGCCTCAACCGCACCTTTGCGGAACGCGCGCTGGAGCAGCTCCCGGCGGATGTGTCCCTTGCCTACATGCCATACTCCAGCGACCTGCAGGAGCAGGTCAACAAGGCACGCGATGACGGCCACGAGGTGGCACTGCAGCTGCCGATGGAGCCGTTTGACTACCCCGACAATGATCCGGGTCCCTACACACTGCTCACAAGCCTGCCGGAAGAAGCAAACCGCAAGCGCCTGGAATGGTTGCTGGCACGCACAAGCGGCTACTTTGCGACCATCAACCACCAGGGCGGACGCTTCCTGTCCGAAGCTGAATCACTCAGTCCCATTCTGACCGCACTCAGGGATCGTGGCGTCGGCTTCATTGATACCGGTGACGGTGCACGCAACGCCACCGAAGACGCGGTTCCCGAAACCGGACTGGCCTGGGGGGTTGCGGATCAGGTCGTGGATGTCACCAAGTCACAGCGCCAGATCGACAAGGCCCTGTCTGACCTTGAGGACACGGCCCGGCAATCCGGCTTGGCCATGGGCATCGGCACCGCCCTGCCTGTCACCGTCGAGCGGGTGGCGGAATGGGCCGCAGGCCTTGAGGAAAAGGGGATCAGTCTTGTTCCCGTATCCGCAGTGCTTGCTGCCAACAGTGCACCGCCAGGCGCCGACCAGACGGAAACCTCGTCCATCGAGCCCGCCGAGTAAGAGACCCGCATGACAACGCTCCCCTACCGGCCCTGCGTGGGCATCATGCTGCTCAACGCTGATGGCAAGGTCTGGATCGGCCGCCGCGCCATGACGCGCAGTGTGCAACAGGATGAGCCGGGTTCCTGGCAGATGCCCCAGGGTGGCATCGATGACGGGGAAGACCCCCTGCCCGCCGCCCTGCGTGAGCTGGAAGAAGAGACCGGTATCAGTCAGGTGGAGGTGATCGGCGAGACCGACGACTGGCTGACCTACGACCTGCCGGACCACCTCATCGGTAAGGCCCTTAAAGGCAAATATTGCGGCCAGAAGCAGAAATGGTTCGCCATGCGCTATCTGGGCGATGATGCGGACATCGACCTGGCAAAGGCGGATGACGATGAGTTCGACGCCTGGCGCTGGGAGGATGCCGCCGCCCTTCCCGGCCTGATCATCGAGTTCAAACGCCCGGTCTATGAGCAGGTGGTGGCCGCCTTTTCAGACTTCACGGCCTGACCGCAGCAGCTAGGCAGCCTTCGCCAACCGCTTCGTGTGGTTCGAGAACCCCCACCACACAACGGATGTCAGCGGCTTGGCCACACGCGGCCCGATCTTGATGCCGCAGGCATTGGCGATCATCGCCACCAGGCGGTCCGTGTGGCGCCGGCGGTAGAGGCCGAGCGCCCGCACCTGATAAGCCCGCGCACAATCCTCACGGTCATACTCCGCATCCGGACGGTTGGCGCAGTAATAGGCGTAGGACAGCTCATCGTCGTCCGCCTCGTTCACGCGGCCCAGGGCAATCTTCAACCGCCGCAGCTTCGACGGCACATCCTTTTCGTAACGCAGGAAGTGGTCGTAGAAGAGCTTGTAGTGGTTGAATTCGTCGCGCGCGAGATTTGCCGCAATCTCCTTCAATACCGGTTCGTCGCTCGCATCGCGGATCGCAGAGTAGAAGGAGGATGTGCCTGTCTCGACAACACAGCGCGCAAGCAGTTCGCCGCCACGGCTGCCGCGTGTCGATTCTTCCACATCCTGCGGGATCGAATAGCCGGCCTGAAACTCTGCGAGCGCTTTGTCGAAACTGAAGCTTGGATCAGCCAGTTCCGCCCAGCGCGCGAGCGCGGCGCCATGCTGTTCTTCTTCCACGCCCCAGCGCTCGATCTCGGCAAGCAGCTCAGGGTCATCGGAGAACACCTGGCTCAGATAGGTGACGTAATCAGGCGCATTGGCTTCCACCAGCGACGCGGCCTTCACCGTGCGCAGCAAATCTGCATCCACCTTGGACGGGTCGAATGCCGCCCAGTTGATGTCGTCCAGAGTCCAGTGCTGTGTCATCCTATGGGTCTTCCCCGCCTTGTTGTGCCGGCTCAAGCCCCCTCACCGGCAGGTCCCCATATACTAAACCCGCCGGGACATGTCTCTGTCCAGACGGGTTTAATATCAATCGGTGTAAGGGTTTAGCTCCCTAAAGCGCATCCCGCAACTGCTTGAGGTGGTTGAGCTTGACCTCGGCGCGCGCCTTGGCGGCGTCCGATGTGGCGTCATCCACGTCTTCCTGCGCGTTCTGGATTTCCTGGTCCAGAGCCGCCGCATCCAGTTCATCCAGCGGTACCGAGTGCTCGGCCAGAAGCGTCAGACCTTCCGCATTCACTTCCGCAAAGCCGCCGCGCACGAACAGCCGGGTTTCCTCGCGCCCGTCCTGAACGTCGACGACACCGGGACGCAGGGTGGTCATGAACGGCGCATGGCCGACCATGACGCCGAAGTCCCCTTCGGCACCGGGTACGGTCACCATATCGGCATCCGCCGACATCAGCAGCCGCTCCGGGCTTACGAGTTCGAAATGCAGCTTGTCAGCCATCTGCTTCTACCAGTCGCCTTTGAGTTGCGCAGTGAGTTACGCGGCTTCCGCGGCCAGACGTTCGGCCTTCTCGACAGCCGACTCGATGGTGCCGACCATGTAGAAGGCGGCTTCCGGCAGGTGGTCATAGTCACCGTCGCACAGCGCCTTGAAGCCCTTCACCGTGTCCTGGATGTCCACGAGGACGCCCGGGGTGTTGGTGAACTGCTCGGCCACGAAGAACGGCTGCGACAGGAAGCGCTCGATCTTGCGGGCGCGCGCCACCGTCAGCTTGTCTTCTTCCGACAGCTCGTCCATGCCGAGAATGGCGATGATGTCCTGCAGCGACTTGTACTTCTGCAGGATTTCCTGCACGCGGCGGGCCGTTTCGTAGTGCTCTTCACCGACAACGCGCGGCTCGAGAATACGGCTGGTGGAGTCCAGCGGGTCCACGGCCGGGTAGATGCCCTTCTCGGAGATCGCACGCGACAGCACGGTCGTCGCATCAAGGTGCGAGAACGACGTGGCCGGTGCCGGGTCGGTCAGGTCATCGGCGGGCACGTAAATGGCCTGCACGGACGTGATCGAGCCCTTGGTCGTGGTGGTAATCCGTTCCTGCAGCGCACCCATGTCGGTGGCCAGCGTCGGCTGGTAGCCCACGGCAGACGGGATACGGCCCAGGAGAGCCGACACTTCCGAACCCGCCTGGGTGAAGCGGAAGATGTTGTCCACGAAGAACAGCACGTCCTGACCCTGGTCGCGGAACTGCTCGGCCACGGACAGACCGGCAAGCGCCACACGGGCACGCGCGCCGGGAGGTTCGTTCATCTGACCGTAGATCAGCGAGCACTTGGAGCCCTCGCCGCCGCCTTCCTTGTTCACGCCGGATTCAATCATTTCCCAGTAAAGGTCATTGCCCTCGCGGGTGCGCTCGCCGACACCGGCGAACACGGAGTACCCGCCATGCGCCTTGGCGATGTTGTTGATCAGCTCCTGGATGAGCACGGTCTTGCCCACACCGGCGCCGCCGAACAGGCCGATCTTGCCGCCCTTTGCGTACGGCGCGAGCAGGTCCACCACCTTGATGCCGGTGACGAGCATTTCTGCTTCCGTGGACTGTTCCACGAATTCCGGTGCTTCGGCATGAGCACGCTTCTCGGAGAACTGGATCGGGCCGGCTTCGTCCACAGGCTCGCCAATCACGTTCAT
>JGI12316J14372_10002614_pt1 | contig 19070 bp, 22 predicted proteins | sample MarCyaLeptolynsp_FD_14372 | JGI IMG/M metagenome (IMG submission 14372) | reverse complement strand
GATATTTTAATATCTATTGGAGCCGTAATAATGGCAATACAAATTTTTCGTGAGAACCCTGCTAATGCAACCGATTGAGATTAAACTTGCCAACCCACGTGGTTTTTGCGCCGGTGTTGATCGTGCAATTGAAATAGTAGAACGCGCACTTGATCAATTTGGTGCACCTATCTATGTGCGTCATGAAGTTGTACACAATCGTTTTGTTGTCGATACACTACGTGAAAAAGGCGCAGTATTTGTCGATGAACTTGATGAGGTGCCGGATAACTCAACAGTAATATTCAGCGCACATGGTGTATCAAAAGCTGTACGTAATGAAGCTGAGCAACGCAAATTAACCGTGTTTGATGCTACCTGCCCTCTTGTTACAAAAGTTCATATTGAAGTAGTACGTAATTGCAAGCAAGGGCGTGACACCATCTTAATTGGTCATAAAGGTCATCCAGAAGTCGAAGGTACAATGGGCCAATTCACAGGCGAACACGGTGGAAAAATATTTCTTGTCGAATCTCCTGAAGATGTAGACAAGGTTATTGTTAGTCATCCAGATGAAATTTCTTATGTTACCCAAACTACTCTTTCAGTTGATGACACCAAAGAGATTATTGAAAAACTGAAGCAGCGTTTTCCAAATATACGCTCGCCAAAACGCGATGACATATGCTATGCGACACAAAACCGCCAGGATGCTGTAAAAAATCTCGTGCACGATTGTGATCTATTATTGGTCATTGGTTCAGTCACAAGCTCGAACTCAAATCGTCTAAGAGAAATCGCAGAAAAGAACGGTATTGAATCCTATTTAATCGATGATGCTGAACAGATAAATTGTGACTGGTTAAAAAATAAATCTAATATTGGCGTCACTGCAGGTGCTTCAGCACCTGAGGTACTGGTTAAGCAGGTTGTAGAGAAACTATGCAATAAAACTCATGCCAAAGTGACTGAAGTTGATGGAGTCGAAGAAAATATAACTTTTGCTGTGCCTAAAGAGTTACGAACAGCTAGTTAGTACTACCAAGCTTGTGGTGGCGTTTTTCCATTCCTTGAATTATAGGTTAACGGTGTATCACTCCCATCACCAAAATTAGGATTAGCCGTTAATAATACACAATCACTCAATGGTTCTGCGCCACATTGCGATGCAGCTATTGTATAGAACTCATTATCAGTAGCGACTGCTCCACCTCCAGCATCTTCATAACCCAAATCAGCAATTAAATTGACTGTATAAATACTATTATCAGTAAAATGTCTGCGTTGCAGTTGCATGATTTCCACCAACTTTACTTTTGCATCTGCAAAGCGTGTATTTTCCACATGATCCTGATAAGCGGGGTAACCAATAGCTGCCAAAATACCTACTATAGAAACAACAATTAGTAATTCAACTAATGTAAACCCATGCTGTAAAAAATATTTATTCTTCAACTGATTCCACTATCGAGTCGAGTCGATTTCACAATCAAGAATCCACAATTGCGTGATTACTCTTGGTGCATTTAAACTGTCACCACTTAATACAAATGCAACACTTTCATTATTTATAAAAAACGAGTCATCGTCCTCATCAAATTCACAGTCATCATCACTAGCATCAAATATCTCAATATTCTCATCGAGCCTATATAAACGCGAACCTAAATTAACAAATGGACTAGCAAAAAAATTACCGCCACCACCACCAAAAGTCAGATTGCCAAATCTGACGCTTTGTGGGTTTATACTCAAACTATTAAAACTACAATCTGCATTTGGGAAATCGGTAGATGTTAAATTTGGTATCGCGCTGGAAGAACTACAATCTGCTGCGTACAGACGCGCTGCACAAAATATTAACAATATTATTAACCCCTTACGTAGCAACATTAGAAGCCTACTTCTCGCCATGCTTGCCTACCAACTAATTGTGTCTGAGCAGTATTTGTTCGCACTACAGTGAAATTTCCTGTTACATCTTGATTGATACGAAGAGAGTCAATAAAAACTGCATCTAATGAAGTATTATCATAGCGTGCTCCTACAATAATTTTATTAACAGATCCGCCACTTAATGAGATATTATCCTCGTCATTAAACTCGCCATCATTATTAATATCAAATATAACCTCACTCCCAGCTGTGCCAGTCTGGGGGTCAAGCGCTAGAGAAAAACCACCAGGCGCTGGACCACAATTTAAAGCCTGTGGAATCACAGTATCAGTGAACAGTATTCCATTTCGTAGTTGCATTGCTCGAATAGCTTTTTCACCTGGAAACTCTGTACCTGCTGAAGTATTTGCAACTGGAACATCAAAATCAATAAACCATCCACGATTTGAAGATGTTGCAGGATTATCACTTACAATTCTAACTGCGGTTATTTCACCTGTATCTGCATCAACAAACTGCTCATTTACCAGCACTTGTTCAACTAATTGATTTGCATCTATCTGGCTACCAGAAAAATCATCTACTATGCCGTATATCGACTGAATGTCAGTATTCACTGCATCACTATTTGTAATGTAGCTGCCTGTTGCGAACACTACGATGACGTCATCAACAGTGCCACCATCATTATTTACTACAATTGGCCTTGTTGTTATAGGTTGAGTCTCATTTGTTTCTGAATACTTGGCCTCAAATAAAATATAGCGGTTGCTATTAAGGTCCCAGTCATTAGGGTTTGAACTGCTTATGTTTATAGCATGTAAGTTACCAAGCAAATCACCCGCATATATTTGGTCAGCGGTACCATTACCATCACGGTCGATTACTCTTAAGTCACCAATCCCATTTGGATTGGTAATACCATCTTCACCTAAATCTATTTTTACTAAGTCACCAGATTGGCTCCAATCGCCATCTATTCCACGATCAATAAACAGAATATATATAACTGCAGGACCATCAACACCAGTATTATTATAACCATTACCAAATATTGCCACCCACCTTTGTTCCTCACCATCTGTTGCATTACTCATTGCAATTACCGGCTCTGAAAATGAAAGACCAAGATCGCTTCTTAAGACTCCAAAGCCATCTACGAATGCATCAGGATCATCTTCCGGTCCGAATTCCCACATCACCTGGTCAGTAAAGTCGCCGGATTCTTCATCAGTAATATTCAAGGCATAGTAACCTCGTCCTCCCGCACCTAGTCCACCAATCACAATAGTATTCCAACTTTGTGACGAGGATCCATCATTACGAATATATACATCTCCCACAATAGGCGTACCATCGACAAAAAAACGATGTTGATATTCAGGGAACGTTAACTGCGATAAATTTTCGTATACAAAGCTTGGAATATAGGCAAACCTCTCCTGACCGGTTTCAGCATCAAACACATGCAGCATGCCATCATTAGCCGCCACTAATACTGATCCATCCCGGTCATTCTGATTGACTTGAAAGTCAAAATAAGTTTCACCATCAGTGTTTGGCCAGGCACCACCAAAACGTCCGACCGCTTGGGGCTGACCAACAAATACTGGAGCTGCATTGGCAATCGTACCTAACTTGGCAAAATGTACTATCCCTCCCCCGGTACTCGTAGTCTCAGGGCGCACTCTAAACTGTCCAGCATCAAAGCTGGTACCTTCGCGCGCAGTCAAACCCCTTAAATAATCTAATCGATCTTCACCAAGTACCAATGACCCAGGCAAAGGCTGGTTAAGTTGAGATTGTTGAGTCGGATCTAAATCATCGAATTCAAAATTGATCCCATCATTGGTGTCGCTAGAATAAGTAATAATATTTCTTTGCGAATTACTGGCACCATTTTCATCAACTAAAATATCCAGCTGATTAGCAGCACTCCACTCAAAATTTGGCTCACTATCACTTTCTATATTAAGCGTGCCATCAGAATTAATTACGATTTCCTGTGCTACCAGGTCACCAGAGTTGCTTGTCGAATCATAAAATGTTCTATAAATAACGATATTTGCTGTCGCAGTCTGAGTATTTATAGCTATAGGCGTTGTTGAACCTACACCTTGTGCAACTAAATCCGTTAATTTTTCAACACCGCTATTAGCACCAGACAAAGGATCTGTTGCTTTAATATATTCTCCACGGCCACTAAAGACTCCATGTACAAGATTTTGTAATAAACCAATATCAGATTCGAGAGGACTTAACCAGGCAAAAGGAGGGTCTAATCCATTTGCATTATTTTCAGGAAACTGTAGAAATGCTTCCTCTTCAGTTTCTAATGGAACAGCGTAAGTCACTACATGAGTTTTAATATGTTGATGCAATCTATCATCTACTTCCAGCAGTGAAGCATTAGTGAATGGGTAACGATTAATATCAGTTGCGGTCGGTTGCACATCATCCGGTAATGATGACCGCAAATCATCTCTATAAAATCTAATAGCTATGTCGGAAAATGTTCTTACTTGATCTACATCGATAGGAAACAGTCCTGATGACGCCGTATCTGCAAATGGCCCTCCAGTGAATTCACCTGATTGACTATCTACATCTTCATTTGTACTTCCGAAAGTAATTAAGAAGCCATCGTCAGAAAAACCACCGTTTGATCCGTTCTGAAAACCATCACTAGCTAAAACAATATGATTGGGCTGGCACGTACCTGCGGGTGCAGGTTCTGAAGGACAATCAACACCACTGGAAAAGATATTATTGCTTTGGCATCCCAAATACCGTGCGGCTTGCACATAGCGATCATCAAAACGGGAATTTGTCATCTCATCAGGTGATAAAGAATAAAGCGCATCAAGCAGATCTCGCTTAGCCCCCTCATCCTCAAAACTCTGATTCATTTCTTCAACTTCCAATGAAGGCATACTAGTATTTAACTGCGTTAACCCAATACGCGTTTCATTCTGACCAGCTATAAAATCCCCAAGTAGCGCTTTGGCTCGCAAATGACGACTGCGATGATAACTAAACCAGTTAGCAAAATTTTGTTTTTCTTGAAGGGGTGTACCTGGACCAATAACTATTGCCCCATCTATGCCGCCAGCCTCATCAGAAATTATATCTTGCACAAAGTTGCCAGTATTCTCATCAAGATGACAATTGTAATAACGAAACGCATCTATTCCTGTGGACGAGTCTGGAGCTTCTATATTGACTGTAGCGGAATTAACTTGATAAGGATCTACTGGTGCAGCATTAATTTCTGCATCTGGAAAGGGCGTTCCATCGCTGCGCAAGCCGGCCCAGGGTTGATAGCTTTGAGTAGGGTCATAATACAAAGTGTTAAAGCTGGAACACCTAAAACGCCAGGCTTTCTCATCCGCAACATAACAGTTTGCCTTATCATTACCTAAAGAAGAATTAGGTGTAAATTGATTTAAAGATGACTTAATACCATATGCATAACCACCAAAAGCAGCTGCGATAAGTTGACAGTCATCACGATGAGTAATTTGAAGCCCGACTTCTGTAGAACCTAAGTGACTGCCGTCAGGATTCGGTGCAAAGAACAACCCCGAGCTTAAAGCATCTGCTGTCATGACCTCAAAATCCATACTGGCTGAATCATCAAACAGTATCATGATATTAGGTTCAACAGTGGGTGTTAGCTCCAGAGGTGTTTGTGCAATATCGTTAATTGGTGGTAATGCATATGTAGCTGAGCTTAAAAATAATCCCGCACATAAAAAGACACTACAAATTATTTTATTTAGACAGTTATAGAATTGAGGCATATGAATTTTCTTATTAATTAGAAACGCCATACATTGCCTCTAAAATCACTTGTGTATTATCAGAACCACCCGTTCCACGCGCAGTGATTTTAAACATTTCTACTAAAGCAGTTGCTGAACTGCTTGAGTAATCTGCCTCAATATTTAGGTTTGTTTCTGTTGCTACAGGGCCAATGTGTTGAATCACATACCGCGGCATCGACCGTACACCGCCTTGAGTAGCTTCTGTCCCATCTATTACGACAACATTATCAACTGGTATCGATTGAGTTTCCCAATCAATTACTTTCCAGACTTCATCGTACATATTAGCTAATAAGCCGTCTGATTTATCATCATCAAATGCACCTAGATTTAACACCCCACTATCCAGGTATCGTTCAGCAGCACGAATGGCAGACTCGGCCGCTTCAAAAGCAGTCATTTTATCTTTTACATTATTCGACATTTGCTCCTGCAAACCAGACGACTGCATACTCGTGACTGCAAGCAAAGTCACTACCGCCAGCATAATTAAACCAACTACCAAGACCACACCTTGTTGATGAATTTTACGAGTCATAATCATTACAAGTTACGCAAACTTACTGTCATGGATGCAACATAACGTTTACGTTGGTCTTGTTCATGAGAAACTGTGGTACTTGGTCCAATTAATGTATTCGCAACAACATATAAATTATCATCAAGGTCATTGCCTTCACGCAGTCCATCTTCACTGGCATATAACAGGCCAATTCGTACCGCCACAACATTCTGCCAATCATTGTCTGTATCAAGTAGCACGTCATTGGCTTGCAAGTAACGATCAGCATTACCATCACCAGTGCTATCATATCCGTATAACAATTGCATATTTTCAATCCCTTCCGCTAACTCTTCAGCCTCTGGTTCATTCTCACCAGAGCTGTTTACATTTAAGTAACTTCTATAGAGGGAAAATCCATTACCGGACGTAGATGTTCTAATGTAATAAATTACCGCAGAATAATTAGCTATCTGGGCATCATTACCAAATGCTCGATTAATACTACCGCTATTGCCAGGGCTGGCACTGCTATCAGCCACAGTTATCGTATCTGTTTCAACTGAGTCAGCTTGAAATAATCGAGCATTAGTTGAATCACAGGCTATCATTAAACTGCCATCTTCAACCCAATTGGCATCGACATCACGCTGTAAAACAAATTGATTATTCGCTGCGTCAAATAATTTGATTCCCGCAACTTTAGCGCCTCCTCGTAACACCATAATGGCATCCGAACCCACTTTAGCGCCAGTGACTAGATTTGTTGGTGGAAGTGTTGTACTTGTATCGCCTTCAAAGCCGAGGATAGGTGTTTCAAACAGCTGGGCCCACCACGCACTAGAATCCACAATAGAAACTGCATTTTGTGGCTGGCTACATGGAATGTAACCCGCCATGCGTATATCCTTGGCTAACATTTCCGCTGAAGTACGCGTATTCTCTTGTAAGCGTGATAACCCTTCAGTCACTTGATAAGTAGTTTTTGACCCCAGATAAACTTGTAGTATGCCTGCCACGAGTATCAGACTAAGCAGTAATCCCACCATTAACTCCACAACAGTAAAGCCGGATTGTTTAAATGTTTTATATCTCATCATAAGCTGGTGAACATTCTCACTTGGTGTGCATCACCATTAGTATCTGTCCAACTTACAATAACAGTTGTTTGTCCAGTAACTGCATCCGGGGCTGAAACACTACCTGCACCACTAGGCAGGGTGGCTTGTGTGTCTAAACCATTACACAAAGCATTATTGTCATACTTACGTAAATTACATTTCCATTCATTTACGTCATATGTTGCCATTTGCGCCTGGCTACAAGAGTTGACGGAGCAATCTACAGATACTAATGGCGGTAATGAAGAAAAATCAGTTTGATACTCATTAACATCAGTCATTGCATATTCGCGGTTGGCACGCATTCTATCCACCATACTTTGTGCAAGTGTGGTCGCTTGTGTTCTCAAGTGCGCATTGTAACTACTGGAAATACTCTGCCCTTGCAGGTTGGCCAGGCCAAGTAGGCCAACTGATAAAATTAATAATGCAATCAGTACTTCAAATAAGCTGAAGCCTTGATTATTTTTATAGCTAATCATCATGTTGCACAGTCCGGCATGTTGTTGCCATCGTTAAATAGTGGAATCCCCTGTGCATTATAGTTTGCTAGATGCACACGACCAGAGCGAATAACCGTAATCATCTTGGCCCTACTAGTATCGTTATCGATGCATAGGCGCACGCTTCCATTGAGGGGCAAATTAATTCTTCCGGAAGGTATATACGGAATTGAACTATTGTATAGACCCGTCCCACGCAAGGTCATACCCGCGGCAATTCTTTCTCCTTGCCAAAGCAACTCCTCATCATTGTCATCAGCATCACGGGAACCATCCGCATTTGCATCAACGAAAATTATCCAACCATTGTCGTAACCAGTACCATTGCAATTTGTACCATCGTTACTCGGACATACCACAACGCGTTGGTTGCGTTTAATGGACTCACTACGTGCGAGTGCAAGGGAAGAAATGAAGCGATTAATATTGGAGGTTAATTGGTTGCGTTCCATAAGACCCTGGAAGGAAGGCACTCCTAGGGTAAGAATAACCGCCGCCACAGCAATGGTTAACATCAACTCAATGATAGTAAAACCAGCTAAGAACTTGTTTTTTAAAGTAGTCCGCTTCATCCAAAAATACAAACCTGAAGGTATAAACAACTAATGTGGTGTGTATTTTCCAAAGTATAGAGGATTGTACGAACTAGAAAAGACTTAATTCGCGTCGCATTGTACGCAGCACTTTGAATGAATTACTTTAACTGAGTAATTCATCATTCTGGATAATTGTGAGTTTTGAAAAATATTGCTGAAAAATAAACCGCAATCACTTAGAGGGAATTTAAAAAAATTTTGTCTTTCAACACCTTAAAAGTAGTTATTTATATTAACGCCTTAAGTCACTCGCGTATTTTGGCGCTAATTTTGCCCATCGTTGTTGTTGGAAATTGCGTTTAATTAACTCAGTAACAGGNACAACCTCGATGTTATTCTCTAATAATGTTGGAAGGTAATTCTGTAGTAACTTAATAGTTGTCGGGTAGGGATGACCTATGGCTAACGCATAACCCTTGCGTTTCGCAATTTTCTTCAAAGATTTAAGTTGACGGTTTATGTCCTGTTCTCTGCGGCTATTATCCAAAAATACATCTCGGGTAATATTTGGAATGTAATGCTCTTGTGCAATTCGGCTAGCCACCGTCTGGGGAGTCGTCTTACTATCAACGAAATAGAGGTTATCTGACCGGTTTGAAAGTACCTCCATCAACCATGACATATGCCCCGGGTGCTGGGTCAACAAACTGCCCATATGATTATTCACACCACGCGCATGCGGCACTGAGTCAATACTGATTTGCACTGAGTTCTGAAATTGTTTTTGCGTCAGTTCCAGAGTAAGTGCACCGGCTCCTAAATTTGACTGCCGCGCCGACTGCATAGGTAAATGCACCATCACTTCTTTACCATAAGAAGCAGCCCTTTTGGCTAAACGCTTGGAATAGGGCCGATTTGGTAAAAATGAATAAGTCAGCTGATAAGGAAGGTCAATCAGTGTACGGCCATGATGAAAATTGTTGCCCAAGTCATCAATAATAATCGCGACTTTATATGTCTCATGATTATGCAAGGACTCACCTGCCAGCAAGTTTGAAGCAGGCAGCAACAAGGCCGTCGCAACTAGCAGACGGCCCAGTGATGATTTAAATTTTTTGTTTCTTATTTGGGTAAAACGTTTACGCACTCGCCGTATCTTTATCGTTTGTATTAGCCAAATCTTTAAGAATGCTCAAGGCTTCGTTCAACACCGCATCCTCTTCACTATCGACGGCGATTGTAATATGTTTTACTTCTTTTTGTGACTCTTGTTCACTATTTTCTTGATTATTTTCTAAGTGACCCTGTAAGTCAGCCTCACGCACAAACTGGAAACGTTTGTTTTCTTCATCATCGCCACCATGAATCTCTTTAACCAGGATATCAGGCACTATGCCGTCATTTTGAATAGACTTGCCTGAAGGCGTGTAATAACGAGCCGTGGTTAACTTAAGTGCAGCACTCTCTTTAAGCGGTAAAATGGTTTGCACTGAACCCTTGCCGAAAGACTTCTGCCCCATAATCACTGCACGATTATGGTCTTGTAATGCACCAGCCACAATTTCTGATGCCGATGCAGAACCTTCATTGATCAATACAACCACAGGTGCACCATTTATAGAATCATTAGTGCTTGCACTATAGTTAAGTTCAGCATCTTCAACTCGGCCTTTAGTAAATACAATCAATTCACCATCACTTAAAAAGATATCCGATACACCTACTGCACCAGTTAGTACGCCTCCAGGGTTATTACGTAAATCCAGAATTAATCCGGCAAGATTTTGATCCGATTTTTTAAGCAATTTTTCAACTGCCGCAATTACATTTCGCGTTGTCTTAGATTGAAAACTGGATATACGGATATAACCATAGCCTGGCTCAAGTATGCGGCTGCGTACACTTTTGACACGAATTACATCGCGCACCACAGTGATCTCAAGGGGTTTAACTTCACCTTCACGCACTATAGTGAGTAAAATTTTAGATCCTCGCTTACCACGCATGAGCTTAACAGCTTCATTAAGGGTTAAACCTTTCACCTGGGTTTCATCAAGCTTAATAATCACATCACCTGCTTTGACGCCAGCCTTATCTGCAGGTGTATCTTCAATAGGAGAAATCACTCTAACAAAACCATTCTCCATACCTACCTCAATACCTAAACCACCAAACTCACCTGTAGTGCCAATTTGAAGTTCTTTAAATTCATCCTGACTTAAGTAGGACGAATGCGGATCCAAGCTACCCAACATGCCACGAATAGCTCCCTCTAATAATTCCTCATCCCCAACTTCTTCAACGTAATCTTTCTTAATGCGCGCATAGATATCCGTGAATAATTGAATATCATTAAGGGGTAACTCCAGCTCAGGGTTGTTGCGTTTAGCGAATACCTGGTGGCTGCCTGCCAATAGCAATCCAATCAGTAAGCCGATTGTGAGTCCTAGGCTAAGAGGTTTATAGCTTTTCATGGTACTGCTCCTTGAAATCGGTATATTTCAGTGTCGGTATCTGTCTAGGTTATGGGCTAATTATCAGACCGCGACTAATTATGGTGTCTTTCCACTATTTAAAGATATATTACGGAGAATAAGCCATATCAGGGGTTGCGCACCAGTCTGCAGGATCTACCGGGGCACCTTGGCGACGAATTTCAAAATACAGGCTGGTTTCACTGATATCACCCGAATCCCCCACCACCGCGATCAACTCTCCGCTACTGACCTCATCGTCAACCTGTTTATATAACCCTTCGGCATGTGCGTATAGGCTCAAATAGCCATCCCCATGGTCAATAATCATCAACCAACCATAATGGTCAAACCAGTCAGAAAATACCACCGTACCGGGATAGATAGCTTTAATCTCAACCCCCCTGTTAGCCTTGATAAGTGCTCCATTCCACTGAGTGCCGGCTGAACTTTGGCGGGATTCACCAAACCTGTACTTAAGATTACCTTTGACAGGCCAATGTAATTTACCTTTTTGTTGAGAAAATTTTCCACTGGCACGCTTAATAGTCAGTTTTTTAAGTAACTTCTGTAACTGATTTTGTTTAGCTTTTTCTTTTTTCAGCTGTACGCTACCTGCCTCAATACTCTTGGCCAGTTGAATGCCAATACTTTGTTTCTCTTTTCTTGCTTTTTCAAGGCCAGATTGCGCATTTGATTGCTTTTTGAGCAAATTTTGCAGAGTTTCATACTCTTGTTGTTTTGCGTTTTGGTTTTCTGACACTCGTTGTGTTAGTTGCTGCATTTGTTTGATCTGTTGTGCCTGTGCCTGATGGATAAAGTCATAAATCACTGCATTACGCCCCACGTGCTGTAAGCTATTTTGGCTTAATAACAGCTTCCACTTACTCTGTTCCCCTGCCGAATAGGCAAGGCGTATCTGCTGTTTAAAATGATCACTTTGAAGGTTAATTTGCTGTTTTAACTCACTACTCTGTTTCTCAAGGCCGGCTAATTCTTCCTTGCTAGCCTCAATTTGTCGTTTTGAGTTGTCCATCTGCTGGTGCAGTTTCCCAATTTCACGTTCAAGTTGTGCTAGCTCTTTTTCTACCAGTTTGTGGTTTTTCTGGCTTTTTTGAAGTTCTTGTTCAATTTCAGCCACAATTTGTGAAATCTTGTCCAGTTGGCGCTGGGTATCAGAAATTTCTTCGTCGGCATACCCCTGATTAACAATTAAGTAACTGAAAAATATAGGAATAACCAACATAGCCACCATTAAAAGATGACTATTTTTATGGTTAATTTGATGAAAAAGGCTATTCAACAGACAATTTCGCGACTATTATCGGCTTATTAATGGTTTAGAATATTAGATAATGCCATTATTATTTTATAGGATTTGAATGGAAGCGAACAACATGACTGAAACAAGCTTTGTGTCACTCAATCGCTCAGACTTGATGGCAAAAGAGGAAGACATTGACAGAGCATCGCGCTCACTTAAGGCAATGTCCCATCCTTTACGCCTGAAGATTCTTTGTGTCCTTGGTAACCGTGAAGTTAGCGTACAAGACATTGTTGAAAATGTGGGTACCTCTCAAAGTAACATTTCACAACACTTGGCCATCTTACGCGATAAAGGTATTTTAAAATCTCGTAAAGACGCAAATCGTGTCTACTACAAAGTTGGAGACGATCGAACACTAAAGCTAATAGAAATGATGCAACACGTGTTCTGTTCAGTACACTAACATCCAGCATAATTTTTACTTTTTAAACTACACTGCCCATACCAGTGGGTTGTACAAACCATGACGCCTGAATCTAGCTTCTTTACTGAAAATTTTATTTTGTTTGCAGCGCTTGGAATTATCCTTGCGTTGATACTACGCATGGAAATCAAGCGTGCACTGCGCGGATTTAAAAACATTACCGCCGCCGAAGCTGTGCAATTAATAAATAAAGAAGATGCCGTACTTATCGATGTACGGGAAAGCAATGAGCTTACTCAAGGCTCCATTCGCAATGCAAAACATATGGCCCTGAGCGTATTAAAGCAACGTGTCGATGAATTAAAATCATCTGCTGATAAACCAGTGATTGCTTATTGTAAGACTGGAAATCGTTCCAATGAAGCATGTGAAATATTAAAGAAAAACAACTTTACCAATGTCATGTCACTTAAAGGTGGCATTGAAGCCTGGAAAGTTGCCAATTTACCTGTGGTGAAAAAATGACAACTCCTAACATCAAAGTCTATAGTGGAAATTTATGCCCTTACTGTAATGCAGCTAAGCGTTTACTTGAAAGCAAGGGCGTACAGTATGAAGAAATCAACGTAGATACTGATCCTGCAACTCGTGCCGAAATGGAAAAGCTCAGTCAGCGCACCAGTGTTCCTCAAATCTTTATTGGTGACACTCATGTTGGCGGGTTTGATGATTTAGCCGAGCTTAACCGTGAGGGTAAATTAAATCCCATGTTAGGTCTGGATTAATTTTTATCAGTGAATAAATATAAGTAAAGCATACATATGGCTGAAGACGACCAGCAATTTGAAATTCAAAAAGTATTTATTAAAGACGCTTCGTTTGAAGCGCCAAATTCACCAGATATTTTTCGTGAGAAGTGGCAACCTAAAACGGATGTTCATTTAGCCGCACAAAATGTAAAAATAAGTGACGAGCTTTATGAAGTAACACTCAATGTCACCGTTACATCCACGCAGAATGAACGCACTGCATTTTTAGCTGAGATCAAACAGTCCGGCGTATTCCTGATTAAGAATTTTCCCGAGGAACAATTAAACCACTTAATTGGCAGTTATTGCCCCCACACTTTATTCCCTTTTGCGCGTGAAGCTATTTCTGACCTTATTACCAAAGGTGGCTTCCCGCCACTGTTATTATCGCCAGTCAATTTTGATGCACTTTACCAGCAACAACTGGCAAAAATAAAAGAAGAACAACAAGCATCGACTACAGGCACTAAACATTAAAAACTCTCTAGCAACGACTGCAGGAGAATAACAGTATGGCTAACACATCTATCGGTGTCATTGGTGCAGGCGCATGGGGAACAGCGCTATCAATCCATTTAGCTAAACTTCATGAACATATAAATCTTTGGGGCAGAGACAGCCAGGCATTAAGCGCCATCATCAGTAACAAAGAAAATAAGCGTTATCTGGCTGGTATAAAATTACCGGATAACATTATTGCCTGCCCTGAATTATCTACACTGATCGCACAGTCAAGTCATTTAATTGTAGCGGTTCCCAGTACCACCATGCGCGACATGCTGCAGACAATTAACCAGCATGCGAGTGAAAAATTGCATGGCATTATTTGGGCGTGTAAAGGCCTAGAGCAAGATACTGGTAAATTTTTACACCAAGTTGCTGATGAAGAATTAACGCACAACATTAATACCGCCATCCTTTCTGGGCCGTCCTTCGCACAGGAAGTTGGCAAGGGCTTACCAACTGCTGTCACTATTGCATCCAGTAACCCTGAGTTTGCAAATGAAGCCGCTAATCTTTTTCACCATCCTTTATTCAGAACTTATACTAGTACTGATATTGCCGGTGTAGAAATTGGTGGTGCATTTAAAAATATTTTGGCTATCGCTGCCGGTATCAATGATGGCTTGGCGTTTGGTTCCAATGCGCGTGCTGCGCTTATTACTCGCGGTGTTGCCGAAATGATGCGGTTTGGTAAACAGTTAAATGTAAATACAGAAACTTTCATCGGCCTGTCAGGCATCGGCGATATTATTCTTACTTGCACAGATAATATGTCGCGTAACCGCCGCTTTGGCCTAGGTTTAGGTGAAGGCAAATCACCTGAAGATATACAACAACAAATTGGTCAGGTTATCGAAGGTAAATATGCGGCCAAAGTAGTATTTGATTTAGCACAAAAACTTAATATTGAATTACCCATTACTGCTCAAGTGTATGCAGTCATATACAACAACAAACCTGCACGCGCCGCAGTAGAAGATTTATTGTCCCGCTCATTAAAAAATGAAGCAGATTAGTGACACAGACTACAACGCACCCAGAAACTCATTCTGACGCCACGCTTCAAAAATAAAAATCGCCACCGTATTCGATAAATTCATACTGCGGCTACCTTCAAGCATGGGCACTCTTAACACATGATTTTTAGGGAAACTATTTAATACCTGATCAGGTAAGCCTCTTGTTTCGGGGCCAAAAATAAATACATCACCCGCTTGATAATTTATCTCTGTATAATGCGTTGTGCCTTTAGTTGAACAGGCAAACAAACGATTAGCAGAGAGGTTGTTTAAACACGTAGCGTAATCTGGATATTCCTGGACTAGCGACTTATCTATGTAATCCAGGCCTGCACGTCGCATACGTTTATCGTCTATTTCAAAACCAAGCGGATGAATTAGGTGCAATTGGCAACCACTATTAGCACACAAACGCATAATATTACCTGTGTTTGGGGGTATCTCTGGTTCGTACAAAACAATATGAAACATGAGTTCTAAATATAAACAGTTAAGCAATCAATTCTGCGGCCTGACATTGCAAACACCTTTAGTGCTTTTGTCTGGCTGTGTGGGTTTCGGCCAAGAATACACGCGTGTGGTGGGATATTCTAATGCCGAAGTAGGTGCTATCTGTTTAAAAGGAACCACTTTAGAAAACCGCCTGGGCAATGCGCCACATCGCATATATGAAACCCCCGCCGGCATGCTTAATGCCATTGGCTTACAAAATCCCGGTGCGCGTGCAGTAGTTGATGACTATTTGCCCAAGCTCGATTTTAATGAAACCAGATACATCGCCAATGTCTCAGGTTCGACAGTAGAAGAATATTCAGCCGTTACACGTATTTTCGATGATTCACCTATTGATGCGATTGAAATCAATATTTCGTGCCCAAATGTTAAAGAAGGTGGTGTCGCTTTTGGTAATGATCCCGATATGTCTGCACGGGTTGTCGAAGCTTGCCGTGCCGTCACTGATAAACCAATTATTACTAAACTGTCTCCCAACCAAACCGACATTGCTTACAACGCCAAGCGCTGCATAGAAGCCGGCACCGATGGCTTTGCCGTAATTAATACACTAATGGGTATGGCAATTGACATTCATTCCCGCACACCAGTGATTGGTAATAACCAGGGCGGCTTATCCGGCCCTGCTATAAAACCCATTGCACTATTAAAAGTGCACCAGGTGTACCAAGTATGCAAACAACATAACATCCCTATTATCGGCCAGGGCGGCATATGCTCAGGTGAAGATGCTCTCGAATTTATTATCGCAGGCGCAACTGCGGTAGGAGTTGGTACCGGTCTTTATTACGACCCATTAATCTGCGCCGATATTAATAAAACTATTTGTGATTATCTGTCACAAAATAAGCTCACACATATTTCTGAGTTAGTTGGAAGCTTGCAACTCAACTGAATTACTAACCAACACATACCTCTTTTTGCATTTGCACAATGTTCGTGATGCGCAAACATCATGACAATTTTACCCACCTGCTTTACTTATTATAAATAAACCTATAATTATCAATACGCTATTTACATTTATGTAGATAGTATAAGTGACATCTTTTGTTTTATAGAGAATCTTAAATAGCATTGATTTATTGTCATATAATCAAATATTTAATAGACTCAATCAATGGAAATTAACAAGAAGGATATATGCCACACTGACGTAATTAATCACGTCACCGTGACATATACTTAACAGTTTTATTTCAATATGTATAAATTTATACCAGCCACCATCTTAATAATCTCAGGTATTTCAGCTATCGCCATATTATTAATTGCAAATAGCGCCTTTATTAACAGCATGTCACAGGGCATTGAGCTTGGCAGTCCATTTCTAATTTATTTAATTATGCTTAGTCTAATCTTGATTTTAGTAGCAGCATGGTGGGTTTGGTCTGGCGTCGCAATACTTCGATCAAAACCCAGACCAAATACTAAGTTCATGTGGTTTGGTGCAATTGTTGGTGCTTTAATTACAGCACTTATAATTCTATTTAAAGTCGTTCAGCCTGGATCAAACATTGCCGCACTTGTTGTAGCTGCAAGTACAATTTCATTTTTAATATGGCCGAGCAATCATGAAATATAACAAGTCGCTTAACTGCGGACTCGCACTAGTCGCGCTCGCCTGTTAGCTCAACCGTTATATGCTTTTATGAAAATATTGTTAATAATTCTTTTTGCAACTGGTCTAGGGTTGTTTGCAACATACACTGTTCTTTGGGCAATTCATGGTTTCCCATTCAATTTTCATGACATGTGGCTATCACTAACTGGTGATAAACCTTGGCATCTGAAAAAAGATAGTTATTTTTTCTTTATGGTGCTTGGTGTTTTTTTAGCTTTATACAGCTTAATCGAGCTACAACACAGGCGTTGGGAGAAGAATAAAGAATGAAAACATATAACAAATCGCTCAACTACGGACTCGCGCTACACGCGCTCAACCGTTATGCCTCTTAGGGAGAGCTACATGAAACATATAATATTACTCGGGACTGCAATATTGATTTGTTCTCTCGTGCAAGCAAAAGAATACCCCGAAGTCACCTTAGAAAAATTACTCTCTGTTTCACAGCTAGAAGCGCTGAACGTCTCCAAAATGAGTGATGCGCAAAAAGAAGCTCTCCGAATGGCACTAATAAACACCTACTCAAATGGCTATGAAGCAGGTAGGGAAAAAGGCATTGAGCAGGCAATTGCTTACCAGCAACAGAAAGCTGCCCCTGGAAATACAATTGAGAGCCAAATTGATGGTGACTTCGAGGGATTTGAAGGAGAGACCATTATCAAGTTAATGAACGGCCAAATTTGGCAGCAAACCGAATATTGGTATCACTATCATTACTCATTCATGCCGAAGGTAATAATCTTTAAGTCTGGTGGTGGCTATAAAATGAAAGTAGATGGCATTGATAAAGCGGTTGGTGTCACGCTTTTAAACTAAGGCATAACAAGGCGCTCAAGCAAGGACGCGCTAACGCGCGCCGCTTAGCTTGGCGTTATGTGTTTCAAGGATACGAAAATTAATAAATGAATAAGTACTTAGTAACTTTGTTATTAACATTGCCCATGAGTGTCTTGGCAGAAAAATCCGGCTTCAGGTTAGACAATTGGGCTATCACATTCGATAAAGAAAAGATGTCGTCTATGGTATATGGATTAGAAAAATCTGATGTTGACACAACATTACCTCAGTTGTTTTTAATTTGCTCTCAATCTGATAAGAAACGAGATCAATACAGAATGGGCTTGCTTACTCAATCGGTATTGGAAGTAGACGATCCAAATGCATTAGATGTAATGATTTCAATTGATGATAATCCAAAAATGGAATACCCATGGTTCCAAATAAAACATAGCTTACAATCTGCTGTTCCTAAAATGAATATCAAAGAAATGATTAACGGCAAAGAACTAAATATACAATTTCGAGATAAGTCTCAACTACACAGGTATACATACAACCTCAAACATTTCAAACAAACGTTAAATGTAATGGAGGAAGTTTGTGCGTACAAATATGATGATTAATCATAAAACGCCTAACAAGTCACTCAACCAAGATGTGCCTTGGAGAGTGAAGTGAAATACCATCAAGGCAGACTGATTGATCATATCGGAGTGACTGTCTCAGAACTCGAACAGAGCAAAACTTTCTACGTTGCGATTCTCGATGCACTCGGCAAAAGCGATGGGTTTGGGTGTGATGATTCCGGCTTCTATTTCGACGAATTCTATGTCGCGGCAGGAGATTCACCAGTAACGAATCTGCACCTGGCGTTCCAAGCTGATTCAATTGAGCAAGTACATGCTTTCTACCAGGCAGGATTGAATGCTGGTGGCAGAGACAACGGAGAGCCGGGCTATCGAAAGTATCATGATTGTTACTACGCCGCGTTTCTGCTTGATCCTGATGGCAACAACATTGAAGCCGTATGTGATGTGGGCGCAGAACGATCTAGTACATCTGTTATTGTGACTAGGAAAGCTAGTAGCGCATAACTTGCAGTTGAAGGCGTTAGCTAGAATCAAAGGGGTCAGACTCGATTGATTTTAGGTTTATCGGGTCTGACCCTATTAGTTTTCAACTTAACGATTACAAACTGTAGTAATTTTTTCAAATACAGCCTGATGGTATTCTTTTCTAAGTTGATTGATATATTTTTTACTACTACTTAGTTGCATGATGCTTGGCCA
>JGI12316J14372_10002613_pt1 | contig 19073 bp, 14 predicted proteins | sample MarCyaLeptolynsp_FD_14372 | JGI IMG/M metagenome (IMG submission 14372) | reverse complement strand
ACTCCGGAGATCTCGTCGAGAATGGCCGGGTCGTCGATGGCGGCCGGCATCTTGAAATCTTCGTTGTCGGCAAGCTTCTGCATCGTGCCGCGCAAGACCTTGCCGGACCTGGTTTTCGGAAGCCGCTCGACTTCCATCGCGGTTTTGAAAGCCGCGACAGCTCCGATTTTTTCTCGCACCAGTGCGACGAGTTCACGTTCCAGTTCGCCCGGATCGCGCTCCGCGCCGTCGTTTTGAACAAAAAACCCGATCGGCATTTGCCCCTTGAGCGCGTCGGCTGCTCCCACCACCGCGCATTCGGCGATGTCCTTGTGGGCGGAAATGACTTCCTCCATCGCACCTGTCGAAAGCCGGTGCCCGGCGACATTGATGATGTCGTCGGTGCGCGCCATGATGAAGACGTATCCGTCTTCGTCGATGATCCCGGCATCGGATGTCGCGTAATAGCCCGGAAACTCCTCCAGGTAAGCCTTGTGGAAACGGTCTTCGGCGTTCCAAAGCGTCGGCGTGCCCGAGGGGGGCAGTGGCAGCTTGCAGACAATATTGCCAAGCGATCCGGCGGGGAGAGGATGTCCTTCGTCGCTGAGAACTTCGATCTCATAGCCCGGCATCGGGACACCGGGGGAGCCCGGTTTGACCGGAAGAACGCCAAGGCCGACGGGATTGCCGGACATCGGCCAGCCGGTCTCCGTCTGCCACCAGTGATCGATCACCGGGCGCTGCAGTTTTTGTTGGGCCCACTCGATCGTCGCCGGATCGGAGCGTTCGCCCGCAAGAAACAGGGTGCGGAACCGGCTGAGATCGTGACGGTTGATCAGCGTACCATTCGGGTCTTCCTTGCGGATCGCACGGAAGGCAGTTGGTGCGGTGAAGAGCGCGACAACGTCATGATCGTCGATTACGCGCCAGAACGCAGCGGCGTCGGGTGTTCCGACGGGTTTGCCTTCGTAAACGATCGTCGCGCATCCATGAAGAAGCGGTGCGTAGCAGATGTAGGAATGTCCGACGACCCAACCGACATCCGATGCCGCCCAGAACACTTCTCCCGGCCTGACACCGTAATGATGCTCCATGGACCATTTCATGGCGACCATATGCCCGCCGGTATCGCGAACGACGCCTTTCGGTTGTCCCGTGGTGCCGGACGTATAAAGAATATATGCCGGGTCAGTCGCCTGCACCGGGACACATTCCGGCAGCGTTCCCTTTGCCGCCTCCACCTCGCGGGAATAATCGAGATCCCGGCCTTGTTGCATGTCCGCTTCAAGGACATCGCGCTGTAGAATGATGCATGTCTCGGGCTTGTCGGTCGACATCTCGATGGCGGCATCAAGGAGTGGCTTATAGGCGACGACCCGTGTCGGCTCTATGCCGCAGGACGCGGAAAGGATGACCTTCGGTTTGGCGTCGTCGATGCGCGTCGCGAGCTCGGCGGCGGCAAATCCCCCGAAAACAACCGAGTGAATGGCACCGAGCCTCGCACATGCAAGCATGGCAAAGATGGCCTCGGGGACCATCGGCATATAGATGATTACCCGGTCGCCTTTTCTGACACCGTTTTGGCGAAGAACCTCCGCCAACGCGCCGACCTCTGTCTGCAGCTCGAGAAAGGTAAAGCGCTTGACTGAGTTTGTAACGGGACTGTCGTGCACGAGGGCCAGCCGGTCACCATGTCCGGCTGCAACATGCCTGTCGACCGCGTTCCAGCAAGTGTTGCAGATGCCGTCCGGGAACCAGCGCCCATAGGCGCCGGCATCAGGATCGAACGCCGTTTCAGGCATCTTGATCCAGTCAATCTCCTGCGCCGCCTTCATCCAGAAGGCGGACGGGTCGGCGGACCATGCGGCGTAAGTTTCCCGGTATCGGCTCATGGATCAGACCGTATAGTTGAGGCCGAGGCGGCCACCATCGACATAGATGGTTTCGCCGGTGATGTAGCTCGCTTTGTCGGACGCAAGGAACGCCACCGTATCGCCGATCTCGCGGGCGGTGCCGACCCTGCCGATCGGAGTGCGCGACATCACCTTTGCAAGCGCCTCCGGATTTGCGTTGACGCCGGCCATCATTTCCGTGTCGATCGAGCCGGGGCCGACCGCGTTCACGCGAATACCGTGCGGTGCAAGTGAGAGCGCTGCCGCCTTCGTGAGCTGGTTCACGCCGCCCTTCGAGGCGCAATAGGCAGGAATGGCTGGAATTGCGACCTGTGCATTGATCGACGACATGTTGACGATCGAACCATGAATGCCCTTGGCCACCATGGTGTTGGCAGCGCGCTGGGTCGCGAAGAAGACACCGACAAGGTTCACGTTGATAACCCTGCCAAAGTCCTCAAGCGAATAACTCAGGAAATCGCCAGGAAGCGCGATGCCGGCGTTGTTGACCAGCACCGACACGGGACCGATGTCAGCTTCAATTCGCTCGAACATCCCGGCAATCTGGGATGTGTCACCCATGTCGCAGATGTATCCGGAACCGCCGAGTGTTGCTGCTGCCGCGTGCACATTCTCCTTAATGTCGGACAGGACAACCTTGCAGCCGTCTTCCGCGAGTGCCTGGGCGCAGGCGAGACCAATTCCCTGGGCCGCACCGGTTATGAGGGCGATCTTCTCGCTCATGAGTTTTCTCCAGAATATCCGTAGTCTTTGGCAGCCCGGCTTGGAGAGACGACGCCTGCCTCGATGTCTGCCGCCACCTGCGACCTGTCCCGTTTTTCCGGGTCGCCAAATCCACCTCCGCCGGGAAGGCTGAGCCGCAGACGCTGGCCGTTGCGCACTTTTTGCCTTCCTTTCGATTTGAGGGGCGTGCCGTCGGTCAGCTCCACGCGCCCCGCGGCGCCCGGCCGTCCTCCGTCGCGACCGCGTGCCGGATTGTCGACCCTGTCGAACATAGCGTTGAACCAGAAATCGTATCCCGCGCGCGCTTCGATTTCGATGACCTGACCGAGGCCGCCGCGGGTCTCTCCCGCGCCGCCGGATCCTTCACGCAGATCCTTGCGCCAGACCGTGATCGGTCCGACATGCTCCGTGGCCTCCACGCTCATCGTGGAGACGCCGGATGGGAACGCCGTGGCGGACAGTCCGTCCACGGTCGGACGGGCCCCGGTGCCACCGGAGTTGAACATCAGGATCTCGGCGTTCTGCAATCCACTGTCAGGATCGCAGGGGCGGGCTGAAATCTGAATGTTCCAGAGCGCTGACGCCCCTTCGGCGGGCACCGTGCCGGGCATGGCCTGGTGGAGAGCGCCAAGCACGACGTCGGGCACGAGATGTCCCAGGACATGTCTCACCGAGACGGGCGCCGGACGCTTCGCGGCAAGAATGCAGCCTTCAGGCGCGGAAATTTCAAAGGGCTCCAGCGACCCTGTATTGTTGGGAACGCCGGGAGCAATGGCGCATTTCAAACCGTAGCAGGCATACGCCCTTGTGTAGACTTCCGGAACATTGACGCCGAATGCGCTCATGCCGCTCGTGCCTGAGAAATCCGCGCTGAGGCGGTCGCCGTCCACCTTGAGCGTGACGACCAGCTCGACTGGCTGGTCATACCCGTCAACGGTCATCGTGTGCCTGTAGGTTCCATCGGGCACCTTCGATATCGCTTCCCTGGTCGCCTTGCGGCTGGATTCGGACAGAAAATCGGACAAGCCTTCCAGATCGTCTATGCCGAATTCATCCAGCATTGCCTGCAGACGACGGTCTCCGGCCTCGTTACAGGCTGCAAGGGAATACATGTCGCCGACAGTCTGGTCGGGCGTCCTGACATTGGCCCGGATGATCGAGATCAGAAGCGGGTTCACTGTTCCCCGTTCCGCGAACTTGGTTATCGGGATCAGCAGGCCTTCCTCGTAGACTTCGCCTGCATCCGGTCCGAACCCGCGCCCGCCGATATCGACGACGTGTGCCGTGCAGGCGAAAAAGCCGATATGCAAGCCTTTCCGAAATACGGGCGTGACCACGGTGATGTCGTGCAGGTGTCCGGTGCCGAGCCAGGGATCGTTGGTAATGAAAACATCTCCCTCGAAGATGTTCTGCATTCCGATCTCGCGAACGAAATGGGTGACGCTCTCCGCCATCGCATTGACATGGCCGGGCGTGCCCGTCACTGCCTGGGCCATCATCCGACCCTGCCGGTCGAAGAGACCGGCCGACAGATCGCCGGCTTCGCGCACCGATGTCGAGAAGGCAGTTCTTATGAGCGTTGTCGCCTGCTCTTCCACCACGGCGATCAGGCGGTTCCACATGATCTGATAGTCAATTGTGCTCGGCATCAGCTGGCATCCTTTCGGATCAAGAGAAGGCAGCCGTCTGGTTGGCCAATTGCCCGGTAAGCAGATGTCACGATTGTGGAGGTTTCGGACTCGACGATTACCGCTGGACCGTCGACGGCAGACCCGCTCTTCATTGACCGTCGCTCGACCTCCTGCGCTTCGACGTCCCGGCGCAAGGCGGCGTCAAAGATGACCCTGGTGCGCGAGATGGTTGCTGCGTCTCTGCCATTTTGGCGATGAACCGCCTCCGGTTCCGGCAATACAGAAGCGACGGTCAGGGACCAGTTCGTGATCTCGGGAGCAAGCCCGTCAATCGTGCGGCCGAAGAGTGTGCGGTAGGCCTCCTCAAATGCCGTGAGGATCTCAGGGACATCGCAGCCGGAAAACGCCTTATGCGGCAGCAGCACGGGGATTTCCCAACCTTGTCCGGCGTAGCGCATGAACGCGGTAAGGCTTGTGGTTGTCCGGCCGTCTCGAACGCCTTGTTCGACGAACTCCCGGGCTTCGACCTCCATCGCCTGAAGCGCTGCATTGACCGCGCCAGCATCGAATTCCGACAACGTCTGGAACAGGCCCCGGGTCGCCTCGTAACTGAAGGGAGCACGCAAAAATCCGATTGCGGACCCGACGCCCGCGCCCGGGGGGATGAGCAAGGCATCGATGCCCAGCTTTTCACACAGACGGCAGGCGTGCAGCGGGGCGCCGCCTCCGAACGCGATCATGGTGAAGTGCTCAATGTCGCGGCCATTTTCAACGGTGTGGACCCGCGCCGCGTTCGCCATGTTTTCATCGACCATCTCGGTCACGCCGAAGGCGGCCTCGGTCACCTCGATGCCCTGCGCGGAAGCGATCTTGTCGGACAGGGCGGTGAAGGCGTTGTCGACGGACAAGGGTATTTCGCCACCGGCAAAGTTGTCCGGGTCCAACCTGCCGAGAACCAGGTTTGAGTCCGTGACCGTCGGTTCGACCCCGCCTCGCTGATAGCAGGCAGGTCCCGGTTCGGAAGCAGCTGAACGCGGCCCGACCTGAATACGGCCCATCTGGTCGATCGAGGCGATCGATCCGCCACCTGCGCCGATTTCGACCATCTCCACCACCGGTGTGGACACGGTCATGCCGGACCCTTTCTTGAAGCGGTAGGTGCGGGCGACCTCAAACGTGCTTGCTGTTTTCGGCGAGCCATTCTCGATGAGGCAAATCTTTGCTGTTGTTCCGCCCATGTCGAACGACATGACCTTTTCGATGCCATGCGCGCGTGCGAACTCGGCAGCAAAGATGGCGCCGCCTGCAGGCCCGGATTCCAGAAGTCGCACCGGTTGCTCTGACGCCGTCTCAACCGAGATCAGGCCGCCGCCGGAATGCAGCATGAAGACCGGGGCGTCTATTCCGCTCCCGCGAAGTTTGGTGACGAGGCGGTTCAGGTATGCAGAGACCTGCGGCTGGACATAGGCGTTGGCAATAACGGTGTTGAATCGCGGCAGCTCGCGCATTTGCGGTGAGATGACGGATGAGAGCGAGACAGACAGGTCCGGAGACAGGTCTTTCAAGGCGTCTGCCATCATCCTTTCGTGTGCATCGTTCGCATAGGCGTGCATCAGGCCGATCGCCACCGCTTCGAAGCCACTATCCACGATGCGGCGCGCCATTTGCTGCGTCTCGGCCGGATCAAGAGCAAGCAGCACATCCCCCTTCGGTCCGACCCGTTCGTTCAAGGTGAAGCGGTGCTTTCTAGGTACCAGCGGCTTTGGCAATTGCAGGTTGAGGTCATATTGCTCAAACCGGTTTTCGGACCGCATCTCAATGACGTCGCGAAATCCTTCCGTCGTGATGAAGGCCATTTTGGCACCGCGCCGTTCGATCAGCGCATTCGTGACCAGTGTGGTTCCATGGATGACCTGACCAATGTCGGAAAGCGGGATGCGCGCGTTTTGGGCGGCGATTTCAATGCCTTTCAAGATCGCCCGTTCCGGCTCGGCGTAATCCGTCAGCACCTTGCACGTGGCCGTACCGCCCGGATGGTCGAGCGCGACATCGGTAAACGTGCCGCCAATATCCACACCAACGCGAATGTCGGACCGGGTCATGCTTGTCAGAATCCTTTGATGAACTGGTTGGCCGTGAAGGCAATATTGTAGAAGCGGGACATCACGGGCGCGTTCGTGACTGCGGCCATATCAGTTGTTGGAAGCGGCAAGTCTTCCGGTTTCATGCCTGTCAACAGACCCGCGATACCTTGCCCAAAGATGGTTCCTGTGGTGATGCCGCGGCCATTGTAGCCGATGGGCGTAAAGAGACCATCGTCGAGCACATGAATGCGTGGCAGATGATCTGGCGTCATCGCAATCTGGCCATGCCAGGCTTCTTCAAAGCGAATGTCGCCGAGGCCCGGAAAGAGGCGCGACAGCTGCTTCTTGGCCCATCGATGGGAAAGACCCTTGGATTTGTCGCCAATCACTTTTCCCATGGACCCGATGATCAGGCGATCGGCATTGTCCCGCCGAAGCGAGAACATGATGGGCGCGGTGTCCCAGAGCCCCTGACGTTCCGGCAGAATGTGGGCTGCCTGTTCTCCCAACGGCTCGGTTGCCAGCTGGAAATAATGGATCATCGTGTAGGTCTTCTTCAGCCCGGGCCAAAGAGTGTCGGTGTAAGCGTTTGTGCCGAGAACAACCGATTTGGCAGAGATCTGTCCTTTGTCGGCGTGGACTGTCCAGCCGTCACCCGTTTTTTGCAGGGACGTAACTTTGACGCCTGTGCTGATCGATGCGCCCGCGGCCCTGGCGGCCCGCGCAAGACCGCGGCAATATCCCATCGGGTTGATGGTGCCGGCGCGATGGTCAACCAGCCCGCCGTGAAAGGCCTTTGTTCCTATCTTCTCTGAAATTTGCTCACGGTTGAGCAGATCAACCGGTTCGCCCATGGAGTTCCATTCCTTCCACCTGGCTTCCAGGTCCCGAAAACCGGAGGGGGCATGCGCCGCGTGAATGGTGCCGTTTCGTGTTGCTTCGCAGCGGATCTGGTGCTTTTCAATCAGATCAAAAACCATCGAAGGTCCGCTGCCAAAGCGTTGCAGGAAGCGTGGGCCATAGGTGGTGCCGAGCTTTTCGCGCACTTGCGTGGGAGGAAGCCATATGCCGGCATTCACCAGCCCGACATTGCGGCCCGATCCCCCAAAACCGATATGATTGGCTTCGATGACACAGGCCGACAGTCCTGCCTCGCTGCAGTGAAGCGCGGTCGACAAACCGGTAAAGCCGCCGCCGACGATCACGACGTCGAACTTTTCTCCTTCCGGCAACTGACCTTCCAGGTCACGTTCCTCAGCAGAGACATCCCACAGGGAAACGGGCATTGTCCGGGTCAAAGCGACAGCCTCCTTTTTGCGGCCTTCAAAATTTCCGGCCTTCTGGATTACTTGCAAACAACCCTATCGCGTGTCAATATAAGAAATAAATGTTTTATATATCGGAACAGTGGGCGAAATGAAAAAACTTGCCAAAAGCGCAGCGAGCATGGTCGCGGACGCGCGGTCGCGGATTGAAGAAGTGGAAATTCTGGACCTGATCGCCACAATGGACAATCCTGATACTGTGATTGTCGACATCCGCGACGTGCGTGAACGGCAACGATCGGGCTTCATTCCCGGAAGCGTGCATGCACCCAGGGGAATGGTGGAGTTCTGGGTCGACCCGGAAAGCCCTTATTTCAAGGAGGTTTTTGGTGAAGACAAGAAGTTCGTCTTCCACTGCGCCTCCGGCTGGCGGTCGGCGCTGACGGTCGCGACGCTGCAGGACATGGGCTTTGACGCGGCGCACCTGCGGGAAGGCTTTTCCGAATGGGTCAAGCAGGGTGGGCCGGTCGAAATGCCGGAGCCGAAGTCCTGAAACCGGGGCCACTCGCTGTGCAAAGGATTGCAGCGCGTTTTCGCACTAGACCCTGGAAAGTTTTCGCGAAACGGCTTCCGCGGCATGCGCGGAAAGCGCGCCGAACCGTTCCTCTCCATTGTCAGGCAGGTTCACGTTCGGCACAGAGATACCAATGGCTGCGACGGCTTCGCCATCAGGAAGCTTGATGGCTGCACCGAAGCTCAAGATCCGGTCGCGGAATTCCCCTGTGTCAAATGCGTAGCCGCGCATGCGGGTTGCCTCGATATCCTCGTCGAGCTGGCTCAAGGTCGTCAGGGTACGGTTGGTGAACGACTGAAGCGGTTCGGACAGTTTCTCGCGCAGACTGTTGTAGTTTGCAGCCAGAATTGCCTTGCCGGTTCCCACGCAGTGGATCGGTGCCGAACCGCCGATCGGGTTCCAGGAGCGGATCGGCTTCTTGCTTTCAATCTTGTCGATATAGACCACGTTGAACTGTTCCGGCACGGCCAGATAGATCGTCTCTCCCGTTTCATCGGCGAGATATGCCATTTCAGGGGCCGCAAGCTCCCGAAGGTTGAGACTGTCCACGGTGGAGCGGCCGACCTGCCACATCTTGAGCGTGACGGCATAGCTGCCATCTTCCCTTTGAGTGACATAGCCCAGTCTCGAAAGCGTCTGGAGCAGTCGAAAGGTGTTTGACTTTGTGAGTTCCAGCGAGCGGGAAATCTCTGTAACGCCGAGCGAACGGCGCGCTTCGGCAAGTTTCTCAAGTATCGCCAGGCCTTTGGAAAGCGTGGAATCAACTTTTGCTTCAGTCGGTTTCTTTTCGGACATATTCAGTCTTTGCTGGCGTTTTGCCGCAATGTAACGGACGACTCAGCAAAGGTAAATCGGGGCGGCGCGTGCGCCTCGACGTCCGGGATGGGGGCCTCGAACCGTCTGATTTCCACCTGGGTTGAGTGCGCGGCGGTACTTTGCGTCAGCGAGGATGTTCGAAGGTCGTGCGTGAGGACATTCGGGTTGCCGTGCCTGTCTCGATGGTCGGGATCCGAAAAGTCCGGATCGTACCAGGCACCGGTCCACAAGAACACGCAGCCCTTGCGGATCTCATCGGTGATCCGCGCGCCTGCAAGGCATTTGCCGCGCGAATTGAAAAGCTCAACCACATCGCCATTCGAAATCCCGCGCTCCGCGGCGTCCTCGGGATTTATCAGGACGGGTTCGCGTTGTTGGACCTTGGCGGCAAGGCTTGTTGCGCCATTGTCGAGCTGGCTGTGCAAGCGCGTGCCCGGTTGCCCCGAGATCAACGCAAGAGGATGGACCCGATGGTTGCCGGACTTTCGATCTCTCGGTTCGAACCAGCTGGGGTGGCCTGGACAGTCGGGCAGGTTCATGTCCGCAATTTTTTGCGAATAGAGTTCGATGCGTCCGCTGGCGGTCGGCAGCGGGCAGTTGACCGGGTCTTCGCGGAACTCCGACAGGAAAATCTGATCAGGAGAAGGGTCGGGCAGGGTTATCACGTCACCGGCAATGAACGTATCCCAGTCGGGCAGCGCAATGCCTTCTTCAGCAGCGGCAGCAACGGTTTCCTCCCAGAGCCTCAGCAGCCAACCCCGTTCATCGAGCCCTTCAGAAAACGCGTCCATGTTGCCAAGGCGCCTTGAAAGGGCGCTGTAGATTTGAAACTCCGTTCGCGCGTCGCCAGGAGGTGCAACACAGGCCGGCATCGGAACAAGAGCATTGTCGGACTTGCCCGCGCCGAAGTCGGTTCTCTCCGGCGGTGCTGCGACTGGCAGGACAATATCCGCGTGCCGTGCCGTGGCGGTCCAGTTGATTTCATTGACGACAATGGTATCCGGCCTTGAGAAGGCACGGCGGAGCCGGTTCAGGTCCTGGTGATGATGAAACGGATTGCCGCCGGCCCACCACACCATTCTCGCGTCCGGCAATTTCCGTCTGTCTCCCAGATACATGTATTCCTTGCCGGGATTGAGCAGCATCTCCGAAATCATGCTTACGGGGATGAACTCCGAAACGGCATTCTTTCCCTGAGACAGAGCGCCCGGGCGGAAAAGCCGTTCCGTGTTGCCGATGTTGCCGTTGACCGCATATCCGATGGTGAAGCCGCCTCCCGGGAGGCCGACCTGGCCCAGCATTGCAGCCAGTGAAATGGTCATCCAGAGCGGTTGCTCGCCGTAATCGGCCCGCTGCAGACTGGCAGCGCAGGAAATCATCGTGCGCTTGCGCGCCATCTCGCGCGCCAGTTCGCGCAACCTCGAAGCCGGAATTCCGGATTGCTGCTCCGACCACGCGGCTGTCTTGGCAACACCATCGGTCTTGCCAAGAAGGTAATCCTCCAGACGGCCAAATCCGGTCGTGTAACGCTCCAGAAAATCCTTGTCGTGGAGGTCTTCTTCAAGAAGCGTGTGTGCAAGGCCCATCATGATTGCGACATCCGAGCCGGGCAGTGGAGCGAGCCATTCGGCATTTACCGACCCCGCCAAGTCACTTTTCAGCGGGCTGAAATTCACAAATTCGACGCCGGCTCTTGCGCACTTTTTCAGGCTCTCGGCTTTTCGATGTTTTGAGATGCCGCCGTCGCTAACCTGGCTGTTTCGCATTGCCAGTCCCCCAAAGGCGACGACGAGTTCGCTGTGGTCCGCAACAACCGACCATCTTGTGGCTTGCGCGACATGGTTGCGAAAATTTCCCACAATGAAGGGCATCAGGCCAAGTGCAGCATTGTAGCTGTAGTTGCCTTCCGAGCGCACATAGCCGCCCTGGGTGTTCAAAAAGCGTTTGAGCTGACTTTGCGCATGGTGAAATCGACCGGCACTCGACCAGCCGTAAGAGCCGGCGAAAATCGATTTGTTGCCATAGGTCTGCTTCACCCGTCTGAGTTCGGCCGTCAGGATCTCGTTCATTTCGTCCCAGGAAACTTCGACGAAGGGGTCTTCGCCCCGTGTTGAGGGCCCCGGGCCGTCTTCATACCAACCCTTCCGGACCGCCGGACGCAGAACGCGCGCGGACCCGCTCAAGCTGGACGCAATATTTCCGTTGATGGGGGAGGGGTCCGGGTCGCCGGAATGAGGGACAACCGATGTTATGCGGCCGTTTTCAACTTTGATGTGGCCAACGCCCCAATGATTGGATGTGAGGTGCATTTCTGTTTCGTTAAATGGAACAATCTTTCTGCATATTGACACACATAATGTCGAGTGTCATCAATTCAACAACACTCGAGTGCAGGAGCCCGACAGAATGAAACCGACGAGTCTCGCCGATGCTCTGGTTCATCGCGGAAGACCGCAAGACCCGCTGGGAAGGCAGGTGAACTGGCCGGTGGAACTGGGGTCGACCGTTGTTTTCGACAGTCTCGACGCGTTTGAGGCAGCGCGAGAGGCGCGGTACGAAAACGGCACGCCCTACTACGGGAGATACGGAAACGCGGCGACGTTCTCGCTTGAGGACCTGCTGGCAGAGTTGGACGAAGCCGACGGGGTCACGCTGACCTCATCCGGCGTTTCCGCGATAACCGCCGCGTTGCTTTCCGTCGCAAGGCCAGCCTCGCATTTGCTTGTTTCGGAAAATCTTTACGGGAATACCCGGGCATTCTGCGATGGACTACTGGCGGCGATATATGTCGAGATCGAACCTTTCGATCCGATCGATGGCATTGCCGGGAAACTTCGCAGGAACACCTGCGCGGTCATGGCGGAAGCTCCGGGATCAGGCACGTTTGAAGTCTGCGACCTGCCGCAGATTTCAAATCTTGCTGCGGAACAGGGCGTGCCGGTCATATTCGACAATACCTGGGCGTCGCCCGTTTTTTGCAAGCCGCTGGGCCTTGGGGCGGACATCGTTGTTTATTCCGGTTCAAAGCACCTGTGCGGACACTCCGATGCCATGCTGGGTGTCATCGCAGCGAACAGCAAATACCACTCTCTGGTGCGCCGTACGGTGATGTCGTTGGGTGATAAACCGGGCGCTCAGGAGGTCTTCCTGGCGCTCAGGGGCGCGCGCACGCTGAAGATGCGCATGGAGTATCAGGATGGCACGGGCAGGGAGATGGCTGCCTGGCTTGCGCAACAAAAGTGTGTCGCACGCGTGTTGCACCCGGCTTTTGAAACCTGTCCCGGACACGAGATCTGGAAAAGGGACTTCTCCGGTGCTGCCAGCCTGTTCTCGGTGATTTTCAAACCGGTATCCGAACAACGGTTTCGCGCTTTCGTCGACGGTCTTCAGTGTTTCGGCATCGGGGTCAGCTGGGGCGGCTACGAAAGCCTGGTATTGCCAATGACCTCCGAGCGCAGCCGCCAATTGGAAGACGGTCCGCTCCTGCGTGTGAACATCGGTTTTGAAGACCCTGCGACCCTCAAAGCCGATTTCACACAAGCGTTCAGATTTCTTCAGGACTGAGTACAGCCATGCAAAACAAAATCGATCACTTCGCCATCGGATGCTCCAGCCTTGCAGCCGGCATTCTGGAGATGGAAGACAAGTTGGGCGTGACGGTTCCCGGCGGCAGCAAACATACGGCAATGAGCACGCATAACTGCGTGATGCAGGCCGGAAACGAGAGTTTTTTTGAACTTATCGCAATCGATCCCGAAGCACCGGATCCCGGCCGGGTGCGATGGTTCTCGCTCGACGATCCCGCGACACAGAAACGACTGGACGAGCGGCCACGTGCGCTGACCTGGGTCGTCAACACGACGGATCTGGATCAAGTGCTGGCGAACAGCCCTGTTGACCTCGGGGAGGTTGTCGATTTCGCCCGGGGCGACAGGACCTGGCGCTTGACTGTACCAAGGGATGGAAGCTTGCCCGGATCCGGGTTGCTCCCCGCCTTCATTGAATGGTCTCCCGGACCCCATCCCTCGACGGGGCAGCAGGATCTTGGCGTCCGGCTGCAAGCGGTCAGGATTTCGCACCCTGATCCTGCACGGATTGTCGGCCAGCTGAAGTCCCTGAATGTCGACCACCTTGCAGACGTGTCCGAGGGAGAAGCAGGCCTGGCGTTTGCCCTCAAGTCACCGCGCGGGTCCGTTTTGCTCGACTGACAGATCTCCAAAGTGATCCGACCTGTTTTCGATGAGGCGAGCCAATCAGGCCGACTTCAAAGCTCGTTCACCGGCACTTTCAGGAATGTCTTGCCGCTGTCGTCGGCTGGCGGCAACTTTCCGGCACGCATGTTGACCTGGATGGACGGTATGATCAGCTTGGGCATTGCAAGCTGGGCGTCCCGTTCGGTGCGGAATTGTACGAACTCTTCCTTGGATTTGCCGCCTCCGACGTGAATATTGTGCTCTTTTTCGTCGCCGACCGTGGTCTCCCACGCAATGTCGCGCCCGTTGGGACCGTAGTCGTGGCACATGAACAGGCGCATGTCGTCCGGCAGCGCGAGCACCTTCTGGATGGAATCGTAGAGTATCGCTGCATCTCCGCCCGGGAAATCGGCGCGTGCAGACCCGCCATCGGGCATGAACAAGGTGTCGCCGGCAAAGGCCGCGTTGCCCATCACATGAACCATGCAGGCCGGCGTGTGGCCGGGCGTTGACATGGCAAAGGCGGTCATGGTGCCGATTGTGTAGGTATCGCCGTCCTGAAAGAGGCGGTCGAACTGGCTGCCGTCCCGCTGAAACTCCGTGCCTTCGTTGAAGACCTTGCCAAATGTTTCCTGGATAACGGTGATCTTGTCGCCGATGCCGAGCTTTCCTCCCAGTTTTTGCTGGATGTAAGGGGCACCCGAAAGGTGGTCGGCATGAACGTGTGTTTCGATCAGCCATTCAAGGTCCAGGTTCTTGTCCTGGATGTAGGCGATGATCTCGTCCGCGTTGTCATAGGTGATGCGCCCGGCGGCCATGTCGATGTCCATGACGCTGTCGATAACGGCGCAGGCATTGGACTGAGGGTCCTTGACAACATAGCTGATGGTGTTCGTTGCAGGATCGAAGAAAGCCTTGATTTCCGGTTCGACGTCCATCTCGACCGGGTAGTTTGAATTTATCATGCCGTCTCCTTCTGCACGAAGCATCACGCCAACTCTATAAGGCTGCTCGCCCTCTCATACGTTCAACCGGCCCGCCGGGATCTGAGTCTTCAGGTTGCGAGCCTCTTTCAAAATGCCAGCGATGGGTACTTCAGCTCAACCGCAAACACGTCCAGTTGCCCAGGGATTGTGCTTTTTCACCAAATCCTGCTCACACACGGGTCAATCGGGTCAAATTTTGCCTGCGTTCGCTTCGAACCTGAGAATTCACTTGACTCATTTGTGAGTGCCCGTAACCTACTAAATGGAACACGTGTTCTGATATATAAAACAGGGAACAGCTAAATGGCAACCAATATTGCAAAAATCGCCTGTGCGGTTGCATTCGCCGCAGGCGTTGCAGCCCCTGTTGCCGCTTACTCGAAAAGCGCAACGGTTACGGCAATTGAGGAGCGGGGAACCCTTTTGTGCAGCGGCCACAACGGCAGCTACTTCGGTTTCGTGGAAGTCAATGACAAGAACGAATGGAAGGGCCTGGACATTGACATGTGCCGCGCGTTGACGACGGCCATTCTGGGAGACCCTGAAAAAGCACAAATTGTTCCGCTGAGCTGGGCACAGCGTTTTCCGGCACTGCAGTCCGGTGATGTCGACGTGATCATCAAGGCAACCGGCTGGACCATGGGGCGCGACACCGAAGTGGGACTTCAGTTCAGCCTGCCGTATTTCTTCGGTGGCACTCAGTTCATGGCGCATGGAGACCTCGGCATTACCGAAGCCAAGGATCTTGACGGCGGCACGATCTGCGTCGAGGCCGGGACCACCATCGAAAGGCTTGCCGGCAACTACCTGAAAACAATCGGTGTCGAGCACACGATGGTTTCCTATGAGAAGGCATCCGAGCTGCGCGCTGCTTATCTCGCGAACCGGTGCGACGCCTTTGCGGCCTGGGGACCGTTCCTCGCCGTTCTCCGGGCAACAGAGCTCGAAAAGCCCGATGCGCACATCATTCTGTCCGACCAGTTGTCCAACGAGCCGATCGCTGCTGCCATGCGCCAGGGTGACGAGGAGTTCGTCGATATGGTCAACTGGATGATCGCCGCGCTCTTGATCGCCGAGGAAGAGGGCGTGACATCGGCCAATGTCGAGGAAATGACGGAAAACCCACCAAATCCGAAAATCGCAAGGCTTCTGGGCGTCGATCCGGGGATGGGCGAGCGGCTTGGGATTCGGGACACCTGGGCCCGCGAGATGATCGCTGCTGTCGGCAATTTCGGCGAAATCTACAACCGCAATCTGGGTGAGGGCTCACCTTACAAACTCGAACGCGGATTGAACAATCTGTGGAGCCATGGCGGCGTCCTGTACGCCCCGATCCTGGACTGATCCACTTCCAATGGCGGCGGGGACTGACTGCCCCTGCCGCCTTCCATGTGTTGCGGCAAGGAGGATCCGGATATGGATGCTGTGGCGCTCAAGGCCAGGCGCAAACGACGTGATTTGTTCCTGCAAGGATTGCTGGTCGTCTCGGTGGCGCTCGTTATCTGGGTCGCCGTATCGACCGCCCAGACAAAGCTCACCGAACTCAACATGGCGAGCGGTTTCGGATTTCTGGAGCGCGCGACGGGGTGGGCGTACTCGTTTTCCCTGATCGACCGGAGCATTGACGACAGTTATTCCCGAACTCTGCTGATTGGTTTCATGAACACCTTGTTCCTGGGGCTGATCTGTATTGTCCTGTCTACCATCCTAGGATTTGCCATCGGCACGGCACGAGATGCGCGCCAGCTCGGCTTCAACGCATTTGCCACCGTCTATATTCAGCTGTTCAGAAACCTTCCTCTGATCCTGCAGCTGGTATTCTGGTATGCGGTGCTCATTCACATGCCGGGGCCCCGCCAGGCGTTTTCTCTTGGAGACGCGGTGTTCCTGTCGAACAGGGGCTTGATGCTGCCGGCACTAAACGTTTCTCCCGGTGTTGTTCTCGCCCTTTTCGCCGGGCTGGTGCTTCTGGGTGTCGTCATCTTCCGGCTGAAGAGCCTGCACTTTTTGCAAAAGCTGGGGCTTTGGTTGATTGCCGGCTTTGTTTTGACACTTGGTGTTGCATCGATATTTGCCCCGGCGGACGCATCGATCTTCTCTATCCCGGCGCAAAAGGGCTTGCGGTTTCAAGGTGGGTTGACGGTCTCGATTGAACTTGTCGCCATGATCCTGGCGATCACACTGTACGGCTCGGCCTATATTGCAGAGGTCGTGCGCGGCGGCCTCCACGAAGTCCCGAGCGGCTTGACCGAAGCGGGCAAAGCGCTGGGCCTGTCTTCGCGGTCCATCTGGTTTCACATCAAGATGCCGATGGCCTTGCGTACGATCATGCCGCCGCTCGGCAACCAGTGGATCTTCATCATGAAAGCGACCACGCTGGGCGTTGCGATTGGCTTCAGTGATCTGTTCTACATCGTTTCGACATCGATCACCCAGTCCGGACAAACCCTGGAACTCATGGGGCTGTTGATGCTGTCTTTTCTGCTGATCAACTATTCACTTGCCCAGATCGTCAATTTCATCAACGCGCGCCTGGCGCTGAAAGGTCACTGAGATGGCGATCGCGAGCGACTATTCCGGCGCGCCCGACTGGTTCGGACAACTTGCCAATACATTCAAAAGAAGAGCGTTCCGAAGCCCGAGCGATACGCTCACGAGTGTCTTCATTTTCGGGCTGATGCTCTACATGGCGTGGCTGCTGCTCGACTGGGCGATACTCAGCGCGGTTTGGCGCGCCGAGGATGTGGGGCAGTGCGCAGAGGCGGGAGGGGCCTGCTGGTCCGTGATTGCCGCGCGTCACCGGCTCATCCTGTTCGGTCTTTATCCGTTTGATCTGCATTGGCGCTCAACGCTTGCCTGTGTTGCGATCATTGTGACGGTGGTGCTGTCCTGCCTTCCGCATTTCTGGAGCACGAGCAAACTTGTCACGCTCTGGATCGCCGGCTTCGGCACTTATGTGCTTTTGATGGACGGAACACTGCTCGGCCAGCCTCAGGTCACCACGGACCAATGGGGTGGCCTTGCGCTGACCCTTTTCATGTTTTCCTCCGTCGTGCTTCTCGGCATGCCGATGGGATTGCTGCTCGCACTGGCGCGCCGTTCCAATCTGCCCGTCGTCAGAGGTGCCGCGTCGCTGCTGATCGATTTCATTCGCTCACTGCCGCTGCTGACGACGCTTTTTGCAGCAGCGGTCGTCATTCCGTTGTTGTTGCCGGACTGGTTGAACGGCGACAAAATCTGGCGCGTGATTATCGGGTTCGCGCTCTTCTTCGCGTGCTATCAGGCGGAGGTCTTCAGGGGTGGTTTTCAGGCGATCCCGAAGGGGCAATTCGAGGCTGGAAAGGCCCTGGGTCTGACATCCTTTCAAATTCTCTCGCGCATCATCATGCCGCAGGTGTTTCGCCACGCCCTGCCTTCGACGATCAACATGGTGGTGGTCACGTTCAAGGAAACCGCGATCGTGATCATTATCGGTTTCTTCGATGTGCTCGCTTCGGCAAATGCCGCCTTCGGGACAGTGGAATGGGCGCCATACTATATCGAGGTCTATGCCTTCGTTGGGGCGATCTACTGGATCTTCATCTTTTCGCTGAGCCAATACGGCGAATACTTGAAGCGGCGTATGTCTGTTGCAAAGAGATAGGCTGCCCGATCATTCGGCTCGCTCCGACCACGGCCGGTTCATACGACTTAGTGATTTGCATCCACCTGCAGATTACCGGACAAATCCGGTGCCAGCCCGTCACGCGTGAACTTGCTGAACGTGTGCGTTGAGGAGGGTAACCATTCAGATCGCGTCATATGGTGGGATACAGAGATGCCAAGCTGGGGATCACGTCACGTTGCAGGCCTGATGCTGACCTTTTTCTGTCTCATCAGCGCGGTATCGGCGCAGCCGAGTTGCGGCGATGCGGACACGCCCTGCCGCATTGAGAGCGGAAGCTATCACCTCATCTTCCCTGAGCGCGACCCGGTCGGGATCGTCATGCACCTTCACGGTGGCGGTGCCACTGGAAAGGCAATGCTCAACTCCGATCTTGCCCGTGCCTCGGTTGCCCGCGGCTATGTGTTTGTTGCTCCCAACGGAGAACATCCCGAGGCNCGTTGGACCAAGGACTGGTCNGTTCGCGCGGACAACACAAAGCATGATCGNGACGACGCGGTTTTTCTCCAAGANGTNATTGCCGATGTNCGCGGCAAATANCAGTTGGCGGATGCGCCGTTTNTGCTCGCAGGATTTTCGCGNGGTGGATCCATGGTCTGGGACATGGCCTGCCGTCTACCTGATTTTGCGGATGCGTATGCCCCGGTCGCAGGTGCNTTCTGGGAAAGNCTNCCGGAAAGTTGCGCCGGGCCGGTATACCTGTTTCATGCGCATGGATGGACAGATCGAACGGTCCCCCTGGAGGGCCGATCCTTCCGTGACGGTACGGTTGTGCAGGGCGATGTCTGGGCGTCCTTCAAGGTGCTGCGGGAAACAAACCGCTGTAGCAACCGCCAGCCGGAAACCAACAGTTTCGTCGGAGAGTTCTGGTTGCGGCATTGGACAGATTGTGAGGCAGGTCAGATAGATCTTTTGCTGCACAAAGGTGGCCACGGCGCGCCGGTGGGTTGGGCCGATACCATTCTCGACTGGTTTGAAAATCTGTCACTCAAGCAGCTCTAAGTCTGCCAATGCAACGTCGCCGGACTTCAGCAGAAGCATAGGACCTTCCTGACAGCAGAATGCTGTCAAGAGGCTCACGTTTTCCGGCTGACTAAGAGACGCTTTCGGTCGCTGAGCTGACAGTGTTACCTGCCGCAGCGACCGGCAGTGTCACTGAGCCCGCATTTCTGTAGAGATGTCAAAAGAAAGGGGCCCGACAGGCAACGCGAAGCCGAAGGGGGCAGTGTNGATCTCGGTGGTCGC
>JGI12316J14372_10002600_pt1 | contig 19142 bp, 16 predicted proteins | sample MarCyaLeptolynsp_FD_14372 | JGI IMG/M metagenome (IMG submission 14372) | reverse complement strand
CCGGCGGCGCCGCCGCGCTGGCCGCTGCTATGTTCCGACTGCCGGAAGAGGCCAAGGGCAAGACCGTCGGCGTGGTCATAACAGGCGGCAATGTCGATCCGCGCTTCTTTGCCGAAGTCCTGAACCGAACCGCCTAGCTTTCCTTCATCAGGCGGGCTTTCTGGCGCTGCCAGTCCCGCTTGGCCGAGGTTTCGCGCTTGTCATGCGCTTTCTTACCGGTGGCGATCCCGATCAGAAGTTTGGCGATGCCGCGCTCATTGAAATAGAGCTTTAGCGGCACAATGGTCCGCCCGGCGCGCTCGACCGACTGAGCCAGTTTCGACCGTTCGCGCTTCGAGACCAGCAATTTGCGCTTGCGCCGCGGCGCATGATTGAAGCGATTAGCGCCTTCATAGGTCGGGATGTCGGCATTGATGAGCCACAGTTCGCCCTCTTCGAGCGAGGCATAGCTTTCGGCAATATTGGCCTTGCCATTGCGCAGTGATTTGACCTCGCTGCCCGTCAGCATCAGGCCAGCCTCAAGCGTGTCCTCGACTGCATAGTCGAAGCGGGCGCGGCGATTCTCCGCGACCACGCCGTCAGAGCGGCCTTTGGTTTGAGACGTCTTGGCCATCGGATCAGCCCAGTCCCGCCGCGTCCATGGCGGCATCAATGCGGGCGCGCGTGGCCGCGTCCGGCATAACGATGGGCAAGCGCACCTCATCCGTACAGACACCCATTTTGGACAGTACATGCTTTGCAGGACCCGGCGAGGGCGAGAAGAACATGGCGCGGTGGATATGGATCAGCCGCTGATCCAGGGCCTGCGCGGTTTCCAGATCACCTTGATCAAACGCAGCATGCATCTGCGCGCAGAGGTCTGGCGCGACATTCGCCGTGACCGAGATGCACCCCGCGCCCCCCATGCCGCGATGGCCGAGGCTGGATGGGTCTTCGCCCGATAATTGGGTGAATTGTTCGCCCGCAGTCAGTGCCGCCTGATAGGAGACCCGCCCGAGATCGTTGCTGGCATCCTTGATCCCGATAATGTTTGGCAGCTTGGCCAGGCGTCCCAGCGTCTCCGGCAAAAGGTCAGAGGCGGTGCGGCTCGGCACATTATACATCACGATGGGCATCGAAACCGCATCATTAATGGCCTGGAAATGGGCCTCCAATCCGGCTTGATCGGGCTTGTTGTAATAGGGGCAGATAACCAGGGCGGCGTCGGCACCGACCTGCTTGGCGTGCTGGGTGAGCTCAATCGCTTCACGTGTGGAATTCGAACCAGCGCCTGCAATCACTGGCACGCGACCACCTGCGACCTCGATGCACAGCTCAACCACTTGCTTGTGCTCATCGTGGGACAGGGTGGCGGATTCGCCCGTCGTGCCGCACGGCACAAGCGCTGCGGAACCGCCAGCAATCTGCTGTTCGATCAGATTAGCGAACGCGTCGCGGTCGATGGCCCCGTTCTTGAATGGGGTAATCAACGCAGGAATAGAACCATGAAACATCTGTCAGATACACACTTTTGGTTGAACCGGACCGCAAAAGGTCCGAGTTTGGTCATATACGGCCTATAAACCGGAATCAGAATGTATCAACGACAAGGACCGTAAGGAATCCGTCAAAGCACATGCGAAACCGTCTTTTCAGTCTGATTCTCGTCTCCCTTGCCACTGGTTTGGGGTCTAGCCTGGCGGCGGCTGCGCAAGTGCCGTCAACGCCGAGCCTGAAGCCACAATTGGTGGCGGCGTCCGATGTTATCTCGACGCGGGACGCCGGTTTACTGCGCGAAGGCCTGCAGGCCGTCGACCGCTCAGACTGGTTTGAGGTGCGCCAGGCCGAATCGCAGATTCGCGACACCACAGCGCGCGATATCCTGACCTGGTACCGGGCGCGCCGCGACTGGCGTATGTCGTTCGATGAAATGGACCGGGCTTTAACCCGCCTGGGCGGCTGGCCGGAAATCACTGAAATCCGCTCTCGCGCTGAAGAAGTGATGGAGCTTTCCACCCTGGATGCCCGTGCCCGTGTCGCCTGGTTCGAGAATCATGGTGGCGCTCGCAGCGGGGCGGGGCACATTATCTATGCCCGCGCGCTGGAATCACTTGGCCGCGATGACGAGGCCATGGTCGAGGTCCGCAAGGCCTGGCACGGCCGCACGCTGACCAAGGAAATGAGTCAGCGGACCTATTCCCGTTACAAGAACAAGCTGACCCAGAACGATCACCGCAAGCGGGTCGATTTCCTGCTCTGGACGCGCCAGACGACGGCGGCGGGGCGGATGAAGTCCCTGCTCACACCGGACTGGCGAGCGCTGCTCGATGCACGCTCGAAGCTGATCCGTCGGGCGCGCGGCGTTGATGCCGCAGTGGACGCCGTTTCAACTGAGCTGCAATCACATCCCGGTCTGATGTTCGATCGCGCCGAATGGCGTCGCCGGGCCCGGCTTAAGGATCGCGTTGTTCCGCTGCTGCGCCAGATTGATGGCGCCGATGTGCCTGCCGCTGGCCGTAGCCGACTGTGGAAAGCGCGTCATCCGCAAGTGCGGGTGGCCCTGAAGGATTCTGACTGGTCGCTCGCTTATGAGCTCGCAGCGCCGCATGGCATGACCACAGGTCGTGATTTTGCCGAAGCCGAATGGACGGCTGGCTGGATTGCTCTGCGTCATATGGACAATCCAGAACGCGCGCTGCAGCATTTCGAAGCGCTGGAGCAAGGCGTATCCACGCCAATCAGCCTGTCGCGCGCCTTCTATTGGAAGGGCCGCACGCTGGAGGCGATGAACCAGACCGAAGACGCGCAGGCCGCCTATGCCGAAGCCGCGCAGTACCGGTTCTCCTATTATGGCCAGCTCGCGGCTGAAAAGGCGATGCAGGGCACCATCGATCTCAGCACGGATTACACGCTGACAGATGAAGACCGCGCCAACTTCCACAGTCGGTCCCTGGTCAAGGCCATGCGCCTGTTTGCCGAGAATGGCTGGGACGCAGCCTTCCGCAAATTCGCTTATCACTTGGACGATCAGCTGACCCGTCCGCACGATTTCGAGCTGCTCGCCGAGATTGGCCGTGAATATCACTATGCCGATATCGGGGTTCGCGGCGCTAAGGCGGGGCTCGCCAAGGGGGTTGTGGCGCCAGATGCCGCTTATCCCGTCGTCGAATATGCGCTGTTGCGCGAACCGCAGGTTGAGCGCTCATTGATGCTGGCTCTGTCACGGCAAGAGAGCGAAATGAACCCGGCCGCGATCAGCCATGCCAATGCGCGCGGTCTGATGCAGTTCATTCCGCGCACGGCCCGCCTCGAAGCGCGCCGTCAGGGTCTACCTTATCGCACCAGCTGGCTGACCGATGATCCGGGCTACAACATGACGCTGGGCGGGGCGCATCTCGATACGCTGCTGCGCCAGTTCAATGGCAGCTATATCATGACCGCAGCCGCCTATAATGCAGGTGCCTCGCGCCCGCAGCGCTGGATTGGCGAATATGGCGATCCGCGCGCCGGTGAAGTGGATCCGGTCGACTGGGTCGAGTTCATCCCATTCAGCGAGACCCGCAATTATGTTCAGCGCGTGCTGGAAAACACGCAGGTCTATCGCAACCGCCTGAGCGGTGAGCCGGAAGATATCCGCCTCTCTGATGACCTGCAGCGCGGCCGGTTCGGGAACAATTAGGCGGTCGCTTTCTTCCGCCTTGTCGGGGCTTTCTTTTTCGCAGCGGGTTTCTTGGGCGGCGCTTTTTTCGCAGGGGCCTTCGCTTTCGGTTTGGCCACGCCCGCTCGTCGGTCGGCCTGCCGCTTGAGCGCCTCGGCCAGGAATTTGCCGGTCCAGCTTTTCTTCACCTTGGCGACCTCTTCCGGCGTCCCGACGGCGACGATCTGGCCTCCGCCATCGCCGCCTTCAGGACCGAGATCGATGATATGGTCGGCCGTCTTGATGACGTCGAGATTGTGCTCAATCACTAGGACCGTATTGCCGGTATCGACCAGCTCATGCAGCACATCGAGGAGTTTCCGAACGTCCTCGAAATGCAGGCCGGTGGTCGGCTCGTCGAGAATGTAGAGCGTCTTGCCGGTCGCCCGCTTGGACAGTTCCTTGGCGAGCTTAACGCGCTGCGCCTCGCCGCCCGAAAGCGTCGTCGCCTGCTGCCCGACCTTGATATAAGTCAGGCCAACCCGGTTCAGCGTCTCCATCTTGGAGCGGATCGCCGGGACGGCTGAGAAGAATTTCTCGGCTTCCTCGACCGTCATGTCGAGCACATCGGCAATCGACTTGCCCTTGTAGAGCACTTCCAGCGTTTCGCGATTATAGCGCTTGCCGCCGCACGTCTCGCACGTGACATAGACATCCGGCAGGAAGTGCATCTCGATCTTGATGACGCCGTCGCCCTGGCAGGCTTCGCAGCGACCGCCTTTGACATTGAACGAGAACCGGCCCGGCTTATAGCCGCGTTGCTTGGACTCAGGCAGCCCGGCAAACCAGTCGCGGATCGGCCCGAACGCGCCTGTATACGTCGCTGGGTTCGAGCGCGGTGTGCGCCCAATCGGGCTCTGATCAATGTCGATGACCTTGTCGAGATGGTGAAGGCCTTCAATGCTCTCATACGGCGCCGGGGCCTTGCTCGCCTTGTTCAGCTTGCGAGCCAAGGCCTTGTACAAAGTTTCGATGATCAGGGTCGACTTGCCGCCGCCAGAGACGCCCGTGACCGCGGTGAAGGTGCCGAGCGGTATGGTGACATCGACATTCTGGAGATTGTTTCCGGTGGCCCCGGTGATCGTCAGTTCGCGCGTCTTTTTGTTGACGCGGCGGCTTGCCGGAATGGCGATTTCTTCCCGCCCTGAGAGATAGGCGCCCGTCAGCGACTTCTCGTCAGCGATGACGTCTGCAGCCGTGCCCTGGCTGACAATCTCGCCGCCATGGACGCCAGCCCGCGGGCCCATATCGATGACATGATCGGCGGTCAGAATGGCATCTTCATCATGCTCAACCACAATCACGGAATTGCCGAGGTCGCGCAGGCGTTTCAGCGTTTCCAGCAGGCGCTCATTATCGCGCTGGTGCAGGCCGATACTGGGTTCGTCGAGCACATAGAGCACGCCGGTCAGGCCTGAGCCGATCTGGCTGGCAAGGCGGATGCGCTGGCTCTCACCGCCCGACAGCGTGCCGGATGCGCGCGACATGGAGAGATAATCGAGCCCGACCGCGTTGAGGAAGATCAGACGGTCATTGATCTCCTTCAGGATCCGGCCGGCAATCTCCTGAGCCTGCGGGGTCAGGGAGTCATTGACCTGAGCAAACCAGTCGCCCGCCTCCTTGATCGAGAAGCCCGACGCGTCCGAGATGTCGAGCCCGGCGATCCGCACCGCCAGGGCTTCCGGTCGCAGGCGTTTGCCAAGGCAGGTCGGGCAGGCCGCGGCGGACTGGAATTTGGCAATCTCATCGCGTGCCCACTGGCTTTCGGTCTCGCGGAAACGGCGATCGAGATTGGGGATCACGCCTTCAAAGGTCTTGGTCACTTCATAGCGGCGCAGGCCATCATCATAGACAAACTCAATCTCTTCCTCGCCGGTGCCGTTGAGGACGACGTCGTGAACCTTGTCCGACAGCTTGTTCCACGGCGTCTTGAGGTCGAAGCCGTAATGATCGGCCAGCGCCTGCAAGGTCTGCGTCTGGTACGGTGAGGCCTGTTTGGCCCAGGGCGCGATAGCGCCATTCATCAGATCGAGATCCTTGTCCGGGACGACGAGGCTGGGATCGATCTTCAATTGTTGGCCCAGGCCGTCACAGGTCGGGCAGGCGCCGAACGGATTGTTGAACGAGAACAGGCGCGGTTCGATTTCGGGAATGGTGAAACCAGACACCGGGCAGGCGAAATTGGCGCTATAGGTGATGCGCTTTGGTTCAGTCTCGCCGTCTTCGAGATCGGCATATTCGGCCACGGCGATGCCATTGGCCAGGGGCAAGGCGGTTTCGAAACTCTCGGCCAGGCGCTGTTCCATGCCATCGCGAACAACGATGCGGTCTACGACCACGTCAATGTCGTGCTTGTATTTCTTGTCGAGCGTTGGAGGCTCTTCGAGGTCGTAGAACTCGCCATCGACCTTGACCCGCTGGAAGCCATTCTTGAGCAGCTCGGCAAATTCCTTGCGATACTCGCCTTTGCGGCCGCGGATCATTGGCGCCAACAGATACAGCCGCGTGCCTTCCGGCAGGGCCATGGTCCGATCGACCATCTGGCTGATCGTCATGCTTTCGATCGGTAGTCCTGTAGCCGGCGAGTAGGGCGTCCCGACGCGGGCCCAGAGCAGACGCATATAGTCATAGATCTCGGTCACCGTGCCGACGGTTGAGCGCGGATTGCGGCTAGTAGTCTTCTGCTCGATCGAAATCGCCGGCGACAGGCCTTCAATGCTCTCGACATCCGGCTTCTGCATCAGCTCCAGGAACTGACGCGCATAGGCACTGAGGCTTTCGACATAGCGGCGCTGGCCCTCGGCATAGATCGTGTCGAAGGCGAGGGAGGATTTACCGGACCCGGACAGGCCGGTGACCACGACCAGCTGGTTGCGCGGAATGTCGACATCGACGCCCTTCAAATTGTGCTCTTTGGCACCTCGGACGCGAATGAAAGGGGATTCTAGGGAGGACATGCGTGTAGCAACCCGATCGTTTCTGGTTTTTCAAGACGTGATCTGTGTCGCGAGTCCATTTTGGCGACAAGAACGTATTGAGAACATTTTTGACGGAGGTGCAAGCGGACTTTGATTCTGCTTGAACTTTCGCGAGGAGACGGCTCGACCCGTGTTCTCGTTACTGTCAGTAGATGTCAGCAGCAGCTTCTGTTTTGTCCATTACAGTTGCGCGCAGCGGGGATTTGTTGCGAGAGAACAAAAACAGAACAATTTCTTGACTCGGCGATCCTTTGTGGATAGATAAAAACTCAGCGGGACACAGGTGATTCGAGCCTGTAGAGCGCTTGTGAGTTATCGGAAGCCAAGAACGGAGAACGGAAGATGGCAGGATCAGTAAACAAGGTCATTCTCGTCGGCAATGTCGGCCAGGACCCCGAAGTGAGACAGTTTCAGAACGGCGGACAAGTCTGTTCCTTCTCTCTCGCCACATCAGAAAATTGGAAAGACAAGAATACTGGCGAACGTCGGGAGAAGACCGAATGGCATCGTATTTCGGTGTTCAATGAAGGTCTCATTCGCGTCGTCCAGAGCTACGTCAAAAAGGGCTCCAAGCTGTATATTGAAGGCCAGCTGGAAACCCGCAAATGGCAGGACCAGAACGGCCAGGACCGCTATTCGACAGAAGTCGTGCTACGCGGTTTCGGGGCGACTCTGACCATGCTCGACAGCCGCAATAGTGGCGGCGGCGGGTATGCGCAGGAATCTGTTGCTTATGGCAATCAAGGCCAGGGCGGTGCCCGGCAGATGGATGGCCCAGCGCAGAATTTCAGCCAGGATTTCGACGACGAAATTCCGTTCTAGGACGTTCAGCTAAAGCGCGAAGATCTCGACCAGCGGCGATGTCTGATTGCCGCCTGCCTGGAGCGCGCCGCCAATCACATAGATTGCATCACTGACCGCAACCGCGCCGAGACCATGGCGCGGGTGCGGCATGTCGACGACGGCGCGCCAGGTATCCGCGTCTGGATCATATTGCCAGCATTCTGGATAGACCCCGCCACCATTGTTGAAATACTCGCCGCCAAAGGCATAGACCTTACCGCCCAGTGCAGCGGCGGCGAGGCCGCCTTGACCTTGAGGCATCGGCGCGGCGGTGCGCCAGCGATCTTCAGTGGGGTCATAGACCTCGTGCACGGGTGTGTTGCCGCCGGCCACAGTGCGTCCGCCCACAACGTGCCAGTTGCCGCGTAAAACCGCGGCGGCCGCGCTGTTTCGAGCGGTCGGCAGGGGCGCGGCGGGTTCCCAAGAAGCGTTCAGATCGGCGAGCACGAAATGGTCCCCAATGTCGGTGTGATCATTCCAGGTCGCATTTGCCTCGCCGCGCGGGTTTCGACCGCCGCAGACATGCAATTGATCGACAATTACACCGGTGACGCTCTCGCCATTTGGTTGCGGCAGGCTTGGCGCGTCTTGCCATCCCATTTCATCGAACGCCCAGACGCCGGACTGCATCACCCAGGCCGCGCTTTCACTCTGTGCTTCGAAGCCCCCGAGCGCGAGCAGCTTGCCGTCAAAGCTGATCAGGTTGGGATGGTGGCGCGCCGTCGGTAGCGGCGTCAGGTCCGACCAGCTGCCAGAGCTCAGGTCGAGCGCGATATGGCGGTCAGTGACGCCGGAAATGCTGTCAGCCTCGGCAATGAACCCGCCGGCGAGATGAATCTGTCCGGCATGCAGAGCCGGATAAATCTCTTGTGCGGCATAGGGTAATGCCGGGCCTTCGCGCCAGGTTCCATCCGACGTCTCCGGCTCTGACAGGGCGCTGACACGCGCCGAACAGGCAAATGTCAGAGCGCTTGCACCAGTGGCGAGCAAGGCGCGGCGATTAAGGGCGGGAAAGGGCATGAAAAGAGCTCCGGATAGCGGCATTTTTTAGCACTCTAGAACGTGTGATCAGCATTTGTAACCTGCCCCTCATCCTGCTAGTCTTTTCACTAATAAAGACGGGCGATTCGGTGCCCGTTTTGGCAAGATGAGGGCCGCCCTAAGTGAGCGACGAAAATACTCCGCCAGAAGACCCAGAAACAGGCCCGATTCCGGGCGATGACGGCATTGATCCGATCAGCATCGAAACCGAGCTGAAACGGTCCTATCTCGACTATGCGATGAGCGTGATCGTCAGTCGTGCATTGCCTGATGTGCGCGACGGGCTGAAGCCGGTTCACCGCCGGATTCTCTATGCCATGCAGGTCAATGGCAACACGCCGGACAAGCCGTACAAGAAATCTGCCAACATTGTCGGCGCCGTGATGGGTAATTTCCACCCGCATGGCGACAGTGCGATCTATGACGCGCTGGTGCGGATGGCACAGCCTTTCTCGATGAGCCTGCCTCTGGTCGACGGCCAGGGCAATTTCGGCTCGATCGACAATGATCCGCCTGCGGCCATGCGCTACACCGAATCGCGCATGGAAAAGGCGGCGCAATATTTGCTCGCCGATATCGACAAGGACACGGTCGATTTCCAGGACAATTATGACGGCTCGCAACAGGAGCCGATGGTGCTGCCTGCGCAGTATCCGAACCTGCTGGTCAATGGCGCAGGCGGTATTGCCGTGGGTATGGCGACGAATATTCCGCCGCACAATCTCGGTGAAGTCGTCGATGCAACGCTGGCCATGATTGATGACCCGGTGATCGATGATGAGGCGCTGCTCGAGATCATCCCGGGCCCGGATTTTCCGACCGGCGGTCTCATTCTTGGCCATGCGGGCGCCCGCAAGGCGCTGCTGGAAGGGCGTGGTTCGATCATCATGCAAGCGCGCTCCGAAATTGAAGAGATGCGCAATGGCCGCCAGGCCATCATTGTCACCGAGATTCCGTTCCAGGTGAACAAGGCTTCGCTGGTCGAGAAGATTGCCGGCATGGTCCGCGACAAACGGATCGAGGGGATTTCCGACCTGCGCGATGAATCCGACCGCCACGGCATTCGCGTCGTGATTGAGGTGAAGAAGGATGCGAGCGCCGACGTTGTGCTCAATCAGCTGCACCGCTACTCGCAATTGCGCACCAGTTTCCCGGCCAACATCCTGGCGCTGAATGCCGGTCGTCCGGAACAGCTGAACATCCGCCAGATTCTGCAAGCCTTTATCAGCTTCCGTGAGGATGTGGTCGCCCGACGCACAAAGTTCGAGCTGAACAAGGCCCGCGACCGCGCGCACGTCTTGGTCGGCCTGGCGCTCGCCGTGGCCAATATCGACGAAATCATCGCTATTATCCGCCATGCGCCGGACCCGAACACGGCGCGCGAGCGCTTGCTCGAGAAGGCCTGGCCGATCATGGATATGGGACCGCTGCTGGAGCTGGTCGCGGACCGGCGGACACGCTGGGAAGGTGAGGATTCGATCTTCCTNTCNGANGAGCAGGCCCGCGCTATTCTGGCNCTGCAATTGTCGCGTCTGACCGGTCTCGGCCGCGACGAAATCGGCAATGANGCCAAGGGTTTGGCCGAGAAGATCGCCGATTATCTCGACATTCTCCGATCGCGTCCGCGGGTGCTCGACATTATCCGCGCCGAGCTTCGCGAAGTGAAAGAGAAATTCGCCGTGCCGCGGCGCTCTGAGTTCACCTTTGGCGGCGCCGACATGGATGATGAAGACCTGATCGAGCGCGAAGATATGGTCGTCACGGTGACCCATGGCGGCTATGTCAAACGTACCCCGCTCTCGACCTATCGGACGCAGCATCGCGGCGGCAAGGGTCGATCCGGAATCTCGATGAAGGATGAGGATTTTGTCACCCGGGTGTTCATGGCGAACACGCATACCGAGATCCTGTTCTTCAGTTCCGAAGGCATGGTCTACAAGGAGAAGGTGTGGCGCCTGCCGGTGGGCGGACCGCAATCGCGCGGCAAGGCGCTGGTCAACATTTTCCCATTGTCCAAGGATGAGCGGATTGAAAGCGTCATGCCGCTGCCGGATGATGAAGAGAGCCGGAGCCAGCTCGACGTCATGTTCGCGACTCGCTCTGGATCGGTGCGGCGGAACAAGCTGTCCGACTTTGTTCGCGTCAACCGCAACGGCAAGATCGCGATGAAGCTGGATGAGGGCGACGGCATTGTCCGGGTCCGCATGTGTTCTGAGGATCAGGATGTGATGCTGACGACTGCGCTCGGCCAGTGTATCCGTTTCAAGGTCACAGATGTGCGCGTCTTTGCCGGACGAAACTCGACCGGGGTGCGCGGTATTCGCCTCGCCGATGGGGATCGCATCATTTCCATGGGCATTCTGCGCCATATCGACGTCACCAGTGCCGAGGCGCGGGCCTATCTGAAACACGCCACGGCCATGCGCCGTGCGGCAACCGGCGAAGAAGAAGATCCGGTCGAAGCGGTCGCGGATGATGATGGCGATGATGGCGAAGAAGAAGCCGCCTTGTCGGCCGAGCGCATTGCCGAACTTGGCGCTGCCGAGCAATTCATCCTGACCATTGCTGATGATGGCATGGGCAAACGTTCTTCCGCCTATGATTACCGCGTCACCGGGCGCGGCGGTAAAGGTCTGGTCGCGCACAATATCTGGGGCAGCAACAAGAAGACCGGCCACATCAAGCAGATCGCTTCCTCCTTCACAGTCGGCGATGATGATGAAGTCATGCTGGTCACCGATGCCGGTCAGCTGATCCGCACGCCTGTCGACCAGATCCGTATTGCCGGGCGCGCGACGTCGGGCGTCTGGGTATTGCGGACCAAGGATGAAGAACGGGTTGTCTCTGTGGCACGCCTTGCAGACAACGGTGAAGACGATACAGAAGAGTCTTAAGAACGCTCGGAATTTCTCCACTGGCTAACCGGGCGTGCGGAGGATGAGTATGGAGCGCGTTGGGCTGTATCCGGGCACCTTTGATCCGGTCACCATGGGGCATTTGGATATTATCGGCCGGGCCATGAAGCTCGTCGATCGATTGATCATCGGCGTTGCCGTGAGCGAGGCGAAGCACCCGCTTTTCCTGCTCGAAGAGCGGATCGAAATGATGCTCGAAGAATGCAAGAAGCTGGAAGGGCCGGGTCGCGCGGTCATCGACGTTCAGCCGTTCGACACACTCCTCATGCACTTCGCCGAAGAGCAGGAAGTCAACGTCATTGTCCGCGGTTTACGTGCTGTGTCGGACTTCGAGTACGAGTTTCAGATGACCGCGATGAACGAGCAACTGAATCGCGAGATTGAAACTCTTTTCCTTATGGCCGATGTAAAACATCAGGCCGTTGCCTCGCGACTCGTCAAGGAGATTGCGCGATTTGGAGGGAATATTACGCCCTTTGTGACGCCTGGTGTGAAAGAGCGATTGCTGGAGAAGTATAAGAAATGACTCTGAGAACCCTGCTGAGCGGTTTGGCGATGATGGGATTTGTGGCTTGTGCGGGGGCGCAGACTGAAAACGAGATTACCTACACGATGGCCGATGTTGAAGCTTCGCCAGAAGCGTGGCGGGCGGTCGATCCAGAAAACCTTGTGATCATGGAGACCAGCAAAGGCCAGATCGTGATCGAATTGCTGCCGGTTGCGGCGCCCGTGCACGTCGATCAATTCAAGAATTACATTCGCGCCGGACTCTATGACGGCACCGAATTCCACCGTGTTATCAAAGGGTTCATGGCACAGGGCGGAGATGTCGCTGCCACGCATGGCGTAGACAAGATGCTGGAGCCGATGCAATCAGAGTTCTTTTTCCGCCGGGACCCCGCCGAAGTCGCAATCAATCCGGTTGGGCCAGCTGACACAGCCGATGATGCGCTTTATCTCGGCTTTCCGATGAAGACGCAGCCAGGATTTCTGGCTGAAATGTCCAAGGACGGCCTGGTTGAGAGCTGGATTCCGCATTGCCCGGGCGTGCTCTCAACCGCGCGGACCGATGATCGCAATTCGGGCAATGCACAATTCTTCCTGATCAGTGATGAAGGGCAGCACCTGGATTACAAATATACGGCCAAAGGGCGCACACTGATGGGGCTGGATGTGATCCAGTCGATCAAGTTGGGACCGACGCCGGACGGTTATCCGATCGCCAATCCCGACGTGGTGCTGACGGTACGGGTGGCGGCTGATTTGCCGGAATCTGAGCGCCCCGCAGCCTATGTCCAACGCACCGATACAGCCGAATGGCTGGCGGTTCTGGATGAAGCAGACTCAAAGCGCACGCCGATTTGTGATCTGCCCGCCGTGCCAGTGGTTGTCGGATAGGGGCGTGTCCTGACCGATCTGTCGGCCTTCGATTTCGAGCTGCCTGAAGATAACATCGCCTTGCGTCCGGTCGAGCCGCAGGACGCGGCGCGGCTGCTGGTCGTTCACGGTGATGGACGGCTGGAAGATGCCAGCGTCTGGGACTTGCCACGCTATCTGAGCCCGGGTGATGTCATGGTGTTCAACGATACGCGGGTGATTCCAGCGGCATTGAAGGGCGTGCGCCCGGCCCGGGATGAAACCGGCTCCGACGTCCCCGTCGATATCAATCTGGTCGAGCGCCAGTCTGACAATCAATGGCTGGCGCTGGGGCGTCCCGGCAAGCGGCTGAAGCCTGGCGATCCTGTTCGGTTTGCGGATAGATTCGAAGCGACCATTGCCGACAAGCGACCAGATGGCGAATTGCTCCTCGAGTTTGCTCAAACTGGCGTGGCCCTGGATCAGGCGATCGAACAGTACGGCGCGATGCCTTTGCCGCCTTACATTGCGCGCCGTCGGGCCGCCGATCAAACGGACCGGGAGACCTATCAAACCAGTTTTGCGGGCGAGGACGCACAGTCAGTGGCGGCACCCACTGCGGGCTTGCATTTCACCCCGCGCTTACTGGCAGAGATTGATACCGCCGGGCTGCGCCGCGAGCAGGTGCGCCTTCATGTCGGACTAGGGACATTCGCGCCGCTCAAGGATGAGCAGATCGCGGCGGGAAGGCTGCATGAGGAGTGGCGGCATGTGTCGGCCACGGTCGCCGAAACGCTCAATCAGGCCCGCGCGGCNGGGCATCGCTGCGTTGCCGTCGGAACGACAGCGCTGAGAACCCTGGAAAGCGCGGCGACGCCNGACCGGGAGATTGAAGCGGTCACCGGACCCACGGATATCTTTATTCAGCCAGGCTATGCGTTTCGCGCGACGGACGCGCTGATGACAAATTTTCACTTGCCGCGGTCGAGCCTGTTCATGCTGGTCTGCGCGCTCATGGGCACAGACATCATGCAGGCAGCGTACGCTCACGCGATTGCAGAGCGCTATCGGTTCTATTCCTATGGTGATGCCTGTCTGTTGCTGCCCTAGGCGGCGAACCGGCCGCCGCGATCTGCATAGACCTGAGTCCCGCGGTGCAGAACCGTGTCGTCGTCGAGCACATCTTCGGGCTTGTGATCGAACTTGCCGTGCATCTCGGCATAAAGCGGCGCAAAGTCGGTATCCACGGTCGCTCGGAAGAGCTGTTCATAGCTGTCGATGACGAAATAAGTCTGCTGGAAATCGTCAATTCGATAATCCGTGCGCATCAAACGCTCGAGATCGAACCCGATCCGGTTAGGCGAGTCGTCTTCAAGGCTGAACACGCTTTCGGCGGGCGAGGAGACGATCCCGGCCCCATATATGCGGAGGCCTTCAGGTGTTCTGATCAGACCGAACTCGACGGTGTACCAATACAAGGCTGCGAGGTTCTTGAGCGAGGCATGCCGGAGACTGCGCAATCCGCCCTCGCCATAGGCCTGCATATAGTCCGCAAAGATCGGATCGGTGAGCATGGGCACATGTCCGAACACGTCGTGGAAGACGTCAGGTTCCTGGATATAGTCCAGCTGGTCGGGCTTGCGGATGAAGTTGCCTGCCGGGAAGCGGCGATTGGCGAGGTGATCGAAGAAGACATCATCCGGCACCAGGCCCGGCACAGCGACGACCCGCCAGCCGGTGAGGGCTTCAAGCTCGTCAGACATGGTTTCAAAGTTCGGAATGCCGCCGCGATCCAGCTTCAGCGCGGTCAGGCCGTGCATGAATTCCGATGCGGCGCGGTTTGGCAAAACCTGCATCAAGCGCGCATAAAGCGTGTCCCAGACTTTGTGCTCATCTACAGTATAGTCAGCCCAACCCTGATCTATGGTCCAGTCGTCGGCGGCGTGCGCGGGTTTGTCAAATTGGTTGCTCATGCAACTAATATAGCAAGTGAGTCTAAAAATGTCTTGCACTATAACGTCTCAATTCATCACTTCCTGGGAGGGATTGCGTGATCAAACTCTATGACTATTGGCGCTCATCGGCCTGTTATCGGTTGCGAATTGCGTTTCATCTGAAAGGTTTGGCCTTTGAAAGCGAAGAGGTGAGCCTGCATCCGGACGTGCTGGCGCAGCACAGCAACGCCTACAAAGCGATCAATCCGCAAATGCGGGTGCCAACGGTGGAGATCGATGGCGAGGTCCATACGCAATCCATGGCAATCATGGACTGGCTTGAAGAAACTTATCCCGACCCCGCTTTCTTGCCATCTGAGCCGACGCAGCGCCTGCGCGCGCGGGCGTTCGCGGATACAGTGGCTTGCGATATTCACCCGTTGAACAATTCCAGCGTCCTGAAATATCTGAAGGAGGAATTCGAGGCCGATCAGACCGCCATTGGGGCCTGGTACGCAACCTGGGTGATCCGCGGCTTCGATGCGTTGGAAGTGCATGCACGCAAGACCGATACCCCGTTCCTGTTCGGCGACCGGCCCGGGCTCGCTGAAATCTGCCTGATCCCGCAAATGTACAATGCGCGACGCTTTTCGATCGATCTGAGCCCGTATCCGCGCCTGACGGAAGTGGAAGCGAATTGTCTGGAGCTGGAGGCGTTTCAGAAAGCGGTGCCGGAGGCGGTCAAGCCAGCCTAGTTGCGCTGAGCGGCCTTCAGCACATAGCCATGATCGGTCAGCTCGAACATCTTGGCGATGTCAGGGTGGCTGACGCGCGCATCGTCTTCGTCGGGGATCAGATTCTGCTCTGAGACATAAGCGACGTAATGGGTGCGCTCATTCTCAGCGAAGAGATGATAATAAGGCTGATCCTTGGACGGGCGAACTTCCTCAGGGATCGATTCATACCATTCGTCAGTATTGGCAAAAACCGGATCGACGTCGAATACGACGCCGCGAAAGTCGAACAATCTGTGTCGCAGGACCTGTCCGATCTGGTACTTCGCCTGCCGCGTCGGTATCGCGTTTGGCAGCTCCGGAATCTCGGATGTTTCGACAATAGGTTGAGTTTTCGTGGGTTTTTTCCCCCCGAACAGGCGCGAGAAGCGCTTCATGATGTTCGGTCCCTGACTCATGATGACTATGTGTGCTACAGCTGGATTCAACATACAAGATTTGGTCAGCACATGACTACAGATAATGTGCGCGATGATCGGAAGGCCAGACGCCGGACCGGGTCGCGCAATCGCCGCAAACCTCCGCTCTATGCAGCGGTGGATTTGGGGACAAATAATTGCAGACTGCTCATCGCGGCCCGCCGCGGTGATAGCTTTTCAGTGGTTGATTCCCATTCGCAAATCGCGCGTCTCGGCGAGGGGCTGGAAGCGACGGGGCGCCTGTCGGATGCCTCAATCGAACGCGCCATGGACGCGCTCAACAAGATCTCGAAGAAGCTGAAGGCGAAAAAGGTCGGTTTTGTCCGCTGCATCGCCACGGAGGCTTGCCGGCGGGCTGAAAATGGCGCTGCCTTCATTCAGCGCGTGCGCGATGAAACCGGCCTGACCTTCAAGATCATCGGTCCGGAAGAAGAGGCGCGCCTGGCACTGATTGGCTGTCATAATCTGATCGAGCCGGAAACCGATCGCGTCCTCGTTATCGATATTGGCGGCGGCTCGACGGAGCTGTCCTATGTCGACGCGCGGCCGGCGCACGACGGGGGCTTGAAGGGACTGTTGAGCAAGCCGCCTATCCTCGGATGGCGCAGCCTGCCCGTTGGCGTGGTGACCCTGACAGAGGCGTTTTCGCATTTGCCTGAGGAAGACGCCTATCCGCAGATGCTGGCTCATGTGATGGATCTGATCGATCGCTGGAAGCATACGCCGGACATCCGCAAAGCCTTCGAAGAAGGACGGGCGCATGTGATCGGCACATCCGGGACCGTAACTTGTCTCACCGGTGTTTCACTTGGGTTGCAAAAGTACCGGCGGGACCGCGTAGATGGCGCCTGGATGACCGAGGATCAGATGATGACCACCGTCAACAGGCTGCGCGAAGCGGGCCAGAGCGGGATGCGCAAATTCCCGACCATAGGCACTGATCGTGCCGGACTGATGATGGCCGGCTGCGCGATTGTGGAGGGCACCTGGTCGCTCGCGCCTGGCGGACGGATGCGGGTGGCTGATCGCGGATTGCGGGAAGGGCTGCTCCTGTCCATGATGCAGGGACCGAAACGCCGCAAGCGACGTCGCCGGCGGCGCCCTGGTAACAGTTCCGGAGCCCAGGAAGGGGCGCGCTCATGAGTGATGATGGCAGACGCCGCTGGAAAGGCCCGACCGAGAAGAAGAAAAGTTCCGGTCGCCGCACGGGGGAGCGCAAGGTGATCGCCTATCGGGCGAAGTCCGAAAGTTCCAAGAAGTGGATCGAGCGCCAGCTTTCCGATCCTTATGTGCAAAAGGCCAAGGCTGAGGGGTTTCGGGCACGGGCGGCCTATAAGCTGCTCGAGATCGATGCGCAGGCCAAACTGCTGCGCCCCGACATTCGCGTTGTCGACCTCGGCTGCGCGCCGGGCGGATGGCTGCAAGCTTGCGTCCGCGCCAAGGTCAAGGAAGTGGTCGGCATCGACCTGCTGGAGACTGAACCCGTGGCCGGTGCGTTTATCGTGCAGGGCGACGTCAATGAGCCGGATGACGTGGCCGAGATGATGACCGGCCTCAGCGGACCGCCAGATCTGATCCTGTCGGACATGGCTGCGAACACGACCGGTCACAAACAGACAGACAGCCTGCGCACTGCCGCGCTCGCCGATATGGCCTTGCACTTCACTGAGCAGCATTTGGTGCAGGGCGGTGCGTTCTGTTCGAAAGTGTTCCAGGGCGGGGCGACGCCGGAGATGATGGACAAGCTGAAACATCTGTTCAAATCCGTGAAACACATCAAGCCCCCGGCCAGCCGGGCCGGGTCGCCGGAATTGTTCGTGGTCGCCAAGGGCTTTCGGGGGCGATGAGCGAGCCGAAGGGCGAACCGCCTGAAGCGTTCCCGGATGTGCGGACGCAGCCGGCGACAGCGCTGATGCTGACGGCCGGGCTTGCGGCTGCCTATGCGTTGATATTCATCTTCTTCGCGGCACCTTCGCGCAGTTTCGGGCTGGCGCTATATGGTAGCCTGATCCTGGGCGCGTCGCTCTTGATACTGTCATACGTGGATCTGCGAACAGGACTTTTGCTCGACCTCATCACCTTGCCGTTGATCCTGCTGGGCATCGGATACGCATTTATGTCGGAGGCGGGCTGGCTGCATTCCGTTGCCGGAGCAGCGATTGGATACGGGCTGGTGGCGGGAATTGGATATGTCTGGCGTCGGTCCCGCGGGTATGAAGGGATCGGTCTGGGGGATGCCAAACTACTCGCCGCGGGGGGCGCCTGGGTCGGCGCTTGGCTGTTGCCAGTGATTCTCCTGATCGGGTCCTTATTGGGCCTCATCGCCGCGCTTGGCGTGTCGCGAAAGTCACAAAATTCGAACCAACGTGCGGCCATCCCGTTCGGGCCCGCGCTGAGCCTCGGGATCTGGGTCGCCTGGTGCATGGGCGAAACGCTTTACGCTTAACGATCCGCATGCGGATTATGGCCAAAAGCGGAGAGTCCTGAATTCACTTCAGATTGTGAAATTACGGGTTCTGAAAGCCGCATTACAGAATGCTCAGGAACCGGATTAAAACTCTGTAAAAGCACGATTTTATTGCAAAGGTTTTGTGTCAGAAGCGGTCACAGAACTGTAATTTTAGCGCAAAAAAAGCGTCATGCAGTTTCAATAATCGGGCCCCAGAAACGGTCGCGGGGGATTCGCGGCTGTCATCATATGGACAACCATTAGGGGTACCAAATGAGACTTCGAGCAACGACAAGTGTTCTCGCGTTCGGCATGCTGGCAGCAGCCTGTTCTCAGGGCGGCAGCGTCGCCTCGCCTGGAACCACCGCGCCAACGACCCCGCCAGTGACCGGTGGCGGCGGCGGTGGTGGCGGAGGCGGGGGCGGTGCGACCGCATCCTGCCCCACCGGGTTCTCTGAAGGCACGGCAATCGGATCGATCACGACCTGCCTGCTCACTGGTACTTTGCTGGGCACAACGACGCTGACCAATGTTGATGGCGTTGTGTATCGCCTGAATGGCCGTGTTGATGTCGGTGTCGATACCGGCGCCGATGGCAGCGACCCGGCTGGCTCAATCGCGTCTCTGGTGATCGAGCCAGGCGTGACGATCGTCGGTGCGACGGGGCAGGACTATCTGGTCGTCTCGCGCGGTTCGACCATCGAAGCCACCGGAACAGCGACCCAGCCGATCACTTT
>JGI12316J14372_10002590_pt1 | contig 19187 bp, 18 predicted proteins | sample MarCyaLeptolynsp_FD_14372 | JGI IMG/M metagenome (IMG submission 14372) | reverse complement strand
CCGAGCTGGGGATCGATGCTCAACGTCGCCAAGAATTTCATGACCCAGGCTCCCTGGATGGCGATGTGGCCAGGCATCGCGATCTTTCTGGTCGTCCTTGGCTTCAATCTACTCGGCGACGGGCTGCGCGATGCACTCGATCCCCGGGAAACATAAAAACACTCAGGAAACGCTCAAACCCGGATCCCCAAATGACAGTCTTTACAACGAGACCCGAGATCAAAGGCACCTTCGGTGTCGTCACGTCGACACACTGGATTGCCACGGCCGTGGGAATGCGCATGCTGGAACTCGGCGGCAATGCCTTCGACGCCGCCGTCGCAACCGGGCTGGTGCTGCAAGTGGTCGAGCCGCATCTCAACGGCCCCGGCGGCGATCTGCCCGTCCTCCTACACAATGCAAGCCAGAACGAAACCAAGGTTTTGTGCGCGCAAGGCCCGGCCCCGGCAGGCGCCACGATCGATCACTACAAGTCTGAAAACCTTGACCTCATTCCCGGAAACGGCCTCCTTTCAACCGTCATTCCCGGTGCTTTTGACGGCTGGATGCTACTCCTGCGCGACCATGGCATCCTGCCGCTGAGAACCGTGCTGGAACCGGCAATGCATTACGCCGGCACCGGACACCCGCTCCTGCCGAGAGTGAGCATGACGATTGCAGGGCTGAAGGACTTCTTTGAAGCCGAATGGCCGTCATCCCATCAGACCTGGGTCCCGGGGGGACATGTGCCTGCGCCGGAGTCGAATTTCCGCAACCCGGTTCTCGCCGAAACATGGGAAAGGCTTTTGAACGAAGCCGAAGCCGTTACCGGTCGAGAAAACCAGATCGACAAGGCCCGTGACTGTTTTTATCGCGGGTTTATCGCGGAAGCCATCGGTCGTTACTTAGATACCGCTGAGGTGATGGATGCATCCGGAGCGCGCCACAAGGCCGTTCTGACCGCAGACGACCTTTCCGGTTATACCGCGACTTATGAAGACCCGCTGAGCGCATCTTATGACGGCTGGACTGTTCTGAAGACCGGCCCCTGGGGGCAAGGGCCTGTCCTGCTGCAGTCGCTGTCGCTGTTGCGCGGTTTTGACATCGACTCGCTCGATCCGACCGGTCCGGAATTCGTCCACCTCGTGACCGAAGCCATGAAACTCGCCTATGCAGATCGGGAAGCCTACTACGGCGATCCCGATTTCTGCGATGTTCCGCTGAATACGCTTTTGTCCGAAACCTACAATGCTGCACGACGCTCGCAGATCACCGGACGCGCGTCCACAGATCTGCTTCCCGGCCTTGTTCCCGGCTTTGAAAACCAGGTCGAACGCACCATGGAAGTCATCAGGCGTGCCGGGATTTCCGAAACGGGCGTCTATGAACCGACGATGGCGCATTTGTCGGAAAAGCGCGGCGACACCGTCCATATTGATGTCATCGACCGTTGGGGCAACATCGTGTCCGCGACCCCGTCGGGGGGCTGGCTGCAGTCTTCTCCGGTTGTTCCGGGTCTCGGGTTCGCGCTGAACTCGCGTGCACAAATGTACTGGCTCGAAGACGGGTTGCCGGGATCCCTCGCGCCGGGAAAACGTCCGCGCACGACACTCACGCCCAGCATTGCGTTTCATGAGGACGGCACCGCTCTTTCCTTCGGCACACCCGGTGGCGATCAGCAGGACCAGTGGCAGCTCGTTCTTTTCCTGCGACTGGCCCATCACGAGCGCAATCTTCAGGCCGCACTCGACATGCCGCTCTTTCACACCACGCATTTTCCGGCCTCCTTCCATCCACGGCAACGACAGCCGGGCCACATCATGGCCGAGGAGAGTTTTGGCGCCGACACGTTGTCGAGCCTCAGGACCCGGGGACACTCGGTCGAAGTGGCGGATGAATGGACAATTGGCAGGCTGACCGTTGCGGCACGCGACCAGAAAGGCTTGCTGCGGGCCGGTGCAACGCCGCGCCTGATGCAGGCTTATGCAGCAGGCAGATAAAGAAGAGGACGCCAGATGACATTTTCGATTGTCGCCCGGGACAAGGCCAGTGGGCATTTCGGTATTGCCGTGGCAAGCCGGTTTTTTGCCGCCGGAGCCGTCGTGCCACACCTGGCAGGACAAGTCGGTGCTATCGCGACACAGGCGCTCGTCAGTCCCCTATATGGAACCGAGGGTTTGACCCTCCTCCGTTCCGGCGTTTCGGCGCAAAGTGTGCTGGATACCGTGGTTGACCGCGACGACGGCCGTCATTCGCGCCAGATCCATCTGATTGATGCAGATGGCCACGCCGCAGCCTTTACGGGCGAAAAATGCATCGACTGGTGCGGCCACCTGATTGAAGACAATGTCACCGTCGCCGGGAACATGCTGGCAGGACCGCAGGTTATCGATGCTGCCATGGAAAGCTATCTGGCAAACACGGACCTGAATCTTCCAGAGCGACTCTTGACGGCCATGGACGCGGCAGAGAGCGCCGGAGGCGACAAGCGCGGGCGCCAATCAGCTGCCCTTAGGATCGTTCACGAGGAAGACTATCCTTGGCTCGATATACGCTCCGACGACCATGCCGCTCCACTGGAAGAACTCCGCCGGCTCTACGCGGTCGCTCAGGAACGCTATTTGCATTTCGCCGAGCTGATGCCGACCCGCGACAATATTCATGGTCTCCTGGACCGTACTGAAATCGACCTGAAAATCGCTGATCTGGAAGCCGAGAGAAAGAAGGCCGGGCTTACCAGCGCCTCATTTGCAACGCCCGCGTCTTGAGCATCAAAATCCAAGCCTCACAAATAGCTGAAGCTTGTCAATTTTGAAAAACCGACATCGAACCGCCATTCTCACCCCCTTAGCTTAAAAATCCTGTTTGATGCCGCCTTGTGGCAGCTCTTGCTGCGCCGTTGCCCTCGGCAAACAAATCAAGCGAATGCGCGGGCGAGGATGGAGACGTGTGCCCGACACGGACGATCTTTGTGGTTCTTGAGCACATCTTTCGGAGGCCTATCAGACCTGCCATCGAGCCAAAGAACGCGCTGGTTAGCGTAGCGCTCACTCAACCAGGCTGTACTTTACCAGTTGCAAAATTTCAGGTGGGAAGCCAGTTTGGAGCGATGGCCGAGACACTCAATATTCGTCTGAAACCAACCGTGCTTCACAGAGCAATGCTGATTGATGCCCAGCTTGAGCGGGCGCATTTGTTCGCCTCTTTCATGGCAGATCGCGGATGTCAGGTTACGTCCACGGTTAGGTCGGTTTCCGAAGCACTGTCGCGGCGCGGCGATCTTTCGGGCACAGATAATGATATCAGCTTGCTGGTCTTTTACGCGACGGATCTTTCGGCGAAGGACGTGAAGGATATCGAAGAGCTGACCGGAGCGATCGACAAGCCCCTTCTTGTCATTACGGAAAGCAGCGACCCGCAGGTGGTGGCAAACGCCATCGCGGCAGGTGCCTCATTCTGTCAGCCGCTCGGTGTTAACGCCGACAGGCTTCAGTCGGGTGTCTTCGGCGCAATTGAAGTTCACAAGCGCCTNGAAAGCTTGCAGAAAGAGCGAGACCAGGCTGTTCAGGGATTGAGTGAACGCAAGCTNATCGACAGAGCCAANGCGATNGTCATGGACAGCCGCGACCTGANCGAGCCCGACGCGTTCGCGTANATGCAGAAACTGTCAATGACCCGCAACACNCCGCTGGCAGAGATCGCTCGCTCGATCATTGCCGCAAAGGATCTCCTGGGCTGACGCTACGGTTTGAAGCTTCTCGCATCAATGTTGAGTTTCTTTAACCGCGAATAGAGCGTTGTCGGTTTCATCGCCAGGCGCTCGGCCGCCCCTCCCGGACCGGAAACCTTGCCTGCGCACTCCGTCAGCGCTGCCCGGATGGCTTCAATCTCAGCGCGCTGCAAGTCTGAACGACTGGTGATGATTTGCATGGACTGGGCAGCAACCGCCTGTGCGTCAGCAAATTCGTCCGGTTCCTGGCCTTCAATTGGAAGCACACCGGGCCGGGCGTCTGGTCCGTTCGGTTTGGGGAGGTCGAATGCCAGTTTGCCACCCCTTGACAGAATGACGGCCCGTTCGATGACGTTTTCGAGTTCACGGATGTTTCCGGGCCAGTCGTAGGATTGCAGCTGGTTTATGTTGGCGACCGTCAATTGCGGCGCGGTCGTTCTGTTCAACCGCTCGACCGCNCGCTTCATGAACAATGTCGCAAGCGGNGGGATGTCCTCTCTTCNGTCCCGCAAAGGTGCCGAGTGAATGGGAAAGACGGCCAGCCGGAAGTAGAGNTCTTCCCGGAAGCTCTTTTCCATGATCGAGTGGCGCAGCTCCCGGTTCGTTGCGGCGATGACCCGNACNTTCACCTTCATGGTGCGCGTGTCGCCGACGCGCTCGAACTGTTGCTCCTGAAGCACCCGCAACAGCTTTCCCTGTTGCTCCAAAGGCAGTTCACCCACTTCATCAAGGAACAGGGTTCCCCCGTCCGCGAGTTCAAACCTTCCGGCCCGTGCCGACACCGCACCGGTAAATGCGCCTTTCACATGCCCAAAGAATTCGCTCTCGAACAGCTCCGCCGGAATTGCCGCGCAATTCACGCGTATCAGCGGCCGGTCGCGGCGCGGGCTCGCGTTGTGGATCGCCCGCGCGATCAACTCTTTACCGGTTCCTGATTCACCCGTGATGAGAACCGTTGCCTCCGTTGGCGCGACAAGGTCGATTTGTTCGACGGTCTGCGCAATCGCGGGACTTGATCCAACAATCTCATGCCGGTTGTGACGCTCTTCAAGCTCGTCCAGCAAATAGGCTTTTTCCATCTCAAGGCGGGCTCGGAGCTGTTCCACCTCGGCCAGTGCCTTGCGCAACTGGTTTTCCTGTTTTTGCTGCTTGGAAATGTCCCGAAAGACGACGACGGCGCCAACAAGCTTGTTGTCATCCTCGATTGGGGTCGAGGTGTATTCGACCGGGAAACTGCTGCCATCCTTGCGCCAGAAGACTTCACCGCGCACTTCGTGGATTTCGCCGTCCTTGAAGGCCAGATAGATCGGGCACTGATGGATGGGATAGTCATCACCGCACGCGTGCGAATGGTGAATGACATCGTGGGCCACTTTGCCGACGATTTCATCTGCCTTCCAGCCGAGCATCCGTTCAGCTGCCGGGTTCACGAACGTGGTTTCCCCCAGCTTGTTGACGCCGTAAATTCCTTCGCCCGCGGCGTCGAGCAAGAGTTTGTTGCCATGCTCCAATTCCCGGAACATCTGGTCGGCCCTGCGGACCGCGTCCGGTTCTCCCCTGTGAAGGGCAGCAAACTCGGCCTTGGCAAGACGCTTCCGCTGCCGGCGCGCATCGAACAGCAGCATCGTGATGTAGGATTGCCCCTCGGGCGTCGACAGAGCAGCGTGGCAGTCGATTTCGAAGCTGCGGCCATTTGTTGGGCGTTTTCAGAAGAAACTCGGATTGCCAGCTGCCCGGACCGATCAGACAGGCTTCCGTCAGCACGTGCAGCTCTGCCAGAACCGAGCGAAAGAGCTCGCTGGGCCTGCGTTGAAGGATCAGGTCCGCGTTTTCACCGAAATATCGCGCGCACGGTTCCGCTGCCATCATCACCCTGTCTTCGATCGGGTCGATGACCAGTGCGGCATAACTTGCGTTGTCGAACAGACCACCGGAAAGGCTCACCCGCTTGGCGTGCGTAAGGAACAGAGATTCAGTCATAGCGCGAGAATTCCGGCGATTTAACAACGACTTATTTTCAGCAGACTAAATTAAGTTTTGAGATTTCGTAAATAAAAATTCTGAAATTTCGTAAATTACGAATTTTCGTAAAACTTAGGTGTGAATTTCAAATGGCCTAAGCTGCTGCACTATAAGGCTTTTTGATTTTTCGAGAACTGGCACAGCTCCTGCAAAGTGGAATTCGTTCAAGCGTCCCTTGGCTAATGACGGCCAATTCGACGGGAGGCTTTCACCGCGAAGCTGAACTGATGGCGGTTTGGCGGCGCAAGGCCGATGGGGGCCAAACGGGCGGCATTCCGGTTTCGTTCAAGCCGGCTGATCTGCCCAGATTGTCAAAGGACGAATTCTCATGGGTGCTCTAAGCAATCCTTTTGACCCGAATGAAATTTTGTGGACCGGCTGTCCCTGCGGCATGCACGCCACGATGTATGAACATCAGCTGGCGATGTCCCAATCCGCGACAGGGTCGCGTTTTTACACCTCGGAGACGACCGGGGCTGAAACCGTTGAGCAGTCTGTGCAGCAGCAGCAGCTTGCGCACTCGGACATGCGCGACGAGCCGGAAACTGCGGATACCGATCCGGACGTAGACTGGAAAGACCAGGAAGCCGTCCTCGCGCGCTGCGTTGAATCAGCAGTCATGAAGGGGATCTTCGGCACCGACATGAACCGCCGGAAGTTCTTGCGCAGTGTCGGAAGTGCGACAGCGCTTGCTGCCGTGTCGCAGTTGGTCCCGCTCGATGCGCTGAAGGCGGCGATCACCGATGCCAAGGGGCCGCTGGAGAAAACCAAGCTCAATGTCGGTTTCGTTCCGATTACCTGCGCAACACCGATCATCATGGCAAAGCCACTCGGCTTTTACGAACGTTACGGCCTGGATGTGGACGTGATCAAAACGGCCGGCTGGGCTGTGTCTCGCGACAAGTCTCTGTCAGGAGAATATGACGCGGCTCACATGCTGACGCCCATGCCTCTCGCAATCACGGTCGGCGCTGGTTCCACCTCGGTGCCGTGGACAATGCCGGCGGTCGAAAACATCAACGGCCAGGCGATCACCCTGGCAAACAAGCACCTCGACAAGCAGGACCCGACGAAGTGGAAAGGTTTCACCTTTGGTGTCCCCTTCGAGTATTCGATGCACAACTTCCTGCTTCGCTACTATGTTGCGGAAGCCGGACTGGATCCCGACAAGGACATTCAGATACGTGTCGTGCCACCGCCGGAGATGGTCGCCAACCTGTCCGCAGGCAACCTTGACGGATATCTCTCTCCTGATCCCTTCAATCAGCGCGCCGTGTTTGACGGTGTCGGCTTCATCTACAAGCTGACGAAAGAGATCTGGGATGGTCATCCGTGTTGCGCATTTGCCGCGAGCCAGAAGTTCATCGACGAGACGCCGAATACGTTCCTTGCGCTGTTCAAGTCGATCCTGGACGCGACGGCCTATTCCCAGGATTTGTCGAACCGCCCTGAAATCTCCGAAGCGATCTCGCCGAAGAACTACCTGAACCAGCCGACAACGGTCGTGCAGCAGGTGTTGACCGGCCGCTTCGCAGACGGTCTCGGCAAGGTCAGGAACGAGCCGACCCGGATCGACTTCGATCCGTTCCCCTACCACTCGTTCTCGGTCTGGATCCTCTCGCAGATGAAGCGCTGGGGGTACATCGAAGGGGATATCAACTTCAAGGACATCTCCGAACAGGTCTACCTGGCCACAGACGCGCAGGCGGTCATGAAGGAGATGGGGCAGACTCCGCCCGAGATCACCTACAAGTCGCACACCATCATGGGCAAAACGTTCGATCCGGCGGAACCGGACGCTTACATCGACAGCTTTGCCATCAAGCGGACCTGATCGCAGACCTGATCCGGGCGGCAAAAGCTTGTTGCCGCCCGGACACATCAAACAAATGAAAGAGCAGAGCGGGCATGACGACGACCAACAATTTCGGACTGAAGGCGGGACTGCTGTCCATCGCGATCCTGCTGCTGTTTCTTTTCGGCTGGCACATGCTTGTGGTGGCCCAGCAGGGCCCTGCCGCGGAAGGGCTGGATCCCGAATACGCCGCATTGTTGGGCAAACAGGCCACCGAAGGCGACAGCGCTTTGCCGAAACCCCATGAAGTCGGTGCTGAGCTCTGGCAGCACATTTCGGATCCGTTCTACGATGCCGGCCCAAACGACAAGGGCATCGGAATTCAACTGGCCTATTCGCTGTTCCGGGTCCTGACCGGGTTCGGCCTTGCTGCCCTGCTTGCGGTCCCGCTCGGCTTTCTGATCGGCATGAGCCCTGTCATCTATCAGGCGCTCAATCCCTTCATCCAGCTCTTGAAGCCTGTATCTCCGCTCGCCTGGATGCCGTTGGCTCTCTACACCATCAAGGACTCCAGCCTGTCCGCAATTTTCGTGATTTTCATCTGCTCGATCTGGCCGATGCTCATCAACACAGCCTTCGGTGTCGCCAATGTCCGCAAGGAATGGCTGAACGTTGCAAAGACGCTTGAAGTCAGCCCGCTTCGAACGGCCTTCCGCGTCATCCTGCCTGCCGCAGCACCAACGATCCTCACAGGTATGCGCATTTCAATCGGCATCGCCTGGCTGGTGATCGTTGCCGCCGAAATGCTCGTTGGCGGAACGGGGATCGGATACTTCGTCTGGAACGAATGGAACAACCTGTCGATCACAGGCGTGGTGTCCGCGATCGTCTTCATCGGCCTCGTCGGCATGTTCCTGGACATTCTTTTGGCGCGTGCGGCGAAACTCGTCGCGTACGCAGAATAGGGCTGACCCATGTCCGACGCACCCAAACTCGTCGCGTACGCGGAATAGGGCTGACCCATGTCCGACGCACCGATCCAATTCACACCTCTCAAGTCGAACTCCGTGTCCCAAGGAACCGAAATGGCCGATAAGCCCGACACCCCTTTGCGTAAAATGATCCAGGTCGAGGGGCTGGAACGTCGGTTTCCCAATCCTGGAGACAAGGGCGAAACACAGATTTTCGGAGACGTCAGCTTTACCGTCGCCGAAGGTGAATTCGTCTGTCTCATAGGGCACTCCGGTTGCGGCAAGACCACCCTCCTGAACATTCTGGCAGGGCTCGACGGTCCATCTTCCGGTCACGTGATTGTCGACGGAAAAGAGATCTCCGGGCCGAGCCTGGACAGGGCTGTCGTGTTTCAGGGACATGCGCTGATGCCGTGGATGTCGGCCATGACCAACATCGCATTCGCCGTTGAATCCCGCTGGCCGAAATGGAGCAGCGCCGATGTACGCAGTCACTGCCAGAAGTATATCGACATGGTGCATCTGACCGGATCGGAAGACAAAAAGCCGGCGCAACTCTCGGGCGGAATGAAGCAACGTGTCGGCATTGCGCGCGCCTTTTCCATCGAACCCAAAATCCTGCTTATGGACGAACCTTTCTCGGCGCTGGATGCGCTAACACGAGGGAGCTTACAGGATGAACTGGTCACGATCTGCAAGGCAACCAACCAGACATCCTTCATGATCACGCACGATATCGATGAGGCCATCCTTCTTGCGGACCGGATCGTACTCATGACGAACGGACCGGAGGCAAGGGTCTGCGAGATCGTTGAAAACACGTTGCCGAAAGACCGCACGCGATCCGACATGCATACGCATGAAAACTATTATCCGATGCGCAACCACCTGATCGAATTTCTGGTCAACCGGTCGAAGAATTTCGCTGCGGAGATATCTGCTGCCGATTTCGACCCACGCAATCCCCCCATCGCCCGTCCGGCTGCGGCATCAGGCACCAGCGGCGAGCAACCCTTACCGTCAAACGACGCTTCGGCGACACAGGAGAAGAAAGCATCATGATTTCGCGTGAAGAACTAACCGAGAAAATCGTCGCCTACAAAACCCTGAACGGTAAGAAGTGGAGCGAGATTGCTGACTCCGTCGGCCAGTCAAAGGAATGGACGACGGCCGCTCTGCTCGGACAGATTTCTCTTACCAAGGAACAGGCGGAGGCTGCCGGCGCGGCCATCGGGATCAACTTCTCCGAGGAGGAGGTGGCGCAGCTCATGACCGTGCCCTATCGCGGCTCGCTGCCAAGCTCCGTTCCGACCGATCCCCTCATCTACCGCCTTTATGAAATCGTGATGATTTACGGAACCACGATGAAGGGCCTAATCGAGGAAGAGTTCGGAGATGGCATCATGTCCGCGATCGATTTCGATATGGATATCAGCCGCATCCCGGACCCAAAGGGCGACCGCGTCAAGGTGACGATGTCGGGCAAATTCCTTCCCTACAAAACATACTAAGCCAGGTAAACACCACTCCAAGGGAGCTCGCAGTTCATGTCAGAAATTCTCAACGAATCCGGTGGTTCCGCTTGCGCTGAAGAGGTGTGCCAGGACGATGCGCGCCTTGAGACTGCGAAGGGTACATCCGGCAAAACGCCGGTGACGATTCTCACGGGCTACCTTGGAGCCGGCAAGACAACGCTGTTGAACCGCATTCTCACCGAGCAGCACGGCAAAAGGTATGCGGTGGTCGTCAACGAGTTTGGTGAAGAAGGGATCGACAACGAGCTTGTGCTCGATGCCGAAGAAGAGATTTTCGAAATGAACAACGGCTGCATCTGCTGCACCGTTCGGGGCGATCTGATCCGCATTCTCTCGGGGCTGATGGATCGCGCCGAGGATTTCGACGGCATCCTGGTCGAAACCACTGGCCTGGCCGATCCTGGTCCGGTGGTCCAGACCTTCTTCGTCGACGACGATTTGCGTGATCGGGTGAAGCTCGACACCGTCGTCACGTTGATCGACGCCAAACACTTTCTGAGCAAGGTCGACAGTCAGCACGAAGCCGAGGAACAGGTCGCCTTCGCGGATGTCCTGATCATCAACAAGCTTGATCTGGTGGATGAGGCCGGACTGGAAGCGGTCAAGTCAAAGGTCCGGCAGATAAATCCGCACGCGCGCCTGTTCACGACAAGCAAGTCCGGTGTTGATCTCGCCGAGATCCTCGATCAGGGATCCTTCGATCTTCAAAAACTGCTCGAACTGGAACCGGGTTTTCTGGAAGAAGATCCGGAAGACCATGAACACGATGACAGCATCACCTCCGTTTCTCTCACCTGCAGCGAACCCATCGATGCCAGACGGTTCTCCGAGTGGATGCGAACGCTCATCCGCGAACGCGGCACCGATATTTTTCGCAGCAAGGGCATCCTGAAAATCGCCGGCGATGAGCGTCGCTACGTCTTCCAGGGTGTCCACATGGTGATGGATTCCGAATGGGGAGCGACCTGGGAAACGCCCGCGCCGGTGAGCCGGCTTGTTTTCATAGGGCGCAATCTCGATGAAGCGGAACTGAGCGAGGCCTTTTCCGGCTGCGCAGTGGCGCGGGAGGCAGCATGACCCTTTCGGCTGTTCCGGAAACCGAGATGCCGATGCCGCTACCGGGCGCCGTTGATCAGGGTACCACACGGGTTGCCTACGGTATTACCCATCAAAGGCTCGGTGTTGCCGCAAATGTCACTGCAATCAAGGGACTGCCGTGCAACCTGGTGGGTTGCGGCGTGGCGGTCGGCCTCGGTAATGGTGGTCTGGCCGTGGTCGACGGCGAAGGAACTACCGGCCCGGACCTGCCCCCCCATGGCGCGGCCGTGACCGGCTTGGCCGGACTGGAGAACACGCTCTACTCCATCGCGCAGGACAGCAAGCTCTATGCACACGAGTTGAGTTCGGGTGCCAGCAGCCTTTTGTTCTCTTCAAGCGGCCAGTGGCTTTCGTCACTCACGACAGCGCCGAAAACCGGATTCATCGCATTCGTATCCGGGAAAACGGCATTCGTTTTGCCGACCAGCGCCAGTGAAACCGGGGCAAGCGACTATCAGTTCACCGAGCATCCAAGCAGTCTGTCCGGGCTTGCATTTTCGCCGGACGGAAGGCGGCTTGCGGTCAGCCACTACGACGGCATTACCCTGTGGCCGCTGGATGGCTCCGGCAAAGGCGAAGTCCTGCGCTGGAAGGGATACCACATCGGCGTGTCCTGGTCGCCGGATGGCCGCTTTATCGTTTCTGCGACGCAGGAACGTGAGCTTCATGTCTGGGATCTTGTGGCCGGCAAGGATTATCGACTAGGCGGTTACCCGGCAAAGATACACGAGCTTGAATGGACCAGCCCTGAAAATGGTCCCGCGAAGCTGGTCTGTTCCGGTGCCGATGTCATTACCGCATGGCCATTCGGGGATGTTGGTCCGGGCCGTCTTCCGCCCGTTGAGATCGGATATGTCTATTCGGGGCGGGTGACCAGTGTCGCTGCGCACCCCAACCGGGCGCTGGTTGCAGGCGGTTACACCACCGGAACCGTTTTGATCGGCGGTCTTCAAAAAGGCGAAGCCGCCTACGCGCGTATTGCGGACGACCAGGAAATTTCTGCGCTTGACTGGGTCAATGGCGGCCGGGTGCTTGCCGCCGGGACACGCTCGGGAACGCTCGACCTGATCACTGTTGGAGACTTGAAAGTGCAATAAGGCGCTGACGTTTTGGAACACCCGAACGCACAGCTTCTATGCATGAACGCAACGATTGAAGCGTGTATTACAGAAAGCACAGGGACTTGAGTACAGTCACGACGCACAGGATCCACATCTGCACCAAGTGCCGCGAGCGCTCGGACGCGACAAGCGAACCACGCGGCAATGAAACCGTCTCCCCTGGCGCACGCCTGATCTCCAGATTGCAAAAGGCGCTCAACGAGAACCCGATTTCCAAAACCTTTGAACTCTCCGGGGTCGAATGCATGGCAGGCTGCAATCGTCCCTGCACGGTCGCCTACCAGGCCGATGGAAAGGCAGGCTATCTTTTCGGCGACATAGATCCCGATGGAAATCTCGACGCCCTTGTCCGGTTCGCGCACCAGTATGCTCAACTTGAGACGGGCTGGTGCAACGCGACAGAGCGCCCGATCGCCCTGCTCAACAAGACGCTCGCGCGCATACCGGCCTATGGCAGGAGCGATCACCCGAAAACTTCTTCAGCGTCCTGGGATGGCAGGTAATTCGTGATGAATGCGTATTCTCCCTTGTCGCCCGTGCTCGAACTGAACGCTGCTTCTTTTCACACAAGGAAGTCGTCAACGAATGAGGCAATCTGGCTTGTCGACAGGGTCACGCTGTCCGTCATGCCGGGAGAAATTCTTGCGATTGTGGGCCGAAATGGTGCCGGCAAAACCAGCCTGATCAGGATGATCGCCGGCCTGACGCGCGCGCATCATGGTGACGTCAAGCTGAACGGTGCACCCATGGAGCGTTTCAGTTGCCAGGAACGTGCCCGCCACATTGCCTATGTGGGTCAATCCAGCGAACCCGACGGACGGCTCAGCGTCAAACAGTATGTGGCCCTGGGCCTGATGCCGCATGGCGGCCTGAAACCGGGTCTTCTTGATGAACGGGTCGATGAGGCCCTTCGCACCGTGGGCCTTGAGGGCTTCGCAAGCCGGAAAATGCAGAACCTTTCCGGCGGTGAGCGGCAGAGAACAATGCTCGCAAGGGCACTCTGCCAGCGCCCGTCTCTCCTGGTCCTTGACGAGCCGACCAATCATCTCGATCCGAGTGCCCGGGGAGAGTTGCTGAGCCTGGTCGCATCTCTGGGGATTGCGGTCGTTGCATCCTTGCACGACCTCACCCTGGTCGATGATTTCGCCGATCATGTCGCGGTTCTTGAAAACGGCTGCCTGATCGCACTTGGCACACCGATCGAAGCGCTTACCAGCGAACGGGTCCGTTCCGTTTTCGATGTCGATCTGCATCGCCTGCCGAACCCCGTGAGCGGCGCTTCGATTTCGGTTCTCGACGTTCCGATTGTTCGAACACGCAACCTGAGCCTCACCGACTTTCCAACCAAACCGAAAGGCCGTTTCCAATGAAAGCACTTTTGATGGCAGCTCCCCTGGCGCTGCTTGCAACCTCCGCGCTGGCCGAACCGGTCACCGTCGACAATTGCGGCACGGACCTGACATTCGCAAATGTTCCAGAGCGTGTTGTCGTGCACGACATCAACATGTCCGAAATGGCGTTTGCACTTGGTCTTCAGGAGAAGATTGTCGGCCTCACCGGCATCACGGGCTGGTATAAGACAAGTCCGGAGTTCGACGAAAAGCGCGGTGAGATTCCGGAACTGGCCCCGAAATATCCAACCATGGAAAACCTTATTGCCGCGTCTCCGGACCTGTTTGTTGCAGGCTGGTATTATGGAATGCGGCCAGGCGGTGAAGTCACTCCGGACACGCTGGCGGCACAAGGCATTCAGACACTCGTTCTGACGGAAAGCTGCGTGCATCTTCACGAGGACCGCCCGGTTGCGTCCATGGATCTTCTCTTCGACGACGTGGTGAGGCTCGGCACCGTATTCGACAAGAAAGCGGAAGCTGAAGCGCTTGTAGCCGGCTGGAAGTCGGAGCTTCTCGAAATCGACACGGCAATCCCTGACGAAAACAGGTTGCGGGTCTTTTTGTATGACTCCGGCACAGACAAGCCCTTCACGGCCGGACGGTATGCGATCACGACGGCGATGATTGAAGCTGCCGGTGGCAAGAACGTCATGAGCGACATGGAAACCAGCTGGGGCACAACATCCTGGGAAGCCGTCGCCGCCGCCAATCCGCAGTTTCTCGTCCTTCTCGACTATCAGGATGGCTCCGGCGCTGAAGGTCTGATGAAATTCCTGAAAGAGCATCCGATCATGTCCCTGACCGATGCCGTTCAAAACGAGCGTTACGTTCCCCTGCGCTACGAAGAGCTGACGCCAGGACCGTCGAACATTGCGGCCATTTCGAAGATCGCAGAGGCGATGTATCCGGGCTCGTTCTGAGGGCCCTGGCACATACCAATGAACATCTGACCCGGCATTTGGCATTGAAACCGACCTATTGGATCCTGATGGGGCTCGCGCTTCTTGTTGGGCTTGCACTCATCGCAATCGCGGTCGGGTCAGTATCATTGGGCATTCCCATGGTGGTCGACGCTCTTGTAAACGCCGTTACCGGACAAACATCCCAAGGCATTTCGCCGCTCGACCGTATTGTCGTTGATCTTCGCCTGCCCCGTGCACTCCTGGCAATCCTGGCAGGAGCCGGTTTGGGTGTCGTCGGTTGTCTGCTGCAAACCGTTACCCGCAACGATCTTGCTGACCCTTTCCTGTTCGGTCTTTCGTCAGGGGCAGCGGCCGGCGCAGTTCTCGTGATCACGGTCACCGGCGATGTGCTTGGCTTCTGGACGCTACCGCTGGCGGCCTTCATGGGCGGCATGATGGCGTCAGTGATCGTTCTGGTCCTGGTCTCGAAGCTTTTGTCAGGTGGGCCGGCACGTCTCATCCTTGCGGGCCTTGCCGTGTCATTTCTGTTCATGGCGCTGACCAACTACATGGTGTTTGCCGGAGATCAACGCGCCGCGCATTCGGTTCTGTTCTGGACGCTCGGCGGCCTGGGACTTGCGCGTTGGAACCTGCTTCCAATCGCACTGGTCGGGTTTCTCGCCGTATTTGTCTTTGCGCTTCTGCGTCACCGTCAGTTCGACAGTCTGCTGGCTGGAGATGAAACCGCCGTCACGCTTGGCGTTGATGTGGAATGGCTACGCAGAGCGACGTTTCTTGTCTGCGCCTTTTCCACCGCCGCCTTTGTTTCAATCACGGGCGTGATCGGCTTCGTCGGGCTGATGGTACCGCATCTTGCCCGCAGCCTGACAGGGCCTCTGCATGCCAATCTGGTGATCCTGTCTGCCATTTTGGGGGCTGCAATCCTGCTGTCGAGCGACATCGTCGCACGGACAATCCTGAGCCCTCAGGAACTGCCAATCGGCATCGTCACAACCTCAATTGGGGCGCTCTTCGTGCTCGGTCTTGTAAGACGCCTTTAGTCCGTCTCATTCCAATCCCAGGAGAAATCATCATGAGCCGACCTCCCTTTCCGCCATTCTCCCGTGAAACGGCAATTGCCAAGATACGCGCAGCGGAGGACGGCTGGAATGGCCGTGATCCGGCAAAAGTTGCTCAGGCCTACACACCGGACAGCCGCTGGCGCAACAGATCCGAATTCCCGGTTGGGCGCGCGGAGATTGAAGCGTTCCTGACGCGCAAATGGGCCAAAGAACGCGAGTACCGCCTGATCAAGGAACTGTGGGCATTCACCGACGACAGGATCGCGGTTCGGTTTGCGTATGAGTGGCATGACGCGGATGGCAACTGGTTCCGGTCATATGGCAACGAGAACTGGGAGTTCGACGCCGAGGGTTATATGGCGGTCCGGCATGCGAGCATCAATGATGTTCCGATCACGGAAGAAGAAAGGAAGTTTCGCTGGCCGCAGGGCCGCAGACCGGACGATCACCCCGGGTTGAGCGACCTCGGATTGTAGGTCACAGATCTTTTTGGAAGCCGGTGAGCATGCGCGCCAAAGCAACGCTTTGAGGGTCGCTGCTCGCAGGCGATCTGGAAATCGGTTTTTTAAGACGAGACCGCCGCGCCAAGTGGGTCGGTGACACCCAGTCGCCAGGCCAGCATATCAAGTCTGTCCTGCCCAAAGAACATCTCGCCCGCAAGGATATAGGTTGGCGAGCCGGGCACACCTTGTGCAATCGCAGCTTCGGTGGCGTTCACATATCGCTTCAAAGACGCATCACCCATTGCTGCCTTCCAAAGCGTCTCACCATCAAGGGGCAGGGAATACACAAGTTCCTCGACTACATCGTGATCCGAAAGGTTCAGTTCCCGCGCATAGACCGCTTCGAGCATTGCAAATGAAACCATATGCGGCTCCATTTCGAGCGCCTGTGCTGCGTGAACAATCCGTGCGGGCAATTCTGCGGGTACGGGCCAATGCTTGGGCTTTGGATTGATCGGCAAACCAAGCCGTTCGGCGCTTCGCCGCAAATCCATGTAGCGATAATCGAGGCGTGTTGGGGACTGCTTCGGCGGTGGGGTCGATCCTGCCGCGGCAAACACCTTCTGGATGTCGACAGGCTTGAAATCGACCTTCGCACCTGCATCGGCCGCGATCCGCATCAGTCGTTTTTCACCCAGGTAGGCATAGCCGGAAATGGGGGCATAATAGTACGTGATTGTTTCCATTCGCCCTGCCCGTCATCGCCGCTTGAATCTTCGACGGATGATGTCGCCGACTTGATTGCAAAACTGCGAGTAAAGCGGCGCGGGCCAAGGTCCCGCGCCTGCAATTGTTGCGCTCAGTATGGCAACCCTTCTTCGATCGGCAGCGCCGGGTCGCGGGACCATTCATTCCAGGAGCCGAAATAGATCTTCACGTCCTTCACCCCGGCTTCCTTGAGTGCGAGATAGGTATTGGACGCACGCGCGCCCTTGAAACAGTAGAGCGCAACCGGCGTATCCGGCATGATGCCGACCGTCGCGCATTCAGCCAGCACTTCCTCCTTGCTCTTGATCATCGGACCGGACGGTGTCGGTTTCATCATGCGATACCACTCGATCCACTTCGCGCCGGGAATACGGCCCTTCCGCGGGCAGAAATCCTTGCCGTAGGGCGAGGAACTCTCCGCGATCCATTCGTCAATGTCACGGACATCGAGTTTGACCACGCTCTCGTCCTTCACCGCCTCAAGCATGTCTTCGACCCCCATCATCAAGCTCATGCCGGTCTCGGAGGACGGGAAGGTTTTTGCCACAGGCGACACAGCGTCAGAGGAGACGGGCATTTCTGCGGCGGTCCAGGCCTCGAAGCCGCCATGCAGCACCGCGATCTTGGGATAACCCAGATATTGAAGCAGGAAATAACCCCGGCACGACTGCCCGAACCCGGTGTTCATGGACTGCTCGTAAATGATCGCCGTTTCCTTACCGGAGAGACCGACCGCACCAAAAGCGTCTTCGAACTTGCCCTTGAGCTCTGCGATCCCCTCGGGCGAAGACGTCGCTAGATAGGTGAAAATGTCATGCACGTTCACAGCGCCCGGAATGTGGCCTGCTGCATAAGAATCCGGATCCCGCGTATCGATGACGACACAGGGAGCTGTCTCCATGAGGTGTGCGACCTCTGCGGGACTGATCAAAGGGGTGTCACTCATGCGTTTCTCCTTTTCACTCTGGAACTTGTCTGGAGGTCATTCCGCGCCGAAATCCGCGAGCATCTTGCGGAGCTGCTTGGTCGCCGGGGTTACGATTGCAACGAAATAGGCTTCACGGAGGCGCCTTTGCGCAGCTCCCTGGCGGACGTAGCCCCGGGCACCGCAATGAAGCATTGCGGCATTCGCTGCGGCGACGGACAGTTCGCCGGCAGCGAGCCGCGCCTTGATCACGCGGATGAAATAAGCCTGGTCTTTCTCGAAAGGCGTTTTCGAAAGGTCATAGACTTCCGCTTCAAGCTCCGCGAGCCTGTCCCGGAAATAGTCCGGCTGTTCGGGCAGATAACAATTCACATGCGATAACGTCGTGCCTGCCTGCTCCATCAGATCGATGCAGTTCTTGATCAGGCCGAAAGCCATACCGGATTGCAGCAGGATGAAACCCGCCCGGATGCGCGGGATGTAATCAGTCACCGGGTCGGCGAGGATGTGCTTTTCAGGGATGAAGGCTTTCCTGAACTGGATCGCAAATGTCCGGGTGCCGTCCATGGCAACGAACTCATCATTTGCGATGATCCTGACACCTTCGCCGAAGCATTCTGCGACCCCCATAACCATCTTCGGCGTATCGCCCGGCACCGCGAAAACAACTGCGAAGTGATGGCTGTCACCCAGATTGGAGACCCAGGGCAAGGTCCCGGTCACCGAATACCCGCCTTCGACCTTCTCGGCCTTCAGCTTGAGCTTCTCAATGCCGAATATCGTTTTCATGGGGTTGGAAAGACCAGTACCCCCGAGCCCCCGGCCGGTCGTGAGATCCTTGCCGATCGTTTGTTTCAGGTAATCGTTCTCGCTGGTGGCGATGTACCAGGCGAGCGCGTCCTGACACCAAACGCAGAACGCCGTCGATGTGCAGTGTTCACTTACCGCCGACATTGCCCGGATCGAGGTTTCCAGATCCGGAGCACCATCATCCATGGAAGCGTGAGCGCTGAACGCGCCGAGCCTGCCAATCGTCCGCATGAATTCTTCCGGATAGTGCCCCTTCTGGTCGATATCCAGAACAAGCGGCGCGAGATCGGACGCGGCCAGCTTGGCGATTTCGTCGACAACCGACGGCGCTTCCATCGCCGATGCGGCCAAGGGCATGGGCTGAATATTCATGGGACCACTCACCTTCTACTGGAACTTTCAAGAGCTGGCGAAACCCGCCGCCAAAGACGGCGGGCGCTGTGTTTCATGCAGACTGTGCAACCATGTTGACGGGGCGCGAAAAGGTGTTGAACACCGGCGACCACTGGCACACATGAGCGATCAACTCGTCGATGGTTTCCTGAGGCGCGTCGGCATCCATGTGAACGATCAGGCGAACATCGGTGAAGCCGACCGGCTTCTCGCTGACAT
>JGI12316J14372_10002583_pt1 | contig 19225 bp, 20 predicted proteins | sample MarCyaLeptolynsp_FD_14372 | JGI IMG/M metagenome (IMG submission 14372) | reverse complement strand
TCCGGGTCGGTACCAATAGCAAAGGTAACGGTTAAGTTTAAAGTGCCATCCGTGGTCGCCAATGAATTCATATACAACATATCTTCCACACCATTAATTTGTTCTTCTAATGGCGTGGCGACAGTTTCAGAAATCACTTCCGGGTTGGCACCCGGAAACTGTGCAATCACAATGACTGAAGGCGGCGCAACTTCGGGATACTCTGCGATTGGCAGATTGGGTATGGACACCAAACCTGCTACCAATACTAATGCAGACAATACTCCCGCAAATATCGGCCGGTCGATAAAAAAACCAGATATATTCATATTAGTTAGTTAAGAACTTAGAGGTTTTATGAAGATAATTTTTTAGGTTTGTTGTAAAAAGTTGACAGTGGTTCACTAATCACAATGGGTTTAACTTTCATACCCACACGCATAAACATAATGCCATCCACAATCACTTTGTCGCCCTCATCAAGCCCGGCTAATACTTCTCTTTTACCGCGTGAAGTCACACCTAATTTAAGTTCACGGTAAACAACCGTATTTTCCTGGTCGACAATGAATACAAAGCGACGATCCTGGTCTGTGCCTATAGCACGCTCGTCAACAAAGATTCTGCTGCTACGACCGGAACCTCCCATCTCGACCTGAGCAAACATACCTGGTAGTAATGCTCTATCGTTATTTTCAAACAAAGCACGTGCACGGATTGTTCCCGATGCAACATCCAGGCGGTTATCAAATGTATAAATGGTTCCTTCGTAAACCATGTCGTCCTGGTTTAGTCTTAGTCTGACCGGAACCTTTTCTTCCGCTTCTTTATTTTTGGCGTTACTTCGTATGAATTGCAGGTAAGTTTGTTCATCAACTTCAAAGTCTGCATAAATAAAGTCTTCAGAAACAATGGTTGTTAATATTGGCGACTCAGGGCCAGTTTCAACCAGATTACCGCGTGTAATTTCAATGCGCCCAAGGCGACCTGAAATGGGTGCTTTTACATAAGCACGGTCTAAATCAATTTCTGCACGTTGCAGTTTTGCTTGCGCAGATAATATCGCCGCCTTTGCCATATTAGCTGCACTTTTTCTTTCATCGTAAATGCGTTTTGACAATGCATTGGTTTTTACCAAACTCACCGCACGCGTGTATTGCTGCTGGGCAAACTCGTAATCAGTCTCGGCAGTTTCAAGCTCAGCCTTTGCTTCATTAACTTCTGCCTGGTATGGCGTTGGGTCAATAACAAATACAACATCACCCTGTTTTACATACTGACCATCTTCAAAGTTAACTTTAATGATTGTTCCAGACACTTGTGGTTGTAACTCAACATAGTCAACCGCTTCCAGGCGTGCCGAAAAATTTTTCCACACCTGTGTTTCCTGCCTTTCAACTATCGCCACATTAACTGGCATTTCCTGCGGTTGCTGTTGAACTTCAGGAGTTTCTTCTGCAGTGATATTGCTATAAAAGATAACGGCGCCAAATAATATGGCGAGTAAAGACACGGCCGCTAAAATTTTATTGTTTTTCATCATTACTTCATCTCAATCAGTTATGTTATTAAGTTTTGCCAATTAGTTGACTAGTCGGTCTAGTTTAGTGCCTAAAAAAAACCGCCACAGCGGTCTATCTGACTTACTTTAGCGAGCGGTTATGCTAGTTCTATCGTCACTCCCAGTACGTTAAACAGACCAGTTCTTAAACTTTCATTTAGTGGTGTTAAATCATTTTGTATTCTCGCCAACATTACTTGTCCTAATAGATATGAATAAACTTCCTGAGCTTTAGCCGACACATCTGTGTCTTCAGGCATGACTCCCTGGTCTACCATTTCCTGAATTGTTCGTTCGTAATATTTCGTTTTATATTTACCAATCGTATTTTGTATATTTTCTCTGATGACCTCTTCCTGGCCAGCCATTTCAGAACCTAATGATGCAAATGGACAACCGCATACATGACCGTATTGTTTTGCAATTTCCTTTTGCTTGACAAGAATGACATCAACAAGTTTCTCAAAGCGTTCTATGGGTGTTTTGGATGAAGAAAAAATTTCGTCAAACAGTGGTTTCGACTCGGTGTAATATTGTTGCATCGCAGCCACTGCAAGGTCTGCTTTTGAGGGGAAGAAATGATAAAAACTCCCTTTCTTCACATCTGCTGTTTTACAAATTTCATCCACACTGACAGAGCCATAACTATTCCGCCAAATCAGCTCCACGGCTGTTTCGATAAGACGGTCTTTTGTGCTCTTGCTTGCTTTCAATGTGTTAATCCAGTTGTTCGATGATGGTACTGTAGCAGATTTGACTGACTAGTCAACTAACTTTACCTGTGAATACACAAAGTGCATAAATACAGATGTAAATAAAGTAATTATTTATATATTTTACAGTAAGTTAATAGTTATTATTAAAGTATTATATAAGTATAAATTTGGCTATAAAATTAATCGAAACCACATAATATCGCTCATAAATTTAGCTATTCAGAGTTCGAAACAGTCTCTCACAATAGTGATAAAAGAATTTTAACCTTGCGATCATACTAAACATGACATTTAAACTACGATATTTAATCAGAGCGTTTACACATACATTAACTAGTAGGTGCAGCATCACGACAAATTTACTTATTAAATTTTTGCGCAAAATCATATTTGCAAAACTGTTCTAGCTGTACGTAACAATTTATTAATCCAATGGCAGTAACATCTCTTGACTTGTTATTTATTGAGAGTAAGCTTCGACCACTTTTCAAGAAATAAGCACGGTTACGAATTAATGAAGTCCATCACCACATTCAATCTAGGTAAGTCCCGTTCGCGGATTGGGACCGTGCTGCCTGTTTCTGTAGGTCATACCCCTACTACCCTCGCTTAATCAGTAAATTCACTGCGTTTCTTTGAATGTTTCTGGCTGAGCCAGGAACTCAAGGCTATTCATTATTTTTTTTACTGATTATGCAGACATACAAATGAACTCAAATTTTAAAGACTCTAATAAAGTAAGTTGGTGGGCGCTTATCAATGACGCGTTTACTAATGAAGAACGCGATTACACTCGCGGCTCACTAAAACAGGCTGTGGTATTGCTGGCAATTCCAATGATGCTGGAAATGTCTATGGAAGCGTTATTTGCTATCACTGATATTTTCTTTGTTGCCAAACTTGGTGCTGAAGCTATCGCAACTGTAGGACTCACCGAAGCATTCGTTACATTAATTTATGCCATATCCATTGGTTTCAGTATGGCACTGACGGCTCTGGTCGCGCGGCGCATTGGCGAGAAAAACAATCAACGCGCTAATCTTATTGCAGGTCAATCTATTGTAATTGCTGCAGCAGTATCACTTTTAATTGGCATTTTAGGTGCGAGTTATAGTCAGGATATTCTGCGCTTTATGGGCGCCTCAGATTCCCTAATTGAAAATAATTCTGGCTACACCACAATTATGTTAGGTGGAAGTGGCACAATTATTTTCTTGTTCATACTGAATGGGATTTTTCGCGGTGCAGGTGATCCTATTGTTGCTATGCGTGCGATATGGCTAGCATGCGGTATTAATATCGTGCTGGATCCATGTTTAATTTTTGGTTTGGGACCTTTTCCGGAATTAGGCATTGAAGGTGCCGCGATAGCGACCAACATAGGTCGTGGAATTGGCGTGGCTTACTGTGCTTATATTCTTTTGCACGGCAACTCAAGAATACAAATCCGCTTACCTTATCTAGTTCCTGTTTTTGAAGAGCTTAAATTATTAGTTAAGGTATCTATTGGTGGCATATCCCAATTTTTAATTGCTACTTCAAGCTGGATTTTGTTAATGAAATTAATGGCTGAATACGGTAGTACGGCCCTCGCTGGTTACACCATAGCGATTCGTATTATCGATTTCATAATTTTGCCTGCTTGGGGTTTAAGTAATTCAGTATCAACCTTAGTTGGACAGAATTTAGGAGCAGCTAAAGTCGAGCGTGCGCAACAATCTGTTGTTTACGTCGCGACATATAATTTCATTTTCATGATGAGTATTGCCTTGATCTTTTTGGGTTTTGCAGAACCGATAGTGAGAATTTTTACTGCCGATGCTGAAACAGTTGTTTATGCAGCCCAGTGTTTACGGGTTTTAAGTTATGGCTTTGGTTTTTATGCAATCGGCTTAGTATTAATCCAGGCATTTAATGGTGCCGGAGATACTTACACGCCTACCTGGATTAATGGCATCTGTTTTTGGTTATTTCAAATACCCGCTGCATACTACCTGGCTAAAAACTTAAGCATGGGACCTTCAGGAATTTTCTACGCTATTCTGGTTGCAGAAAGCTTGATGGCAGTGGTTGCACTTTTAGTATTTATGCGCGGCACATGGAAAAAGACATCTGTGTAACAACACAGATGTCTCTACTGATTATTTTATGAGACATAGATATTCAAGATTAACTTATGAAAACAATAATTTTTTATAATGTTTTACTGATAAATATAAGCCAGTAATTGACAAAACAATAATGGCTATACCAATTAGTGTAATTGCTAGCGCACTGAATGAGCCAAATATTCTTCCTGAGTGAATTGATTTAGATATTGCACCTATTCGGCCTAACCCTTCAGTGGTTTGATAATACTGCTGGTTAATACACGTAGGATGCACCCAAACTCTAATGTCAGCATCATGTTTATCAAAATCTTTACCCTTAGTCAGGTAAATAACATAATAAGGCTGCCATTCTGTAGGCAGTTCTGCTTCAAATAATGTTGCATCGGGAAATATATTTAAGCTGGCTTCAATTGCTTGATTAGTTGTAACGACTGTATTGCATGACTCTTGCATCATTACTTCATGTGCATTATCAGCGTATGAATCGACCTGCGGGTGAATTGCCGATGGAAACCAAGTTGGCTGTGTCCAATATGCACCTGTTAATCCCCACACTATAACAATCAAAGATAACCAAATACCAAATACTGAGTGTAATCGATAATTTAACTGAAACAGTTCTCCTTGTATTTTAAAATCAAAAAGTTTCTTAGCCGACTTACGTGCACCCTTCCACCATACAATTATTCCAAAAATTGCTAATAAGCCCAGCAATATACCAATAACGGAAGTGATTACTTCACCGAGCCCGCCCATCAACAAATTATAATGAAAGTCGATAATTTCATGAGTAAGTGTATCTTCTAGCAAGAAGGCCCCAATCGGCTTTTGCGTACCAGGGTCAAATGTAACAATCTGTATTTCCCCACCTGCATCGATAGAATGCGACAAGCCATAGATCATTTTTGTTTGAGTTTTTATTTCTGCATTCGGCCCCAGATAACCAAGTGGAATAAATGTTTTGCCAGTTAGTCTCTTCGCATCATCCACTAACTTATCTAAATCAATATATTCAGATACAACTTTATGATTTGAGGAACTAAACACACCAGTTTCCCATGCCATTAAACTACCCGAGTAGGTAAGAATAATGCCCGAAAGTGTAATAGCAAGTATAAATAAAGATGAAAGAAGCCCAATCAATACATGGGCTTCTTTAATTAAGCGTTTTATCATCTAGAATTAAAATGATAGTTGAAGTGCTGCATTAATCCTGCGTGGTTCAGTGACACTCGCTAATGTGCCATCGTTGAATATTGCTACCTCATTAAAATTATTAAATGCATTCGTCACGCTTAGGGTGAATGTTGTATGGTCTAAATAATAATACCTGGCTTGAAAATCACGATTTCATAGCTATCTACTTCATTATCATCTAAATTTGCATCATCGCTATAGTAATCATCTGTGTACCGAGCAAAGGTAGACAATTCCAAGTTTTGGATTGGATGCCATACAACACCTGCTGATAAAGTTAATTTTGGAGCTCGCTGGAAATCATTTCCATCTATAGCAGCACCTGCTGTTGAGTCACTTTCATATTCTGTTGAAGTATATCCGGCACCAAACTGGAAATATAAGTCACGGTTATGTTGATAACGCATCTCTACTTCAGCACCGACGGACTTTGCATCCGGAACATTACTAAATACATTGGCAAAAAATCCTGGGCCCACTTCAACCAGTGTCGCGATTTGCAAGTCTTCATAGTCGGTATAAAAAACATTTCCATCAACAGTTAGACGGCCATCAAGGAATGAACTTCGCGCGAAGAGCTCATAATTCCACAACGTCTCTTCATCAAACAATTCTGTTTCAAATGTATCAAAGTTAAACGTGAAACCACCGGCATTAAATCCTTTTTCAACGAAAGCACCGACTCTTAAATCATTATTAACATCGTACGCAATTTCAAATTTTGGAAGAAATTCATTAAATGTATCGTCAAAATCAACAGGAATAACACCTGCAAATCCACCATCTCTATTTTGACTATCCTCTTGCCAACGTCCACCTGCAGTTAAATGAAGTTGCGATGTGACGGACCATGTCGCTTCAGTGAAATACCCTGTGCTATGTCGACTGTCAGTAAAGTCACCAACACCAATTCCAAAGCCTGATAAATCTAAAATTTCGTCACTTTCAAAAGAAGAAAAATATGCTCCAACTAAAGCTGAAAAACCATTTTGTTCATTGTTATATCTTAAAATAAATTCATTAGTAGTATCGTCAGACTCAATGTCAGCATTGCCCGTACCTACAGGCGCTAACCGTTCTGCATCGAGTTCAGAATATGTAACCGTGTTGCTAACCGAGAAATGATCAGTAATTTCATAATTCACAGTTAGTATTGCGCTATCTGACTGGGTTTCAAAAACAGAAAATGCCGGGTTAAAGCGGTCACCGTCTCTAAATGGTATATCTACACTGTCAGTTTGCGGGCGTGATGTATCGGTATAAGTATAAGTTAAAAGTGCATCTAGGCCTGTTATATTATCTGGTTTCCAGCCAAGCTTACCGCGTAAATTAACTGTCTTGTCTTCGTTCAAGTCAGCACCTGTACTTTCCGTCACACCTAATGGATCTACAAAGGCATCAAATTCTCTATAGTCACCAGAAAGTCTGTAAGCTAGTTGCCCATCACCAATAGGACCACTGACTAAACCTGATGTTTGTCTTGTTGAAAACTCACCACCGATACCACGTACTTCTGCCTCGAATTCATCATGGTTAGGATCCGCAGTTCGAATATTAACCGCGCCTGCAATTGAATTACGGCCTTGTGTTGTAGTCTGCGGACCACGAAAAACTTCAACTGCCTCGAGATCCCAAATTGATTCGCGCGCATATACAAATTCATTAAATGTGAGTTGTCTGCCATCCACCTGAATGGTTGTACGCGGTTGAGAGCCGCCAAAAAACGATTCCAAACTGGTTAATACACCACTAGTGCTCAAGCCTCTGAATGTTGGACCTTCATTTCCTTGGCCAGTTAACGTCACATTGGGTGTTTGTTCAAAAATTGTATCTAACGTATCTGGGCCCGGCAAAACTTCAAGGTCGGCCGCCGTTGTCACATTTACCGAGGAGGCAGTCTCTCGCTTACTACGAACGACTCGCTCACCCTCAATATTTATTGGCGCCATCAAAACAGACTGTGATTCAGTGGCTACCAGGGTGATCGTTTTCCCATCAAGTACACGATATTGCAGCCCGGTTCCTGAAAGAAGACGTTGAAGAACGTCTTGAGTTGAATATTTTCCAATTATTTCCGGCGCATTAGTATTGGGAATAATTGTTGGATCAATAGATAAGGTCAACCCAGCTTGTCTGGCCAATGAATTTAACGAGTTTGTTAACGTCCCTTGTGGCAAATTAAATTCAAGCTGCTGCTGAAGCTTGGCATTATCTGCAATTGCAGGGATTGAATAAAAAGCTAGACTACATAATAAGATATAGATACTCAGCAAAAATACTGAATCAATTCTTGGGCAAATACCCTTTTTATTGGACATGGTTTTTCCTACGTTATTCGGATTTATTTTGTTGTTACTTTATTAAGCCGAATAACCCATACCAAACCCGTAAATATCCATTAATTATTTTTTGTAATATTGATCCACCATTGGCTATTGTAGTTAATATTGACAGGAAGACTGGCAGCAATTGCATTCAGGGCCGCATCCGTATCATCCAGACGAAACACTCCAGACACTCTTAACTCAGCAACTTCCTTATCGTATTTAATCCAGCCATATCGGTAACGATCAATTTCATTTAATACATCTTGCAATCGCGCATTATCCACTTCGATTAAATATTCCGGCCAGGTTCCTGGTTTAATACCGGATGAAGGTAACTTCTGAGATTCATTTTCAGCAATGCGCCAATGTTCACCAGCAGATGCAATATTTTTAAGTGACTGCATAGCATGATCTACTTGTACTTGTCCCTCAATAACATCTAGCGTAACTGAGTCTTTATTTTTGGTAATAACAAATTTAGTTCCTATTGGTTGGAAATTTGCGTATTTAGTAATTACCTCGGGTTTATCTAAAGTTGAAGCAGCAGAAGAGTCAATTAATATCTGCCCTTTGTGTAAATGTATTTTTACACCTTGTAGAGTTTCTTTAACATCAATTGCACTATGACTGCTTAGATGTATACTGGCATCACTGTTTAAGTTAATAACCTGAACTTCACCTACACTAGTGTTGTAATCTGCAAGTATTATCTTCGCTTGTGGCGTATAACTAAATATCAAAGATAATATTAAACTGCATACAATCAAGCTTAGTAGCTTGATACTCACTCGCTGATCATTTGCGTAGTTCTTTTCTAATATATTGTAAGCAGACTTTCTTTTATCATTTGCAACTTGATCAAATTCGCCTTCAACTGCTTGTAATCGCAACCAAGCTTTTTTATTCATTGGATTAGATTCCAGCCATTTTTGGTGCTCACGACTAATAAGCTTGTTGAAGCCTCCAGACTTGTACTGCACCATCCAATAAATAGCTTGATCTAGGATATCGGGTGGTAAATCGTCAGCAAATTGATCACGCATAGCTAATTAATATTAAAGTAATAAAGGAATAACAAAATCCAATTAAATAACATAACGTGCTTGATAGCAGTGCCGTATAGCTAAGGCCATATCTTTTTCTACAGTACTGAGAGAAACTTTAAGCTTCAAAGCAATCTCTTTATAGGTCATGCCATGTAAACGTGATAATAATAATACTGTGCGAATTCTAGGTTTAAGTCCTGATAGTAATGAATCAATTCGAACAACGGCTTCCACAATTATTGCGTGATCTTCAGCTGAGGAAACTGTTTCCTCGGGTAATTGTGCTAATGAATTAAAGTATAACCTTTCAAGTTTACGACGACGTGCCTGGTCAACTACTAAGCCATGTGCAATTGTGCCCAAATAGGCTTTGGGTTCTTCTATTAAAGGTAAGTTTGGTAAACGTAATAGCCGAATGAAAGTGTCTTGAGTTAAATCCGCAGCATTTTCTCTGCAATGTAATTTTTTAAGCAAGCCATCCAAATAACCAATAGTGATAATGAGCATACAAAGTCTCAACATCATTTATATTAATTGCTTTATCACTATCACTTGCTACTAATACCGAACTTACCGACATATTCATGCTCAATACTATAAAAAGTAATGAGAATCATTATCATGTAAATATAGGTGAGTTGCAATATTTAATAGAGATATGAATAGCGTTTAGTATATTAAAGAATTAATTAGTATATATTTCATGAGGTTATAGTTTTCTGCTTACTATCAATAAAAGTTGTTTCTTGGATGCCAAGATATTCTAAAAGTCATTCAACCAATGCGGTCAATGGCTTGTTTAGTCCTGAGTTAATTGAGGAAACCTTCCAAGGTCCGTTATAACCTCCAATAAATGTGAGTAATCAATTATCCATGATTAAAATTTACAAATTTTTTCTGCAACCTTCTGGCTTAAATACGCGCTCTGTTGATGCAGGAAATTTGGCAAGAAAATCTGCGGGTCGACGTGGCCTTTGCATTAATTCACCCCCACAATTTGCACACCTATAATTAAGAACAGTTTCCGCGCACGTTTTACACCATGTACACTCCATTGAACAAATTAGTGCTTCTGTAGATTCAGGTGGTAAATCTTTATCACAACATTCACAATTTGGTTTCAATATGAGCATATGTAACTCCCAATCAAATTATTCACTAAGCACTTCAAGTGCGGCATCATAGTTTGGCTAGTTTGCAATTTCATTTTGGAATATCGATGGAGTTTGAAGGTTATTAATAAACGCAATTTCGATGGCACTTTTTATTCCATTCCAAAACTGCAGCCGTGAACGCAGCACCAATTCTGTAATTTCAGTCACTTCAGCACGTTTCTCTAAAGAACCTTCACATAACTCTTCTACCATCGACACAGCCATAGGACCATGCTCATGCTCATCTAACTCTATATGCCGATCAACATACGCGTGTAAGCTTGGGGCTTTAATGTTTTCAATAAACGAATTTTTATTGAAAATTTGAAAAAGTTGAGGTAATAACTCTTCACGCCCAAATGCAAGCATTGCAGCAATTAGATGAGGTTTTGCATACTTAATTACGTCAAATGTAAATCCCATAAACTCTTTCGCAGGGGCAGGTATTTTCGAGCTTTTTAATGCATCGTCTATTCCGTTTTCGCTAACAGAATGTATGAATTCTTTAATAATTTCTGTATCTGCACCTACCTCAGTCATGGCATCAAGATAACTTTCAAAATGACTTGCATGTGATTTTTACTGTTACTTGAAAATGCAATATCTGATTCCTCATCCAATACTATTTGATTGATAAAATTAGCAGATTGAGCATTTTTTATTGGCACCCAAGGTACTGTTACTGGCGCAATATAATTTTGCAATGCTTTTACTAATGACATGTAATCCCATACAGCATAAACATGGTGCTGCATAAAGATTCTAAGGCTCTCTATATTATTTATACTGGAGTACAGCGGGTGCGTTTTAAGCAACTTACGCAACAGCTCACTTCGAGTAGATATAGTTGACACTGTTACTCCTCAGCCAAAGTTTCACGAACTCTCTCACGCAAACGCTCAATTGTACGTGTAAAATATCTTGCATTATTTTGCGACCTTGCCAATACGAGCGCACCTTGAATCCCAACTACAACTTCCTCAGCTAACATTTTTGCTTCACTAGCTGACAAACTATAGCGTTTTAAAGCGAGCGTTAATGCCTTAATCCATTCTGCAAAATAATTACTCACTTCTTGAAAAAATAGATCACGCGTATTATCTAGCGCAAACGCACCTACCAAACAAATACGTCTTCCGGAATTAAAGTAACGATCCACTTCATCAAACATAGCATCGATTCCTTGTAATGGATCGTTATCCTCTCGCAGCATTAGAAAAACATTTTTAGTAAACCAGGCGTCAATTTCACTTAAAACAGCTTCAGCCATTTCCGATTTTCCCCCAGGGAAAAAATGATAAAGACTACTTTTTCCTAGTCCAGTTTGATTAGTAATTTCAGATAATGACGTACCCGCATAGCCATGTTCACGAAATATTTCTCCCAACAAAGGCACAACTTCATCACGCGCTGCGATTTGCCTTGCCATATCCTTACAGGCCCAATTCTGTCAATCCTGGAAAATCGTCTGGGCGCGGGCCCTGCTCCCACAAAAACTTTCGATCTGATTCCAATATAGGAACATCATTTATACTTGCTTCTCTTCTTCTCATTAAGCCAGATTCATCAAATTCCCAATTTTCATTTCCATATGCTCGAAACCAATTACCTGAATCATCGTGATATTCATACTGAAAACGAACTGCGATTCTATTCTCGTTGTAAGTCCACAACTCTTTTATCAATCGATAATCTAATTCGCGTGCCCATTTACGCGTTAGAAATTTGATAATTTCATCTCTACCAGTAAAAAATTCTGATCGATTACGCCACTTACTATCCTCTGTATAAGCAAGTGCTATTTTCTCAGGGTCTTGCGAATTCCATGCGTTTTCAGCCATTCGAGCTTTTTGTTTTGCATCCTCTTCAGAAAAAGGTGGTAGTGGGGGTCTATTCGCCATTAGAATTCTCCTAGTTTAAAGTGTACCGTTCGGTACAGTCTACGCTAGCTAATATATTTCGCAACACTTTTAATTTGCTTTTAATGACTCCCATAAAACAATCTTCGAGCACGTGAGTGCCAGTTAACTGATAAATGCTTCTTTTATATTTGGAAAACGGAAAATCATACTAACCCTATAGTTTCACTTATTAAATTTTTAGATGTTTTTAGTGGATTTTCCAAATTGGAATATAGGTAAGTCATATCCCTACCTATTTTGACTTTAATTTACGTCAGACTTTGTTCTGCCACTTGTGGTTGCATCTGGTTGTAATGGTAGTAAATGACCAGGCGACAGGTGAATTCAGTTGAGAATGAACCGTAATAGTTTTGATAAGTGGTTGATTTACTGTTTTGAAGAATCCTTCAGGATGTCTTGAGAGGTCTTTGGAATGGAGCGGGAAACGAGATTCGAACTCGCGACCCCAACCTTGGCAAGGTTGTGCTCTACCACTGAGCTATTCCCGCAATTTGGTGTAGGCGGCTATTCTAGTGCAATTCGTAAGTCTGTCAACGAAGTGTTTGTTTATATTTGTATTTTCGTGACCGACTTGAGTGTAAAAGTGTGACTTTTGCAGCCCAGTGCACAAGTTTTTACACCGGATACTAGTCTGATCTAAATGCTGCACGCAGGTATCCAAACATCGAAATTACTGTCAGTACTGCGGCAATATCTAGTAACCACTTGCCAATTTCAAAGATCGGCAGGCCAAATAATGACTCATGCCAGAGTAAGAATACGATGGCGATAATTTGTACAGTGGTTTTAATCTTGCCTATGTATGACACCGCTACTTTGCCCCGGTTACCCAGTTCAGCCATCCATTCCCGTAAGGCAGATACAGTGATTTCACGTGCAATAATGATCAAAGCTGGAATTAACACATGCATAGTTGGATGCTTGTAAACCACAATGACGAGCGCACTAACAACAATGAGTTTATCTGCTACTGGATCAAGAAATGCGCCAAAAGCAGAGGTTTGATTGAGCTTTCTCGCCAAATAACCATCCAGCAAATCAGTCAGACCAGCCAGAGTGAATATCATGGCTGCAATGGGCATGGCATACGGAATTGACGAAAAGTACACTGCAATCAGCAAGGGTATTAAAGCGATGCGTAATAACGTCAATAAGTTAGGAATAGTGTATGACATGTAATACGTAACTTTATTTAATGACTATGCAAAATTTCATGGATAGATTGTGCAAGTTGCTTGCTAATGCCGTTCACTTTGGCCAATTCTTGTTCACTGGCTCTTTCTATCCCACGCATGCCACCGAAATGTTTCAGTAAACTTTGGCGACGTTTAGGACCTAAACCTGCGATACCCTCTAATGGTGACATAGTCCGCGACTTATTTCTGCGTTTACGATGACTTGTAATGGCAAACCGATGGGCTTCATCACGAATTTGCTGAATTAAATGTAGTGCTAATGAGTCACTATTTAAGTGAATCGGTTGTTTATCACCTAATATAAATAATTGTTCCATTCCAGGTTTTCGCTCAACACCTTTGGCGACTCCCACGACCAGTACTCCTTCAACTTGAAGTTCTTCCATGACTTGACCGGCTTGGGTAAGCTGCCCTTTTCCACCATCTATAAATAAAATGTCAGGAAGTTTAGCTTCACCTTTTTTTAGACGTGTATAGCGACGTGTAAGTGCCTGGGTCATAGCCGCGTAATCATCACCCGGTGTGATGCCTTCAATATTAAATTTTCTATACTCTGATTTATTAGGCCCTTCGCGATTAAACACAACACATGAAGCCACGGTTAATTCACCTGAAGTATGGCTGATATCAAAACATTCCATGCGTTGAATAGCATCCGGTAAATCAAAAATTTCTTCTAAAGCCTGGTAACGTTGTTCTATGCCTGCCTGACTGGCAAGACGTGATTCAAATGCCGTAATGACATTCTTATTAGCAAAGTCTAACCAACGCGCGCGGTTACCTCGCACCGATGAAGTAATTTTAACCTTACCTTCACGCTGATTAGATAGCATTTCTGCTAACACGTTACTTTCTTTGGGTTCAAATGGTGTAATAATTTCTTCCGGTGGCCTACGGTGTAGATAGTATTGACCAATAAAAGCAGATAATAATTCCGCTTCATTGTAATGAGCCGGTGTTTTTGGGAAAAAGCATTTATTACCCAAATTCATTTTATTGCGCACCTGGAATACCTGCACACAGGCTAATGTATCTTTCATTTTGCAAGTAATAATGTCGCAGTCACCAGATAAATCACTTACGTATTGTTGTTGCGACACTTGCCTTAATGCATCTATTTGATCTCTTAGTTTGGCAGCATGTTCAAACTCTAGTCGATTGGATGCTTCTTCCATTTCATTCACAAGGTGATTAATTACTTGTTCACTTTTTCCTTGTAAAAATTTGCGCGCATAGTCAACATCTTTTGCATATATAGACTCACTTACGAGATTCACACAAGGCGCAGTACAGCGTTCGATTTGATATTGCAAACATGGACGCGAGCGATTGCGGTAATAACTCTCGCTACATTGTCGGACTTTGAATGTTTTTTGCAATAGATTTAATGTCTCGCGTACCGCACCGACACTGGCGTAAGGCCCAAAGTACTCGCCCTTTTTTTTCTTTGAGCCGCGATAAAAACTTAAACTGGGAAACTCATGCTTGGATAAAAGTATATAGGGGTAACTTTTGTCATCCCGCAATAAAATATTATATTTGGGACGATGTTCTTTAATTAAATTATTTTCTAATAATAATGCTTCTGCTTCAGTGTTGGTAACCGTTACCTCTACAGCTGTGACTTGCTGCATCATTTGTTTGATGCGCGCACTGATATTACTACGGTTAAAATATGAAGAGACACGCTTTTTAAGGCTCTTGGCCTTACCCACATAAAGAATGGTACCGTCATCATGCATCATGCGGTAAACACCCGGTTGTTGGGTTAGGGTTTTTAAAAATGCCTTATCATCAAATTGTGTAGACGGCTCCGACATAAGAGACGATAGCGATAATCAAGAGTCAATAAGTTCGACTATTTTAGCGAATATTGCTTCAAATTGATCCACTGTTAGACGCTTAGTGGATGTGTTATAGCGACTACAATGGTAGGAATCTATTAAAGTAAATTGTCCTGGCAAATGATGCACTGCACCGTGGGCAAAAGGATAGTCTTTTAATCTTATACCCAATGAACGCAGGGTAGTTTCGTGCGCTATACGACCGAGGGCCAATACAAAGTGTTTTTCAGTTAAAGCCAGTAATTCCTGCTTAATATATTGATTACAAGTTTTTATTTCTGCCGGGGTTGGCTTGTTTTGTGGTGGTACACATTTTACTGCATTGGTAATGCGCGCATTAATTAACTTTAAGCCATCTTTTATATGCTTAGATTCTGCCGCAGTGGAAAAACCGAACTTATGCAGAGTCTCATACAACAATATGCCTGCATAATCCCCGGTAAAAGGCCGGCCGGTTGCATTTGCTCCATGTAACCCTGGCGCCAGACCGACAATAAGTAAACGCGCGTTATCGTCCCCAAAAGGAGGCACAGGTTTACAAAAGTAATCAGGATATTTTTGCTTCGATTCCGCAAGAAACTTGGCAAGGCGTGGGCATTGTTTGCAACGCGTAGAAAATTTTTTAGTCACTTGATTGGATCAAATTAAGATATTAAAGCGTTACGAGTAAAGATTGTGTAAAGGAAGCTCTGATTTATTAACGAAGTGGCTGAGACGCGGCAAAAAATAACGAGAAAGCGCAGTGTATATCTGAATACATGAGCATTTTGAGTTATTTTTTAACAAAGTATCAGAACAAATCAGAGTTTTCTTAAAGTCATTAAAAGATGAGTAACGCAGACCCCCAAGTAAACCCACCCCCAAACGCTTCCAATATCACAGACTCACCTTTTTTAATTCTCCCGTCGCGTACTGCAGTATCCAATGCCAAAGGTACTGAGGCTGCTGAAGTATTACCGTGCTTATCTACTGTGACAACGACTCTATCCATGGATAATTTTAATTTTCTTGCGGTCGCCTGAATAATTCTTGTATTTGCCTGATGTGGAACCAACCAGTCTATTTGTGATTTATCAAAATTATTGGCAGTCAATGTTTCATCGGCAATTTTTCCAAGCGTATTTACCGCCATCTTAAATACTTCATTGCCTTTCATGTATATATAAGCTTCGCCTTTCTTTAATAAATCATAGCCTTCCGATATGCCTCTTGGCACATGAAGTAAATGTTCATAACTACCATCTGCATGTAAGTGCGTGGATAGTATTCCCGGCTCTTCACTCTGTTCCAGGACAACAGCCCCACCACCATCAGCAAATAATACGCACGTACTGCGGTCAGTCCAATCAACAATGCGCGATAATGTTTCCGCACCGATTACTAAGGCAGTTTTTGCCGCACCTGCTTTAATAAAATTATCAGCGATAGATAATGCATACACAAAACCGGTACACACCGCCTGGACATCAAATGCAGCGCAACCATGAATATCCAAACGTTTTTGAATTAAACATGCAGTACTGGGAAAAACTTTATCAGGTGTGGTGGTCGCAACAATGATTAAATCAATATCATCTTTACTCTTACCCGCCATTTCCATAGCACGACGCGCAGCAATAACCCTAAATCTGCTGTGGTCTCACCTTCTGCTGCAATATGGCGCTCTTTTATACCGGTTCGTTCCTGAATCCATTCATCTGTGGTTTCCACCATGGATTCAAGATCAGCATTAGTCAGAATTTTTTCAGGCAAATAACTCCCGGTGCCTATAATTTTTGAGTATTTCATTTTGACTTATGCCAAATAATTTTCTAATTGTTTATCGATTAGCATGGGTACACCTTTTTTAGCTTCAAGATGGGCAATAGATATGGCATGTTCAAAAGAAAATGCATCTGCTCCACCATGACTTTTAATGACAATACCCTTCAAGCCTAGCAAAGATGCCCCATTATAACGCCTTGGATCGATAGAATGTTTAAATTCTTTCAATATTGGCGTTGCCAGCAAGGCAATCAGCTTGGTATAAATATTTTTAGTGAAAGATTTTTTTGCATAATCTGAAATCAGCTTGGCAACACCTTCACTGGTTTTAAGTGATACATTGCCTACAAAGCCATCACAAGCAATCACATCAACATCCCCGCAAAAAATATCATCGCCTTCTACATAGCCAATATAATTGAGCGAGCTTTTTTCCAATAAAATATTTGCTTCTTTGACCTGATCATTACCCTTAATTGCCTCAGAACCTACATTCAGCAAACCCACTTTTGGTGCAGCAATATCATCAACCGCCTGAGCTAATACCGAACCCATGACCGCAAACTGAAAAAGGTTTTCAGCCTTGCAATCTACATTCGCACCCAAATCCAACATATGCGTATGTCTATTCAAGGAAGGAAGTGTGGTATTAATTGCCGGACGGTCAATACCGGCCAATGTGTGCAATACATACCTTGCAGTCGCCATTAAAGCACCAGTGTTGCCTGCACTGACACATGCCTGGGCTGCATCATCGTTTACCAAGTTGATAGCCACGCGCATAGAGGAATCTTTTTTTGAACGCAATGCTTGCGCAGGAGGTTCATTCATCTCAACAACTTGTGTCGTATGATGAATTTTGAGTCGTTGACTGTTAGCGTTTGAAGCGGATCAAGCTCTTGTTCTATTTCTGCTTGATCGCCTACTAATATAAGCTGTAAATCTTCATGTTTATTTAACGCACTTAATGCTGCTGGCACCACCACTTGTGGTCCAAAGTCCCCACCCATAGTATCAAGCGCGATGGTATTACTCATGGCAATAGCAATAAGCAAAACAACACTTTGACAGTGTTGTCTTAATCATTAGTTGCACTGAATAATTCTAAAACGAGAGACGACTACTCTTCGTCTTCGTCTATTTCGTCTTGCTTGATGACTTGACGGCCACGATAGTAGCCATCAGCACTAACATGGTGCCGGCGATGGGTTTCACCAGTCGTTGGCTCGATAGAAAGTGTTGCTGCAGATAAAGCATCATGTGCTCGACGCATACCTCTGCGCGATGGTGTTTTGCGTCTCTGTTGTACTGCCATTGGTTATCTCCAATCTATCTTAAGTTTTGGCTTAAAGTTTTAAGTCTTTCAATTTTGCAAACGGATTTTCCTTTTTATCCGTTGGCACTTCATCAAATTCATGCATCCACTGTTTTACGGTGGCATCACAATCTTCTATATCCACATGTTTGGCAACTATGGGCATAGACAGAATGGCTTCATCTTCAATCAACGCAGCTGTCGTGATGGACGGGCCTGTATATTCAAAGATTTCGTGTCCTTCCTCACTGGCCTGCTCAACTAGATCTGGTGGCACCAGTATTAGTTGAAACTGACTGTGAATCGGTATGCGCGCATCACTCATGCAACGCTGACACAATTGCACGATCTCACCTTCAATAGTACCTTTGACCATCGGAAACTGTAACGAAGACATTGAAAAGGTCATCGTGACATGAAATTCGCTATCCGATTTGGGCGCTAACTCCATAATTCTTGGCAGATCATGGACGGGTATATTGCCTGCGAATTGCCGCCCGCGTTTGGCAAATAAACTCGGGTCAAAACGCAAAGGTAGATCGTTGCTCATTCGGCGGCCAAGTGTATAGATTGACTTAAGTTTCGTCAAAGTTTTTACTGAAATCAACCACTTCTTAGGCTTGTTTCACTCAAAAAATTGGAAAAAACACATGACTCGTCTGATTCTCGCTTCAAGCTCTCCTTATCGCCGCGAATTGTTGCAAAGATTGCAGCTGGATTTTGAGTGCATTTCACCCAATATAGACGAATCCAGCCAGGAAAATGAACAAGCTGGGCATTATGTTCAGCGCCTTGCCATAGAAAAAGCTACAGAAATTGGCCGAACTCACCCTGAAGCACTGATTATCGGTTCTGATCAATGCAGTCTGAATGAGAGGAAAATATTAGGTAAACCCAAAGACCGTGACCATGCTATCGAACAATTACGCGCGGCCTCAGGCAAAACCATTGAATTTCTCACTGGGGTGAGTATTCAGCACCCGCAATCAGGCTGGCAGCGGGACTGGCTGGACGTTTTTAGAGTGACATTCCGGCAATTAAGCCAGAATGAAATCGAACGTTATCTTGATGCCGAGCAACCTTTTAATTGCGC
>JGI12316J14372_10002580_pt1 | contig 19235 bp, 17 predicted proteins | sample MarCyaLeptolynsp_FD_14372 | JGI IMG/M metagenome (IMG submission 14372) | reverse complement strand
CCGGCGGCTCGATCGCCACGCGCCTGTCTCTCGATCAACGCCGAAACGAACGCGTCGGTGAAGCGTATGGCGAGCTTCTGCCTTGAAAGCCGTACCGTCTCTACCTGCCGGCTCGCGGACAGGTCCCTGACAAGCGCCTCGCCCACGCTCTTGTCGACCTTGGACTTGATGAACAGGTTGACATCGGCCCAGCCAGAGGTGGCGCGTCTGAAGTCGGTTTGCAAAGCCACCGGACCCAGGCGGGCGCGTATCTCGCATTCGACGGCACCGAGAAGGCGACCATCGTCGGGAACGAACTCGACTGCTGCCATGCCGCTCCGGCCCTCTCCCATGCCCGCAGGCCTTGGTTCGGACGATGCCGAACGCGCTACAACCCCTGAATGTATCTTGATAAATACAATCATTGATTGCAAATCCCGATGGTCGGCGACGGGAGTTGATGGCCCTTAGGCTGGCGAGCGGCACGTGGCAATACCGGCCGGCAAATCTGACGAAGGAACACGAGTGCCACTGCGGACGAGGGTGCTGACCGGTTCCTCACCATGACACCATATTGGCTGTTGGCATGTGGAACACGGGGGTGACCTTCAAGCGCTGTCGGACCGGAAACGGCTGATTTCGGCCAAGACAGTCGGGGCGTCGGCTATGCCACAAGGACGTTTCTGAATGTCAGCGACAAGCGGCGACTGCGCGGTACACGCTGAGCATGCCTGAGATCGGACTTGCGCGCCGGAATGGCATGTGTCCAGTCAAAGCGCGCCGAACCTTTTAGAACCAGCAACGACCGCGGTTCCAAGAACTGAGACAAGCGCCCGCCGCTTGACCGTTCTTTGAAGTGCATCTCACATGACGAGAGAAGGCTCAGCGAGGCAATCGTCCCGGAGAAACAGGGAACGCAATCGACGTGCGCGGCAATGCCTTGGCCGGGCAGATACTCGTTGACGATGACCTGATCGGGGGGGCGCTCGAACCAGTCTTCGTCCCTTAACCGCGCGCCAAGGCGCGTCAGCCAGTCAGGAAGCGCGCCGAGATGGGAGTCTTCGGCCACCGTGCGGGCGCGGTAGTCGTAACGATAGCCGTAGTGCTGCACGCGGCGTTTGAGGTCTGTGATCCAGGGCATGGCGTCGAGATTACGGACCAGCGACACCGCCATATCCGGTGTGACAAAATCTGGCATGTAGGCCGCGCCCGGCGGCAACGTGTTCCGTTCCGTCAGCAATCGTTGCGCTCCGACAGAATCATCCGCCTTCATACTCGCTTTGAAAAAGCATATGTCAGACATTTGTCTTTCGCCGAAATAGCGCTTTCGCAGTCATCTTCTGTTTTGCCATGATGATAGCCCGGATGACAATCGAACCGAAATGGATGAACGCGGGGCTCTGAAACGCCCGCCCACCCGGCCGCGTCGCTCATGGCAAAAGCACCATCATAGTGAGGGCTGTCCAAGACTGTGATCGCAATGCATCCATTCTCAGACAGCAGCATGGCTGCACTACGCAGAAAGCGTCTCACGAGAACATAGTTGGGGTTTCGCCCATACAAGGGTCTGCGGCTTGCGACATTGGGGAACTGGAAGACGATCAGGGCGAAGTGCATTCGCCCAAAATGATCCGAGAGCTTGGTCGCGTCGATGCCGTGCAGAACGGCAACACCCAATTCGCGAAGGCGGGCGGCGTTTGATGTGGCGGCCTCGGATAGTGATAGCTCGTTTTCAAATGTGGTCGCGATCAGTGAGCGACACGGGCGTTTCATGCGTCGGGCCAGCGACCGGGCGAAGCTCAAATTGCCTTCTCCAACCAGAAGCGCCCTGCCATTACCCGCCCATCCGGCAAAGTCGAACGGCTGATCATGAGTGAGCGCGCCCTTCAGGACCAGCATAGATTGCCGGAAACGGCACCAAGCTTGATCACTTTTCAGACGGAATGAAGTGGCATTCTTCAGTTCCACCGTCTCGTACATCATAGTTCCAGCCTTGCCTTCTAGCAGAAGGTACAAACGGACTAGATGGTAACGCTCCATTGGATGAGCTGGATAACTCCGACGGCGCTTCAGAGGATGTCTTGATCTGCATCTGCGAACGGCTGCTTCGCTAGACCATGGAACCAGACCTGCGGATCACTCTTCGAATGAGCCCGACCGCGATCTTTAACACCATGCGAGAGCACGCCGAAGTGCTGGACGTGGTCCGCATGTCGCCGAAGCAGCCATGCGCAAGTGCATTCTCAGTTCCGATCGCGCCGAGTTGCTCGATCAACACCGATGGGCGTCGGGCACGCCTTGTTGATCAGGCTGATCGTCATGATCCTTGCTGTCAGCAGCAACGGCTTCCGGGTGGGGCGGACAATGGCGACCAGGGAATGCTGGACAAACGAACTTCTCTTCCAGTTTCGCGCGCATTTGATAAGACCGACATCCGGCTGCGTCTGTTCTTCCACCACCAACGGACCGTTTGCAGGCGTTCGTGCAATGGCCGCGTCGTGGCATCACTTGCCGCCTGCCCCGGCTCGCCTAACTCTCCTCAGGGCCTTCTGGAGATGACATGCTTGTCGAAGCGCGGGGAGTTCGCAAGAGTTACGCCACCGCCGTCGGCGCACTGCAAGTTCTCGACGGTGTTTCGCTGGATCTGGCCGAAGGCGAGACGCTGGCGCTAACCGGCGAGAGCGGCAGTGGCAAGTCGACCCTGCTGCACCTGCTGGCCGCGCTCGATACGCCCGACGAGGGCACAATTGTCCTCGACGGTGTGCCGTTGACCGGCCTTGATGATGCGGGGCGGGCGGAGCAACGGCGAGAAACCGTCGGGCTGGTCTTTCAGCAGTTCAACCTGATCCCGGCGCTCGACGTGGCGGCCAACCTGGCTTTTCAGGCCAGGCTTGCAGGTCGTCACGATGCCGTCTGGCAGGCGCAACTGGTCAAACGGTTGGGTTTGGCCGATTGTCTTGGCCGCTATCCCGAGCAACTGTCAGGCGGTCAGCAGCAGCGCGTGGCAATCGGCCGGGCGCTGGCGGCACGCCCTCGCATATTGATGGCCGATGAACCGACCGGCAATCTTGATGAAGCCAGCGCCGACGCCGTCATGGGGCTGATGCTCGATCTGGTCGCCGAAACCGGTGCCGGGCTTTTGATGGTGACCCATTCATCCCGTTTGGCCGCGCGACTGTCGCGCCGTGCGCATCTGAGCGGCGGGCGACTGGCATGAGGAGCGTGGCGCTGACGGCACTTCTGGCACATTGGCGCCGACGACCCGGCCAACTCGCAACCCTGTTGATCGGCCTTGCGTTGGCGACGGCGCTCTGGTCGGCGGTTCAGGCGATCAATGCGGAAGCGCGCGCCAGCTATGATCGCGCCTCGGGCATGCTCGGACAGGCCCAACTTGAAACGCTGACCGATCCGTCGGGTCCGATCGCGCTTGAGACGTTCGTCGCGCTGCGGCGCGCGGGCTGGCTGGTTTCACCGGTTCTGGAAGGCCGTATGCTGGCGGGTGAGACGCGCCTTCTTGTGACCGGCCTGGAGCTTCTGACCGCGCCGCCGGGCACGTTTCCGGTCACGCCAGCCGGTGGAGACGACATCAACCTGTTCGACCTGCTCAGCCATCCGGGTCTCGGTTTTGCGGCGCCCGAGACCATTGCCCGGCTAGACGGCATTGACGGCCTGCCACCGTTGCGACCGAACAGCCTGATGCCGCCGGGCCAGATTGTCACCGATATCGGCACCGCCGCGCGGCTGCTCGACCGGCCCGGAGAGATCAGTGCGCTGACGGTTCTGCCAGATCAGCCGCGCCGGCAGGCGCCGCTGTCCGATGTGGCGCCAGATCTGGTTCTGAACCCGGCTGAACAGAACGGCGACGTGGCGCGGCTGACCAACAGTTTTCACCTCAATCTGACAGCGTTCGGTCTTCTGTCTTTTGCCGTCGGCCTGTTCATTGTCCATGGCACGATCGGGCTGGCCTTCGAGCAGCGCCGCGGCACGTTCCGCACGTTACGTGCACTCGGTCTGCCGGCCCGCAAGCTGATCGGGCTGCTGATCGCCGAATTGCTGGTTCTGGCACTGGTGGCGGGTGCCATCGGCATCGTGCTGGGCTACGCGATTGCCGGTGCCTTGCTGCCCGATGTTGCCGCCACGCTGCGCGGCCTTTACGGCGCGCGGGTTCCCGGCACGTTGAGCTTCGACCCGCTGTGGGCCTTGACCGGGCTTGGCATCGCCGTTGCCGGCGCGTTAATCGCCGCGGGACAGGGTCTGTGGCGCGTTCAGGCCATGCCGTTGCTGGCCAGCGCCCAATCGCGCGCCTGGTCGACCGTTTCGGCGGCCGCCTTGCGGAGGCAAGCGGTTGCCGGTGCCGGGTTGATCGCCGCCGGCTTCACCGTCGCCTGGCTAGGCGACGGGTTGATCGCCGGTTTTGCGCTTATGGCCGGCTTGCTGCTGGGCGCCGCACTCGTTTTGCCGGCGGTTCTGGCAACCGCGCTGGCCATCGGCGCCCGCACGGCCCGGACCGCTGAAAGCCAGTGGTTCTGGGCCGATACGCGTCAGCAACTGCCGGGCCTGTCGCTCGCACTGATGGCGCTGCTGCTGGCGCTGGCGGCGAACATTGGTGTCTCGACGATGGTCGGCTCGTTCCGTCTGACCTTCACCGGCTGGCTCGATCAGCGTCTGGCCGCCGAACTCTATGTCACCGTGTCCGATGCCAACCAGAGCGCGAGGCTTGAAGCCTGGCTGGACGGCCGGGCCGATGCTGTGTTGCCGATCATCTCCATTGATAGCCGGATCGAGGGTGCGCAAGGAGAGGTGTTCGGCGCGACNGNGCCATGCCACCTATCGCGACAGCTGGCCGCTTCTGGCGGCTTCGGATGGTGTCTGGGACGCTCTGGCCGATGGCAGCGCCGCGCTGATCAATGAGCAACTGGCCCGCCGTGAAGGGCTCGCGCCCGGCGACTCCGTAAACCTTGCGACCGGATGGACCATGCCCGTCGCCGGCATCTATTCGGACTATGGCAACCCGATGGGCCAGGCGATCGTATCGCTCGATCTCCTCGAGGCGCGCTATCCGGGTCGGCCGAGGCTCAATTTCGGCTTGCGTTCAGATGAACCCGAGGCGCTGGCCGAAGCCTTGCGCCTGCAGTTCGGGCTCAGTGCGGCCAGCATCGTCGACCAGGCGACCATCAAGCGGTTTTCGCTCGAGGTCTTTGAGCGCACCTTCACCGTCACCGGCGCGCTAAACGTGCTGACGCTCGTGGTGGCCGGCTTTGCCATCCTGACGGCACTGTTGACGCTGGCGAGCCTGCGTCTACCCCAACTGGCCCCCGCCTGGGCACTGGGCATCACACGCAAGCGCCTTGCCCGGTTCGAGCTGATGCGAAGCCTGGCGCTGGCGGCGCTTACATTCGTCGCCGCCCTACCCGTCGGGCTGGCGTTGGCTTGGTCGCTTCTGGCGGTGGTCAATGTCGAAGCGTTCGGGTGGCGGTTGCCGATGCATGTCTTTCCGTCGCAATGGCTTGCGTTGCTGGTCTTGGCGCTCGTTGCGGCCGTCACTGCAGCCGTGCTCCCGGCCCGTCGTCTGGCGAAAACCGCGCCGGCCGATTTTCTCAAGGTGTTTGCCAATGAACGTTAGATCGTTGTGCACACTTGCCTTGATGCTGAGCCTTACCGCGCCCGCGCAAGCGCAGGGATTTGCCGGTTTGGGCACGGAGGCCGAAGGGTTTGCCGTCCCCGCGCCCGGCCGCGCGCTGCGCTTTGCCGAAGATCATGGTCCGCACCCGCAATACCGGATCGAATGGTGGTATCTGACCGCCAATCTGAGCGACGTCGATGGCCGTGAATATGGCATCCAATGGACACTGTTCCGTTCCGCGCTCGCCCCGGAAGAACGCGACGGTTGGCAAAGCCCCCAGCTTTGGATGGGCCATGCCGGCCTTACGACGCCGGACACCCATTTTTACGCCGAACGACTGGCGCGCGGCGGCATTGGCCAGGCTGGCGTGATCGCCGATCCCTTTGAGGCGTTTATCGACAACTGGTCGCTGACCAGTCTTGGAACCGGCGATGACGCCTTCGACGGCCTGTCGGTGACGGCCACGGGCGCCGAGTTCGGCTATGATCTTGAACTCAGGGCGGCCGGCCCGCTCGTTCTGCAAGGCGATCAGGGCTTTTCGGTCAAATCCGCCGCCGGGCAGGCGAGTTACTATTACTCCCAGCCCTTCCTGGAGGTATCCGGTACGCTCAGTCTGCCCGAAGGCGAAGTGGCGGTGACCGGCCTGGGCTGGCTGGACCGCGAATGGTCCTCGCAACCCCTTTCGGAAACACAGACCGGCTGGGATTGGGTTTCCCTTCACTTCGATACTGGCGAGAAGCTGATGGGTTTCCGTCTGCGCGATCGGCAGTCCGCGCCGTTTACATCGGCGACGTGGATCAATGCGGACGGGACGCCGACGCCGTTCACCGATGGCGCACTAACCTTGACCCCGCTGTCCGAGACCGATGTCGAGAACCGCACCGTACCCACGAGCTGGCGCGTCGAACTTCCCGAAAAATCCGTCGATGTCCAGATCACGGCAGTCAATCCGCAATCCTGGATGGCCGTGAGCTTTCCCTATTGGGAAGGTCCCGTGCGGATCACCGGCAGCCACGGCGGACGCGGCTATCTTGAAATGACCGGCTATGGTCCTCGGTGACACCGTCTTCGGGCAAGGGATGTCCGAAGACGCCAGCGTGGCGCACAAACGCCCATCGCCAGGTTGATCCCGCCGCACCGCCATTCCTTCTGTCCGGAATGTCGCCACATCCGGCCAAGTCCAGACGGCAGTTCTTGGCCGTCGCCGTCCTCTTCTCAGGCCTGTTTCGACAACAAGCCGGGCACATGCTGCTCCGCAAGGTCAATCACGGTTCCAAGCCTCGCGATGCGGCGTGCCCCAGGGCGATATGTCAAAAACACCGGAAACGGGCGCGAGGTATAGTCGGGAAGACACCGCACGAGCGCGCCGGTCTTCAGCGCATCGCTGATCATGAACTCAGGCAGGAATGCAATGCCTTGGCCTGCCACCGCGAGATCGAGAAGGATGGTGAAGTTTTGAACGGCAATCGAACCGGCCACGTCCACGGCGTATTGTTTGCCTTTCCCATAAAGCGTCCATGTGGTCGCCGACCAATCGCCGCGGAAGATCAGACAGGGCGTGCGCGAGAGGTCCTCCGGAGCGGCGACGGCATGGGCCCGCAAGAACCGGGGTGATGCGACAAGCCATGCCCGGAAGGCCCCAAGCTGTCTGGCGATCAACCGATCGTCTTTGAAGGTGCCGACGCGAAACGCGATATCGGTTCCCGGGTCCTGCATATCCTCGAATGCATATCCGGTACGCATGACGAGCTTCAATTCCGGATGAAGCGCACCAATCATGGGAAACAGTGTCGACGCGACCACGCCTCCGAACTCAGGTGTTGCGGCAATGCTGACCCGCCCCGTCACACCCGCACTCTCTTCGCGCGCAATGTCGTCGAGCAGGTCAACTTCAGCAAGAATCGATGCAATGCGGTCTTGGAGCTTTTCGCCGAACGGCGTCAGCCTCACCGTTCGGGCGCTGCGCTCGAGCAGTCGGACACCAAAATGCGTTTCAAGCTGAGCGACATGGCGGCTCACACCGGATTTCGCCATCCCCAGGCGTTCTGCGGCAACGCTGATCCCGCCGAGCCGAGCCACCGTGCTGAAGCTCCGGAGTGCTGGCAAACCAATCGTTCTAATATCTTGAACCATGGGTTCGAATGTATCCCACTGTTCTGTTTTTGTGGCAACATCTATCTCCGCTGCATCATGGAGGCGCCAATCGAGGGGCCGCAGACAGGAGAAAGAGACATGAACATTCTCATCACGGGTGCCAACAGTGGGTTTGGAACGTTGATGGCGGCAGATCTTGTCCAGGCAGGGCATCAAGTGGTCGGGTCGCTCCGTGACCCAAAAGGTCGCAATGCCAAGGCAGTCGAGGCGTTGCAAAAGGCCGGTGCCGAGATCGTTGAAATCGATGTGACCGTTGATGCGTCCGTCGAGTCCGGTGTGGCGAAGGCAAGGGCCATGCTTGGCAGCATCGACGTTTTGATCAACAATGCCGGCGTCGGTTCGCACGGTCTGCAGGAGAGTTTCTCCGCAGAAGACTTCCGACAGCTGTTCGATATCAACGTTTTTGGCGTCCAGCGCATGATCCGCGCCGTCCTGCCTGAAATGCGCAGCCGCGAAAGCGGGTTGATCCTCAACATCTCCAGCCTCTTGGGACGGGTGGTGCTGCCGTTCTATGGCCCCTACAACGCAACCAAATGGGCCGTGGAAGCGATGAGCGAAAACTACCGTGTCGAACTGAGCCAGTTCGGCGTTGACGTGGCGGTTATTGAGCCCGGCGGCTTCCCAACGGCTTTCCTCGGCAACCTCATGCATCCGTCATCGCACGACCGCGACGCCGGCTATGGCGAATTGGCTTCTGCTCCAAAGGCGGCGCTGGAAGGGTTTTCGGAGTTCCTGGCATCCAATCCGCAGCAGTCACCGCAACTGGTCTCGGACGCGGTCCTTGACGTCGTCAACGCGGCCGCCGGCACACGACCGTTCCGCACCGAAGTGGACAAGGTCGGCATGGGCGATCTGGTCAAACCCATGAACGACCAACTGGCGCAAGCCATCGAAGGGCTGTTCACAAACCTTGGCATGGCCGACATGCTGACATTGAAGGTGAATGACAAGAAGGCTGCTTGATCTATGACCTGGCCGGCGACACCGCCGGCCAGCCGCCCAAACGGGACTGCCGCAACCGAGGAGATCCATCCATGACGCACCCAGCTTTCACATCCGACTCAGTCGCAGTCGTCACTGGCGGCGCATCAGGCATAGGGCTGGCCGCGGCCACCAGATTTGCAGGCAAGGGCATGCGCCTGGTCGTTGTGGATCGTGCCCAAGACAGACTGGACGCCGCCGCCGACAGCCTTCGCAGCGCAGGAGCTGCCAAGGTCATGACCGCGTCGACTGATGTTTCCGACCGGCAACAGGTCGAGGTGTTGGAAAAGCAGGTCGCTGACACCTTCGGCGGCACGGATATCCTGATGAACAATGCCGGGATCGGCATGCGCTCATCGATCATGGGGCCACCCGATGCCTGGCAGGCGACCCTGGCGGTCAACCTTTGGGGTCCCATCCATTGCACCCAGCTGTTTGCACCCCGGATGGTCGAGCGTGGTCGCGCCGGCGCCATAATCAACACCGGATCCAAGCAGGGGATAACAACCCCGCCTGGCAACCCGGCCTACAATGTTTCCAAAGCAGGGCTGAAAGCCTTCACCGAAGCGCTTGCCCATGAACTGCGCAACACCGGGGGTGCCCAGCTCAGCGCGCATCTTCTGATCCCCGGCTTCGTGCATACCGGCATGATCGGGGCTGCCGAGAAACCGCCTGCGGCATGGACGGCCGAGCAAACGGTCGAGTTCTTTGTTGAAAGCATGAACAGGGGCGACTTCTACATTCTTTGCCCTGACAACGATGTGCCGCGCGCGCTTGACGAAAAGCGCATCTCGTGGGCGGTCGGCGACATCATCGAAAACCGGCCCGCTCTCAGCCGTTGGCATCCAGACTACGCAGAGGCGTTTGCCGCCCATGTCGAGGGCGACGTGTAGGAACCGCGAAACAGGCATTCGGAGGAGTCGCCGGCGATCTTATGTCTGCTCCGCGGCTATCGAAGAAGGAACGACACCGTCAGGGTCAGGCCCAGCACGGCAACTGCGGCTCGCATCCAAGTTTCTGGCAGAAGGCGTGCCAGGCGGGCGCCCAGATATCCGCCCACGATACCGCCAAACAAGACCCAGAGCGCAGCGCGCCAATCCACAAGCCCCGACAGCGCCAGCGGGATGACGGCAATAGAGTTGATCAGGAATGCAAACAGGTTCTTGGCGGCATTGGCGCGGTCAAGGCCCACGCCCGCCGACGCTGAGAGGACAGCCAGCAGCATAAAGCCAAGGCCGGCGCCAAAGTAGCCGCCGTAGAAGCCGGTCGCAAAGAGCAGCAGGCCGGTCACCGATCGCAGTTGACTGCCCGAAAATGCCCTTCTCAGGAGTTGCGCCGAGCGGTCCCCAAGCAGGATCGATCCGACGGCCAGTGCCAGCAAGACGGGAACGGCGGCGATAAACGTGCCTTCGGCCGAGAAAACGAGCGCCGACGCGCCGGCCAAACCGCCCAGCAAGGCCGGCACCAATTGTCGAACAAGACCCGCTGTGTTCTCGAGCAGTTCGTTTCGGTACACCCAGGCCGCAGGCAATTGCGCCGGCCACAACGCCACAGTGGCTGTGGCATTGGCCATGATTGGCGGCAAACCCGAGGCCAGCAACAGCGGAAAGACGAACAGCTTCGCGCCGCCCGCGGCTGCATTCACGATGCCGCCCGCCAGGCCGGCGGCCAGGAACAACCAGACATCGGACGTCATCAGCGGGCGGCCGGGTCCGATTTCTCTCCGTCTGGCGCGAGGCTCGTCGCTGTCAGGTTGAAATGCCGCTCGGTCAGGGCGCAAGCCTGTTCGGCGTCGCGCGCAAGCACCGCCTGTGCAATCTGTGCATGCTCTTCGCGAAGATCACGGCTGCCGAGCTTCTGGTTGACCGAGGCGCGCCGAAAACGTTCGCACTGATCATGCAGGTCGACGCGGACTTTCAGGAGCCAACGGGAACCGCAAGCGGCGACCATTGCGGAATGGAAAGCGGTGTTTGCGCGTTCCCAAGAATCCGGAACGGTGGAGTGAGTGGTCGACAGTGCCTCGTCTTCCTTGCGCATCAGATAGGTGACAGCGACGATCCGGGCTTCCCATTCATCATCGCCTTTGGCGATTGCAAGACGCAGGGCCTCTTTTTCGACGGCGACGCGGGCGATGTTGAGATCCTTGAACTCACTTGGGTCCAGCGGCGAGACGGTGAACCCGCGATTTCCCTCGTTGAAGACCAGGCGATCCGAACTGAGTTTTTGCAAGGCTTCCCGCAGCGGGGTGGGGCCGACCTGATAGATCGAGCGCAGTTTTTCGATCCGCAATCGCTCACCAGGTGCCCTGACGCCGCGAATGATGTCGACCCTCAGAGCGCGATAGGCCGCTTGGGCCAGCGTTTCCCCATCATCGGACCGGACGCTGACAGCCGTTGGAAAATCAAGCCTTTCAAACATTGTGTCAGCCACGCCTTGCTCCTTTCGAGCGCCCTACGCCCAACCGTGATAGCGGCGGCAACGCAAATCTCCAACTCCATTTGACTCGGCAGTTTATATATGATTTCATTTTTTGTCGAGAAAATGGATTGAATGTCGACGAAATGAAGCTTGTAACTTTTTTGCACAAGGGCGAAATGGGCGCCGGTCATGTCATAGATGATCAGATCATCGTCTGCGTTCGCGGCCCACAATCGCACGGAGCCGTGCTGGATCTGATCGATGAAGGTCCGGCCGCTTTGGAAAGATGGAAATCCAAGGCGGGCACCGGTCAAACGGTTCCGGTGTCGCAGGCGGACTTGCTGGCGCCGATTCCCGATCCGCGCCGTGACGTCTTTTGCGTCGGCAAGAACTATCGCGCCCATGCGGCCGAATTCCACGGTTCGGGATTTGACTCCGGCGCGCAGGAGGAGGTTCCCAGCGCACCCGTCATCTTCACCAAAGCGACGACCAGCGTTGTCGGGCCCGGTGCGCTCGTAAGAGCCTCACTCGATCCCACCAATTCTGTCGACTACGAAGGTGAATTGGGTGTGGTGATCGGCCGGCGCGCCTTTCAGGTCAGCAAGGACGCCGCCTTCGACCATGTGTTTGGCTACGTGATCGTCAACGACGTCACCTCGCGGGAGCTGCAGCGCAAACACAATCAATGGGTCATCGGCAAGGGCGTCGACACTTTCTGTCCCATGGGTCCGTGGCTGGTCACCCAGGATGAGGTCGCCGATGTCGGCGCCATGGAGCTTGAAACGCGCATCAATGGCGAAACACGTCAGAAGGTCAAAGTTGCCGACCTGATCTTCGACATACCGACTCTGATTGAAACCATGACCCGCACGATGACCCTCTTGCCGGGGGACATCATCGCCACGGGCACGCCCGTCGGCGTTGGGATCGGGTTCGACCCGCCAAAATACCTGGCTTCAGGAGACACGATGCACGTGAGCATCACCGGGCTAGGCACACTTGAAAACCCGGTCGGCTAGGAACGCGGGACACCGATCGCATCCAGACTGCCAACGACTTTCCAGGGAGGAGAAGACCATGAGACAAACCCCCAAGATCATTGCTATGGTGGCCGTATCTCTCGGCCTTTCGGTCTCGGCGCAAGCCGATGAGGGATATTTTGCAGGCAAGACAATCGATGTCATCGTGCCGTTTGGCGCCGGCGGCGCGACATTTGTTTCGGCCAAGTTTCTCGAGCCCTATTTCGAGAAACACCTGCCGGGCAATCCCGATGTCAATGTGATCGACCGCCCGGGCGGCGGATCGATCCTCGGCGCCAACTGGTTTGAACAGAACGCCAGGTCGGATGGCACGACGATCCTGTTCACCACGTCTTCGACAGCCAATCCGTTCGTCCTGGGACAGGAAGGCGTCGAGTACCGCCTGTCTGACTATCGCGTCGCCTACAGCCATCCGTTCAGCGCTGTGGCCTATGTTTCGCCATCGACGGGCGTGACCAGCGCAGCCGAGATCAAAGACGCCTCGGCGCCGCTGATCTATGGCGGCATTGCAGCCGCAGCGTCCGATCTTCCCGGCCTGCTGTCGTTCGAAGTGCTTGATCTCGATGTGCGCTCGGTGCTGGGTTTCAACGGTCGAGGTCCGGTTCGGCTGGCCTTCGAACAGGGCGAGGTCAATCTCGATTATCAGTTCACGCCCGTCTATCTGACACAGGTCGTGCCATCGGTTGAGGCAGGCACCGCCGTGCCGCTTTGGACGGGCGGCAGCATCGACGAAAACGGCAATCTGACAGCGCGCGATCCCATCGCACCGGAACTGCCGTCGGTTCATGAAGTCTACACCCAATTGAACGGCTCGGAGCCTTCCGGGATCGAGTGGGACGCATTCCAGGCGATTGCTTCTGTGACCTACGCCTATGGGCTGACCGGCTACATGCATCCGGACACTTCGCAGGAAGTACTGGACGTCTTTGCGGAGACGGTGGCGGCCATCAATGCCGACCCGGAGTTCCAGGCCGAGAGCCAGGAAGTCACCAACGGGGCGCGGTTGAATGCTGGTGCTGACACCGAAGCGGCCATCAAGGCGGCCTTGTCTCCGTCCGATGAAGTGCGCGACTATCTGAGGACGCTGCTGTCCGAAAAGTATGGCGTAAACTTCTGACGCGGTTGACTGCCGAACCATGCAGCGCCCCGCATGGTTCGGCCAATAACAACAATAAGGGTCGGCGCGCTGAGCGTCGTTCCCGCTGGGAAGGTCTGCGGCCGGGATGCTCGAAAACGCTGTCATAGCTTTGGAAGCGCTGTTCGATCCGGTCCGCCTCCTGGCCCTTTTCGCCGGCATGTTGGTCGGCATGGTCTTTGGTATGCTGCCGGGCCTGGGCGGGGTCGCCGCCGTGTCGATCCTGCTCCCTTTTGTCTATTACATGGACGACTATGCCGGCCTTGCGATGCTGCTTGGCGCAATCTCGGTCGTCTACACTTCAGATACGATCACATCGGTCTTGCTTGGCGCGCCCGGATCACCGGCTTCCGCACCGACTGCCATGGAAGGTCACGCGCTGGCAAAGCAGGGCCATGCCGCCCAGGCTTTGGGGGTCGGGTTTCTCGCTTCGATGGTCGGCGGGCTGGTGGGCGCGGCCATCCTGTTTGTTGCCATTCCGGTCGCTGGACCCATCGTGCTGATGCTCAGCACGCCCGAACTTTTCATGTTCGCGCTGGTCGGCCTGTTCTTCGCAAGCTCGATGATCGGCAAGGACCTTGCTAAGGGGCTGGCGGCCGCGTGCTTGGGCGTCCTGCTCGGCGTTGTGGGCCCGGCGCAGGCCGCCGCCGATTTCCGGTTCACATTCGGCCAGGTTTACCTGCTTGACGGGTTTTCGCTCACCATCGTCGCGCTCGGCCTGTTCGGTGTTGCCGAGGTTATCTCGATGCTCGCCAAGGGCGGCGGCATTTCACACGCGCGCATCGAAGTCAGCCATTGGGGCGAAGGATTTCGCGACTTCTGGGTCAACAAGTTCCTGGTCCTGCGCGCGGCGGTTATCGGTGTGTTCGGTGGTTTCGTGCCCGCGGTCGGTGCTTCGGCATCAACCTGGGTCGCATATGGACATGCGATCCGGTCGACCAAGGACAAGTCGCGGTTCGGCAAGGGCGAGATTCGCGGCGTGGCGGCATCGGAAGGCGCCAACAATGCCACGGTCATCTCCGATTTGGTGCCGACCCTTTTGTTCAGCGTGCCCGGCGGTCCGGCTGCGGCAATCTTCCTCGGAGCGCTGTTCTCGTTTGGCTACTATCCCGGCCCGCGCATGATCACCCAGAACCCGGACCTGATGTTCCTGATCGTCTGGAGCGTGGCGCTGACGTCGGTGATGGGTGCGTTGCTCTGTTTTGCCGCCACGCCCTATCTGGCGCGCCTGACACGCATTCCCTTTGCCATCATCGCGGCGCCGCTCGTCCTGATCATGGTGATCGGCGCCTACCAGTCGACCAGCACGATGGGCGACATATTCATGCTGTTCACGCTCGGCGCTGTCGGCTGGATGATGAAGCATGCCGGCTGGCCCCGCGCGCCGGCCCTCGTCGGCTTTGTTCTGGCAGGGCCGATGGAACAGTATTTCTGGCTGACCAACCAGATCCATGGCTGGACATGGCTGACCCGCCCGGGCGTTCTCATCATTGCTTCGGTGATTGTCATTCCGGTTCTCATCAGCGCATGGCGCTGGCTTCGCCGCCGTTACCTGAACGCTGAGGCGGCGACCCCGGCACAGACTGAAGAAACACAGGCTTCGGACAACCGGCCGGCCATCGCGTTGATGCTCGCGTGCCTGGCGACGGCGGCCTTTGCCTATGCGGCATGGGAGACGATGAGCTTCAATCCGAACTCGAGGCTGATGCCGCTGCTGACGATTGTGCCAGGCCTGCCTCTTTGCGCCTGGCTGCTGGTGCGCGCGATCCGGGAACACGGCCCCGCAGCAGAGGGCAAGTTCCGAGAACCACAAGTCCTCTTGACGCTCATTGCCTATGCGGTCGGCGTGTGGGCCATCGGACTGAGCATTCCGACGGCCGCCCTGCTCGCCTGGATGTTGTTTGTTCGCGCCAAGATGCGCTGGTGGACCGGCGCCCTCTATGGTGTGCTCGTCTTCGCACTCATTCGCCTGCTGTTTGAAACCTTGCGCGGTGATCCACCGGTCGGCGCGCTGATCGCGATCAGCTGAGCTTTTTTCGGACCAACCATTGAGGAAACAACCATGATCGACGCCGATATCATCGAACCGAGCATCGACCCGGAAACCAAGAAGATCGGCATTCGCCACGTCAAGGCGAGCAATGCCGCCGGCACGCGCACCAAGATCCAGGTGCGGGACTTCGATCCGGTCTACACTGACGAGCCAGCCTCGCTGGGCGGGACCAACTCGGCCCCGAGCCCGCTCGAGACCGTCCTTGTCGCACTGGTTGGCTGTGACGGTGTGATCATCAATGGTGTCGCCAATGCGATGGGCTTTGCCTACACGGGCGTCGATTTTTCCTGCGAAAGCCAGATCGACGTGCGCGGGCCGAAAGGGGTGCCGGGCATCCGCCCCTATTTCGAGACCACCGATCTTGAGATCATCGTCTACACCGACGAACCCGAAAAGCGGTTTGATCAACTGCGCAAGAACGTGGAGTTCCGCTGTCCGGTGATGAACCTGATGAATGCCGCGCACGTCGAGATGAATGTCACCTGGGTCAAGCGCCCCGCTGCCGACTATGAAGGCGACGTAACGTAACGGCGCCGCTCCAGCCGTCCGCGAAGAGGCAAGGCGTTTGAATACGGCGCTTGGCGCGAACGGCTTGTTCGGGCCGAACCGACTGTATGCCAAACGATCGCTTTGCCGCCACGAACTGAAGAACACCAATCGGCAGCTTAGGCCCTTTGCGGACGTTTCCACGATCTGACTGCAGGCGGCATTGGGGAACGTGCGGTGCCGCGTTGCGTGCAATCGCCAAAAAAGTGGCGCACCCGACAGGATTCGAACCTGTGACCTCTGCCTTCGGAGGATCTACTACGACCTTTCCGAAACATGCGATAGAGCACGTCTTTATGCGATAACGCTTTGAAACACATTGTTTTTCTGAAGCGCTCCGCCGAAGTCTCTATCCAAACGCAGGTCGCGATTTCCGCCCTACTGCTTACGCAGTGCTTACGCGGCGCCGGCCGGAAAGGTGCGACTTCTCATGCCAAAACTCACCAAGCGCGTCGTGGACGCGGCCGAGGTCCGAGAAAAAGACTACGTCATCTGGGATGACGAACTGCCCGGTTTCGGGCTGCGCGTCTTCAAGTCAGGAAAACGCAGCTACGTTCTTCAATACCGGGCTGCCGGTCGATCGCGCCGCTACAGTATCGGTCTTCACGGCATCTGGACACCGGACACGGCGCGAAAGGAAGCCAGGGTTCAACTTGGCAAGATCGCTCAGGGCGAGAACCCAGCCGAAGAACGCCTGATACAGCGCAATGCCATCACGGTCGAGGAACTCGCCGCTCAATACATCGACGCGATGAATGCTGGTCTCGTTCTCGGCAAGGGCGGGCGACCCAAAAAGCCCGATACGATCTACACAGATATCGGTCGCATCAACGGCCACATCGTCCCATTGATCGGCAAACGGCGTGTCCAAGATTTGACGAAGGCCAACGTCAATAAGATGATGAACGATATCATCTCAGGCAAAACCAAGGCGGTGCGCAAGACCGCCAACAAGCGTGGAAAATCAATCCTGCGAGGTGGGCGCGGCACCGCGAGCCGCTGTGTCGGTCTCGTTGGCTCGATGCTCACCTACGCGATCAGCATGGGCATCATCGAACAGAACGTCGCCCACGGCATTCGCAAACCGAAAGACCGAGTCCGTGACCGCCGATTGAGCGGTTCGGAATACAAGACACTTGGGGAGCTTCTCGCTAAAGCCGAACAGACAATCGAATTCGCCCCGACGGTAGCAATCGTACGGCTGCTGGCCCTCACCGGATGCCGTCGGAGTGAGATTGTCAAACTAAAATGGCGCGAGGTCGATCTCGAAAATAGTTGCCTCCGCTTGTCTGAATCCAAAGAAGGGGCATCTGTACGACCTCTCGGTCTCCCAGTAATCGAGATCCTTGAGGAGCGTCGAAAGACGACACCCGGCGATTTCGTATTCCCGGGCATCCGAGGTGCGGAGATGTTCGGCAGCTTCCCAAACCATTGGAACAGGATCTTCGACGGCACAGATATACCCGACTTCACTGCTCACGTTCTAAGACACAGCTTCGCGAGCCTGGCCAACGATCTCGGCTTTACCGAAAGCACCGTTGCAGCATTGGTCGGCCACTCCACGAATTCGATAACGAGCAAATACATCCACTCACTCGATAGCGTTCTGATTACCGCTGCCGATACCGTCGCGGGATATGTCTAAGGCCTACTGGATGGCGCGGAGTTCAGGCAGACCGCCCTTGCCTGTGACAGGGCATCGCGTAGGGCAGCTCTTGATCAGTTCATCGAACAAGCCGCACAATCACCCGAAAGAAGCCTAGAACAGGCCTGAAATCCCGACGTTACCGCGTCTCCCAGCCACGCATTCAAGTGGGCAGGTCATGGTAGGGATTGGTCCGACCAGCACCACAAAGGCTCAAACTGTGATTTGCTGCTTGGATCAATGCGGGAGGGAGCAATCAACGTCACCAGGAGAACAAAAAAGCGGCTCGGGTGGGGCCGTCTCTTCAAGCACTGGTAAGGTGCAGACACCGTTGGTTGCGGGAACTCGCAACTCACGATTTCTGCGACTGATGGAGAGCGTGGTGCCGTAGCTTGCGGCGTAGGAAGCTCAAAGCTTCATACTATAGCGTATTCCGCAAAATTTCAGTTTTTCTTTCAGGGCACCGACTATCCTCGGCGTTCGACGCACAAGTTTCTCAAACGTCAGCACCCCCAATTGAATGATTGTAAATTTCTGCAGTCGGAAGTCACCTTTACAGACTTGCCTTGTGATCGACATGATGGGTAACCTTCTTTCATTGTCAGAAATGCTGTTTTCTGGAGATTATTCCATGGACGATCCGAAAAGGTTGGCTGACCGTGGTGCGCAATTATTTGAACGATTGGCCCGCAGTATACCGGTGCAGACAGAGGAAAGCGTCGGCCAAGCCAAGTCGCACTTTTCGATTTTCAATCATGATGACCTCATGGAAGCCGGCCAATTCTCGGCTCTTATGTCCATTAACTCGGATCCCAAAAACACGGGCCGTGCTGATCCGAAAAGAGCCCTTGACCTAGTCGAAGACGCGTCCAGCGTGCGGGACCCAGGCATGCTGTTTCACGCGCTCGCGCTGTTCGCCACTCACGACCCAGCGGGCCGGGCGCTGCACAAGCCCCGGATGATGTCGCTGCAACCCGAGGCGGCGCTGCCCGCCACGCGACCCGGCGGAGGTGCCGAAGGCGCAACCGGGCCGGAGGCGATTCTTGATTACTGGCGCGAGAATGCCTTCGCGAACGAGCATCACCAGCACTGGCACGAGGTTTATCCCGGCATAGGCGTGATCCGCCCCGTATCGCAGATCCCGCCAGCTTTCGTCACCAAGATACAGAATGCGGGCACTCTGGCGGTTCTGGACGATAACGAGCTACGGCAGGTGTTCCGCCGCCAGGACCGGCACGGCGAATTGTTCGTCTATATGCACCAGCAGATGCTGGCCCGCTACGATGCTGAACGGTTGTCCAACAACCTGCCCCCTGTGGTTGCCTTGGATCCTGACTCGCTAACCACGATGATCCCCGAAGGCTTTAGCCCCGGTCCGGACTTGGCCGCCGATTTCGGTTCGCGCCCACCAGGTACGCAGATACAAGGCTCGGACGCTACAGTGCTGGCTGGTTGGGTCGACGCGATTGAAGCGGCCATTGCCAACGGTGCCCTGCCCCTGGCGGACGGCACGTCGCAACCAATCACGCTCACCGATCTGGGCGACCAGATCGAGGCAGTGCACTCGCTGTGGCGCGCCGATTTCGACGCCGATGCGCTGGGTAACCTGCACAATGCGGGCCACGGCGTGCTGGCGGGGCTGTCGAACGTACAGGCGGGGG
>JGI12316J14372_10002568_pt1 | contig 19287 bp, 18 predicted proteins | sample MarCyaLeptolynsp_FD_14372 | JGI IMG/M metagenome (IMG submission 14372) | reverse complement strand
AAGAGCAGGCAGAAGTTGCATTTCGTGTTACCCAATCAGGAAAGTTGGTATTTTTTAATGTCGAGAATGGTGAAATCGTATTAGAAAATAACTTACCTATTGCGCAGAATGATCAAATCACTTCATTTGAAGTTGTCAATGAACATTTCGGAATTCTCTCTGTAGGTTTGCAGTCCGGCGGGATCTTATTTTTTCAACACCAGTATAAATTAGAGTTCACAGAAACGCAGCGCATTATTCACCCGCAGGTAATTTATCCTTACGGTGAAGAAATTTTCCAAGTCAGTAATGAACCATTACTTGAGTATGCGATTGGTGAAAATGAAGAGTCATTAGCAATACTATTTAGTAATGCGGATAACAGCGTTATCCTGCAGTCATTTGTTAAGGAGTCTTCTTTTCTTGATGAGACAGTCACGCTAGAAGCAGGCGAGCGTGCCGAGCACCCGGTAGTTGATCCGATATTAGGTCTGTTAGTGGACCCGGAACAAGAGTGGGCATACTTGCTAAATAGGGACGGCAACCTGTCAGTTTTTGATATTCGTCAGCAGAGTTTAGACTTAAGAGAAAAAGTTCAGGTCACAGAGACTGAAGTCAAACCTACAGTTATAGAGTTTTTAACGGGTGGTATTTCACTTTTAATTGGTGATACTCAAGGCAAGTTAGCTCAATGGTTCCAGGTGCGCAGCGAAGGGGAACTTCCATTTCGTTTAACTAAAATACGTGAAACACAAATAGATAATTCGCCTGTAGTTAGTTTAGTAACAGAGCAATTACGCAAAGGAGTGATTGCTACTAGCCAGGCTGGTGTAATTAAGATGCTATACACCACAAGTGAGCGTGATTTGCTTTCATTATCAGCTAGTGATGGTGCTATTCATAATTTAGCTGTTGCTCCTCGTGCAGATATTTTTATCGCTGAAGATAAGCATAACACTATAAAAGCGTGGCACATTGATAACCATCATCCGGAGTCATCAGGTAAATCTTTATGGGGTAAAGTGTGGTACGAAGATTATATTGAACCTGATTTTGTATGGCAGTCATCATCGGCAAGTAGTGACTTCGAGCCAAAGTTCAGTTTAGTCCCGTTAACCTTTGGTACTCTGAAGGCCGCATTTTATGCAATGCTATTTGCTATGCCGCTGGCAATTTGCGGGGCTATATTCACTGCGTATTTCATGGCGCCCTCTATGCGCAGGATCGTCAAGCCCAGCATTGAAATTATGGAGGCGTTGCCAACAGTTATTCTGGGTTTCTTAGCGGGTTTGTGGCTAGCGCCTTTTGTAGAAAAGCATATGCCAGGAGTGTTTAGCATTTTTATATTAATGCCAATAGGCATAGTGTTGTGTGCTTTAGTATGGTGGAAGATGCCTACAAAAATTCGTCGCCTGATTCCAGAAGGTTGGCAAGCGGCTGCTTTGACAGTACCGGTTATTATAATTGTAATTGTGTGCATTCAAGTATCGCCTTATTTGGAAAACTGGCTGTTTGATGGAAACATCCGTATCTGGATGAGTGAAGAATTAGGCATTGGTTTCGACCAAAGAAATGCACTAATAATTGGTATTGCAATGGGCTTCGCAGTGATTCCAACAATCTTTTCTATCGCGGAAGATGCCATATTCAGTGTACCTAAGCATTTAACCGCAGGCTCACTGGCATTAGGGGCAACTCCCTGGCAAACCCTGCTTAGAGTTGTTTTGTTATCAGCATCCCCAGGAATATTTTCAGCCGTCATGATCGGTTTTGGTCGAGCAGTTGGGGAAACAATGATTGTGCTGATGGCGACAGGTAATACCCCGGTGATGGACTTTAGTATTTTCCAAGGCATGCGCACGTTATCGGCCAACATTGCGGTAGAGTTGCCCGAATCTGCAGTCGATAGTACGCACTATAGAATTCTTTTTTTAGCAGCGTTTGTCTTATTTATCTTTACCTTTTTCTTTAATACGGTGGCAGAAATAGTGCGCCAACGCTTAAGAAAAAAATACAGTAACTTATAGTGATCATGAATACTGAAAAATTAGGTTTTATAAAAAGTGGTACTCCGTGGGTGTGGTTAAATGCTGGCGCAGTATCTATCAGCATGATTATGGTTATTGGACTTGTTGTTCTGATTGCAGTTCGTGGGCTTGGCCATTTTTGGCCAAAAACAATTTGGGAAATTGATTATAACGATCGAGGTAATCTGGTCCTGTTACTTGGTGAGCGTTCTATAGTTGAAACTGTTTCTGCCAAACAACTCAATGCTTCAGGTGCAGGTTATCAATTCGAAGACGAGTTTGTAGAAAGAACTTTGCTTAAAATCGGCAATAGGGATATTTATGGTGTTGATTTTAAGCTAATCACGAAACCGGGAGAGGTAGAAGTTAGAAAGCCCAAAGATGCGATTCTTTTTGAAAGAACCCAATGGGGTAATTTCTATGGTTTTCTTGAAGGTATTGAAGAGGGTGAAACTCAAATACCAGTAGACGCAGATAAGCTCTGGCAAGAACTCCAAACACGTATGTCCAGAGTTGATGAATTAAGAGATCAGATTCATCAGATTGAAAAATTTGATATAGGTAGAATTAATTACCAACTTGAGAAACTACGCTTACAAAAACGAAAATTAGAATTAGAAGGTATTAATGACGAAAAAACTGAGGCTGACATTTCACAGCGCCGTGATCAGCTCAGCCTGGATTACGAAGTTTTAAAAAATGAATTAGACCAACTTTATGTGTCTATCGCGCGCGACCGAGTTTTAATGCGTGTCGCTGATGGACAGCAAAAATATATCAGGTTGGCAGACGTGGTTAAGGCTAGTAAACCTAATGCTATGGGCATTGGTACAAAACTCATGCATTACTTTGTTAATCTAAAAGATTTTTTGACTGATGATCCACGTGAGGCGAATACCGAGGGAGGTATTTTTCCAGCTATCTTTGGTACGGTAATGATGGTGTTATTGATGTCAGTGATAGTGACACCATTTGGTGTAATTGCGGCAATTTATTTGCGTGAGTATGCAAAGCAAGGTTTTATTACTCGCCTGGTTAGAATATCAGTTAATAATTTAGCTGGTGTACCCTCAATTGTTTATGGTGTGTTTGGCCTGGGTTTCTTTGTATATTTCGTAGGTGGCAATATAGATCAATTGTTTTTCCCTGAAGCGTTACCTTCACCGACATTTGGTTCAGGTGGTTTATTGTGGGCTTCTTTGACCCTGGCGTTGTTGACTGTTCCGGTAGTGATTGTGGCCACTGAAGAAGGGCTTGCGCGTATTCCAAGTGCAGTCAGGGAAGGGTCTTTGGCGTTGGGGGCAACTAAAGCTGAAACCTTATGGCGAACAGTGATACCGATGGCGAGCCCGGCCATGATGACGGGTTTAATTTTAGCTGTTGCACGTGCAGCAGGAGAAGTTGCGCCGCTCATGTTGGTGGGAGCGGTGAAATTAGCGCCTTCTTTACCTGTAGATTTAAATGCACCTTTCATTCACTTGGAAAGAAAGTTTATGCATCTCGGTTTTCATATCTACGATGTAGGTTTTCAAAGTCCTAATGTGGAAGCGGCGCGCCCGCTTGTTTATGCCACTGCATTAATTTTGGTGGCGGTTATTATTTTATTGAATTTATCGGCGATTTATATTCGTAATCACCTACGAGAGAAATATCGCATGCTAGAACAATAATGATTAAATTTTAGAGTAATTCATTATGAGTATTGATACCCCAGCCCTGTCTGAAGAAGTACTGTCAGGTAAAGAGCCTAAGATATTAGACGAGGAAGACATCTGCATGGAATGCCATGACTTCTCGCTTTACTATAGTGAGAAGCAGGCATTGTTTAAAATTAACATGCGCGTACCTTCTAAACGTGTGACAGCATTTATTGGTCCTAGTGGCTGTGGTAAATCAACGTTACTGCGTTGTATGAATCGTATGAACGATCTTGTTGACGGTGTACGCCTAGAAGGGCAACTATTGCTTAGAGGTGAAGATGTCTATGATCGCAGTGTTAATGTAACTGACCTGCGTCGACGCGTTGGTATGGTGTTTCAAAAACCTAATCCATTCCCTAAGTCAATTTTTGAAAATGTCGCTTATGGCTTGCGTCTTCAAGGCATATCTAATAAGCGTGAAATCGAGGATCGAGTTGAGTGGTCCCTCAAACGCGCTGCATTATGGGATGAGGTTGGGTCACGTTTACAGGAGAATGCTTTTTCTCTTTCCGGTGGCCAACAACAGCGTCTAGTTATCGCAAGAGCTATTGCCATTCAGCCTGAGGTATTATTGCTTGATGAACCTGCTTCCGCACTGGATCCTATCTCAACATTAAAGATAGAAGAGCTTATTTTTGAGCTTAAGTCTCAATACACAGTGGCGATTGTGACTCATAATATGCAGCAAGCAGCGCGTGTTTCTGATTACACTGCTTTTATGTATTTAGGTGAATTAATTGAATTTGATGCAACTGATCGCCTGTTTACCAATCCAAAAGAGAAGAAAACTGAGGACTACATCACAGGTCGATACGGATAAATGGCGGAAATGATTTTACCAAACGTATATACAAAGCATGCAAATGTATATACAATACAGTAAATCGAACTAGAGGAATAATGCTATGGCTATTCAAAATGCCGGACAACATATACTGCATCAGTTTGATGATGACTTAGAGTCAACTCGTAACAAGGTGCTAAATATGGGAGGACTTGTTGAGAAGCAAGTCGAAAATAGTCTAGTAGCGCTGGTTAACTCAGATAGTAATCTGGCTGAGCAAGTTGCAACAAACGACTATCAAGTCAACGCAATGGAAGTTGCGATTGATGAAGAATGCAATCATATCATTGCACTGCGTCAACCTGCCGCAAGTGATTTGCGTTTAGTCGTCGCTATTATTAAAACCATTACTGATTTAGAAAGAATTGGTGACGAGGCCGAAAAAATTGGCCGTTATGCGGTGGATCTAGCTTCGGAGGAGCGTAATGAGTTGTACTTTGCAGAGCTTAAGTCACTTGGTGATCAGGTAAAGAGAATTTTGCGTGATTCGCTCGACGCATTTGCGCGTATGGATGTTGCCAATGCATTTGAAACCGCGGCACGAGATAAGCAAATTAATAAGGAATATGACACCATCACACGCAAGCTTATTAAGTCTATGACAGAAGACCGCGAGTCTGTTGAGAGAGGTCTGAAAGTAATGTGGTGCGCGCGAGCACTTGAGCGTATTGGTGATCACGCTAAGAATATTTGTGAGTATGTGATCTTTACCGTTGAGGGTAAAGACGTGCGTCATACAAGCTTTAAACAAGCGTTAGAAGAATTTGAAAGTAAAGCTTGATATTCTTTCTCAAATATTTCAGATAAAAAAAGCCCCGCTATTTAAACGGGGCTTTTTTTATTTAAGGCTTGGCAATTGGCTTAAAATGCAATTGCCATTACTAGTGCGATAATCACAACAGCAACGCCAACGATTAATGCAGGAACGTCATAGTTCATGGGAACTCCAGAGTAAGTAGTAGATTACAGCTTTATATTATTATGTGGGACAGATTATATTGACTTATCTAGGTCCGTACAATAGTTATGCCTGAACCGCGCATGGTCTTGTAAGCATATGAGATATCAGCCATTTTTGAAGCGGGCGGGCTTAATGTCCAGATTTTCTACGAATTGACGAGTCACGCCTAACTTTTCTGCTGTCATTACTCGAATTGCCGTGAGCGTGTACTCTGGATACTCTTCAGCAAGTGAGCTAGCCACTTCATAGCAGCGCGCCTCTAATACCTTATCGTCATCCAAACCAGCTTCGGCAGCAAGTTTTTTAATTACAACATTTTCTGTTTTAGCTTCTACTTTCTTATTGTTCGCAGCAGGTTTGTTAGCTGTTTTTGTTGTTTTATTGGTACTAGTAGGCTTCGTTGTTTTGGGCTTTTTCTGCGGCACAGGTTCCGGGGCTGCTTTTACAACTGGTTTCTTGTTCGCTGCCTTTGTTTTGGGTTTAGCAGGAGAAGGACTAGTGCGAGTGGAGGTGGTCGTTTCTCCAGAGTGCTCCACGACCTTCCACATGTGTTCCATGATTTGTATGGCACTGAGTGTTGCCGTGGCTGTTAAGCCCTTAGGTATTGCAGCAAGAATTATTTTTAAATGAATTAACATGGAAAGGCGATGCCATTCTTGGGACCCTGATTTTGCTTTATTAAATCTTCCAGTTAATATTTTAATGTCATTCAAGTCGCCTGAATTGTTAGCAACTTCACTTTCAACCAGTCCTTCAATTTTGGCAAGGAGTTGATGCAAGTCTGTATAACTGCTTTGGTCGTACTTGCGAAATTCATCAAAACGTACAGCCCAATCAATAGAATATAGTTCCTGAGTTAATGGGCTGGTTTCCATATTAGTGTTGTTTTCCATAGCTATGTGTTATTGCGGACGTATATCAAGTTCATCAAGTCGTTGCTTGCTAACGTTGAGTTTATTAGAGAGCAGTAAACGCAATGCATTAATAGAGCAATGAGGATATTTTTTGCTAAGTGCATTCATTGCGGCGTTATAACTCTCAATTTCTAGCTCTTCGCTATTAGAATTATTGAGGATCTCTTCTACTGATTTTTGATCTTTTAATAGCTGTTCACGATCTTCTGCAAAATGACCTTGCCAGCGGAAATCAGCGAGCAAGAAGCCAAGTAAAATAGTTGTTGCCTGATCACCGCTTTCCAGGGCGGAACGTAAAGTAAATGATTGCAATAAACTATTGCCTGCATACCATTCTGTTGAACCTTCTTCGATACTATCTAAGCGTGCCTGAAGGGCATTAATCTCAGTAGGAAGGCTGGCATCATTAAGGATATGGTGGGCCCACCGATCTACTTCTTTGAGGCTTTTATCCAACATAGCAGCATTTGGGTCATTGGTATTCTCTACTCTTGCGAGTGTGGCCAATGGGTCTTTATCTTTTTCACTTGGCCATAAAAATTCTGCGTTGGACTCCATTCAGACTTTCCTAAAACGTTGGTTATTTGAGTATTTATACATTAATTCTAAATTCAAAAATGTGATAAGTAGTCGATGCTCAGCATTTTTTAGATATAGGGAAATATTCGGCCGATATATGGTGAAAATTCAGATGTTTACGTGACAGAACTTTCTAAGCTGCTTGTTTTCTAATGAGCAACTCGATAAATAATAAGAGGATAGATATATGAGTTTGAAGCGGATTGCCTATTTAGCATCCATTGCCGGATTAACATTTAGTTTGGCGGCATGCACAACAATTAATCCTTATACAGGGGAACAGCAAACAAGTAAGGCGGTTAAAGGCGCAGGAATAGGTGCGGCGGCTGGTGCTGTCATAGGGCTTATTAGTGGTGACAATGGGCGTGAACGTCGTAAGAATGCATTAATAGGTGCTGGCTTGGGAGCCATTGCCGGTGGTAGTGTGGGTTACTACATGGACGTGCAGGAGGCAAAATTACGTCAGAAATTGGCTGGTACCGGCGTCAGTGTTACGCGTGATGGGGATAATATTATTCTTAATATGCCGAGTAATATAACTTTTGCTGTCGATAGTGCAGATATCAGTAGCAGTTTTTATCAAGTTCTCGACTCAGTTACGATTGTTGTGAATGAATATGACAAAACATTAATCGAGGTCATGGGACACACTGATAGCACGGGTTCAGAAGCATATAATCAGGGACTGTCAGAAAGACGTGCACAAAGTGTGACAGACTATTTTGCAAGTCGTGAAATATTACCGGGCCGCTTACAACATTACGGTTATGGTGAAAACTATCCCGTTGCCAGTAATGATACCGAGCAAGGACGAGCACAAAATCGCCGCGTTGAAATAGCTTTAGTGCCAATTACTGCCAGTTAAAAGAGATAACTATTGATTTACAAAAGGCTCTGGCAATTGCCAGGAGCCTTTTGTTTGAATGCAGAATAATTATTTGATTTTAACGCCATTAAACTATGTCCGAAGGTATCCTATACATTGTTTCTGCACCTTCAGGCGCAGGCAAGACTAGTCTGTTAACAGCTGTACGACAACAATTACCGCAATTGAAAGTGGCCGTTTCACACACAACGCGTGAGCCCCGACCAGGTGAACAGGATGGAGTACATTATCATTTTGTCTCCCATGAGGAATTTAACAAAATGCAAGTTGCTGGCGATTTTCTCGAAGATGCGCAAGTTTTTGGCAATTTTTATGGAACTTCAAAGCAGGCAGTAAATAGCCAATTAGCCTTAGGGGAGCAAGTCGTACTTGAGATTGATTGGCAGGGGGCACAACAAGTGCGCGAAATATACCCTCAAGCGATATCGATTTTTATACTGCCACCATCCATAGCAGCATTGGAGAATCGTCTGCGTATACGCGACCAGGACTCAGAGCAGGTTATACAGGGTCGCATGGCACAAGCACAAAGTGAAATTAGCCATTATGGTGAATACCAGTACATAATTATTAATGACGATCTGGATGAAGCGATTCACGCATTAACCAGTTTGTTTTCCAAACCGCTTCAATATGTGCCGCCTGACAGTAAAAAGTTGCAAACACTACTGCTTGCCGTGGAGCGACAAGAAAACAAGTGATATAGAGTTAGATATATAGTCTAGCGCCACAAAATCGACTACACTTTAAACGTGGAGTCTATAATTATTATTTATTAGGAGATACAGCGTGGCACGCGTAACAGTAGAAGATTGTTTAGAAAAAATTGATAACCGTTTCAAGCTTATTATGGTTGCTAGCAAGCGCGCTCGCCAAATAGCTATGGGCACTGAGCCATTGGTGGAATGGGAAAATGATAAACCTACTGTAGTTGCTTTGCGTGAAATAGCAGATGAGTTAATTACTGAAGAGTCACTCAAAGAAACGCCTCTTAATAGTTCTGAAGAACTTCTGTCTGAAGAAATGGGCGAGGTGGATGCTCTGGCCGCGGCGCTACATGCCGAGATCGGTATCGAACTTAGTCAGATGCAATCTGAAAGCAGCGAATCAAGTGCAACACCTCCAACGCTAAACCCTGATCAAAGTGATGGTACAGAGCAAGATATGTAAATATCATTGCTTATGTAGCTTTATATGGCGACAGTTGTTTCTTCAACCTCAAGTAGTCCAACATTAAATGCTGTTAGTCCATCACGTTTCTTGATTAGTGAGTTATGTGACTTACTCGAATCCTATCTAGAGCCCTCTGAAGTAAAACACGTTTATCGTGCTTATCTGTTTAGTGCTGAAGCCCATGAGGGACAGAAGCGCTTAACGGGTGAACCATACATTTACCATCCCTTGGCGGTGGCCAAGATCATGGCAGAAATGCATCTAGACTATCAAAGCATTAGCGCTGCAATTTTGCATGATGTTATTGAAGATACGCCTACTGCTAAGGAACAAATTAAAGAAGAGTTTGGTGGAAGTGTTGCTGACCTGGTTGATGGTGTTAGTAAGCTAACACATTTAACTTTCTCAACACGGGCAGAAGCACAGGCAGAAAATTTTAGAAAAATGATGCTTGCTATGGTGCGCGATATACGCATCATAATTATTAAGCTGGCTGACCGCTTGCATAACTTGCGTACCATAAGTGTCATGCGCAGCGAGAAAAAGCGCCGCATTGCAAAAGAGACTTTAGATATTTATGTGCCTATCGCGCAACGCTTGGGTATGCATAAGATAAGAGTCGAGCTTGAGCACCTAGCATTTCAAGCAATGTATCCACTGCGTTATGGCGCGATCAAGAATGCAGTTAGAAAAAACCAAAAAAATCGCAAAAAAATTATGCGTGAAGTTGAGGCGTCTATTTGCGAGCAATTGGAAAATGCCAATATTGAAAGCAGAATATTTGGGCGCGAGAAAAATATCTATAGCATCTACAAAAAGATGCGCACAAAAAGCATTTCTTTTACAGAAGTCTATGACGTGTATGCAATTCGCTTGTTAGTCAAAGACATAGATACTTGTTACCGTACTCTGGGTATTGTGCATAACATATATAAACCGGTGCCGGGTAAATTCAAAGATTATATTGCGATACCAAAGAAAAATGGCTACCAATCTTTACATACTATTTTATTTGGACCTAAAGGTGTTGTTGTTGAGGTGCAGATCCGTACGGAAGAAATGGATGTAATCGCTGAATCTGGCGTGGCAGCACATTGGATATATAAAACCGAAGAAGATGAGACAGGGTCTATTAGCGCCAATGCAAGCACTCGTAAGTGGATTGCTGAAATTATGGAAATTCAGCAGAACACCAGAAGTTCAATTGAATTTTTAGAAAGTGTTAAAGTTGATTTATTTCCTGACGAGATTTATGTCTTCACTCCTGCCGGCGATATCATTGTGTTACCCAGAGGAAGTTCAGCGGTCGACTTTGCTTACGCAGTTCATTCGGATTTAGGCAATACATGTATTGCGGCAAAAGTTGATCGAAGGATTTCACCCTTGAGTACACGCTTAGAAAATGGTCAAACAGTAGAAGTGATATGCACACCCAGTGCACGTCCTAAAACAAGCTGGTTAAATTTCGTTACAACGAATAAAGCTAGAGTAAATATTCGTCACTACCTCAAGAATTTGCAAAGGGAAGAGGCGATTCAACTAGGCGAACGTTTATTTAAAAAATCATTCTCTGGGTATAATCGCTCTTTTGATGATGTTAAAAAGAAAGACATCAACCGCTTATTGGAAAGTGTCAAACTGGATTCACTACAAGATTTATATGCTGAAATTGGTTTGGGCGAGCGTGTAGCTGAATTGATGATACAAAACCTTTTAGGCATTGAAGAAGTGAAGCCTAAACGCAGAAGATTGCGTTCTTCTAAGAAGACGCCGCTAGCTATTCGTGGCACTGAAGGCGTAGTCGTAAATTTCGGTAAATGTTGTAACCCAATCCCTGGCGACCAAATTATCGGTATTATGACTGCCGGCAAGGGGTTGGTAATACATAGGGAACGCTGCCGCAACATTGACCGTAAAAATGCCTTTAAAGACAAATGGGTTACAGTGTCTTGGGCAGAAGATCACGGACAGGACTTCGTTGCAAGGGTGCGTGTGGAAACAGTTAATCAGCGCGGGGTGTTGGCTACACTGGCTGCACGCATTGCAGATGCGGGCTCTAATATTGATGATATTGTATTTGAAGATAAAGACGATAAAAGCACTACCATTACTTTTGCGATTGGAGTGCGTGACCGTAAACAACTAGCCACTATAATTCGTACATTACGCGCAAACCCCAATGTACTTAAAGCTTCACGCATGCGCGCATAATACTAAACTGCATAATTCAAGTTAGGAGAGAGATTAAACTATGACTAAAACGATCATAGCTACAGACCGTGCACCACAGGCGATAGGAACTTATTCACAAGCTGTGAAAGTAGGTACTAGCGTATATATGTCAGGCCAAATACCTTTAGATCCTGCCACTATGGAATTGGTTACGAGTGGTATTGAAGATCAAATAAAACAGGTTTTTGAAAATCTTTCAGCCGTCGCTGATGCTGCGGGTGGCTCACTCGATAATGTTGTTAAGTTAAATATCTTTTTAACTGACTTAACTTGTTTCCCAACAGTTAATGAAATTATGGCGGGCTATTTTAAGCAGCCTTATCCTGCCCGGGCAGCAGTAGGGGTTGCATCATTACCTAAGGGTGCGCAGGTGGAAATGGATGCTATTCTAGAGTTATAAGAAAATTACATATTTCTGTTTTAAACTCATTAGGCATACTATATTTTTGTATGCGCCAATTAATGTTTCCTGTTATTTAGTTAAGCTGAAAAGTGAGTGACTTAGAAAGCCTTTCGAGTATTACACCAAAGACGCTGGAGAACCTGGCAAAATTAAATATCACTAGCATCTTTGATTTATTATTTCACCTGCCATTACGCTATAACGATCGAACAGTAATAACTAATATTTGTGACATTGTCTTTAATCATGAATCACAAGTCATCGGCAGAGTTTATAACGCCAAAGTAGTGTACGGGCGTCGTCGTATGATGACAGCGACTCTGCTGGATGATACCGGAGAGATAACATTACGTTTTTTTCATTTTAGTAATAGTCAGCTAAAAGGCCTGGCAGATGGCAAACGTGTACTTTGTTTTGGTGAGGCGCGGCGCTCAAGGGGTCGAATTGAAATGATCCACCCTCAATATCGTGTGTTACAGGATCACGAGTCAGTTACATTACCCGATTGTTTGGAGCCAGTTTATCCTACTACTAAAGGACTGCAGCAAAAACGTTTACGAACATTAATTGAAAATGCATTGAACTGGGCGGAAAAAAATTATCCGCATTTTGATGATGTGCTTGGAGGCATGCAGGATAGATTTATTAATGATAAGCCTATGTTGCATGCACTCAATGAAGTACACAGACCTGATGTTGACAGTGACAAGCAGTCTTTATTTGCAAGAAAGCATCCCGCGCAAAAACAGTTAGTATTTGACGAATTATTAGCTCATCACTTAAGCATTATGAAAATTCGTTTGCGTAGCGATCAGCGCAAAGGCTACAAACTTGAATCAAATAATCGTCTGGTTGCAAGTTTTCTTGAAAATCTGGATTTTGAAATGACCTCAGCACAAAAGAAAGTGCTGCAAGAAATCAGGCACGATATGAATTGTGAGCATCCTATGATGCGTTTGGTGCAGGGAGATGTAGGCAGTGGAAAAACAGTAGTTGCTTTGGTCGCATGTTTATATGCAGTCGAAAATGATTATCAGGCCGCTATTATGGCACCAACGGAGTTATTGGCCGAACAGCATTATCGTTATTTCACTAATCAATTGTTGCCTCTAGGCGTACAAGTCGCGTGGCTATCTTCTGGTTTGCCAAGCAAGAAAAAAAGACAAATGCTGGAATTGATTGCCAGTGGTACTGCGTCGGTTGTAGTAGGGACACATGCATTATTTCAAGAAGGCGTCGCGTTTAAAAATCTTGCTTTGAGCATCACTGATGAACAGCATCGATTTGGTGTGCAACAACGTCTGCAACTGAGCCAAAAAGGTTCAGCAGACACTGTGTTTCCGCATCAACTGACTATGACCGCCACACCGATTCCGCGTACATTAGCTATGAGCATGTATGCGCACTTGGATTATTCGGTAATAGATGAATTGCCTCCCGGACGCAAACCGATTAGTACTGTGGCTATCGCTGATACTCGCCGTGATGATGTGATTGAGCGAATAAAAGCTGCGTGCCGGGAAGGTGCACAGGCGTATTGGGTGTGTAGTTTGATAGAGGAGTCCGATGCTTTACAAAGCCAAGCAGCTACCGAGACCCATGCACACTTACAAGTGCAGCTTAATGAGTTAAATATTGGCCTGTTGCACGGCAGGATGAAATCTGCTGAAAAAGAGCAAGTCATGCAAGACTTTATACATAAAAAAATTCATGTGTTAGTTGCGACAACAGTGATTGAAGTTGGTGTAGATGTGGCTAATGCGAGCCTTATGATTATTGAGAATGCAGAGCGATTTGGTTTGGCCCAGTTGCATCAACTGCGTGGACGAGTTGGCCGTGGAGATAAACAAAGTAGTTGTGTATTACTATATAAAACGCCGTTGGGAGATTTGGCTAAAAAACGACTTGATGCGTTACGCAATACTACTGATGGATTTGAACTAGCACGTATAGATTTAGAATTGCGTGGCCCGGGTGAAGTATTAGGTACCAAGCAGTCGGGCGACATGCAAATGCGTATTGCTAATTTATCTAAAGATTTAGCTTTATTGCCTGAAGTGCAAAAAGCTGCACGTTGGTTAATCGAAAATCACCCAGAACGAGTTGAGATTGTTCTTCGAAGGTGGCTGGGTCATGCGGTGGAATATGCTAACGCATAACCGAGCTTAGCCTGTTAATGTACCAATCACCATTACCCCAATCAATTTGGCGCTTAATAACAGGCCAAGTAGTAAAGCAATTTTACTGAATATCCCAGACTCGGGCTTAATGCTTTGAACAAAGCTAAGGATAGTTCCAAGCACTGCCAATACCAGTGCACCCCAATAAAGCATGCTGAAGCAAGTTGTTTCACACATACGCCCATCAAATGGCCCGCTTAACAAGTTGTAGACCAAAAAGACGGTTACACCCCATCCAAAAATAACTAACGCGTTTGCAGTGGCTGTATTCATAGAAATTTATTTTTTTAGTTAGATTTATTTGCCCAGTAACGGGCTACCAATGCCCCCGTGACATTATGAATAATGGAAAATAATGCGCCAGGTAAAGCACTTGCTGGTCCGAAGAATTTTACTGCCAGTGCCACCGCCAGTCCAGAGTTTTGCATACCGATCTCTATGGCTATGGTTTTACTCAGTATTTTGTTGCGGGTAATCAAAAATGTGATGAAATATCCGATCATAAGACCAGCTAAATTATGTGCAATAACCAGTCCAGTCAGAAGCAAGCTCAAATTCAATAAGTTATTTTTATTAAGGGCGACGATAATGGCAATAATGAAACAAATTATCAAAATAGATATATCGGCACCTAATTTTTGCACAGGCAGAATAACTATGGGCAAGAAGTGGTTAAGCGCAATACCTAGGGAAACCGGGATAAGCACAATATAAAAAATACTCAACACCATGTTTGCAAATGGTATTTCTATAGTTTGACTGAGATATGCGTAAGCAAGTAAAGGTGTGGCTACGATAGCAATTAATGTGCTGACGGCAGTGATAGTTATTGATAGCGCTAAGATATGCGTAAGCAAGTAAAGGTGTGGCCACGATAGCAATTAATGTGCTGACGGCAGTGATAGTTATTGATAGCGCCACATCACCTTTACTGATATAGCAAATGACATTGGAGGCAGTACCGCCAGGGACACTGCCAACTAAAATCATACCGGCAGTGAGTGCGACTGAAAGTCCCGCCCAGGTGCTTAGTTGCCAGGCTATTAAAGGCATCAAGCCAAACTGCAGAGTTAATGCAAGCAATATTAGCGGGTATCTCTGCATGGCCTGTTTGAAATGGTTGACTGTCAATGATGCACCCATACAAAACATGACTGCACCCAACAAATACATAATCCAGGATTTTTGCTGCACTAGCCATGACGGCCAAATATAAGCGGCAATGCTTGCGCAAATGGCAATTAAGGGGAAATAACGTTGCAATAAAGACATTTAAATGACTACATAAATAATATGATCGTCAATTTCTACATCAATACGTGTTAGAGACTGTCCGTTGCATGGACCATAAATACAATGGCCACTATCGAGTTCAAATAAAGCGCCATGGTTAACGCATTGAATATATTCCTTGTCATCACTCAAGAATGCATCTTCTAACCAATTGAGTGGTCCATGATTATGAGGGCAGCTATTCTGATATGCTGCTATATTATCGTAGTTACGTACAATAAATATATCATGAGCAGGGTTTGTTTGTGTTAGCTCAAAGCCACGTGCATCAATATCTTCTAATTCATCCACACGGCATAACTGTATTCGAGGCATAAAACTTGGACGATACTAATAAAATTAAAGAAGTAAAAATTGAGTTTACAGATTCATTGCAAGTTGAGGAGTCATTCTATCAGGCATTTCAGAGCGGTAATATCGATCTCATGAAAGATGTTTGGGATAGAACTGATGAAGTGATATGTATTCATCCAAGTGCTCAGCGTATATACAGTTACGAATTGATTATAGCAAGCTGGGAGCAAATTTTTGCGGCCCAAGAAGGTGTGTCAATTCTGGTTAATGAACCAGTGTATAAATTAAAACAGGATACGGCTATTCATTATGTGAAAGAGGATATTTGTTGGTGAAAGCAGTGTCGCATCAATATTGGCGACTAATATTTATCAACAAACCGAGGATGGTTGGAAAATGATAGCTCATCATGCGAGCCCAGCTTCAGGTGCATCTGAAGCTAAGATAAATCCTAGTTTGCATTAAGTTATGATCATATAACGTAGTAGAACATTAAACATGCTGTCAATAATACAGCTACCCATATCACCATATTGCCGACTGATGCGCCGCGAGCAATTGAGCTTTTAGGCCCATGTGCCTGGTAAGCAAAACTTGTTACCATTTTAAGTGTTGCTTGTTTGCCCTCAGTCACGTTACGCAGAAGATTGGCATACATGCTAGCAAATAGTGCGATAGAGCTATTTAAAGGTTTGCGATAGAGCCAATCAAAATCCAGATTGGTAGATTTTATTTCTGGTGGGTACCAACCATTTCGATATAACACTGTAAATGCTAACAAAGAAAAGAAAATTAATTGTAATTGTGTAATCGTATGATCGAAAGTGTAGGGATGAAATTCCATTGAATATGGCAGCCACTGATAGAATACGTGGGGGAATAATCCAAGTAAAATACACATTGCAGCAGTTATGCCCATGGCTAGTAACATGTTCAAGGGAGCTTCTTTGCAAGTTAGTCCTTGGTCATGGGCAAAGAAACTAAAGAACGGTACTTTAATTCCTGAGTGGTGTAAAACACCTGCGGATGCAAACAGCAACACTAACCAAGTGATCCAATGCCCTTCTTCTGCGACCGCGTATAATATAATTCCTTTTGAAATAAAGCCGCTCATTAAAGGGAATGCCGAGATCGACATAGCACCGATAAGACAAAAAATCGTTGTCCATGGCATGGATTTATACAGGCCGCCAAGTTCTGTGGCTTTGCAAGTTCCAATTCTATGTAACACCGCTCCCATGCTCATAAATAGCAAGGCTTTATATAGAATATGTGCAAACGCATGTGCTGCAGTCCCATTTAAAGCTAGTTCCGTTCCAACACCTACACCAACGACCATGAAGCCCAGTTGGTTATTCAAACTGTAAGCAAGCACTTTACGCAAATCATTTTCAATCACAGCATAAAAAATAGGGAATGCCGTCATTAATGCGCCGATCCATATTAATGACTCGGTGCCAGCATAACCTCGAGCTAAACAGTACACAGCTAGTTTGGTGGTAAATGCAGATAATGCAACGGTTCCTACCGGACTAGCTTCTGGGTAGGCATCCTGCAACCAATTATGCAGGAGTGGAAACGCACACTTGATGCCAAATGCGAGAAAGATTAATAACCCAGATAAGGTATCAATCGACATGGCATCAAATAATATAGAGTTGGTTTGTTTGTAATGCAGAATGCTACCCAGCATCAGTAGCAAGCCCGAAGTAATATGTATCAATAGATAACGCATGCCAGCTCGTCGGCTATCATGTCCACTGCCGAGCCAAACAATAATTGCTGAAGATAATGCGCTTATTTCCCAAAAAATAAATAAAGTAAGCAAGTCGCCGGCAAGCACAGCACCAATCGCAGAACCAGCATAGACAGCAATCATAGATTGCTCAAATTTATCCGATTTATGTAGTGAATATATTGCTGTTATGAAGGCAGCAATAATGAAAATAAGTGTGAAGATCCAGCTTATACCATCAATACGAATTGGATCTAAAGTGTAATCAAATAAATTGACAGTAAGGATTAACTCGTCTGGATAGGCTAAGAAACCAAGTAGCGCAACTAATGGTAGCGTAAATGTTGCTAAGCGACGCATATTGCCAGGCATAAACAGCATAGCGATGCCGCCTAGAATTAAAATTATGCCAGGATGATTTATATAATCATTGATAAAGAAATCAATCATAATAATCTTCATCCCGCATTAAAATTTTACGCAACTGTATTGCAGATAGAACAATAGCTATGCAGGCAATAAATCCGTAAAAAGCATAAAAGCCAAACCATTCCTCAAATCCAAAATGGCCATGCTTGTGGTGAAATACATCGAATAGCAGTAAGCCAGCGCATAAGGCATACAATGAATAAACTACAAAATTTATAAATTTTTTACTGTAAATCATCGTAGTGAAAGCAAGAGTAAAAAGTCATAAACATAGCCGAGTAAAAAGAATAGTGCTAAGCATAATCCAGCTGTGACACATAATGGCATCACGACAGCAAAAGGTGCTTCTTTAACGCCTGTTAGCGATTTATCCGGGTTGCTCATAAACCCATTAATTGCAATCGGCATCAAGTAAGCGATATTCAGGATAGTGCTAATAAGAAAGGCAATTGCAATAATTAATCGGTCGGCAGTAATTGCACCATCAACCAGAAACCATTTACTCCAGCTTCCTGCCAGTGGCGGCAAACCGATAATACTGATTGCGGCAATGGTGTATGCAGTAAATGTGAACGGCATGATACGGCCTAAGCCATTTAATTCGCTGACCAAGGTTTTTTTTGTGGCAGTGTAAATCGCTCCTGCACAGAAGAATAATGTAATCTTGCCAACCGCATGCGTGGCTAAATGTAAAGAAGATCCCATGATGCTTGTCGAGGTGGCGAGTACAGCACCAAGTACAATGTAGGCAAGTTGGCTAATAGTTGAATAAGCCAGTCGTGCTTTCAAATTATTTTGTTGTAATGCAACTAGAGATGCGAGCAACATGGTAGCCGTGGCGACCCAAATAATGGGCGTATTTACGCCAGTAGTATCAAGCAGGTCAATACCAAATATATAAACTGTAATTTTCAATACGCAGAACACGCCGGCTTTTACCACTGCAACTGCGTGTAACAATGCACTGACAGGTGTGGGTGCAACCATGGCAGATGGCAGCCAACGATGAAAAGGCATGAGCGCTGCTTTGCCTATACCAAAAGCGTATAGAGCAAATAACAACATTAATAAGTTGTTGGGTAGCTTATCCTGAACAATGCCACCTACGCTAAAGTCTAAAGTGCCTGTGCTGAACCAAGTCCAGATTATGGCAATTAGTAAAAAGCCAATCGAAGTGCTAATTAGAATGCCAAGATAAGTACGTGCACCTTGCTTAGCTGCCTCTGTACCTTTGTGTGCAACTAGTGGATAAGTACTTAACGTCAGTAATTCATAAAATATGAACAACGTTAATAAGTTGGCTGAATAAGCAATACCCATTACTGCGGCCATGGCTAAACAGAAGCACATATAAAATCGCGCTAAATGCTTTTCTTTATTAGCATTCATGTAGCCAATGGCATAAATTGTTGTAATCAACCATAAGCCAGAAGCAACGCAGGCAAACAGGATGCCAAGTGGCTCCACATGGAATGCAACAGGGATAGAGCCAATAATATTAATTAAGCTAATAGATTGGTGAAATATATCTGCGCCAAGATTGACAATTGAAATTGTGACGCCAAGCAGGCATACAGCTGTAGCAACAAACAGTAATTCAATTAATCCCCGGAAGCGGGCGCACAGAAAAATTGATAGTGCACCTGCAATGGGCACCA
>JGI12316J14372_10002564_pt1 | contig 19305 bp, 20 predicted proteins | sample MarCyaLeptolynsp_FD_14372 | JGI IMG/M metagenome (IMG submission 14372) | reverse complement strand
TGTTACGAGACGATGGAATAAGTATCGAAACAGAATATCGAAACTGGGTCGAGTATCGAAACAGGGTCAGTATCGAAACAAGAGTATCGAAACAGGGTCTGACCCCGTTTCGATGCCCAGCCGGCGCCGGCCGGACGATTGACCACCAAACCGTTTCGGAAGTCGCGACGAGGTGTTACGAGACGATGGAATAAGTATCGAAACAGAATATCGAAACTGGGTCGAGTATCGAAACAGGGTCAGTATCGAAACAAGAGTATCGAAACAGGAGTATCGAAACAGGGTCTGACCCCGTTTCGATGCCTGACCCCGTTTCGATGCCCCGTTTCGATGCCCCGTTTCGATGCCGACCCCGTTTCGATGCCCCATCCCCACACAAACGCGCCGACCAATTCATTCTGTAATCTGCTCTGTCGCACCACCCGGCAAAATACGGATCAGCGGCTCGTTGTTTGGAGCAACTTTTTCCAATCGCGGGCCGGTGAAGACAAAGCACGGGTAGATGATGCCGCCGCGGCCGTTTTCGTTGAGATAACTGTTGCGGATCACCTGGAGCGCTAGCAGGTTCGTTTCGCCCGGCTTGATGTGTTCGGTCAGGTCGAAGGTGAAGGGCCTGACAAAACCGCGGCCCTTCCCGATATATTTGCCGTTAACGAATACACGAACCTCATCTTCCACCGCACCGACGAACAGGCCGACACCCTTGCCATCTGTTGTGGTGTTCACTGCCGGCCCTTCAAATTCCGTTCGGAACCAGAGCGCCGTCTTCCCGACGAACTGGAAGCCCTGTTCGGAAAATGAACTGCTGTACGTTTTGATCTTGATCCATTGATCGTCGTCAACGTCAGGCAGTTGCAGTCCCAACTCGGCACCGGCTGCTTTCGGGTCAATCGCCATCGGCAGTTCGTCGGGGATACGATAAGAAATCCGGTACTCGCCGGTCGAGTACTTAAGGCCGTTCTGCGCGACGGGCTTGAACAGCCAGTCGATGTACCGACGCGCATAACGCGAGGCCAGCTCCGGATTCTTCGCAAGCGTCGCGTCCCACTGTTTCACCATCGCGTCGTACTGCTTCACTGCTTCAGCGTAATCGTAACGCAACAGCGCTTTGCGGAAGGCGATGTAAATCTTCGCTGCCTGAAGCGGCTGGCTGAAGTAGTCGACCATCTTCTTGTGATAGGCCGTGTCCGCAACAGCAGCAGCCTTGTCAAGCTGATGCTGCAACTTCACGATAAAATCATCTGTAAAAATCAGGTGGCACGTGCCGTACCCGCCGGCTTCGCTACCCGCGGTTTCCTGCTGCTCGATAAGCATGAGGTAATACTGTTCCATTGCCGGGCCGCCTTTGCCGAAAGCCTTGGCACAGTAGTCTTTGAGCACCTGCTGCCAGTCGAGATCAATGTCCCAACCCATGCGGGCCATGAGATAGTTGTGTGGAGCGAGGATAGACCACGCCTTGTCTGATTCATTGTTATGGCCCAGGAAGCCCTTCTTATGGTAATACGGCAGATCCTGCCCCCAGATTTTCATCTTCGAATAGGGGAGCATGTTCTCAGCAAGGTTCCAGTTGTAGCCGTAATACCACAATGGATTGCCCTGCTCTTTGTGCAGTTGGGCCCACCTGTCAACAACGCGTTTGTAATAAACGCGCGTCGGGCTGCGCTGATCGAGCAAGCTGTGATAGCGTGACTGGGTAATGTCCGCAAAATGTGCGATGAATCTCGGGTTCGGCTTGACGACCATCGGAAAATCGCCGTGTACGGAGTAAATCAACCACCCGAGCTTAAGATTGGGAAACTCGTCCTTGACCATCTCCTGAAGTGTGTTGACATACCAGATGAGCACGTCTGTCTGATCGCGCCCGCCGGTAATCGGATCGAATCGGCCGACCCCCCTGGCCAGCGCGGCAGGTGAAAGGCTGTAACCTCCCCCATCGTTCGGGCCGACACTGAATGACATAAGCTTGTCTTTCGGCCAGCCCCAACGCTCGAATACCTTGCGAATGTAGTCAACGGACATTTCCAGTATACGCGGCTGTGTCGGATCCAACTGTGCCTTCCCCGGACCAAGTGTGCCGTCTGGCTGACGCACCTGTGCATAGAGCTCGGGGTTCGCGTCGAGCTCTTTTTTGTTGTGTGCGATCAGACTCGCCCACATGTGACCGCCCCACATGAAATCAGGATGGTCATGCACATCGGGCCGCGGCGTCTGCTGCTGGCGAATCTTCCAGCGTTCGAAGCTTTCAAATTCGTCCCATTCAATGATGCGCGGCCCGCCGCTGTACCACGGAGCGCGCACTTCAAATGCCGGCTTCCTGGCGATGTCCATCTCCGCGACGACTAGTGTTTTGGCAGTCGGCGAGACGATGCCTTCGTCTCCCGGCATCAACCAGTCGCAACCGATCTGGCGCAACAGTTCGTACACGCCGTGTCGATAGCTGCGTTCACCTTCGCCACCGATGAGAATAAGATCGCCCTTCGTCATCACTCGCAGCGATTCTTTCATCGTTGTGTCGTGCTTTGCCACTGCGCCAAGGTCCACAGCCGGCTTGCCAATGACGATGCCCGGGCCTTTGATCTCATCGGCATGCTTCACCAACACAACCGGCAGTTCCGCCCCGGTAATGCGTTTGATGTGAAGATTGAGATCTTCAACCATGACATGGCGCATGTGCCGGTGCTCGTACTGCTTGGCCTTGTCTTTCCGCAGTCGATACCGGGCTTTCAGGTCCAGCTTCTCCTCCAACTGCCAAGGCTCATCGACATAAATACTTGCCTTGGCCTGCCCGTTCCGGACCAGCGTGACGTCAGCCCGTGCAGTGCAGGCAGTCGTGGTAAACATGGCGACTGCCATGCAAACAACCGTGGCAAACGCATGTAATTCGAGCTCTGGACGACGATTCAGCTTCATGGTTTGGCTTCCTCGGAGGATGATTGATCTGAACAAAAACCAGCAGGCGCCGAGTATGCTATGCGACCGGTCAGAAAATTACAAAAACGTTGAGTGGTATGTAAAATCTGGCAATTTCAATACAGACGGGCACCATGATCTGATCGTTGTCAATCAGCCTTTTCCGGCACCGCAGTTCAACGAGAAGGTTTAGATATCGATTGCACAGATTCGGCGTGTTGGACTGGGCGCATTTCAATCAAGCTTTCAGTTATCGAAACGGGTATCGATACCCCCGAGCAGAGTCAGAGAATTGGAAAACGGTATCCGGGCACCTGTGAGTTTTGTGGCTGCGATGTGCAGTGGCGGGAGATTGCAAGCGCGGGCGGCAAGCCTACGGGGATTGTGGTTGAGGCGAAGGATCAGGATTGACCGGCAGACATGTGTAAATCAGTCCTTCTTCGTCTCGCGCCTCCAATGTGCCTTTCTTTGTGACGAGGTAATAGGCGTCGGGGTGTGAAGTCCGACCAACCTGAAAGGCATTTCCGTTGTCATGCTTAAGCTGCTTAAGTTCTTTTCGATCGATGGCGTGGACGGCGTATGCATACTCAATATACGTCCAAGAATCTTCCTTGTAGATTGTAATGACAGCCTTGTGAAATGCGTCATCAACCCAACGTCCGATCGCGCCTTTTGGCAACGGTCTGGCAGCTATGACTTCTGATACTGCTGTCTTTGATAAGCCCCACAGCTTCGCCTCCATAGGCGGGTGGGCTACACCTTTCGGCCGGCCGCTCATCGCGTAGATGTCCACGCCGACCTTCATGCCCGGCAAGTAGTACAACACGTCGTCGTGGTCGAGGAAACTGGCGAGCTGCCACAGTTCTTTGTCATCTAGCCGTCTGCTCAGACGTATGTACTTTGCTGAGCTTGACGCCTTTCCTTCTGGCCGGAACTCCCGATAAGTCAGACCTGCTGGCGGTATAGGTTTAGTCGCCTTAACATCTGGAGTCGCCGCCGGCTTATTCGTCGCCGCTACTATCTCGCGCTGGACATCACGCGACTGGGTGGCGTCATCTGTCGGCGAAAGATCAGCCCAGGTGACCAGCCAGATAGAGATTCCAGCTAAAACCACAAGGACAAGTGCAGTACGAATGTTTTCAGGAATCCTCACCTCAACACCCCTGGGATACATCTATTCTTCAACCCATACTTCCGGCTCACCCAGCACTCGGTCGTCATAATCTGGGCATTTGGCAGTTGCCATATCAAAACCTTGTTATCGATACTGCCTTGCCGCTTGAGTATCGAAGCAACACGCGAATCTAAAGCGACTCGTCATTCCGGTGAAGACGGGAATCCTGACCTTCCCCACGCTTCCATCTTTCTATGCTGCAACCTCAACGCTTTTTCTTCCTTGTTGTCTTCTTTTTTGATTTCTTCTTCTTTGACTTTTTATTACCGCGTGCTGCCGTCGACTTCACAACTTGGACAGACTTTTTGGCGGCTCGTGTCCATCGTAAAATGCGACTCATTAAGTCTTGCCCAACGTCGTCGCTGAAATCCACTAAACGGCATCGGTCAAACAGTATACCCGTCGATACGGTCGTGCCTTTCCACTGTGACCGATCAGCGGCTTCTGCCACACAGAATGCCCGTACGGGATCAACCAGAATCGGCTCTTTCATCCATTTTTTGACAAAGTTTTCTGGCTGTAGCTGATCTGTAAGACCTCCCCAGTTTGACCCCGTCTTGCATTGACCGAAGATGATCAACTGACCGGGCATTCGGTCAGTGAATGGAACCCATGCGACGGCATCAAGTTTGTCGTCCTTGGCTTTGACTGGCGCCTCGTCTAAGCTTCGAAATCCTCCCCCCTCGCACAAGTTACGGCACATTTCGTCAACGCGCGTTTGGAAACGTCCTCCGATAGACGTTCCAAATACTAACGATCTAGCCTTACTCGCTCCAAGGTAGTTTTTGAGAACATGAGCAGAAAGTTCTTCCAGTAATTCTGTCGCGTCCAAGTCGCCGTGTACATGGTTCACCTTCATATTCAACCGTGTACTCAAAAGCAGGTATCGATAGATAACAGACCGATGGTCGTCCTCCTTAGCAGCCTGGTAACGCAAAGTTGTTCCTTCAAGCTCCAGATCGAAGGGATAACCCGTCTCGCACGCCTTAGCGCGACGATCGATCTCGTTCATTACGTCATCGAGCGAATTCGCGTTTTCATCATCATCATCGTTGCAGCCAACGTTGTGGTCATTATCATCAACGCGGCCAAGGTACGCCACAATCTCGCGCGCTGACACGGTCCCATTTTCCCAACACAATAGTTCCGCAAAGTCGGCAAGTTCGTGGATATCGGCCTGTGGTGACGGGCCGTTAGGAAGCGTGAACACTTTACGCCTCCTCCATCAGTCGTTTCCTTTTTCCCGGATTGCGCTTTCGTTCCATCTCGCTGTATATATCATCAGCCAGATTCGCGATAGTACCGGCGATCCGCAGTAACTCTTCCGACTCGTCATATCCAGTGGTGAGGTGCCCCCTGGCACGTGTCAACTCTCGCTTTGCTTTCAGTAGCGCTTCTTCGAATACTGCCGTAGGTGGCCGACTCAGTTCGTATGCAGCAGCCAGATCGCCATCTTCACGGAGAGATGCAATGGCCTCCCTGTTTTTTAGCACAGCGTCGAGTTGGCGCAAGTGCGGGTTCTGCGATTCGACGACAGGTGGCTTCTTTGCCTTGGTACTTCCGAAAAGCCAAACGCAAAATTCACCAAGTTCCTTTATGCGACTCCTAGGTACAGGGTTTTTGGCTTCCTCGTCTTCTGACTTGAGCTTGAGGAATCCACCGATTCCGTCGTAGTCAAGACCTGTGTACAGGTGAGAGAATGCAAACCGTGGGCGGAATTTATCCTCACGGTCATAGACTCTTGCACGCTCGGCTTGCTCGATAACCATCAGGCCGCGATAGAGACGCTGAACTGTGCGGTGTCGATCTCCGATCTGATTAGCAATATCGGCCAGAGGCACCCTATACGTCCGATGCACGTCGGCTATGTATTTCGCTTTGGCGTAGCTACTCCACTTTGCTGGGCCGTTGACATGTTTGAAGCCTAGATATCTCCATGAATTCTTACGAGTGGAAAGCAATACTGGTAAGTCTTTGAGTTGTTCCTTTTTAGCCGCCGATAAGGTGGGTACTTGCCACCCTTTCTGCTTCGGGAGAGTATCATTGAGTAATACCTTGACAGCAGCTAGTCGTCGATTTCCCTCAATGACTACGTGCGTACTACCTTCTTTGGTCACAACTAAAGGCTCATGGGCGAAGAAGCCGCTAGCGGCGATAGACTGCACAAGTTCGGCTACATCCATCGCATCCCAGAGAATTGTGAGAATCTCATCATTAGTCGTCTCCGGGGTCACACCGTATTCGGATAGGCGGGGATTCTCCTTATCGAAGTGTAACTGGGTGACCGGAAGCGTGTCGACAGGCGCTTTTTTAGCCATTATCAACTCCTTATCTCACGAAGCCTGTGCAAGCAATCCGGCGACAATTGGACTACAGGCTGCCGGAGTCGCCAGGCGCTTCGGGGCAATGATGAGCTCATGCGCAGAACGTTTCACTTGCAGTGAATAGTTGATAGGTATCAATGCTACCTTGCACGATGAGTACAAGCGGCGCACTAGCGGACTATCGTCGTAGGACATAATCCAAGGCAGTGTTCCCTGCGCCTTCAGATAACGTGCTAACTCAGCGTGGTCGCTCGCCTTGTAGGCGTTAAGATAGAGCCTCTGCCCCTTATTCACGTAGGGCGGATCAAGATATACGAAAACTCGTTGACGATCATTTCCTCTAGGCAACTTGGTCTTGAGGAACTTAATGGCATCTTGGCAAGATATGCTGATCGACTCGCGTAGCCGATTAAGTTCGAATACTCTTTGCGCTAGGCTGCTTCGGTTAAAACGTACGTCAAGTCGATATTTTCCCGTTTGTCTGTATCCACCGATGGGCCCAGCACCGCTTAGCACACCAGAGCGATTGCAACGGTTCATAAAGAACGCGGCAAATCCAATGTCAAACCGGTTGCGACCTCGCGGCTTTGCGCAGATGGCATGTTGCCGGTGCCATTCTTCAATTGTGACAGGAACAGAATATATCTTCTCTATAAATCGGTCACCTTCGTCCAGCACCGACTTCCAGAACGCAAAAATTCGCCGGTCAGCGTCATTCAAGTGCAGGTCTCTGACAGTACCCGCCTTCAAAAGGGACAACGCAGCTCCAGCCCCACCCGCACAAGGTTCATAGTAAGAGCATCCCCGTAGATCATTCAAATCAATAGCGTCCGTCAAAAACGACGCGATTCGCGCCTTGCCACCCGGATAACGCAATGGACTAAGGTGATTCATGTACCCACCTCTTTAATGTACCGCAGTGGAATTTCAACGATCAGCACTAGATTCATTTTGTACTCCGTCATCGACGATAGCCTTGCCCTTGGTTAGGGAATAGTGAAATGGGCGCACAGAAAGCTAAATTTCACGCCAGCTTGGGTCTTCGCCTTCACTATTGACATCGCCCCTTCTACCGCCTGATGCACGCTAGGATAACCTCATCACTTGTACTGGTACAATGAAACAAACTGTTTTCGGATAATGCGCATTGATCAAGCATCAAGGCTTAGCTGGCGGTCCCCACCACGCTAGGGGAAGACCAAAATCCAACCGTTCAAATCCTCCTACTTCCGCTGATCCCCCTTCCGCGGCCGAGGCCGCACCGGATTCGGCACTGGCGGCCTACCCCGGGGTAGGCGTTTGAGTTTGGCGAGGTCTTTGGTGTCGATCATCCACACAGAAGCAAACTTCGTGGCCTTGAGTCGGCCGTCCCGGATGTAGCAATAAAGACGAGCACGTGTGATACCCAGGCGCTTGGCGGCTTCACTGGCAGAAATAATGGCCATAGCGTCAAATTTTACTTGACAAAAATGTTGTAATGTTGCATTATTAAACACAACAATTAGTCGGGCCGCCGCGGTGCTGTAACACCAACGACGGCCCTTGCCACCCCGATAACAGGAGTACCGAGATGACCAAACGAAAAGGTTACCAGAATCCGCCCGCGCCCATATCGCCTGTCGCCACCACCTCACCAAATCCCAGAACCCCATTAGAACTGGACATTCGGCCCGGCACGCCGGTCACGGATATGAGTATCGAAGTGACAGGCATTGTCTGGGGCGTCACCCCGGCCTACTGCGTGATGCACGTCAACGAAAAATCGTTCTGGATCTCGCGCTGGGAAAATATCGCCATCGGGCATGTGACGCCGACCAAGGGCTGCCTGCCACGCACAATCAAGGAAGGAGACCATCTGGATTATTACGCGGCCGCCCTGCACGAGTTGGATGCGGTTCATCCGGATGGGTTGCCCAAGCCCCTGCGCAAGGCGCGCCGGTTTCTGATTAAACAGGTGAGGAAGAAGTGATTTTAGATTCACCACAGAGAGCACAGAGAATCAAGGCAGAGATAAACACAAAAAAGTGTAGAAATCATAAAAAGAAGAGATTCAAGACAGCGTTAAACGCAGGAACGTGTGGAAACAACAGAGCCGGGGCGTCACCGCCCCGGTCGGGCCGCAGGCCTGTCTGCGTTATCAACCACAAAAAGGCACATATCGTTTCGGCACGCCATGGCTTTGGTGACGATTGTTGGCATTGCCGCACCGCAAGTGGATAATGACGTGCTGGTTTGAGCCAGCGGGCATCCTCTTATGCAATACGATCAGATTCAATACGTCCCCGAAGCGCAGGACCCGAGTATTACGATTGAGACGCGCAACCTCGTTGCCAAGGTGATTGACAACTCCGGGCTTTCGCTGGAAGCCGACAACGACATCAAGTCTCACTTCGGCCGGTACGGGACAAACAGCTTTGTCCCGTTCAGCCACCATCTGGGCTATCACGGGCTGCGCACGGTTTACGACAAACAGGAAAAGCGCAATCTGGTGGTCCCGCTTGCCTCCTGGTTCAATCTTCAGTCCGTGCGCCTGGACGGTATTGAAAATGATCCGGTTGATGAACGTGCCTGGGCGGGTGTGGGGCGCGGCTGGCCGATGCGGGTCGAACAGAAAGGCGCCGGCGCGGCTGTTCACCTTGACCCGCTGCCGCGCACGCAGTTTGCCTACAGCATTGAGTTTCAGCCGGCAGAGCCGAACGGGATCGACTTTTCCATTCAGTTTGTATTTCACAGGAAGCCGGACACGGGGCCGGCCTGTTGTCAGGCCACCTGGCCCTGCTATATGAATGCGTATGACGACGTCCGTTTCTTTTATCCCAAGGGCGATGCCCCCGGGAACTGGCAATGGGCTTCACTTGGCGAGAAACCGAACATGCTCATCGGCGAGCCGGTGGGTTACGTACACGAGCAAACAAAGTACCACGTCGAGCAGCAGGCGTTTGCCCTGGGTTACGGGCGCATCGGCAGCCATGCGTTGACGTTGATGTTTGACGATCCATTGGTGGAATTCTATGTGGTCAACGCCGGAGGCCACACGACCCTCTCGCCCGTTCAGAACCCGGCCTGGGATTTCAGGTGGCGCATTGAGGACTACCCTTTAAACGAACCCGTCGGATTCCGTGGCAGGCTCGTCTATGACACGTTTGAGAATGAAGAGAAAATTTTCGAGACGTATCAGCAGTGGGTATCGAGCCGCGGGCGCTGAAATGGGAATATCGAAACAAATATCGAAACAGGGTCTGACCCCGTTTCGATATCCGTTTCGATATCCTTATGGGCTTAGGCCATGTCGCTCTTTTATTTTTGCGATTGACCAATACGCTGCCGTACGAACTCTTTTTGAGGAATCCTTGATCCTCGCTTTAAGAAGTTGAATGTCGGTTTCGTCGCCGTGTTGCCCCAGCGCAAGAACGCTTTGCTCTCGAACATCGAACTCAGGGTCATCTACCATAAGCCGATAAAGTTTGACATACGGTTCCTCACCGCCGTATGTGGCATATCGAAGAATGGCTATTGCGTTTCGCCTCGCAAGTGGATCGTCTGGATCAAATACATCTCGCGCTATCTCTCCAGGAGACTTGGATGGAACTTCAACATGTTGGGCTGGCGCGGTTTCGGACGATGACTGAACACTTGCAGTTTGCGGTGGCGACTCGCATCCCCAAAGAGCAGTCGCTGTCAGCAGAAGACATAGTTTGGTAAGGATTCGAGCAGTTGTCATGACTGTTTCCTTGAGTTCAAAAAACGCAATGGATGTCTTGCACCATGCATGGTTGCCAGGGCGATTTGACCTCTCACCCCGATTAATAATAACAACATAATAATAATTTACAAGTCCTGTATTTGGTTGATTTCATCAGGTACCATTATTCGCCAATATTAAGCCATAAGCTATTTATTAAAAACAGCTTGTGGGAAATATGGCGCTGGCTTCAACAGGTTTTTAGCGCAGAAATAACTCGCCACAAGATAAGGTGGCAAACAGTGCTGAATACCGTTTTCCTATTTTCCTCACCTACGGAAGAGGAAGGAAAAGGTGTCAAATATCGAAACAGGGTCTGACCCCGTTTCGATATCTGACCCCGTTTCGATATCCCGTTTCGATATCTGATCAGCAAGCATGCGAAACCGTGTGCAGGTTCAGTCCGGCTGCTGCAGTTGCGGCGATTGGCGCCGCGCCACGTCCTGCATGTCCGGTGCCGGGTCGGTCTCGTCGACGATCTCCTGACCCAAAAGCGTCTCCATCACGTCCTCGAGCGTGACGATCCCGGCCAGGCCGCCGAACTCGTCGACCACCGCGGCGATGTGCTCGTGGTTGTCGAGCATGACCTGCATGGCCTTGGCGACGTCGGCCTGCTCGGGCAGGAACTTTATGGGGCGGGCCAGCTCGCCGAGCGTGGCCTGGCCCTTGCCATCCGCTAGGGCCGCGTGCAGGTCGAACCGGGCGACGTAACCCTCCACGTGGTCGAGCATGTCGCGGTAGACCGGGATGCGGGCGAACCGGATCGGGCCATGCTCGGCCAGCGCCGCGTCGACCGTCAGTGACGCCGGCAGACCGAACACGACGGTCCGCGGGGTCATCACCTTCTCGATAGTGACCTCCTCGAGCGCGAGCAGGTTGCGTACGATGCGCGTTTCCCGCTTGGCCAGCGCCCCGCCGCTCCCGCCGAGCTGGATCGTCGCCAGGATCTCCATGCGGCTGATCGAGTCGGCCCTACGCTCATACCCGATCAGGCGATTGACCCCCTCGAGCAACAGGATCAGCGGGTAGCAAAGCCAGATCATGCCGGTGGTCAGCACGAAGGTGACCTTGGCCAGCCGCTTGGCGTGTACCGCGCCGAGGGTCTTGGGGATGATCTCGCTGAACACGAGGATGGCGAAGGTCATGATCGCGCTGGCCACGCCGACGGTGGCGCTGCCGAACACGACCGCCGACTGAGCCCCGACGCCCGCGGCCCCGACGGTGTGCGCGATCGTGTTGAGCGTCAGGATCGCCGCGAGCGGCCGATCGATATCCGATTTCATCTTCTTCAGGCCCGCCCCGAGCGGCGAGCCCGACGCGACGAGCGTCTCGACATGGCTGCGCGGCAGGCTCAACAGCCCGGCCTCCAGCATCGAACAGAGAAACGACACGCCGATCGCCAATACGGCGTAGAAGATCAACATCCCCATGCAATCATGTCCTCCACCGAGGGGGCCGACGTCCAGGACGCTGTCGCGGCCCGCGCCAGACGCCGACGCGTTTCACTGAGCTTAGCGCTGATGCTCGGGGCTGTGGAAACCTGCTTTGCAACCGGCGTCCCATGCGTCCGGCAGGTTGCCGTGGGCCGGGATGCCACCATTGTCCTTGAGCATGCGCGCCAGGTGCAGGCAGTTCCATACGAGGAACGTGGTGTTGCGGTTGGTAAAGTCGTTCTCCGGACCACCCGAGCCGGGGTCCATGTACGACGGGCCCGGGCCGGCTTCGCCCATCCACCCCGCGTCCGCCTGCGGCGGGACAGTGTAGCCGATGTGTGATAGTGAGAACAACAGGTTCATCGCGCAGTGCTTGACGCCGTCTTCGTTGCCGGTGATCAGGCAGGCGCCCACCTTGCCGTAATCACGGTACTGGCCCTTGTCGTTGAACTGGTGCGTGTAGCCGTACATCCGCTCAAGCGTGCGGCTGGCGACCGAACTCTTCTCACCCAACCAGACGCTACACCCGATGATCAGGATGTCACACGCATCGATCTTGGCCTGGATCATCGGCCAGTCGTCTTTGTCCCACTCCGGCGTCTGGCTCATGTCCAGCCCGAGGCCTGCCGGGATCTCATAATCCACCGGGCGCAGAATCTCGGTCTGCTTCACACCCGCGCGCTCGAAGATACCCTGCGCGACTCGGATCAATCCCTCCGTGTGGCTCATGATCGGCGAGCGGCTGAGCGTGCAGTTGAGAAACAACACGCTCAGGTCGTCGTATTTGGCCGGCGGCAGGCTGCAGAGCTGTTCGGTGACTTTATCAAGTTGTTCGGACATGGTGTCTCCATAAGATGAGATACAAGAATCGTCAGGATCGATTTCATCTTATGCACGCCGGTTCGCGGAGAACACCGTCAATCAGGTATTAACACTGGGGCTTATCCCCGTTTCGGATACTCATCTCAGGCGTCAAGGCGATCGCCGTATGGCACGACGACCCCAAGCTCGACGTAGCGCTTTAAACATCGCAGATACATCGCCCAGCAGTAGCAGGACGTGCGATAGTGGTCATTCAGATGCGGCCACCCGATGTGCCCAAAGCGGAGTAAGGTTTCGTTTCCGACCGCTTCCAGAACAAATCCGACGCGCGTGCCGTTCCAATCTTCGTCCAACACAGTCATTTCAAGTTCGAACGCGGTGACTGGTGAATACTTCGTGACGATGCCGCGCCAGAGGTAGTCCGGGCCGAATTGCAGTTGGTATTCGCTGCCTTGGGCCGGGTCGCCAGCCGCTTCGTTTGGCCACCAGTTAACCAGACCCCCAGGTGTCGCCACTGCCTCAAAAACACTTTGTGGCGAGCCCTTGATCGGAAGATTGTGGAAGATATCCACGATGCCGGCCCTTTCAGTATTGAGGCGCGCCACACTGCGCTAGATAACGTCATCCGAGTCCAATTGCCGTTGCTTGCGAAGCCCTCGGGGAAAGAACTCCCAATTCGCAACTCTATTCTCCATCGCGGGCATTGCCGGGTAACTCCTGCCACCGGTTAGGCCTCAGTAATGAATTCTCTGAGGTAGTGATCTGTGTTCTCAATAGCATCTCTGTGATCAGTCCCTTGCAGATGCATCCGAAGCTCACGTACTGAACCTGTCCGAGAATCACGATCTTCGGTGAAGATCAACGTGTGGCCATCGTCGTAGGGCAAGTATTGTCGCTCGACAAATCGAAGGCGTTGCCCTTCCGTGAATACACTGCCATGGAAGTCTTGAATTGAGGTCACGACTTTATACTCGGCTCCCGGATTAAGGTCATAAATTGTCATTGAGGAGTAAAGGCCTAACAAGAGAAGACTATCCAACGCCCGCGTCACAGGTCCACTGCAGCCGGTGGTCAACTAGCACTCGTGACGGTGATGTGATAAGTATCGTCGCTCTTTCGCTTGTCGAAACGATAAGCGGTGACTTCCATCTCTTCCCAGTCTTGCGAAACGGCGAGAAGTACCCTCGCAAGATGAATCGCCTGGTCCCTAGTGATCTTAAAACCGACGGTCTTAAGGTCAGAGACCTGCTTCTTCGTGTCTTCGACAGGGTAAATTCGCTGGCAACGAACGTTGGGATCAACCTTCACACTTGTCGAGGATCGACGCTTCTTCACCATATGGCCTCCGGATGTTGATGCGAGCTAACAAAATCGGCTCATATGCCGGCTGCCCGCAGATGCAGACTGCTAACCGACAACACTATTGTCCATCAAGGGGCTCGCCAGTCAATCACAGTTGAACCGAACCTGCTACTTATATGAGAACAAGTATCGACCACTCGCTCGGCGAACAAAAGCCACCATAAAGATCGAAACGAGAGGCAGCCCCCGTTTCAACACACACTAGTAGTCGATCAGCCTGCCGGTTCGCACATACTGCTCGCGCTCTTCCGGATAGGTGTTAAAGAAGATCACGTTCCCATCCGGATCGATGACCTCCGCATTCCATGACCCGTCTTCATGCTTCTTTGCCGGCTTGGAGAATGGAATGCCGCGAGCGGCCGCTTCCTTGTGAATCGCTTCGATGTCGCCGCCGCGAAAATTGATGAGGTTGTTTTCGATATGGCCTTCATAAAGGCACAAAGCCATGTTGTTGTGCTGCAGGACGGCCCAATTCTCCGACCGGTGATCTTCAACAATTTTAAAGTCGAGCTTCTGGTAGAACTCGATCGAGCGCTGCAGGTTCCGGACGTTCAAACAGGGATAGTGTTCACCGAGATCCATTTGTTTCTCCATCGCTTGGAACTGATGCCGCCACACGGCAATGGTAACAACAGAAACCATATGAGTTGCCAGCCGGCAAATCTTCTCCAACCTAACTAATCGGTTTTAACGATCCGTTAAATGATTTCGGTTTGATGTTTTTCCGCATTGCTATTGTTCACCCGTCAGGCCAGAACTACCCTCGTGGAAACCGGTCTGAGTTCTCCTGTTGATGTGAAGGTGAACTGATACGGTTGAGACGCTTTTCCCCCGGAGGGGAGGGTTATAAATGATGATTCGCACGGTTGGACTTAAGAAGTTTCGGTCACCGTTGGCTGCTTTGTTGTTCACCACACTGTTGAGCATTGGCTCGGCTGCATCCGCTGCACCGATTAATCTCGCAGAGACCACCGACTTTGATGGTGTGTCTGGCAACGCATTCGTGTCTTTTACCTCCGGCGGGACACTTGATGTCGGGTTGAATCAGATCAGCGGAAGCTTCGCCAACGCTGATGCTGATAACGTTCAGGTCACACTCCCTGCGAGCCTGCAGATTGATTCTGTGGACCTGGTTATCTCCAATCATGTCGACAGCACCATTGGCAGTACGACTATCAGGACTAACGTCGTCTTTCCTGCTGATGTGTCGGTCTTACTGGTTCCGAGTCTTTCAGATGGCAATGGGACGTTTAACCTGGTGACGGGTCCAGTGGTGACGCCCGGCTTGTACAACTTCCATATCTTCCCGCTAGATGCCATTCCCGGCAATTCCTCCGACTACCTCTGGCAGATCAACGTCAGCGGTTCGGTGATACCTGAACCGGCCAGTGCAACCCTGCTGTGCCTGGGTAGTGTGATGCTCCTGCGTCGCCGCCGGCGTCGTTGCGCGTAACGGTTTTGGGAAAATAACAGGTGATCGAGGCAGAACTGCTGCGTCCCGGTTCTCGGCTACAGCGAGACGGTGATCACAATCTTGCCGGTGTGCTTCGCTTCCCCGAACCGTTGAATCGCCTGCGGCACTTCGCTTAATGAGTAAGGCCCATCAATCGCAAATTCGAGCCCTTTGGTTTCGAACAGGTCGTTCACGTAACCCAAGTCCTTGTTGGTTTTCAGGGCAACGATCCGAACCTGTTTCCCGCTGAACCGGTTGATGAGCGGTCCCATGCAGGCAGTTTGAAGCAAACGCGGCAAGTGGCCGCCGACGGTCACGTACCGGCCGTCGGGATTCAGTGCACGCAGGTACCGCATCGGCGAACGATTGGTCTTGGTGTCGAGAATCAGGTCGTAACGCTGCCCGCTGCGCGTGAAGTCGGCCTGCTGGTAGTCGATGACGTGGTCGAACCCCATGGACTTGAGCGTGTCCAGCTTGAACGCGCGGTCGACGCCGGTCACTTCCGCCCCGTACTGTTTGGCGATCTGCACGCCGATGGTTCCGACCCCGCCGCCGGCGCCGTTGATCAGGACTTTTTCGCCCGGTTGAATCTGCCCGACATCGACCAGCCCCTGCAGCGCCAGCATCGCGGCATGCGGCAGCGCCGCTGCCTTTTCAAACGTCATGCCCGGCGGCTTACGGCACAGCGCGTCTTCGCGCACGCACACATATTCAGCAAAGCCGCCAAAGCCTGCCTCGGAGATGTCGCCGTACACGTGATTGCCCGGCTGAAAGGTCGTTACGCGACTGCCGACGGCCTCAACGGTGCCGGCAACTTCGGCCCCGAGCACAGCCACTTTGGGTTTCATCAGGCCGAACATCAGCCGATAGAGGTATGGCTTGCCACGAACGAAACACCAGTCGTAGTCGTTCACCGCCGCGGCACGGACCCTGACGAGAACCTCATCTTCAGCGGGCTCCGGCTTTGGCACCTCCTCAAGTCGAAGAACCTGATCAGGCGATCCGTAATGTGTCAGGACAATCGCTTTCATGACGGGCGTTTTCAGTCAGGCTCATCGATGGATTCGCCAGCGATGAGGCGGCCAGTACGTGTGAGTAACGACCCCCTTCAAATAAGAGACTGGGACCGCAAACAGATTGTGTCCGGGAGCGCCGTCTCTCCAGAATCGCGAATCATGTGATTGCGCGGAAAAATCGCCAAGCACGAAGTATTCGTCATCACCAAGCAGTGCAGGCCGATCAGCCGAGCCCCATGGTTCCAGTTCAGGCCTGTGATGCGCTTCGGATAAATATTCGATGCCACGAATTGAATCGGGCGGTGTTTGCCTTTTGCCATTCACCCACACGGCGCCGTCTTCAATATGAATCTTTTCCCCGGGAAGTCCAACGAGGCGTTTGACAAATGTGCTTTCAGGGTCTCTTGGAGATTGAAAAACAATCATATCCCATCGTTGTGGCGTGAAAAACTTAGCGACCGCGATGCGGTCACCAGAGTGAACAAGCTCATCGAGATTCGATTCTTGTGTGACGTGAAAATTGTCACAAATCATCTGCGGCTGGTATGGCGAAGCATATTGGCGGTCCATTGCTGATCCATAAGCCTGGTGGCCACATTGCGGGCACTGAGCCTGTCGGTGGTTTCCAACCAACGTCGGAGCCATTGCGTTTGTTGGGATGAAGAACCCTTCGTACAAGAAAGGGCGCACTACCAAAAGAGCGATAGCGACCATAACTGCGGTCGCCAACAAGGTTGGAAGCCAAGCCTGCATCGCGCGTCGGAATCGAGCCTTGAAGACCTTGCTTATTACCAAACAAGGTACGATCACACTGGCAGCAAGTTGTATGAGACCAAGAAAGATGAGTTGCACAACTGAAGACGGCGTGGCAAAACGAGACAGGATGGTAAAAACGACTCCCAGGCCAATTACGATAGCAGTCGTGAGAAGAATGCGGCGTGTCGTTACATCCGGCACCTTCGCCCACCGAAGTCCAAGCCGAAGAAACAGCGCCCATAAAACAATTAACGCGATTAGCTGGCCAATGAAGATGACGGCAAGGAGGGTGGTGGAGAGCATTCGGAATCAGCACGTTCACTAAATAACGTAAATCGGCTCAGTTGCCGGCCGCCCGCGACCTCCCGGAACGCGCTACCAACCGATAACCCAATTGTCCGTCGCGAGCATCGCTGGTCAACTTCAGCCAGCGGTTAGGCGACTACGGTTGGAACGAGCCCAAGCGAAACCAAAGGCAAACAAGCCGCCAGCCGCGAGACCTACCCAGCCGACAAAGAGGAAGGCCGTAGAAAGATCATCAAAAGTAAGTGGTGCGGGGAATGGTACAAATGTCATTCGGTAGATAGCAAAAGATGCTATCAACATGAGGATGCCAAATAGAACAGCAAGTCGATTGCTCTTTGGGTTCATGGCCGCCCCACGTTTGAGGGGAAGTGTCTCATAACGTAAATCGGCTGAGTTGCAGGCCGTCGGCGAAAACGGCTCCCAACCGGCAACACTATTCTCAATCTCAAGCATCGCCGGTCAACTGCAACGCCTGCTCAAGCCGTCGCGGTGGTGGTGAGCCCGGTCTTGTTCAGATCATGAATACCACCGGCAACTGTGCCGTTGACCTTGCACTGTCCGCCGGGCTCAATGTCAATGCGACCTTGGCAGAGACCGTTAAGCGTGAGTCGACCGCGTTTGGTCACTTTGATGTCGCCCTCGACCATGCCGTTGATGCAGTATTTTTCGTCCACCAACAAGTCACCTCGGACGATGCTATTGATCCGTTTCATCGAGCGATCCTTTTAGGTTAGGCCTATCCCATCCGGCTCAGTTGCCGGCCATCCACGGAAGAAGACTACCAGCCGACAACTGAATTATCCAGCGCGAACGTGTCCGGTCAAGGAGAGGCAACCGCTAACTGGCTTGGCCCGCAGTATCCAGAAACGTGTCAAACGACGATATTGTATTCGTTCTGCCGCCAGATCATGACAATCACGCCTTACCAAACCCCAACCACTAGCCCCCAGCCCGTGTCCAAATCCGTTTGACAAAACCCCCATTGAAGCCTAATTTTACCGATCTGGCCAAGTTCCAAGGCCGGAACCTTGACGGTGACCGTAGCTCAGTTGGTAGAGCATCGCGTTGTGGTCGCGAGGGTCGCGGGTTCGAGCCCCGTCGGTCACCCTTCTTTTCTTTGCCGAATCAGGCCATCTGCCGGACTCGGAATCAAATATGAGCTATATTAGTTGGATTATTGGTGAACGCGCCGACTGCTCGGCGCGTCAGTTGTAAGTATCGGCAGGATGAGGAGAAGCAGGATTTTGAACGTGAGCACACAGGCTGGACTGGCGCCGCATCCGGCAGGCCCGCAGCAAACCGTGTCGCGCCCGGTCGGTACCTGGCGCGGTGCGTCTGTCTGCTCACTGGCTGATACATCGGCTGCCCGGCCGCTGCTTCATGACATTCGCCGACCGGCGGCCGTGGTGCTTGCCAATGATGAGCCGGCGATTGGCGTGGATGGGGTTGCCACAATTGGTGATACGGCGGCAGCCGGGGATGGCTTCCCGTTGCTGGCTGCGGCGCCGGCCATGGGCTTGAACCAGCTGGGCGATGCCGGATTCTGCCAGGACCATCGCATCAAGGTTGCGTACAAGACCGGCGCGATGGCGAACGGCATTGCATCGGCGGACATCGTCATCGCCATGGCCAAAGCCGGCATGCTCGGCAGCTTCGGCTCAGCCGGGCTGTCGATCGAACGTGTCACCCAAGCCATCGATCGCATCCAGAGCGAAGTGGGCGATCTGCCCTACTGCTTCAACCTGATACACAGCCCCAACGAACCACAACATGAAGCGCGCGTAGTTGAGCTTTATATCCAGCGCGGCGTGAAGTTGGTTGAAGCGTCGGCATACCTCGACCTGACGCTGCCGGCCGTGCGCTACCGCGTGCACGGCATTCATCGCGATGGCGATGGCCGCATCGTGACGCCCAATCGCATCATCGCCAAGGCGTCGCGCATTGAAGTGGCCACCAAGTGGTTCAGCCCCCCGCCGCAGGCGATGCTGGATGAACTGATCCAGCGCG
>JGI12316J14372_10002550_pt1 | contig 19378 bp, 10 predicted proteins | sample MarCyaLeptolynsp_FD_14372 | JGI IMG/M metagenome (IMG submission 14372) | reverse complement strand
TCCATCCATACTGAGCCGGACCCGGGGATTCCTTCGGCGATCGAGCTGGAGCAAAACTACCCGAACCCGTTCAATCCCGCTACGACTATCCAGTTTGGGGTACCAACCCAGGGGGATGTGCGGTTGGAGGTGTTCGACATGCTGGGAAGGAAAGTCGCTGAGCTACTCAACGGGCCGATGCAGCCAGGAAGGTATAGCGTTCGCTTTGATGCGTCGGCGTTATCCAGCGGGGTGTATATTTATCGTCTACAAACCGGGAACAGGAGCCTTACCCAAAAAATGACCTTGATTAAGTAGTGTTGAGGAGTGAGTGGCGAGAAAAAGTCCCCTCTCGGGAAGCCTGTGCTGAACCTGTCTACCGCTAGCCTGCCTGCGGTAGGCAGGGCAGGCTTGATTCAGTAGGGATTTAGGGGTGGGTTCAATGGTGGTGATGCTCGTGATTGTGCAGTTCCTTCACCGCCAACGGGTGGATCTTAAATAGTCACTTCTGTTCCGATTGTACCAGGTGTAAGAAATCTATAGAAAGAAAACCCCGCTTTTTTACGGGGTTTCACTAAAAGTAAGATCTGTGGTACTCTTTTATTCTTTTACTTTGATAGATACATTATCAAGATATAACGGAGGAAAACCGCTTGGTTTATAGAATTGAATTTTAATCTCTGTTATCCCATCCGGTACCGTAAACTCAAAATTTGATTCCGTCCAATCCGTGGTGAATGGAACACTTGGCAGGTCAAATATTTTACTGTTATCTGCATTATTTCTGATGGTAGCAAATATATTTGACGTAACAGGATCTCGCCAACTCGTAAAGTAACTCACCGTATAAGTCTCTCCGGTTTCAACGGTAATGACCTGGTTTAATGATCCGTCTCCATTTTCAATTCTTCCACTGAAATTCCCTTCATAAGGAGTAAAGGAATCGCTAACTCCTACAACGCCGTTTTTAAAACCTCCCCAGGGGGAAATCAACCCCGTTTCGAATCCTGGGTTAAGTACCAGTTCATCAGGATCAACCTCCGGTTCGAAATTTGTATCTACGCCGGTTCCGATATTCAGATTCGGATAGGATAGTGCATACTGAGTCCCGACTGGAGTTATTTCAGAATCATCATTAAATAAAGAAGAATTCACTAATGGAGCATTAGTTCCGCTAAACCAGGCATACCGGTGCACCCATTCTATGCTTTCCAATGCAGGAAGAACCTGATTCATGAAATCCTGTACCTCAGCTACACTATATCGGTTATTTGCCTGGGATGTGGCATTCCAATCGGCAACAGCAAACTCGGTAATCCAAATAGGTCTGTTTCCAAAGTTTGCATGTGCTCTGTTTAGTTTTGCAATAAAGTTACTAACACTTGAACCACCGTAATGGTGAACGGCAATGAAATCTACTCTGAGCCCTTCCTCATCAGCTCTGTCCATAAACTCAACCATCCAGTCATTATCTGGTGATACGGTAGCAGGGCTGCCTATTGGAACTCCAATTTCTTCAAGACGTGGCCATAAATCGATAGCTTCGTCAACAGTCATATTTGCCTGAGTAACACCGTCTGGTTCATTAAAACCAAGTATATACTTTACCTTTCCTTCATCAACAAGCTGTTTGATTCGATTGATATTATCATCAGTAACGGACGATCTTCCCCAAAACATGGGAACAAACTCCACGCTGTCAGGGATTTCTTCCCGAAGAACATTTCCCCAACTATACATCCAATGAACTTTTAGCGCACTGGTTTTGTGCGACCAGTCTTTCGCCCGGTTAGTGAAAGCTGCACCTTTTTTGCCAACAACAACTTCTCCGGTATCTACTGGCGGACTTTCAGGTTCGGGAATAGGATCAAAATCACCAATAACGTTCTTTTCACAACTTGTAATCAGAAAAACAATGCCTAAATATAAAACTAGTTTTCTCATAGTCTTTTGCCTGTAATTTTTACCAATCCGGGTGTTGTTCTAAGTTTGGATTTACATCTAATTCCGCCTGGGGAATCGGAAATACTTTTGACCTTGCTCCCAGGTAATTTGGATTGTAAGGGCCAACAGGATCGGCGGTGGCTCTTGTAAAAGCATCTTCAATCTTGTTCCATCTTTTCAGGTCCATAAAGCGCAATCCTTCCAAGGCTAATTCAACTCTTCGTTCATGCCGAACGATTTGTATCATCTGGGCTTGAGTTACTGCACCTTCTACCGCCTGAACGGTTGGCATGTTCACCCTTGCACGAACCTGGTTCACCAGTTCAGTAGCTCCGGGGATATCGCCAGTTTCAGCCAATGCTTCAGCTCTCATTAATAAAACGTCTGCATAGCGGATTACATAAAAATCTTGTGAACCTTCTTCAAAAGATCGTACTCCTTCTGCATCAGCTTCATTTCTCCTGATATATTTTCTCATTCCGTAGGTGGTAGGTCCGTTTCCAGGGAAAACCCGTGCTAAATCTTCCAGGTAAATATCCCCGGCGAAATAAATGGTGGCATTGGCCCTTGGATCTCTGTTCAGGCCTTCATTATTTGGATCGAACAGGGGGGAGGAGGTTATTGGAAGCCCATCCGTACAGTAATAATCATTTACCAAATTAGGCATCGGGCGCTGATCCACCTTCGGAGTACCTGCGAATGTTCCGGAGAATGTTTCCCCGTTATTAAAGCCTAATTCCCTCTGAAATCTTACTGAAAATACAATCTCCGGGGACGTTTCATTTTCAGGGGTAAATAGCTCTCCGTAATCAGGATGCAGGGAGTATCCAAGTCCCAGGATTTGATCTGTTAGCGTAATTACCCCATTTGTTCCATCGTAAACTCCATTATATAGCTGAACCCTGGCAAAAAGAGCGAGTGCGGCTCCCCGTGTTGCATATCCGTATAAATCCGCAGGATGACTATCAGGAAGGTTATTTGAGGCGAAGGTGAGATCCTGCACTATCTGAGTGGTTATTTCTTCATAGGTGTTCTTTGGTACATAAGATTCAGCAACCGTTTGTGGTTCGGTTATAAGCGGAGCATCTTCAAAGTAAACCGACAGGTTGAAGTAAAACAGAGCCCTGAGAAAATATGCCTGTCCTAACGAAGCGTTTATTTCTTCAGCAGAGATATCTCCTTCTTCAATTTGGTTTAGTTTGCTGATTACAAGGTTGGCTCTCGAAATGCCCCGATACAAATCGGTCCAGTGAGCCAGTACCGGGCCGGTAGCAGGGTTCAGGTTTCCTTCCATAAACAATCCCGGGCCTTCCCACTTGAACTGGTTAAACGCATTATCGCCCAGGCCGTCAAACCCGGGATAACCTTGCCACCCGTTTAGGGATCCTCCGTAGAGGCTTCGCGATTGAAGCACAGAGTAGACTCCGTTTAGTGCGAGATTAATATCAGCCTGACTTGTGAAGGGCTGATCGCCTGCAGGTTGCGTAAGGGAAGGAGTATTCAGGAAGTTTTCACTACAGCTCGTAAGAAATAAAATTGATGCAATTGAATAGGTTACTAAAATTCTCATCGTTCTATAGTTTTAGATTTAACCCGAGGGTAATGGTTTTGTATAGAGGAGCTTGTCTGTTACTCTGGCTTCCGGCTGCCCCTTCAGGGTCAAAGAATTCCAGCCCGGTGAGAGTGAAAAGATTTTGGGCTCCAAAAAATACTCTCAGGTTTTCAATATTCATCTTTTGAGTAAGCTCTCTACTTAGTGTATAGCCTATTTCTAAATTCTTTAACCGGAGGTATGAGGCATCCTGCACGTAGAATGAAGAAACTAACGTATTATTCTGGCCGCCTACTCTTGGTAAGTTTGTGCTTGGATTTTCTGGTGTCCATCTGTCAATCCAATAGGTGAGAACATTGCTTCTGTTGTCGGGCATAGGAAGATTTCCGTTACCCATTAACAATCGGTCTACACCAGCAACTCCTTGAAATAAGAGGTTCAAATCAAAACCGGCAAATTCTACGGAAGCATTAAAGTTGACAAGCCAGTTCGGGTTCGGGTTTCCAATCACCGTTCGATCGTTATCGTCGATAATACCATCCGGCACTCCTTCAGGACCCGAGAGATCAGCATAACGAATATCACCTGCACTTGAATTACCCGTAAATTGGATCGGGGCATTCGCAACTTCGCTTAAGTCCTGGAAGATTCCAATTGCCTGGTAGCCATAGTAAGCAAGAAAGGGCTCGCCAATGCGGATAATACCGGTGTTAGTGATGGTTTCTTCTCCACCAGGTCCTAACCCGGTAACTTCGCTTCTGTTCAGGAATTTAGTGAGATTGGTTCCTACGCTAAAAGCGACTTTATTAACCATACCCCGGTAATTAATTCCAAGCTCAATGCCTTCATTAATCATACTTGCGGCATTTTCTGCAGTTAAAGAGGTAACACCCAGGGTATTAGGAATTGGAAATTCATCATATAGGATATCCTTACTATCTCTTTTGAAATAATCAGTTACGATTTCCAACTGGTTATTGAACATTGTTAAATCAATGCCAACATCAATCTGTTCTGTTTCTTCCCATCTTATCGTTGGATTACCAAGACGGGTAATACTGGCACCAAGAACCGATGCATTTCCCAGGTAATAGTCCTGGTCGTAGCTCAATAGGGTTTGATACCCATACCTGTCAATCCGGTCATTACCGGTTACCCCCCAGCTCACACGTAACTTTAGGTTGTTTATAGATTCAAGCTCATCAAGAAATTGTTCTTCTGAAATTCTCCAGCCAAATGACGCGGAAGGGAAATATCCATATTTGTTATCATCACCGAATCTGCTTGATCCGTCGATGCGATAATTAAACTCTGCCAGATACTTTTCCTTATAGTTGTAATTCAGGCGAGTGAAAAACGACTGATAGGAATCTTCGGTAGCTCCGCCAGTAGCAAAGTCTTCAGTGCCGTTAGCGTTAATTTCTTCAAACTCGTCAGAAGCAAATCCATTTACTGTCACAGCAAAAGGATCAATTCGCTGGTATGAAGCAGAATGACCAACCAATGCCCCAAAGTTATTATTCTCATTTAATTGAGTATTGTAGCGAAGTATGTTCTCGTTGAGCAATGTGTAATTAAAGCTAGTTGAGTTTCTCAACGTGTTGGTAACATCCCTGATCACAAGTGTCCCCTCCCAATCATTTTGGAGTTGAGTAGGAGAGAAGTCAGAAACATTGGAATAGATAATGTTCGCACTACCACTTGTTTCGAATGATAGGCCTTTGATAATATTGATAGTCAAACCAGTTCTGGAACTGATATTAAGGTTATCGGACTCGTAATTTCCTAAATCGCCTCTTCGTAGTGGATTTTGAGTTAACAGGGAAGGGTTATCATTAATCAGCCAGGCACCGTCAACAACTCCATATTCCCCGTTACTGTAGAATAAAGGAATCGTAGGGGCAGTTCTTTGAAATGAGTAAATAATGCCATTGTCTCCACTAAAAGCATTTTGGCCACCCGTTGGCCCTTCGTTACGTCTCCAGAACGCGTTTGTAACGGTTGAAACTCTTAGCCAGTCTTTTACCTGAGAATTAACGTTAAAGCTAAGGTTATATCTTTCACTTCTGAATTTACTTCTTACAATAGCATCCTGTTGTAGGAAACCCGTTGAAATTCGATATGTTGTTTTGTTGCTACCGCCTGTAAAGGAGAGATTATGGTTAACAATAGGTGCATCGGTTAATACCGCATCAACCCAATTCGTATTTGCGAACTGATCGGGTAGTGAGCCTGTACTTATGGCTTCGATTTGATCGGGGGTATACCTGGGATCGAAATCAGGGCCGCCTTCATTTCTGAACTTTTCGTTAATGAGTGATGCATAATCTAAGGACCCTAAAAATTCCGGGGTTACTGTTGCGTTCTGCGACCCAAAATATCCATTGTATTCAACCTTTAATTCTCCTTCAGAGCCTTTTCTAGTCTCAACAAGTATTACACCGTTTGCTCCCCTGGCACCGTAAATTGCTAACGATGAAGCATCTTTTAGTACTGTTACACTTGCTATGTCAGAAGGGTTGAGGTTATTAAACGCAGCTAAATCATTGTATTGAATGTTATCAATTACAACTAGCGGGGTCCTCGCCCCAAAAGTTCCGATACCTCTGATAACAATAGAAGAGCCGTCAGCTCCCGGGTTTCCGGAAGCCTGGGTTAACTGGACTCCGGAAAATCTGCCGTAGAGTAGTTGACCTGAGGTTGATACAGGCTGGTTATTAGCTTCATCAAAAGATACCGTTTGTACAGAACCCGTAAGGTTTACCTTTTTCTGCGTTCCGTAACCAACTACAACAACTTCATCCAGCAATTGCCGATCTGCTTCCAATACGACATCAATTACTGATTCATCTCCTATTACAACTTCGAGGGTAATGTATCCCAGATAAGAGAAGACCAGCGTTTCACCTGCACGGGCTCTTATAAAATATTGACCCTCAAGATCTGTTACGGTTCCTCTTGTTGTTCCTTTTACCTGGACAGTTGCACCGAGTAGTGTTTCACCATTTTCGTCAGTTACTGTACCTGTGATTACTTCTTGTTGCTGTACGAGAAACAGGGAGGATGCATTCGATGGATTTATGAAAATAAACGTGCTTATCAGAAGTAAAAGAGCGGTCTTTTTGGATAGGTTTTTTAATTCAACAATCATTTTTTAGCTCTACTTGTATTTACATTGAGAGAGTGTAAATCGTGTTAAAGTGCCATTCCCGAAAATGAAATGTTAACGTTAACATTTATAGACTAACTAATATTTTGTATTATTGCAAGCGCTTTCACGAAATTAAGTTCTGAGAACTAAAAACAGTTTATTACTGCAAGTTAGTTTGAAATACTTCCCCACCAATCGTTGTCTGGTGCGTATTCCGGAGACAAGAATTGAAGACGTTGACTTTCCAAATTAGGGAGTCTTTTGGTTCTCATGTTATTGAGCCTGGTTTCTTCTTTAGCGGCATCGTAAAGAGGGTCTTTGGAGGGGAAAAGAACGCCAGTCTTTTCGAAATGACGGGTAAGTATTTCATACATATTCCGCGCTCGTTCCGGGAACTGTTCAGCAAGATTGAAAGATTCGGACAGGTCGTCGGTTAAATTATATAGTTCCAGCTCATTGGAATAATAATCCACAATAAGTTTCCATTCTCCTGTACGAATTGCTCCGGAAGGTTTGCCATCCTGATTACTGTAATGCGGGTAATGCCAGATGAGGGATCTATCTGTACCCCCGTAACCTCCTAGTATTGGAACAAGGCTTATTCCGTCTACATGCTGTGCTGGTTGAAGGGCTTGTCCTGTAAGATCCAGGACGGTTGGATATATATCAGTACCGGTTACAGGATAAGTAATCATTTTGCTTTCCTCTTCCATTCCAGGAACAAAGATTAGAAGAGGTACCCGAATTCCGCCTTCGTAGGTGGATCCTTTACCTGCTCGTAACGGTAAATTGGAAGTTGAAAAATGATCTCCTGATGAAACACCTCCATTATCTGAAGTAAAAATGATGATCGTATTTTTATCTACACCCAGCAAAGTTAATCCATCGAGTAAATACCCAACGGCTTCATCCATGTGCTCAATTAACCCGGCATAAACCGGGTGATCCTGTACTGTTCTGACCGGGATGTAGTCGCCCATCACAAAGCCGTTTTCAGAAATTCCCAGCGAATCCGCTTTGTCCCGGTATTTTTTCCATTTTGCTTGTGAAGTCTGAAGCGGACTATGCACTGCGTAGAAGGATAGATAGGCAAAGAAAGGAGAACCATTAGGATGATTACTATTTTGTTTTACGAAATTGAGGGTTTCGTCAGCCAAACGGTAGGAGAGTTGCTCTCCCGGTGATCTGTTATCCATGTTAGGATTAACGTAAGGATCGAAGTACCCGCCTTTCGGACTTCCTGACTCCCATGCTCCAACATTTATGTCAAATCCATGTGATTCGGGCGTGGATGGATCCTTTCCAAGGTGCCATTTCCCTGCAATAAAAGTTGAGTATCCTGCATCTGACATAGCCTCTGGTAGGGTGAAGTGGCTGCTTTCCAAAATTTCTGCATTATCCGCAGGTAACATTTTTGAATGTCTTTTATGAGTTCTCCACTCATCTCCGGTAAGTGCTCCTATCCAATCAGTAATTCCATGGCGGGAGGTAAACTGTCCGGTCATTAAGCTTGCACGCGCAGGGCTGCAAACCGGTGAATTGGAATAAGCCTGGCTAAATTGAAATGAACGTTCAGCAAGTCGGTCTATATTTGGTGTTTCATAAAATGTACTTCCAGTGTACCCTAAATCGTAGTACCCCAGGTCATCGGCCACTATAATCAGGATATTAGGCCGTTCGGATGTAAGAGGAGTGAAGTCTTCGCTCACTTTCGAACATTGCATCACCCCAATTGCAAGAAGCAGAAAGAATAAGATTTTAGGAGTCACTTCCTGTTTTCGTTCTTTTTTAAAAAAACGCATTGGAATCAGATTGTATTTCAACATAGTTAATAAACAAAAAACCCTCCGTTCAAAACAATTCTGGAGGGCTATAAACACCTTTCGCTACTAACTGACTAAAACCAGTTACATAAGTTATTTAAGTAGCGTCATTAATTTTGTAAGTGTTACATCACCTGTTTGAAGCCGGTACATGTACACCCCGCTAGATAACCCGGTGGCATCAAAGTTAACGTGGTAACTTCCTGCAGTTTTAGTTTCATTAACCAACACGGCGACCTCTCTTCCGAGAATATCATATATAGTAATTTTCACATTACTAATTTCCGGAACAACGTAATTAATAAGTGTACTTGGGTTGAAAGGGTTAGGGTAATTTTGGCTCAATGCAAATTCCTTTGGTTCCTCAGGCCCGACTTCGTTATTGGTTATCGTTGCATCTCTAACAAGCCTGATGTGATGACCGGTACCTTTTGGTACTGGACTTCGTCTCAGATCGTCCCGGTCATACCTGGCCAGTCTTCTCCAGGCTTTCGTAGCATCACTTGCGTCTTCATCCAGCGACCAGAGAGCTCCGAATCGGTATGCAGAAATTTCACTTTCAAATGTGCCATCTGAATAGCGAACACTTCCGGCTATCCAGGAAAATCCAAATTCATCGGTAGCGGTGGAATTTTCACTGGTTTCCCAAAAATCAGTACTTGTAGACCGTAATTTGGCAGCCACGGCTGAGTCGGCACCTGCCCATCCATCTCCTCGTTCCAAATCGGCTTCAGGCATTCCTAAAAAGGTTTCAAGAGCCTGCCAATCTGCTTCAGTAGGGACTCTCCAGCCTTCCGGCGTGATACCTCTGGGATCGGTTAATACATAATGATTGTATAGATAGCCAAAGGTATCGGAAAAAAAGCTGCTTTCCCTGAAGCTTGCTTTGGCAGGGCCAGCATTTGTATGCGAAATGGTGTTCCAATCAGCATAAGCATTTGCTAATGGAATTGTGTCACCATTGCTGAACCGATCCGTTCTGAGATTTTCTGCCATCCAAACCAGATCACCTATGGTGACAGTAGTGTATTCGTTCCCGTCGATATCGGTAACAGTTTCCTGAGCGTTGATCATCCCGGAAGAGAGAACAACCGTAAAAATAGTGCTGAATAAAAATAAGTGGTAGCGCTTAGTCATACTCCGAAATATAAATTGTTAACGTTAACATTTTTATTCTAATCAAATTTTATTTCTAGTGCAAGCGCTTTTCTGAGCTACAGTCAATCACTGGTTGCATGTGTTTTTTGATGGTTCAGCAATTGACATATATCAATTAATGGATACGATGTATTTGATTAAAAGAGTATTTCGTAAGTTGCAATTGAAGGACCATATTCATTTACAGCGGAAATCAGTTTAATGACGAACCAAGGAAAAGAAATCCGGGATTTTATCGAAAGAATGACCGGGCCAATCCCTGAGAAAGATTGGTTATTGTACGAAGGGAACCTGGTAGAATCCTTTTCTCCGAGAGGGGCAACTATCCTGGAAATAGGAAAACCCTGTACTAGAATTTGGCATATGCTATCGGGGGCAGTCCGAAAAATAGAAGTTGTCGATGGTGTGAGTAAAACCACTCACTTTTACACGGCACCCAAGGTATTTACGGTGTTGGAAAGTGCATTAAACAGGAGCCCGAGTGATCTTTCAATTGTATGTGAAGAGGATTGCGATTTCCTGGAATTGCCGTTTGAGCGGTTATCGTATTTATATGATCAATCCCGGTTTATCGAGCGAATCGGAAGGCGTATTGTAGAGCACGAGTTTATCGAAGAATTCAGTATTCGAAGGATGTTTTTGAAAATGGATTCGTTGGAGAGATACTTATTTATTGAAGAAAACCATCCGGATATTCTGAAGCGTTTTCAGCTAAAAGATGTAGCCACTTTCCTGGGAATAACTCCCGAAACATTGAGCAGGTTGAGAAAAAACAGATTCTCCAGGTAGTTGAAATTATGGATGTAGTTGGCGGTTTTTATACTAGAGGGTTATGATGCTCATCAGAACTTGATATATGTTAAGTGGATTCGGGTTTGATTTATATAGATTGGCGAAAATTCAACATTCACCGCCAAAGTTTTAAATCAAATGGAATCTATACTAGCAAAACAGGAAATAGCTGAACTGCATTACAAATACGCCCAGGGAATTGATAAGAAAAACTGGGAAGTCTTTCGATCCGTTTTTGATGAGGAAATAACCGCAGATTATTCCAAATGGGGAATGGGAGGACCAATGGTGATGAGTGGGGATGAATATGTGCAGCTGGTTCAATACCTGTTTTCAACGGAAGGACTGGTTACCCAGCATTACATGACGAACAGTTTACTCACGATCAATAATAATGAAGCCGAAGGGGATACCTATGTCTTCGCCCGGCACAAAAAAGGGGACCAGGTAATGAACCTGAATGCATTTTATACCTGCAGGTATGCCAAAAGAGAAAGCGGGTGGAAAATTACTTCTATTCAGATGACCCCAAGATGGGATGAAGGGGACGATGTGGTTAATTTCTTCCAGATACCGGATTCCAATCCATCGGAGAAAACCTATTTATTCGTAACAGCAACTCCCATTATGGAGCATCATGATGCCCTTGATCGATATGTTCATGGGGTGATACCTATGCTGATGGGAGCGGGAGGGGGAGCACCAAAAATTATTAAACAGGATAAATCAGTTGTTGGTCATACGGATACCTTTATGACGATGATTGTGGAATTTGAAGGTGAGAATTCAAAAAAAGCAGCTCATGCAGTGTTTGAAAGTGAAGAATACGCGGCACTGGTTCCTGACCGGGATAAAGCGTTCAGTAAAATGAACATCGCGTTTTACTCTGATATGCCCCAGGGATAGATAACTTTAGTTCTATGCTTGTTGGCCACTACACAACCGCCCTGATAGCTAATCAAAAGGTTCCAAAAGGAAGTCTCCTTTACTTTCTGGTACTCTCACAACTCCCGGATCTTTTATGGATTGTATTCCATTATCTGGGGTTGGAAGAGACCACACCAGATAATATTAGTGCTGTTTCATTAGATACATTGATGGTGGATATGATTTACAGCCACGATCTTCTCCCGATCTTAATCTGGATGCTATTGGCGTTCATTGTTGGAAGGATCATCTTTAAAGACAATAAAGTAGGTGCTGCGGGCAGCATTCTTATTGGAGTCCACGCGTTAGTGGATTACATAGGAGGGTATCCGCACAGCGTCTTTGGGCCGGACACGATAAGTGTGGGTACCGGACTTTACTACTCCCATCCATACCTGGCGGTAGCATTTGAGGCAATATTTACAATTGGGGTATTAGGCTGGTTCTTTACTAATGAAAAGGATATGGAAATAAAAAGAACCGCAAGTAACAAAAGAGGAATCATTGGTATTTTTGCTTTTGGCGTTCTGTTTATGTTTTCTGTAGCTGATTTATCACCGGCGGAGGCTTTTGGTTTTAATCCTCCTGACTTTCTTACCAATAGTGCTATTCCATCATTGCTGGTAACCTATCTGCTTTTCATCTATTTAATAAACAGGTTTGTGAAGAAAACGATGAAAGAGTATTAGTCCTCATTCTTTCTAAAAACTGACGACAAAGTTTTAATATCTGAATTAGAAGGAAACTAAAATCCCTACAGAGGCAAGCTCAAGCCCGTTTTTGACATGTTTGTTCCTGTTTTTGACATGTGTGTTAAGAGAAAATAAGAGAGGTTCTCGCTATGTCATTAATATATCTTGTTCGTCGTCGATTGTCTCTTAAAAAATATGCATAGCCCACTGCCACGGGGTAGGTACATAAAACAACCAAGGAAAACCAGGGCTCTTTTCAAGTGGCTGGCTAACGTAACCGGGATTACCTCTGTCTGGATAGAAGGAATTGATCCCCAGGGTCAACCCATCTGGGCCCTTGCCAAACGGCTTTCGCGCACCTGCTGGTATTTGGTAAGCCAAAGGCTTAAAGCTACAGCAGCCATAGCTGCGCTGGGTGGAACATTACTGCTTCCCACAAGTTCGCTGCATGCCCAAAACGGGATAGATTTGGACCAGTTAACGGGCGTCAATGGGTTCAACCTCCATGGAGTGGATGTCGGCGATGGAAGCGGGAAGGCCGTAGCCAGCGGAGACATCAATGGGGACGGGATCGATGACGTGATTATTGGAGCAAATTATGGAGATGCACATCTCAATGGAAGAGACAATGCCGGAGAAACGTACGTGGTGTTTGGTAAACCAGCTATTTTTGCGGACACCCTGGAGCTCTCTTCCCTGGATGGCAGCACAGGCTTTATCATCCATGGTGTTGATGGCGGTACCGGGCCTTTTAACGGTGACCGAAGCGGGCGGGCGGTGGCCAGTGGGGATATCAACGGAGACGGGATAGACGATGTAATCATTGGAGCATATCTTGCAGATCCCAATGGAAGAGACAATGCCGGAGAAACCTATGTGGTTTTTGGTACATCCACTGGTTTTACCCCCGTCCTGGAGCTTTCTTCCCTGGATAGTAGCACGGGTTTTGTTATCCATGGGATTGATGAAGGCAGTAATGGGACTTTTAGCGGTGAACGAAGCGGGAGTGCCGTGGGCAGTGGAGACATCAATGGCGATGGGTACGATGATGTGATTATCGGAGCACCATTTAAGCTCGGTGTTGACCGCATAGGCCGGGAACTATATAACGGAGGGGCAACCTACGTGGTGTTTGGTTTTGATAATACCGTTGATGCCATAGATACCATAGAGCTTTCTTCCCTGGATGGTAGCAGTACTGGCTTTACCTTTAGTACAGGGACCGCTTATGCTTATTTTGGTCGGGCCGTGAGCAGCGGGGACATTAATGGAGATGGGATCGATGATCTGATTATTGGAGCTCCCGGCTATGACTATTATGAAACATACGTGGTATTTGGTACATCCACCGCATTTGCAGACACTATAGGGCATACTTCCCTGGATGGAAGTAATGGATTTACCCTCAAGGGAATCAAATGGAATGACGACACTGGGTCTGCCGTAGCCAGCGGGGATATCAATGGGGATGGCAAAGACGACGTGATTATTGGAGCATACAGAGCTGACCCCAATGGTTCCCAGTCCGGGGAAACCTATGTGGTGTTTGGTTTTGATGACACCACTACTGATATCGTGGAGCTTTCTTCCCTGGATGGCAGCAACGGTTTTGTCCTCCATGGGATTGATGTGAATGACAAAAGCGGGATTTCCGTAGCCAGCGGGGATATTAATAAGGATGGGCTCAATGATATAATAATCGGTGCTCACTTTGCAGCTCCTGATGGAAATTGGTCCGGAGAAACCTATGTGGTATTTGGTAAATCCACTGCCTTTAGCTCCACCGTGGAGCTTTCTTCGCTGGATGGTAGCACCGGATTTGCCTTCAATGGAATTGGTTCCAATAGCCAAAGCGGATGGGCGGTAGCCAGCGGGGATATCAATGGAGATGGTAAAGACGACGTGATTATTGGGGCACACTTTGCAAATGCTGGTGGCGAAACCGGGGATAAAGTTGGAGAAGTCTATGTATTCACCCAGTTTCCGGTAGCGGCTACGTTGACAGGACAAGAAGGCTTTCGCATGCTTGCGGCTCCGGCTTCGGGTACCATCCTGGATGAGTTCCTGGGCCGCTTGTGGACCCAGGGGGCAATAGGGACTGATGGGCCTCAAGGTGATCCCAACGTATGGGTGTGGGACGAGAACGCGAATACAGCTACTGATAGTGTAGGGAACTGGGTCGCTGTAACGGATCTCTCCGGTCAACATATGGTCCGCGGAGAAGGATTTTTGATGCACGTGTTTGCCGACGATGACCCGCTTACCGCTGGTGTTCAGGGCGATTTCCCCAAAAAACTCAACACGATTAACATCTTTAACAGCGCAGTGGTCGATACCGGAACAGTTACCCCGGTAACCAATCTAGAGCATGGCCGGTTTTTCCTGGTGGGAAATCCCTATCCTTTCGCGATAGATTGGGACCTGGCTTCCGTCACCAAATTCAATCTTTCCAATTCGATTTATATCTACGACGACGAGGCTAAGTTTTGGCAAAGCTGGAACGGAACCTCGGGGAATATCACCGAAGGTCGTATTTCTCCTTTCCAGTCGTTCTTTGTCCAGGCATTGGGAGGAAGCGGGACGCTGAACATCGGGGAAGAAGCTCGGACAGATTTTTCAGACACCTTTCTTAAACAACTTCCTACCCGGGAAGCCAGGATCCTGTCCATTCAGGCCGAAGCCGGGGACAAAAAAACCGAGGCCTGGCTAAGCTTTCAGGAAGGTGGAGAATTACAGCGCGATATCTATGATGCGATGTACCTGCAGCCACTTACATCTCAATTTCTCAAGTTGGGCACGATCATCTCTTCCGGGGAAGTCCTCCAGATTAACGCCCTGCCGGTTGATCAGCAGGAAGAGCTGGTGATTCCTCTCGATCTTTCAGCCACCATAGAAGCAACCCATGCCAGGCTGGGTTTTACAGGCCTGGAAGCCTTTGAAGGCTGGGAGTTCTCCCTGCGGGATACCCATACCGGAGAGGAGTTTCCTATAAGTAGTACCTCGCTAGAGCTTGAAATAAAGCCGATCCGGGCCAAGGCGAGAGCATCGTTGTTGCCCACGCCGATGCCAATGAAAGCGAAATCGGGAGGTTCACGCTATCAACTTGTGATTACTCCTGCTATTTCCACCCATAATGAGTCAGATCCGGGGATCCCTTTGACCACCGAGCTTCTGCAAAATTATCCAAACCCCTTCAATCCGGTCACAACCATAAACTATTCGATATCTGTGCAAACACGTGTCCGGTTGGAGGTGTTTGATATGCTGGGAAGAAAAGTAGCCGAGTTGCTCAACAGACCCATGCAGCCCGGGCGGTATAGTGTGCGTTTTGATGCGTCGACGCTATCAAGCGGGGTGTACATTTACCGCCTGCAAACAGGAAGCAAAAACCTGATTCAAAAAATGACGCTCATTAAATAATAGACTCACATTTGCGAGGGAGTTCCGAAACTTCGGAACGACCGAGGCAATCCCCGCGAAATTGCTTCTCCACTGGATCCAAGGGAAAGTAAGTCCCCTCTTGGGAGGGGATTTAGGGGTGGGTTCAATGGTAGCCATGCTCGTGATTGTGCTGATTCTTCTCCCGATACATCGGGATCAGAATGACCATAATTCGGTATTGACTTATCAGGACGAGAGCAGTAAAACGCTATCTGGTCTAAGTAAGGCATATAATGACGGCTGGTCAAGAGTAGTAAGGAGGTATCGCGTGCGATACCTCCTTACAAAGTAGGATGTTTTACCACTGTCTGTCATCCTCCTCAGGCCCAATCCCTCATTTTGGCATGCTCGTTCTGTTGAATGGCACAACTGTTAATTCTGAACTTTTTTTCTTCATACAGAACAAGCTAATCCTATCTGATACATAAAGATAGATTTATAAAATCACATAAAATACGTTTGAGGAGGTTGCTATTTATGTCTGTTTTTTATAAATTTAACTCGTTGTTTTTAATAACAAACCAGCTCACCAGCTCACCAGCTCACCAGCTCACCAGCTCACCAGCTCACCAGCTCACCAGCTCACCAGCTCACCAGCTCACCAGCTCACCAGCTCACCAGAGAGGTATAAGTATGTACTCTCAATCTCAGCCCAGGAAAACTAAATCACTTTTTAAATGGCTGGCTAAGGTAACCGGGGTTACCTCCGTTTGGATAGAAGGACAAGATAGGTATGATCGACCCATTTGGGCACTTGCCAGGCAGCTTTCGCACACCTGCTGGTACGTAGTAAGCAGGTGTGCGAAAGCTTCGGCAGCCATAGCCGCGCTGGGCGGGGTATTGCTGCTTCCCGCGGATTCGCTGCACGCCCAAACCGGGATAACGTTGAGTGAGTTTACAGGGGCTAATGGATTTACCGTCCATGGGACTTCCGGTGAATATAGCGCGCATTTCTTAGCCACCGGGGATATCAACGGAGATGGGATCGATGATCTGGTTATTACAGCAGCGGCAGCGGCCCCCAATGGTACTCACAGAGCAGGAAAAACGTATATAGTGTTTGGTCAGCGAGGTTTCGCATCCTCCGTCCTGGAGCTTTCTTCCCTGGATGCCGGTACGGGCTTTGTCATCCATGGGGTTGATGAATGGGACCAAAGCGGATCTTCAGCGGCCACCGGGGATATTAACGGAGACGGGATAGACGATGTGATTATTGGAACACCTGGTGGAGCTCCGAATGGGCAGAACTCCGGGGAAACCTATGTGGTGTTTGGCTTTGATAATACCGTTACCGCTATAGATACTGTGGAGCTTTCTTCCCTTACTGGCAGCACGGGCTTTGTTTTAAATGGAGCCGACGACGGTGGCTGGGCGTATGCTGGTGACCGAAGCGGGTTTTCCGTGGCCAGTGGGGACATTAATGGGGACGGCTTCGGTGATGTGATTATTGGGGCACCTGGTGCTAACTTCGGTCAACTCGAGAATTATGGTTGGACAGGGAAAACCCATGTGGTGTTTGGCTTTGATGATACCGCTATAGATACCGTAGAACTTTCCTCCCTGGATGGCAACACGGGTTTTGTCGTCCATGGGATTACTCGCGATCTTGGGCGTTTTGGCGGTGACAAAACCGGGAATTCCGTGGCTAGCGGGGATATTAATGGAGATGGTAAGGATGATATGGTTATTGCAGCGTATCGTGGAGATCTCAATGGACGGGACTCCGGGGAAACCTTTGTAGTGTTTGGCTTTGATGATACCGCTATAGATACCCTGGAGCTTTCTTCGCTGAATAGTAGCACGGGCTTTATCCTCAAGGGGGTTGATGAGAATGATATCAGCGGGGATGTCGTGTCCGTCGGGGATATCAATGGGGATGGCAAAGACGATGTACTTATTGGAGCACCTCAAGCTAATCGTGATCGGAATGGATTCACCCTGGAAGGGGAGATTTATGTGGTGTTTGGTTTTGATAATGTCGCTACCCCTATAGATGCCGTGGAGCTTTCTTCCCTGAATGGCAGTACAGGCTTTACCATCGGTGGAATTGATGGTAAGGACCGAAGCGGGTCTGCCGTGACCGCCGGGGATATTAATGGGGATGGCTTCGATGATGTGATTGTAGGAACAGCGTATGGATATGGCCATCTCAATGGAGTATACCGTCCTGGAGAAACCTCTGTAGTGTTTGGCTTTGATGATACCGCTATAGATACCGTGGATCTTGCTTCCCTGGATGGCAGCACGGGGTTTGTCGTCCATGGGATTGACCCCTATGGCTATAGCGGGAAAATCACGGCCGCCGGAGATATCAATGGAGATGGGATGGACGATGTAATTTTTGGAGCTTCGTCGTCGGGGGGAACAACCTATGTATTCACTCAAATCCCGGCATCGGCAGAGCTTACAGGAAACGAAGGCATGCGTATGCTCGCCGCCCCGGCTGCGGGTACCATCCTGGATGAGTTCCTGGAACCATTATGGACCCAGGGGGCAATCGGGACCGATGGGCCTCAAGGGGATCCTAACGTGTGGGTGTGGGACGAGAACGCGAATACGGCTACTGATAGTGTAGGGAACTGGATTGCCGTAACGGATCTCTCCGGTCAACATATGGTCCGTGGGGAAGGATTTTTGATGCACGTATTTGCTGATGATGATGGCGTTACCCCGGGCGTACAGGGCGATTTCCCCAAAATGCTCAACACCATTAACATTTTTAGCAGCGCTGTGGTGGATACCGGAACGGTCACCCCGGTAGATAATTTGGCTGACGGCCGGTTCTTTCTTGTGGGAAACCCCTATCCGTCCACGATGGATTGGGATTCGGCCTCGGTGGCCAAAACCCGTCTCTCGGAGACCATTTATGTGTATAACGATGCGAATACTGCCTGGCAAAGCTGGAACGGGACTTCAGGGAATATCACTGAAGGCCGCATTTCACCTTTTCAGTCGTTCTTTGTCCAGGCGTTTGGTGGTACAGGAACGTTGAGCATCGGAGAGGGAGCCCGGACCGATTCCTCAGGCATCCTCCTGAAGCAGTTGACTGGCCAGGAACCAAGAATCCTGTCTATCGGGGCAGAAGTCGGCGACAAGAAAATCGAAGCCTGGGTCAATTTTCAGGAAGGAGGGGAACTGGCCCGCGACAAGTACGATGGATTGCTTCTGCAACCATTTGCTGCTGAGTTTCTGAAGCTGGGAACGATTATCTCGTCTGGGGAAGTCCTCCAGATCAATGCACTACCTGTGGACCAACAAGAGCAGTTGGTGATTCCTCTCGATCTATCAGGTACGGTAGAAGCATCTCGTGCCGCGCTCACTTTTGAGGGCCTGGAAGCTTTTGAAGGCTGGGAGCTTTCTCTCCGGGATACGTATACCGGAGAAGAGTTTGCCATAAGCAACAACATTTCTTTAGAACTGGAAATAGAGCCCATCCGGGCTAAGCTGCGCACATCGCTGCTGCCCAAGCCGATGCCTGTGAAGGCCAAAACGGCAGGTTCGCGCTATCAGCTTGTGGTTACTCCTGCTATTTCCATCCATACTGAGCCGGACCCGGGGATTCCTTCGGCGATCGAGCTGGAGCAAAACTACCCGAACCCGTTCAATCCCGCTACGACTATCCAGTTTGGGGTGCCCACCCAGGGTGAGGTTCGCCTGGAAGTGTTCGACATGCTGGGAAGGAAAGTCGCTGAGCTACTCAACGGACCGATGCAGCCAGGAAGGTATAGCGTACGCTTTGATGCGTCGGCGTTATCCAGCGGGGTGTATATTTACCGCCTGCAAACAGGAAGCAAGAGCCTTACCCAAAAAATGACATTAATCAAATAGTTGTGAGGGGGATGGGGTATGAGCGATGAGAAGTGGGGGCATTCTCACAACTCATTGCCAGCACAAAGCGTTATTTGGGCTAAGTAGTGTT
>JGI12316J14372_10002545_pt1 | contig 19405 bp, 18 predicted proteins | sample MarCyaLeptolynsp_FD_14372 | JGI IMG/M metagenome (IMG submission 14372) | reverse complement strand
CACCGCAAACTGACTTTTGATGACCTGGCAACCGGGGGTGCCATTATCGTCTTCAATGGTGATCGCAACATCCTGGAGATTGTCGAATACTACATGTCCTTTTTCGTGCATGAGAGCTGCGGCTACTGCACGCCTTGCAGGGTCGGCAATGTGTTCCTGCAAAAGGCCATTCAGAAGTTCCGCAAGGGTCTCGCGAACCCGGAAGACGTCGACTATCTGAAGGACCTGTCGGCGACGATCATCGAGACCAGCCGGTGCGGTCTTGGCATGACGTCGCCGAACCCGATCCTGACGACCCTGCAAAACTTTCCGCTGGTCTACTCGGTGGTCACGAAACCGAACAAGGACCGCATCCGCGACACGTTCGACATTCAGTCGGCCATTGATGGCGCCCGCAAGATCGCCAAGCGCCGCTCCTACATCTTCGACAAGGATTTCACGCAATGAGCGGGACGAAGAAGGAAACGGGCTTTGCCTTCACGATCGACGGCNTTGAAGTGACGGCCTATGCCGGNCAGACGATCATGGAAGCCGCCGACGAAGCGGGCGTTTACATTCCNCGCCTGTGCGACCATCAGGGACTGCGCCATCAGGGAAGCTGCCGTGTGTGCACGGTCAAGGCCGGTGGGCGCAGTGTCGCTGCCTGCACCCAGCCGGCAGCTCCGGGGCAGTCGGTGGAAAACGAAACGCCACATCTGAACAAGATGCGCCGGGATCTGGTCGAGATGCTGTTTCACGAAGGCAATCACCTGTGCCCGATCTGCGAAGCCAGCGGCAATTGCGAATTGCAGGCAATGGCCTACCGGCTCGACATGACGGAAACGACCAGGTTCCCCTATCTGGAACCTTGCCGGGCTCTTGATGCCTCTCATCCGGATATTGCGCTCGACACCAACCGCTGCATCAGTTGCGGACGCTGCATCCGTGCATCGCAGGATGTCGACGGCAAGGGTGTCTTCGGCTATGTCGGCCGCGGCATTCACCGGCGTGTCGCCGTCAATGGCGAGGATCTTACCGATACCGATGCCGAGGTCACCGATCACGCCATCTCCAGCGAAGTCTGCCCGGTTGGCTGCATCATCCGCAAACGTGTCGGCTTCGTCACGCCAATCGGTGAACGTGAGTTCGACAAGGGCCTTATCGGTCACGAAATCGAGGAGAAGCGCAAATGAGCGAGCTCCCGAAGGCTCGGATCGCAACAGCGTCTCTCGCCGGTTGCTTTGGCTGCCATATGGCGATCCTCGATATCGATGAGCGGCTGATCGAACTGATGAAACTGGTTGATGTCGATCGCTCGCCGCTGACCGACAAGAAGCGTTTCACCGAACGGTGCGATATCGGCATCATCGAAGGCGGGTGTTGCAACGAGGAAAACGTGCATGTGTTGCAGGACTTCCGGCGCAATTGCGATGTTCTGATCGCGCTCGGGCAATGCGCAATCATGGGCGGGCTGCCGGCAATGCGGAACGCGATCATGCATTCCGATGCGCCGCTACGCGAATGTCTGGACGAAGCCTATATCACCGGCCGCTACATCCGGAACACGACGCACAATGTGCCCAATGATCCGGCGCTGCCACTGCTTCTGGATGAAGTCTATCCGTGCAGCCAGGTGGTTGAGATCGACTATCAGATACCGGGCTGTGCGCCGAGCGGCGACATCATCTTCGATACGTTGGCCAAGCTTTTGACCGGCAAGTTCCGAGGGTTTGAGCCCGAGATGATCAAGTTTGACTAAGGGGACGAGGCTCTGAAATGACCGAACCCAGAATGATCGAAATTTCGCCTGTTACCCGCGTGGAGGGACACGGCAAGGTCACGATCCATCTCGATGGCGAAAACCGGGTCGAGGAAGCCCGGTTGCACATTGTCGAGTTCCGTGGATTCGAACGCTTCATCCGGGGCCGATTGATGTGGGAAGTTCCCGTCATCGTGCAAAGGCTCTGCGGCATTTGCCCGGTCAGTCATCACCTTGCCGCTGCCAAGGCGATGGACATGATTGCAGGTGTCGACCAGCTGACGCCCACTGCAGAAAAAATGCGGCGTCTGATGCATTACGGCCAGGTGATGCAGAGCCACGTCCTGCATTTCTTTCATCTGGCAGCGCCCGATCTTCTGTTCGGTTTCGGGGCGCCGGCGGAAAAGCGCAACATCTTCGAGGTGATCAAGGAGCAGCCGGAGCTCGGCAAACGCGCCGTGCTGATGCGCAAATACGGCCAGGAAATCATCGAAGCCACCGCCGGTAAGAAGATCCACGGGACCGGCGCCATTCCCGGCGGCATCAACGCCAATCTTTCCATTGAGCGGCGAGACCACTTTCTGGCGACAATCGACGAGATGATTGGCTGGGCAGAGGACTCGGTCCGGCTCGCGCGGGACTACACGCTCGAACATGAAGAGATTGTCGCTGATTTCGGGTCGTTCCCGTCCAACTACATGTCCATCGTCCGCGAGGGTGATGGCGCGCTGGACCTCTATCATGGAAACCTGAGAGCTTTGAACGCAGAAGGCGGCATCATTTTCGACCAGGAACCCTATACGCGCTACCACGACCTTCTCGTCGAGGATGTCCGGTCCTGGTCCTACATGAAATTTCCTTTCATCACGGATCTCGGGCCCGAAGCCGGCTGGTACCGCGTCGGTCCGCTGGCACGCATGAATACGGCAAGCTTTATCGACACGCCGCTAGCCGAGGCGGCCCACAAGGAACTCAAGGCAGTCACGGGCGGCTCGCCGAACAACTCGACGCTCGCCAATCACTGGGCGCGCATGATCGAGGTTCTGCACTGTGTCGAGAAGATCCGCGAGTTGTTGCACGACCCGGACTTGCAGGGAACGGACCTCCTTGCGAATGGAGACCGGCGGGAAGAGGGCATCGGGGTGATCGAAGCCCCGCGCGGCAATCTCATTCATCATTACCAGGTCGATGAGCACGACCAGGTGACTTACTGCAACCTGATTGTGTCGACGACCCACAACAACGAAGGCATGAACCGGGCAGTCAAGGATGTTGCGGTCAAGCATCTGTCCGGCCAGGAGCAGATTACGGAAGGCATGCTTAATCATGTTGAAGTGGCAATCCGCGCCTACGACCCCTGCCTTTCCTGCGCGACCCATGCCCTCGGCCAGATGCCGCTGCAGGTAGAGCTCTTCGATGCGCAGGGGGATCTGGTCGACCGCAAGGCGCAGTGCATGTGATCAGGGCGCCCATTCGCTTTCGATCGGTCACGATGGTCAAAAGGGAAATGGGCTTGAGCAACCTCTCCCATTGGGAGAGGTCGGACCAAAGGTCCGGGTGAGGGAACAGACACCACCGCAGATTAAAGACTTTTGTCCCCTCACCCTAACCCTCTCCCACCGAGAGAGGGGACAGGTGTGCTATTCGGTGAATGCAAGCAATTAGGCTTGTGAGATCCGTACAAGGATGTTGGAAATGCTCTTGATCGGTTATGGCAATCCGGGGCGCGGCGACGACGGACTGGGGCCCGCCTTTTCCGAAGCCATGGCAGCACGCAATCTATCCGGGTTGGCGGTCGACACGGACTATCAACTTGTCGCCGAACACGCGCTGGCAATCTCGACGCATGATGTTGTTGTTTTCGTTGATGCCGAAATCGGCGGCGTCGACGCCTATTCCTTCCAGGAACTCGAGCCTGGGGTTCCCCAGGCCCTTGGAAGCCACAGCCTCAGCCCGCAATCCGTTCTGGCGCTTTGTGAGACGCTCTATGGGGCAAGGCCGAGAGCATTTGTGCTTGGGATAACCGGGATCGAGTTCGGCGAGGTCAAAGAAGGCCTTTCAGCAAAGGCGCAGGCAAACCTTGCTGTGGCAGAGGCATTCTTTCTTGACTGGTTGGAACAGGTGATGCCTGGATCTGCGGCTGCAACCGCGTGACATCTGACGCAGAGAATCTGACACTTTCAATTTGCTGGCGATCCGGATTGGCAGGGCGAGTTGGCTGTCAATTCAACACCGTTGTCATCCCGGCTGCAGCGAAGCGGAAGGCCGGGAACAAGTAATCACAAACACGTCCAAACCAACTGGAACCGTGGATACTGGATCCCGGTCTTGGCTGCGCCAAACCGGGATGACAATTTCTCCTACACCGCCCGAGATCGGGTAACGCGGGCAGATGCCAACTTGCTACCGTGTTGTCGTTCGCCATGCACGATTAGTCACCCCGGCCAAGCGATAGCGCAGAGCCGGGGCCCACTCGCGTTTCACCTTGTCGAAGCGCTTGAGCGGCGCAGTGTTCTTCGTGAGAATCACTCTGCGATTGAGTAGGCCCCGGATCTTCGCTTCGCTCCGTCCGGGGTGACACCCAGTGTACTATTGACAGGAAATCGCCAAACCGTGAGGACAAGGTGGCAATTAGAACGCTCGGCAGCCCGATCGCTTACCCGCCTTTGACCTTCAGCTTTCCACTGTCTTTCTTGTCCTGGCTGTCATGGGTCCAGGTGATGCGCAGGTCCAGCCGGGACTGGTCGTCTTCTATCGTTGCGGTGACACGCAGGTTCATGAGGCCATTGGGTTCCAGAGTGATATCGCCGGTATCATCGCCAAACTGCAACTCGCCCTTGGCAATGCCACGCTTGACCGCGTCCAGCATTTTCTGGATCGATTTCTTGTCCTGAAGGGATTGGTGCCGGAAGCGGCCCTTGCGTTCCATCATGGCGTCCATCCGTTTTGCTCAAGGGCTTCAATCGGGTTGAACAGCTTGGCGTGCGGATAGTCGCGGCTGATGCCTATGATGTTGCCGTCCGGATGAATGATTGTCGCTCCCGTGCCGATCCCTTCCAAACCTTCCGTGCTTCTGGAATGCCGGTCAAGAGTGATATCCGCCTCCAGGTGCAACAGACCGTGCCTGGATGTCAGTTCCTGACCGCTGTGCCGGTTGATGTGCCCATGCACCAGCATCTTGATGCCGGCAAGGTGCAAGTCTTCAACGCCCTTTTGCGTCAGGGGGTGGTCAATGTCCCGGTATTTTGTGCGCATCAGATTGGCGACGGTACCGGAATAAAACACGAAAGGATCTTTGCGGCTCTCTTTCCGGAAGCGACGGTTCACATGGGCAATTCCCCTGGTGGAAATCTGATGGGCCATGCTGTCGTCGATGCCTGCGTGAACGAACAGGAGAGACCCGCTCAGATGGACTGCCTTCATGCTTTGGAAGAACCAGGCGTATCGACCGTGCGGTTCGATGAAGAGATCCCGGCATTTCAGTGCTGCAGCGTAGAGCTCGCGCATGGACAGCCCGACCTCTTTCGCGTGATCTGCAAATTTTTCAGTTTTCTTCTTCAAGCGGCGCATTTCCTTGCGGATTGCTGCGTCGTTGAGGTAGCGGGTCGCGGCCTTGGGAAACTGCTTCGCCCATTTCTTGCTGGGAATCATCAGGTTGCGGCAGGTCTTTTCGTCCGGCAGACCCGCGAGCACCTCATCCGTCTCGACATACCGATCGAACACTTCTTTCAAAAGCGGCATGACCTTCTTGCCCATGCGCACGAACATGTGCGCATTGAGCGACCCGCGCTTCACGGTCAAGGCTTCGAGGCCAAGGTAAAGACGCAGATCGTGATTTCCGGCCAGAAGGACAATGTCAGCACCTGACTTCATCAGCGTCGCAAGGCTGTCGAGCAGATCAAGATTGCTTGGGCCCTTGTCGAGGCAATCGCCCCCGATGATGATCTGGCAGCTTTTGCCGAAGGCGGTGAGCCTGAATTCGTCCAGTCCGGGCTCTGTTCGAAGGATCACCCGGGCCGCCACCAGCGACCTTAGAAGGCTTTCTGCGTCCGCGTGCAAATCCGAAATGAAAACAACCGGCTTTTCCGGCCAGTCCCACGGCCCAAGCGCATTGACCCGGGCCAGGCTTGTTGCCAGGTCCGGCGCAGTGCGTTCTTCAGGTCCCGTCTCAAGTGGCCAGGGGACGACGCTTTCTGGAATTCCGAGATCGTCTGCCGCACCGGGAGCTATCGGGGGAAGGAACGGGGTCAGGAGCCTGTCGGTCATGTTTTGGTTTACCGTCCGGGTCAGTCGATTGCGGATTCCAGGAGCTGGCGCTCTTTCCAGGCTCCGGTGTGGTGTCGCCAGGTCTCGTCATGTCCGAGTTTCAGGACGACAGGCTTGGCGTGATGCATGCTGAAGCGACGGATGTCCTCAAAACCGAGGACGCCGAGGTGATGGGCAGCGTGGCGCAGCGCGGCACCGTGGCCGACGAAGATCTGGGCATTTGCATCCGTTTGTCCGTGCAGCTCGGTGAGCCGGGCTTTCAGGAAATCGGCAACGCGTTCACCCGCTTCCATGAGGCTTTCCGCTCCCTGAACAGGCAATTTGTAGTGGCTGTCGGACTTCCAGTTCTCGGGTGGTGCCTTAAAACGCGGATCGTCTTCCAGAACCTTTTCGATCTCCGGAATGGTCAGATTTGCAAGTGCGCCGACGCTGCGCTCTGCAAGTGCTTCGTCTTCCGTTATCCGGAACTCCTGGCTGGTCGCGTCAGCAAGGAACGCGGCGAGCGCTGTTGCGGTCTGCCAGGCGCGCTGCTGTCTTGAGCAGAAGATTTCGGGCGCCAGATGCCAGCCCTGCGCCTTCGCAAGATCCGCCAGTTCCCGGCCTGCTGCAGATGCCTGTTGCTTGCCGCCAGCTGTCAGGCCAAAGGGTTGCAGCGCGCTGGGCGTTCCAGGTTTCTGCTGATAGGCGCCGTGCCTGAGCAGGATGGCAAAACGATCACTCATCAAGATTGTCCCAAGAGTTCGGTGCCGGCGTCAAACAGTGCGTCGAAGTCAATCTGACCCGTCACTTCCCAGGTCTGAATGCCCTCAAGTGCCGTCAGATAGGCATCGCCGTCCAACGGTGTGTGGTCAGTCCAGAACGAACCGTCCACCGTTTGAAAAAAAGGCCCCGGGCTTTTCATGATGGCTGCGAGAAGGTCCGGCCGGTCGGTGAGGTCTATCTTTGTGACATTCGTAGGTGCGTCGCTGTCCCGCGACCAATTCAGGACCCAGAAATCGGTCAGAAATGCGTCGTGGGAAATGCGACCGGGCCCGTAGATATCGTCAATGAAAAGGTCGTATTTTTCTTCCAGGTGCCAGAGTTCGTCCGGCTCCATGGTCCTCAACTCGTCTTCCCTTTCCTCGTCGATAATGCCCGCGAGGCGCGCGTTCGTGACGATCGTGCCGGGGTTGATGCGCGGCAGTTTCGGAATGCCGAGGGCTTTCGTGCCGGTTTCGCTGCTCCGGACGAGAAGCCGGTCGTTGGTCACGTATTGTGTCCCAGCGACCTCCATCAGACGCAGCATCGTGGTGGATTTGCCGCCGCCGGACAGGCCTGAAATCGCAAGACCCCGTGTCGCGGTTCTCACCGCTGCTGCATGGCAGGCAACCCAGCCTTTGCGCTGAAAGTGGTTGAGGATCTGGGTGTTGATGAAATTGATGACCTGGTTGGGGTAGTCCTCGGTCGGTCCGAATGCAATTGCCCAGCCGGGCGCTTGTAGAAACTGGACACCGGTGCGCACCTTCAGGATCATCCGACCATTGTCCAGTTCCGAGATTGCATCCTTGCGCCCGGTCTTGCCCGTCTCGCGTGCCCAGTCCCGATAGGTCACCGTGAAAGGAAGTTCTGCCGGTCCGAGCGCGTAGACGGTCATGTCCGGATCAGCCGGTGCCGTGATGACATGCTGAAAATACCTGAGGAGTTCAGCCAGAAGTGAAGCAGAGGTGCAGCGCAGTTCGATGACGTAACCACCCACCGAGAGGCAAACCGGGTCAGAATCCCTGGTTGCCTTGCGAGGTCCAAGCGCATCAACGACGTCCTGAACGGAAACTCCGGTCATCCACGCACCTTTGAAATCACATAGCTGGAGTAGAGTTTGGCTGCATCGACGGAGGCTCCTTCGAGCGCTCCCTTGAAACCACCGAACGCGGAAACCTCGAAGATGATCGGCCCGTCGTCGGTCAGGCCGACATCGACAGTCGTAAAATCGAGATCGAACGGCGCCTGCGCCCTGCGTGCGAGCTCGATCAGATCGGCGCCGGGTTCATAGGGCTCGTATTTTCCACCGTGCAGGATCGTGGTGTTCCAGCTGTCGGTCTGGGCAACCCTTGCATAGGTCCCGAGATATTCTCCGCCCAGGAACACCATGCCGAGATCACGCCCTGCCAGGTCGACCTTTCTTTGCAGGTACATGACAGGATTGTCGGCTTTGAATGCTGCGATGCTGTCCTTCAGAACATCCACGCCCATGCCTGCATCCATCAGTGTCATGCCGCGGGCCTTGGTGGAGAAGAGCGGTTTGAAGACTGTGCTGCCGAACCGCATCACGGCAGCAAGCGCTTCCGCTTCGCTTTCGGTAACGCAGGTGGCCGGCATCGGGATGCCGGCATTCGACAGGGTCACGGTGCAGCTCAGGCGGTTGACCAGACCCAGGATCGAGCTTGTCTTTGAAAAGACCTTCACACCGGCGGTTTCCGCGACACGCAACATTTCAAGCCGGTCGAGCGTTGCCGGGCTGTATTCCTGGCTGATCTTCTTGATAACGAGGCCATCCAGTTCACACAGGTTCCGGTCACCTGCAATCAAAGCATGGTTTTCCAGGTCAAGGGCGACATCGGCCATGTCGACTACGCAACGGAACCCGGTTTCAGTTTCCAGCGCGTCCGCCAGAGTTTCGGTGGACCATTTTCCGGGAATGCCGATGACGCCGATCTTTATGTCAGTCAACAAAGATCTCCTTCATCGGCAGTCGGAGCCGTGCTTCTTCTCCGGGAGGACAAGCGACAGCCTGTTCGATCAGGTAACGCGCCCGCAGCCACATGCGCCGGGAGAGTTGCTTGTCGAAGATGAAGCGGGTGGAGGTTGCGAACGAGCGGGCCAGGCCTAGCGCCAGACGGAACTCGAATGTCTCGTCACCTTGTTTGCGCGCGAAGGCCTTGGTGGCTTTGTAAAACGCCAGGGACGCCTGCATGATGCGGTGTCGGGTCACGCTGTCGAGAATCTGAAGCCGGTAGTTCGACACCATGAAGACGGAAACATCCTGGACATAGTCCATGTAGCGCGAGCGGTGCAGATCGATGAAGTGAACCCTGTTCTCGCCCGGATCGTAGATGATGTTGTCGACGTTGAAGTCGCCATGGATGTAGACGGAAAACGGTGCCGATACGGCTGCCTCACGATCTGCTGCCTCATCCATGAGCTTGTCGAATGAAGGAAGCTTCACACCCGAAAACTGGATGGATGTGTCCCTGAATTCCGGATGCACGCGGCGCACTTTGCTGAGGCGCTTGGCCAGTTGCTGCATGCTTCCAAGTTCAGCGGGTTCGTTGGTCCTGGTCTGTTTCCAGACATCCTTGAGCGTTCGGGCAAGGCAAGCGAGTGCGCGGTCGCAGAGCTCTTCGGGTTCGTTCAGGACGATGTGCTCGAATGTCATTCCCGGCAAATGCTCGATCAGCAGCGCGGCGGACTGATTTCGTTTTTCATAAGACAGGATTTTTGGCGCGAGGCCCGGATAGATCGCATGCCAGCTTTTCACGCCTTCGCGCTCGTCCTTCACCTTGTTCTTTTCGCCGTCCTTGAAGACCGCGGCGACTTCTTCGGTTTTCTTGTCCTTGATCGCCGAAATGGAGCTGCCTGAGCGTGTCTCTGCAATGGTTTCAATCTTCAGCGCACCGCCTGTTCCTTCAAGATCCGACATCAGGCTCTGCAGTGCGAAGTATCGTTCCAGATTGACGGCCTGGCCGATATTTGCGGAAATCAGTGCTTCGCTGATCCCCTTCAGGGAGTCGCCCATGCGCTGAAACTCGCTCGCGACCAGCAGACTGTTGGCGATGTCAGCCGACCGTTGTTTCGAGTTGCTCATTTCCTTGGTGTAGGTCTTGAACAGTTTCCGATAATCGGCTTCGATTTTTTTCTGCAGCTCTCCGATCTCTATGGCCTGTTTGCTGTCATTGCCGAAAAAAGCCTCCTCGATTTTGCCGACCCCGCTGCGCACGCAGCGCACGATGGACGGATATCGGCCAGGAACAAGTGTTTCGAACGTATCGATACACTCCACATGGCGAAGCGATTGGCGTGCGAGGTTGGCAAGCCGTTGCAGGTCGGTTGCGATGAATTCAAGGCTGCGCAGGGTCAGATGCCTGCGGTTGTCCTTCTTGGTGTTCGCCAGTTGCCGGACACAAGCTGCGTGAATGCGCGTCTTCAGGTTATGGGCATAGCCGGCCCGATCCATGATCCTTCTGGCACGGGCTGTCGTCGGCTCCTTGAAAAAGGCTTCGAGCTGAAGCAGCTGGCCGTCAATCTCCGCACACAGAAAATGGAGATTTTCCCGGATGGTTTTTGGCAGACTAGTCATCAAAGGGCCCGAGATAGACTTCGTGGTCCCGCCTACATCCAAGTGAAAACAGTTTTGTGACATAGGCGGGACGTATCTGTTGAGCGTTTTCGGCTGTTATCCAGCGGGTCGCGATCTGATGAGGATCCGGGTGTGATCCCAGAACAGGCTCATAGTCATCCGCAACCTTGCATTCGAAAACGAAGTCGAGTTGGTGCTGCCGCTCTCCGTCGTTGGCCTTTTTTCGATAAATTTCAGCAACATGGAGCAAACGGCCGGTAGAAATTTCAGCGCCGATTTCTTCCAGGCACTCGCGTTTCAGCGTCTCGAGGAGGGTTTCGCCCGGATCCTGTTTTCCACCCGGCAGCGTGAAATAGTGACCTTTCTCAGGGTGTTGTTTTTCTTGCACCAATAAACTTTGCCCGCTCAGGATAAAGGCCCTCGGCGTTGAGCGGATGACGGGTCGGAATGCCGGGTGATTCGGGTTGGATCGATTGGAAATGGTTCCGCCCTCCACATTCAGCTCACATCGACAGTCGCACCTTTGGAGACAGACCACGCCTAGCGGTTCTCAGCCTGTTGTCCGCTCCTGCCGCAAAACAAGCATAGATGAGTCTCGTCAGACGGCTAAGCAAATACAAGATGGATCGAACCGACGCCGCCTAAGCAAAAGTCAGGTGCGGGAGCTTTGCTGTCTAGATATCCGGCCCGACGGTTCGGCTTTCGGTCGTCGGATCGATCTCGTTGCGCAAAGATTCCAGGGCGCGCATGCGTTCTTGCGCCCGCTGCTGGTTTTCCCGTGTCACACCGGCGATCAGAACTTCTGCGATTGCCATGAGTGCCAGGGAGGAATCCCAAGGCGATGGGACGGCGACCCTTGCGGGCAACACGAAGCCGGCAATGCGGCCGACGGGAGACATCCAGCTGTCGGTGACAAGCGCGACGGTTGCTCCCTGTTTTGCCGCTCCCTCGGCAAACTGGATCACCTCGGTCTGATATCGCCGAATGTCGAAGACAAGGACGACATCCTTGGGCCCCATGCCGAGAAGCTGATCGAGCCAGTTTCCCTGCTGCCCGGCAACATGATTGACCCCGGAGCGCACGATCCGTAGATGTGCGGCCATGTAGCGGGCAAGGCCGTCGGTAAAGCGGCCGCCGATCAGGTGGATGGTTTTCTTTTCGTCGGCAAGCAGCCTGATCAGACCTTCCAATTCACCCTTGGGCAAATGAGCGAAGGTCTCGCGCACATTTTCCAGGAGCTGCCCGACATGGGGATCGCCGTTCTGATTGTCGGAAAGTGTCGCGCTGCGTGCGAGCGGTGAATTCAGCTGGCTTTCAAGCTCACCGCGCAGCTTCTTCTGAAACTCCGCGAAGCCGGGAAAACCCAGTCTGCCGATAAAACGCAGGATCGTCGGAGAGCTGACACCCGCAGCTTCGGCGAACTCCGCCACGGTGCCCAGGCCCTGCATCGGATAATTCGCCATGAGTGCGTGCGCCGCCTTTTTCTCCGTCGCCGTGAACTCGTCCAGGCGGTCGCGAATGTCTTCCAGAAGTGGGCGTTCCATGAGTGCGGCCTGCTTGTGTCCCCGAAGGCTTATTTTCATTTGACAGCGGCTTCAAACTGCGTATCAAATATTACAGAATTTATTTTCATCGGCAATCCTGTAATAAACATTACAAGCTGGCAATTCGGGATTTCAAGGGGATCGGGGAATGGGTGCTAGCCCGCAAAACGGCGAATTGGCTCGGGCCGTCGCGGTTGAAAATGCCGATGGGGAGGGCGCCTTTGTGTTCGTCTGCGACCATGCTTCCAATTACTTTCCGCCGCCTTACGACCATTCGCTCGGTGTATCGGAAACCGAAAAATCAGCGCATATCTCCTGGGATCCAGGTGCGCTCGGAGTGGCGAAAGGATTGTCGGAGCGGCTCGATTCTCCGTTGGTTTTCGCCACGATTTCGCGCCTGATCATCGACTGCAATCGCGAGGAAGACCGGATCGATCTGATCCCGAGCCTCAGCGAAACGACGGAAATTGCCGGCAACAGGGATCTGCCGGAGACTGAACGGTCCTTCCGCCTTGACCTTGTGCACCGGCCCTTTCACAAGGCCATCGACAAGGTCATCGGAGAGCGGCAGGAGCGGGGGCTGCCAACAGCGGTCGTATCGATCCACTCCTACACACCTGTTTACAAAGGCGAGAGCCGGCCATGGGAAATCGGTCTGATCTCGGACAGGGACCGGAGGCTGGCCGATCCGATAATCGCAAAATTGCAGGAGCGCGGCGACCTGACCGTCGGTGACAACGAACCTTACGCGCCCTCCGACGGCGTCTATTACACCATCCGCCGGCATGGCGAGGAACAGCAGTTGCCGTGTCTGATGGTGGAAATCCGCAACAACGAAATAACCACGGAGGAAGAAGAAGCCCACTGGGCTGATCTTCTGGCGCCGCTTCTGGCAAGTGCGGTGATCGAAACCGTTCCGGCCGGGCGCGCGGCCAAGACCGGAGGTGCCGATGCTTAAGGCTGCGCGAATTTACGTCCGTGCCGTGGACAGCTTTAACCGCCGCCTCGGCAAGGTCGTGATGTGGGGCCTGTTCGTGATGGCGGGCATATTGCTTTGGTCGTCCATTTCCAAGACGTTCTTCAACCCGTCGCTCTGGACGCTGGAGCTCGCCCAGTTTGCAATGGTGGCCTACTACGTTCTGGGCGGTCCCTATTCGATCCAGCTCGGTTCGAACGTGCGNATGGATCTCTTCTACGCCGATTGGAGCGTGAANAAGAAGGCGTGGTTCGANGCCTTTACGGTTCTCCTGCTGCTGTTTTATCTGGGNGTCCTTCTNTATGGGGCNTTGAATTCCTTTGCCTATTCGCTGGGGCACTTCACGCANCAGCCNTTCACCTTCTACAAGGACCTCTTCCTCGCCTTTGTGACNGGCGGGCCGGCNGCGGCAAATGAAGTTTTGGGCTTTGTGGAGCGCAGTCCGACCGCATGGCGCCCCTATATCTGGCCCGTCAAGCTGATCATGATCATTGGGTTTTTCCTGATGCTGCTCCAGGTGTTTGCCGAATTCCTCAAAGATATCGCCCGGATCAAGGGAGAGACGATCTGATGTCCTATGAGATGATCGCTCTTCTCATGTTCTCGTCGATGATGCTGATGCTCCTGACGGGGCAGCGCGTCTTCGGTGCCATCGGCGGTATAGCGTCCATCGCGGCAATCTTGCTGTGGGGAACCGGTGGCGGTGATATTCCCTTCTCCGCTGCCATGAAGCTGATGAAATGGTATCCGCTGCTGACCCTGCCCATGTTCATCTTCATGGGCTATGTTCTGTCGGAAACCAAGATCGCCGACGACCTCTACAAGATGTTCCATGTGTGGATGGGCCCGATCAACGGGGGACTTGCCATCGGCACGATCCTCTTGATGGTGCTGATTTCGGCAATGAACGGCCTTTCGGTTGCCGGAATGGCGATCGGCGCGACCATCGCCTTGCCGGAACTTCTCAAACGAAACTATGACAAGCGCATGGTGACGGGGGTCATCCAGGCGGGGTCGTCGCTTGGGATTCTCGTGCCGCCCTCGGTCGTGCTTGTGCTCTACGCGATGATCGCGCGGGCGCCCGTTGGTCAGCTCTGGCTCGCCGGCGCCGTACCGGGCCTGATGATGGCGGCCATGTTCGTCATCTACATTGCGATCCGGTGCCGCATCCAACCCGAGCTCGGACCTGCGCTCGACAAGGATGAGCGTAACGTTTCAAGCGGCGAGAAATACCGCCTTTTGCTGGCAGGCCTGTTGCCGCTCATCATCTTCGCAATGATGATGGTGCCGTTCGTCAACGGCTGGACGAGCCTGGTGGAAAGCTCGGCGATCGGTGCCCTGACGGCGCTGGTGGCTTCCATCCTCAGAAGACGGATGACCTTCGATATCCTGATTTTGTGCCTGAAGAACACGCTCGGGATTTCCTGCATGTTCATGTGGATCATTCTGGCAGCCCTCGGATTTGGCGCAGTCTTCGACGGCCTCGGCGCCGTGAAGGCGATTGAAAGCCTGTTCACCGAACAGCTCGGTCTGTCGCCGTGGATGATCCTGATCCTGATGCAGCTTTCGTTTCTGGTGATGGGCACCTTTCTGGACGATACGGCCATGCTGGTGATTGTGGCGCCGCTTTACGTGCCGCTGGTCGCGACGTTGGATCTGGGCATGCCGCGCGGCGACATCCTTATCTGGTACGGGGTGCTTTATACGATCACCACCCAGATCGCCTATATGACGCCACCCTTTGGCTACAACCTCTTCCTGATGCGTGCGATGGCGCCGAAGAACATCAGCATGCGCGACATCTATGGCTCGATCACGCCATTCGTTCTTGTGATGATTCTGGCGCTCGTCATCATCATGATTTTTCCGGAAATCGCCCTTTGGCTGCCAAACCTGATCTATGGCAAGTAGCCGCTCGGCGTGGAACAAAAACAATAAGGTCTGGAGGAAACGGACTATGAACAGCGGCAAGAAGACCCTTGAGACGGTCAAGCCGCACGGACCGTACACTGAAAATAGGGGAACTTACGATGACAAATAGACGTGATTTTCTGAAGAAGGCCGGGTTGGGCACTGCCGCAGCTGCAGGCGCGACAACCCTGGCGGCACCTGCTGTGCTTGCACAGGAGCCCATCAAATGGCGCTTGCAGACTTACGCCGGTGGTGCACTTGGTGAGCACGTCACCAAGCCGATGGTGGACTACGTCAACAATGCGTCGAATGGCGAACTGCAGATCGAGCTGTTCTACGCCGATCAGATCGTGCCGACGGGTGAGCTCTTCCAGGCGCTGCAGCGCGGCACAATCGACGCGGTGCATTCCGACGATGACTCCATGGCATCACCGACGCCCTTGCGCCAGTTCGGCGGATACTTTCCGTTTGCAACGAAGCACATCCTCGATGTGCCGGTGCTGTTCAATCAATATGGCCTCGCCGACATCTGGCGGTCCGAATACGAGAAGGTTGGCGTCTCCTGGATTTCTGCCGCAGGCCAGGATCCGTGCAACTTCAACACCAAGAAGGAAATCAAGTCGGTTGCCGACCTTGAAGGCCTGAAGCTTTACACCTTCCCGACAGCTGGCCGCTTCCTGTCCAAGTTCGGTGTGGTGCCGGTGTCGATCCCATACGAGGATGCCGAAGTGGCGGTCCAGACCGGTGAGCTCGACGGCATGGCCTGGTCCGGCATCACCGAGGACTATACGGTTGGCTGGGCTGACGTCACCGACTACTTCCTGACCAACAACATCTCGGGCGCCTGGATCGGCTCGTGGTTTGTCAACCAGCAACGCTGGGCAGATCTGCCGCCGCATCTTCAACAGCTCGTTCTGGCCGCCACCGAAGCCGGTCACACATACCGGAACCAGTGGTACTGGGGTGGTGAGGCACGGCTGCGCGCGACCGGTGACAAGCTGCAGCTTCGCACCGTTCCGGCCGCCGAATGGGCCGAAGTTGAAAACGCGGCGAAGGATTTCTGGAAAGAGATTGCTGCGGAAGGCGAATTGCAGGCCAAGATCATCTCGATCTTCGAGGAATACAACTCTGTCATCAATCAGGCAGGACCTCCTTACAACTTCGGTTGACATAACGACAATCGAGCTCCGGAGTTTCTGTCTTCGGAGCTCGTTCCATTGGCAGCGCAACCAACTCCACGAACGAGCGGACCAAGAACATGCCCGGCAACCTGACCTTTGATGCACTCAAAACGCTCGTCGCGTCCGGCGAGATCGACACGGTGCTCGCCTGTATCGTTGACATGCAGGGGCGGCTGATGGGCAAACGGTTCCATGCCCAGCATTTCGTCGACACCGCCTATGACGAGACCCATTGCTGCAACTACCTGCTGGCAACGGACCTGGAAATGTACACGGTCGAGGGTTACGCTGCGACAAGCTGGTCGGGCGGTTATGGCGACTATGTCATGAAGCCGGATCTTTCGAGCATACGAAAGGTTCCGTGGCTTGAAGGCACCGCGATGATCCTTTGCGATGTGCAGGACCACCACACCCACAAGGACGTTCCCCATTCACCACGGGCCATGCTGAAGGCCCAGGTCGCGCGCCTGGCAGAAATGGGCCTGACGCCGATCATGGCAACCGAGCTGGAATTTTTCCTGTTCGAAAAGAGTTTCGACGAGATCCGCAAGGAAGGCTTCCGCGATCTTGAGCCGATCTCCGGTTACAACGAGGACTACCATATCCTGCAGACCACCAAGGAAGAGGACGTTTTGCGCCCGGTGCGCAACGGGCTTTATGGTGCAGGCATCCCGGTCGAGAACACCAAGGGCGAGGCGGAGACCGGCCAGGAAGAACTCAACATCAAATACGCTCCCGCGCTTGATACGGCCGAGTACCACACCATTGCCAAACACGCGGTCAAGGAGATTGCCTGGGCGAAAGGGCGGGCGGTTTCGTTCCTTTCCAAGTGGCGCAGCGACAAAGTCGGNTCCTCCTCGCANGTGCATCACTCCTTGTTCGACAAAGACGGCAANAATGTCTTTTGCGATGCGAACGGCGACTACGGCATGTCGGACACGATGCGGCACTATCTTGCCGGTATGATCAANTATGCGCCTGAATACACCTATTTCCTGGCGCCCTATATNAACAGCTACAAACGGTTCCAGAAGGGCACCTTTGCTCCGACCAAAACCGTCTGGTCCGTCGANAACCGCACAGCCGGTTTCCGCCTTTGCGGTGAAGGCACCAAGGCGCTCCGCGTGGAATGCCGTATCGGTGGCTCGGACCTCAATCCTTATCTTGCGCTTGCAGCGCTGATTGCAGCGGGGATCAAGGGGCTTGAGGAAAAGCTGTCGCTTGACCCGCCGACAACCGGCGATGTTTACGAGAACAGGAAGGCCAAGGAGATCCCGCACACCTTGCGTGATGCACGTGAGACCTTGCGCAAGTCGAAATTCCTGCGCGAAGCCTTTTCCGACGAGGTGATCGACCACTATGCCCGCGCGGCGGAATGGGAAATTGAGGATTTCGACCGTGCCGTCACCGACTATGAAGTCGCCCGCGGATTTGAGCGGGCGTGATGAAAATGAAGGTTGCCTTGGTTATCCCCTCATCCTGAGGAAGCGCGCAGCGCTGTCTCGAAGGATGGGCGGCAAGTTCCGTGCAAGTGGTCCATCCTTCGAGACGGACCTTGCGGTCCTCCTCAGGATGAGGGCTTGGCTTGGCAACCACTCTAACCAAAGAAACCTCGCAAAGAGGATGTAATGAGGCAAAAATGTCAGATGTGATCAAGCTGATCTCCCCCGTTGACGGGTCGGTTTACGTCGAACGCCCCGCTCTGGATGAGGCGGGTGTCGACAAGGTCGTGTCAGCGGCGAAAAGCGCTCAGGCCGCTTGGGCGGCGACGCCGATTGCAGAGCGCGTCGCCTATTGCGAAAAGGCGCTCGAAGCGTTGAAGGCGATGAACGACGAGGTCGTTCCGGAGCTTGCCTGGCAGATGGGCCGACCGGTGCGCTTCGGCGGTGAACTCGGGGGCACGATCGAGCGCACCGAATACTGCGCCAAGATCGCCGAAGAAGCGCTCGCCGACATCGAACGCACCGACAAGTCCGGTTTCAAACGGTACCTGCGCCGTGTGCCGCTCGGCATCGTCATGGTAATCGCGCCCTGGAACTATCCGTTCATGACGGCAATCAACACGATCATGCCGGCGCTGATGGCCGGTAATGTGATCGTTCTGAAGCACGCCGCGCAGACATTGCTTGTCGGAGAGCGCCTGGCACAGGCTTTCGAGAGTGCGGGGCTTCCCAAAGGTGTTTTCCAGAACATCGTTCTGACCCATGCAGGGACTGAAAAGCTGCTGGGGTCCGGGCTGATCGACCACGTTAATTTCACTGGTTCCGTCGGGGGCGGGCGCGCCATTGAAAAGGCGCTTGCCGGAACATTTGCGACGCTCGGACTGGAGCTCGGTGGCAAGGATCCGGCCTATGTCCGCGCGGATGCCGATCTCGATTACGCAATCGACAATCTGGTCGACGGAGCGTTCTACAATGCCGGGCAGTGCTGCTGTGGCATCGAGCGCGTCTATGTCCATGAAAGCCAGTTCGACAGGTTTGTCGACGGATTTGTCGACCTGACCAAGATGTATCGGCTCGGTAATCCGCTGGACGAAACCACAACGCTCGGCCCGATGGCCCAGGCCCGCTTTGCCGCCTGGGTGCGCGAGCAGACGGATGAGGCTCTGCGCAAGGGCGCAAAAGCCCATATCGACATGACGGCCTTTACCGAGAACAAGGACGGGACACCCTATCTCGCGCCACAGGTGCTGACCAACGTCAACCACCAGATGTCGGTGATGCGTGAGGAGAGTTTCGGACCGGTGGTCGGCATTATGAAGGTCAAGGACGATGAAGAAGCATTGCAGTTCATGAATGACAGCCCCTATGGCCTGACCGCGTCGATCTGGACCGAGGATGTCGAAGCAGCCGCTGAGATCGGTGACCGGATTGAAACCGGGACGGTCTTCATGAACCGTTGCGACTATCTCGATCCGGCCCTTGTCTGGACCGGTGTCAAGGAGACGGGCAAGGGCGCGGCACTTTCGGAGATCGGCTTCCACAACCTCACCCGGCCGAAGTCCTTCCACTTCCGCGTCGAGCATTGAGGCAGGAGACACGGAGCAGGCTTCTTTCAGAAGTTCAGAATTGTCACTCCGGCTGAAACGAAGTGGACGGCTGAGTGACAAATCGGTGCATTGGAAAACTGTCCTGCGCAACCGCCCAAGAATTCGGTTCGATAAACTCTTTCAATTCGCAAACACGAGACACCCATGAGCTCACTTCCATCCGTCAACTGGTCCTATCCGACCTCCGTCCGTTTCGGTGTCGGCCGCATCAAGGAACTTCCTGATGCGGTCAAGGCGGCCGGCATGTCCAATCCCTTGCTGGTGACCGACCCGGGCCTTGCCAGTCTTCCGATGGTCGCGGACGCGATCGCGAGCCTCGAAGCGGCGGGCCTGTCTGCCGCGGTCTTTTCAGACGTCAAGCCGAACCCGGTCGACAGCAACATTTCCGCAGGGGTTGCTGCGTTCAA
>JGI12316J14372_10002530_pt1 | contig 19471 bp, 14 predicted proteins | sample MarCyaLeptolynsp_FD_14372 | JGI IMG/M metagenome (IMG submission 14372) | reverse complement strand
TCGCCACTGAAGCGAGCGCCCTCGTGGTAGTCGCTGATGAGGATGTGACCGAGTTCGCTGTTGCTGAGGGCGCGGTCGGTGGCGGCGGCGATGAAGGCTTCGGAGCCGACTTCGAGATGTTCGATCCCTGTGAGGCTGAAGGCAGCGAGTTGGCCGCGATAGGCACCGCCGTCGAAGAGGTAGTCGATGGTGATGGTGCCGCTGTCGCCGACGGTGAAGATGCCGGGGTCAATGGGAGCGCGGGTCTCGCTGAGGGCTGATAGGGCGGGTGTGGGGTCGTCGATGAAGGGAAGCGGGTCTAGCGCTTCGGGGAAAGACTCCGGGTTGGCGAGGGCGTCGATGCTGGCAGGCAGGACGCTGTTGCTGTCTGCGATTTCTCCGTTATCCACATCAAGCGAATCTAACTCCAGCAGCGAGGGATCTGGAGCGTCGTCCATGCCATCGACGAGACCGCTGGGGGTCAGGATCGGCTCTAAGATAAAGCTTTGTATGTTGGAGCGGCGACGATATCGAACAAAATACGAGCGTTGTAACTTAGACCAAGTCTGGAAGACAAGTTTGAATATGCCCATGATTCTAGGGATATGCTCTCTAAAGAATGAAATCGTAAATTCTAAGGCAAGCAGATAACAGAAACCTGAATCCAGGAATTCTCTAGAAGACCAAGTTTCAGCGCAATGTGAGACAATTCTGTAACGGACATTTGGACACCAGCGCTAGCGCTCAGAAGCGAGAATCTGCGTAATTTCAGTACTATATAATTACACGTTGCTTTTTGTAAAATCCTTAATAAAAATTCATAAATTCTTGATAAATTTAATATATGCGGTTTGCAATGAAATTCAGTACCCGGTTTCGGTAGGGGCTTGGCAGTGCCAAGCCCACCCAAGTTTTCTGTGCTTAACCAGACTGCAAACTGCTATAGATATAGCCCGATGCTATAGATTCAGGTTTGAATGTTCTCAGAGAGGTCAATGGGGCTGACGAGGATGGAGGGAGCTGAAAATTCTGGTGTTTAGAAGCAGCAACACCGTGATGGCAACGCCGTTTTTGTCTATGCCATTAATGTATTAGTCTACACAGATTTAATCGCGAGAAATTTTTCCTCGATCGAGTAACATTGCAGGGGGCAGAGGGTAGAAGAGATCGGGTTCACTATATTTGTTTTTTGGTTTTGAACCTTTTGTTATGTCTGAAGCTATAAGGGCTACTGAGCGGGTAGGTTGGAACTCACACGAAAAAATCTTTCCTTCTGTAGGATTACGGAGCGGCTGAAGGTGGGGAAAGCCAGATATATCTCCAGCTGATACCGATATTGGTTAGGCACTGATAGCTTAATAACATACCGATTTATTGGGTTGCTTCTGCGAGATATCGATTCTATCACTGGTATTTTCTTACTATGCAAGTCCTTAGTCTTACTGTAGATGGCTCGCTATTTTCTTTGCTCGTGGTCTGTCAACGCTAAAAGTTATAGCAATTCTCAGGCTAGTGAGGTATGGAAATGTGCCCCTGCCTTCGGCAGGGGCACATTTCCATGTACTTCAGTCGCATGGGAACCGCTATAGAGTAAACCCCGTGGGGTTTACTCTAACTTTTAATTGTGATATTGAACTAATTTGAGATTGCATGTTAGTTGGCTTGGTCTATTATTCAATCTCCTCATTTGTAATGTTATAAACAATTAAGAGTACACTGCCTGATTTGACTTAACTGCTAGCATGACAACCCTCAAATCCTATGCGGCTCCGACTCAGGGACATGTTTCTCTGGGACAGGGTTTGCGCTCAACGCTGTTTTTTGTGCCTGTATTGTTCCTGTTTTTATTTCTGGGCGCTCTAACTTTCCCGGACAATTTGCCCTTTGGTCTGGGGACAGCTGCGATCGCAAGTGCGTTCTGGGGTGTCATTGTCAGCGGCATCCGGGTTGCCGCCCAATGGGAACGCGGCGTGGTTCTGCGGCTGGGACGTTTGCAGGGCGTTCGCGGCCCTGGGGTATTCTTTGTTATTCCTGTGCTGGAATATGTGCGATTTATCGACACGCGCACCCTGGTCGTTAATATTCCCCACCAGAAGGTGATTACCCGCGACAACGTCCCTGCCGCCATTGACAGTGCCTTGTTTTTTATGGTGAGAAATGCCGAACGGGCTGTGGTTTCGATTCAGGATTTCCAATTTGCGATCGCGCAATACGCCCAGGCTGCCTTGAGGGATGTCGTCGGCGGCTTAACCCTGGACGAGTTACTCTCAGAGCGCGAACGTATCCAGTCGCAGATTGCCGAACTGGTCGAAGGCCGCATTCGTACCTGGGGTCTGCACGTTCAATCGATTAGCTTGCAAGATATCGCACTGCCTGAAGATCTGGAACGAATGATGTCCCGTCAAGCCTCTGCAGAACGAGAAAAAAGAGCGACAATTACTAAAGCTGATGGCGATCGGCTGGCTGCTGTCAGTTTGGCAGAAGCAGCGGCGACGATGGAGAACAACCCGATCGCGCTGGAATTACGGACATTGCAAAGCATTGATGGCTTGGGAGCCAGTCCCTCGAATACCGTCATCCTTTTTCCACTGGAATTGGCGAATGCCTTGCGGCAAATCCAAACCCATCAATCACCCTCACCACCACCGCCACGGTCAGATCGATCGTCACGCTCAGACCAGTCACCTCAGTCAGATCGACCAGATCGATCGTCACGCTCAGGCCCATCGCCCCGGTCGGATCGCGATCCTCCAACTCGATAAGTGTGAAAGCAGGAGACAGAGAGCAGACGGCAGAAGAGAAAGGTTGACCACATCTATTTTGAGCCTTTCAGCCTGTCCTAACACAACTTGGAAGGTTAGCTCCCCCTAAGGGGGAGCTAACCCCTGTTTCTTCGTGCTAGAACGGAAAAACAGGGGTTATTTTGAAAGCCTTGCTGAGCAAGGCTTTCAAAATAACCTTCCAAATCGTGTCCTAATTTATTCTCGTAGTGCTATACACCCACAACGAAAGAGATGGACCTGTGGGCGAACGCATTCGAGCTGACTCCATAGATCCAGGGTCGGCACAAGCTCGCCCCCTATAAGTCACCATAAGCCGCGCCCGCAGGAACTAGAAATTTTCGTAGGGGCACCCCTTGTGGGTACCCTGCTACCGTCGGGCCAATGCGAGGTTTCGAACCTCATGAAGAAATCTCGCAAGCAGCTTGGGTTGAGATACCCATTTGCTCAGAAAAATGCACGCATCGAGAGTAAGAAAATGGAATAATTCCCGCAAAATATAGCATTACGAAAATAGCTTACAACATGACAAAAGGCTCAAAGCTGGATGGAGAATCAACCTTTCCCCTTCTGCCTCCTGCCTTTTGCTATAGCAATAGCCAAGCTCGTTAGGACAGACAAAATTGAGAGCGCGCTTCGCGCGCTCTCAATTTTGTCCTAACCGATATGACTAGTGCTATATAACCCAAAAACTTATAGACTTTAAGCAGTAAGACACGACGTGCGACAAATCAGCATGGATGCTATCAGCCAGCGGACAGAAAGCAATGAAGCTCAATTGACAGTGGATCGATTGCTGGACAGGGCTGAACGAGCTGCCTGCATATTCAGCACCTATACCGCTGCCCAGGTTGAAACGATTATTCGGGCTATGGCTCAGATTGGCAAGGAAAAGGCTGCATTCTATGCGGAATGGTCAGTCCGCGAAACTGGCTGCGGTAATGTGAATGACAATATCAAAAAAAACCTGGACTGTTCAGTGGGGCTGCTGGGAAGATACCAGGCAGCTGATTTTGTCGAGCCTGTTATTGATGGTGCAAAGAAAATCGTCAGCTTTCCCAAACCTGCAGGCATTATCGCAGCCCTGGTGCCAAGCACCAATCCGATTATGACCGTATATTACAAAGCGATGGTTAGTATGATGACCCGCAATACTATCATTTTCTCCCCTCATCCAGCGGCTCAGAAATGCTCGATACACATCATTGACATTATGGCCGCTGCTGCGGAGCAAGCCGGAGCGCCGCCGGGCGCGATCCAGACCATCCGCCAACCGGGTATTTTGCCACTCAGCTATTTGATGGAATCGCCGCGGATTGGGGTAATTCTGGCAACTGGGGGGCCGAACCGGGTACGCGAAGCTTACCGTTCTGGCAATCCAGCAATTGGCATGGGGCCGGGGAATGTGGCCTGTTTTGTGCATCGATCGGCTAACATCGTTGCTGCTGCGGCACACATCATTGCCAGCAATAGTTTCGATCATGCCCTACCCTGTGTTTGCGAATCTGTAGTCCTTGCCGATCGGGCCATTCATTCGCTACTCAAAGCAGCGATGAGGGCATCAGGCGGCTATTTTGTGTCGGGTGAAGCAGAACAAAAATTGCGCACCTATCTTTTTCCCGACGCTGGCGTCAATCCCGCAGCTCAGGGTAAAAGTGCGGTCTGGATTGCTCAACAGGCAGGGTTTCCCGTTCCAGAAGGCACAAAAAGCCTGATCGTCGAAATTGAGGCAATCGTTGCAGAAGAACCGCTCAGCCACGAGAAGCTGTTCCCTGTGATGGGGTATCTCCCCGTGGACAGCGTCCAAGCTGCGATTAACAATGCTTTGGTAATGCTAGATACAATTGGTAAAGGACACTCGGCCGTGATTCACAGCAATGACCCTGCGGTTGTCGTGCATTATGCTGCAGCGCTTCCGGTCTGCCGTATTGCGGTGAATGCTCAGGGAGTTGAAGGCTCCAGTGGCGTTTCTACCTATCTGACCCGGGGACCAGTCATCGGTACGGGTTTCTTTGGTGGCAGCTCGGTGGATGATAATGTTGGGCCTCAGCATCTGGTGCAGTGGTGCCGTGCTGCTTATCCCATCGACGCGAAGGTCTCTATGGGGGATATGGTTGCCGCTATTGCCCAATTGTCATCAAAGCCAGAGTAAAGAGGTTTAAAGAAAAATGGCGACACTCTCGGGGACTGTACGCATGGATCGGATTGGGGAGGCCAGCAATATTGCTCTCTTCATTCTCGATCGACCGGAAAAGGCGAATGCTTACCACGATGCCATGCTCAACCAGTTCGCAGACCTGCTGGCAGCAGCTGTTGCTGATTCGTCATTGCGGGCGGCAGTCGTTACAGGTGCAGGGGCGAAGATCTTCTGTGCGGGTGCGGATCTCTCCAGCCTGGCTGACCGCTCTTATGAGGAGGGCTTTCAGTTACGCAGCCGACAGTTGTTTGATGCCTGGGCTCGTGCGCCGTGGCCAACAGTTGCGGCGATTCAGGGCCCGGCGATTGCGGGTGGTCTGGAACTGGCTCTGGCATGCGATGTCCGCATTTGCAGCTCCTCCAGTTGGTTTTCATTGCCTGAAACTGACTTGGGACTGATCCCAGCTGCGGGTGGAATCCGTCGCTTGACTAAATTGGTCAACGAGGCCAGAGCAAAAGCGATGATTCTCTTTGGTCAGAAGGTGGATAGTGCGACTGCACTGGAATGGGGGTTGGTTTCTCAGGTGTGCGATCGCGTCCTGGATACAGCAATCCACCTGGCAACAGCAGCGGCACGCCGCGATCCCCTGGCTACCCGTCTGGCTAAACTAGCATTGCAATCCGTCAATACCAAACTGGACGATGAGAATCTGGAAGCCGTTGCCCAAGCATTGCTCTATCAGCGCAAAAAGCACGCAAAATAATAAAGTATTGGTCATCGATAAAGATAAAAAAACGATCGAGAGTCCCAACTTCTGTTCGCAATTTCTAATTTCCATCAAATCAGCAAAAAGGCTTTCTTCAATCCAAAATCGGCAATCTAAACTCCAAAATGGTATGAGACAAGAGCCAGACTTCTGACCGCAAGCAATCGTGCCAAAATTTAGCCATGCCGAATCAATGGAGTCGATCGTGAGAAATACTTCAGGGTGCCCGCAGTTGATTGCCATTGGCACAGAAACACCATCGCAAAAATATACCCAGGCCGAAGTGCTAGCAGCCTTTGGCATCGCGGACAAAAAAATTAACAAAATCTTCAGCCATTCCCATATCAAATCGCGACATCTTTGCTTGCCAGACCCCAATGCGGCTGGCAACATTCCCGACGAAAGCCCTGCTGCGTTGCTGCAAAAACACCAGCGCGTCGCCCTGGAAATCGGCCAGTCTGCAATCAAAAAAGCGTTAACAAAAGCGGCGCTTATCCCCCAAGATATTGACTACATCGCTGTGGTTTCGACCACGGGTTTGCTATGTCCCAGCCTCACAGCCCTCTATGTCAAAGCTCTAGGCTTGCGCTCGGACGTTTACCGCATCGATATTGTGGGCATGGGCTGCAATGGTGGCTTAAACGGCATGCAACCCGTGGTCAATTTTTGTGCCCTCTACCCAGAGGCCATTGGTCTGCTCCTGTGCGTGGAAGTGTGCTCTGCCATGTACGTGATGGATGAGAGTCTGAACGCAGCTGTGGTCAACTCTCTGTTCGGCGATGGTGCAGCAGCAGTAGTGATTTCTGCAAAACCTTTCCCAGACATCCCCAGCGGGCCTAAAATTCTCGGTTTCACCTCCCATATCATCCCAGAGGCCATTGACGCCATCCGTCTCAACTTCCAGGACAACAAATATGCCCTGTACCTGGACAAACAAATTCCCTATCTGCTGGGACTGCATGTCCAAACACCTGTGGATAATCTTTTACGACGCTTCAACCGCAAACGTCGCCATATTCAGCATTGGGTGATTCACTCCGGCGGACGGAAAGTCATCGACTCTATCAAGTATGCTTTAAATATTACCGAATACGACGTGCGTCATACAGCGCATGTTCTGCAACATTACGGCAACTTATCCTCTGCGTCCTTTCTCTTTTCCCACGAACAATTATTGCAAGAAGGCGTAGCCCGGAGCGGCGATTCTGTCCTCATGATGACCATGGGACCTGGCTCAACCCTTGAATGCTGTTTAGGAGAATTCTGATAATGAAGCCCTACACAACGATCGAATTGACCGAACAGGACGCCGTTGTCACGGTGCATTTACACTGGCCGGATGCAGGTCAGTTGAGTCAAGCGCTGCTGTCCGATCTAGTCCAGTTGATGGATGACCTGGAAGATGAAAGCGATTGTACGCTGATCGTTTTTCAGGGGTTGAGTACCCCGCAGCCTTCTGTTGGGTCGGCCCCCCCCAGTCTTGACCAGTGCAGCAAGTGGGAAAAATTCTTACTGCGACTGGAACGGTTTGCGGGGGCTTCGATTGCTTGTATTGACGGGTTTTGTACTCGCTTTCAGTTTCAATTGGCGTTGACCTGCGATTATCGTCTGGCGACAAGCCGTTCCGTCTTCCAGGCCCCAGAAGTCAAGGAAGGGTACTTGCCTGGAATGGGCGTATTTCGATTGGCCAAGTATACGGGCCTTGGTGTAGCCCGTCGTTTCCTATTCACCAGCGCCCAATGGTCTGCTGCAGAAGCCACTGCTCTGGGGATTCTCGATCGTCAGTGCGAAGTGACGACTTTGGCAAAGGCGATTGAGGAGGCTCAGCACGCTTTAATGCCTATCCATCCTGAAGTGTTGCTGAACGTGCGCCGGTTGCTGAATGAGTCCTTTGCCACCTCGTTTGAGGATGCAATTGGACATTTCCTGGCAGCCCAGAATTTGTGTCTGGCCAAATTGTCTCGCTAAATTGTCGCAATATAGCACAACGAGAATAGATTAGGGGCTGTCCAAACATAAACGCACACTTTCCAACGCGCAAAATCATGTTCTGCTCGCAAAGGCACAAAGTTCACACAGAAAGTTCGCGACGTACGCTTTGTGTCCTTCGTGTCTTTGTGGTGAAATCTGTTTTACTCAATCGTCAGAGGGGCATATTAGCCTAACAGTGTGAAGTTATTTCTATACAATCCCCCAGGACAAGATCAAAAGCGCAAAACCAGATGCAGTCAACTTTATCCTTCTGCCTTCTGCCCTCTGCCTCCTGCCTTCCATAACAAGACAAAATGATGATTCCCTACTCTTCTGCCTTCTGCCCTCTGCCCCCTGCCTTCCATAACAAGACAAAATGATGATTCCCTATCAACAGATGTTTTGCATCCTGGACTACCGCATCGTTTCGCATTTCACAGAAGCCTGTATTGGACTGGGGGTGTTTGACCAGCTTGCTGCAGGCCCGTTACCGCTGTCGGAGCTGTCGCAGCGGACAGGGACGCACCCGCGAGCGCTCCACCGCTGCCTGCGGGGATTGGCTCATTTCGGTCTGTTCTCAATCGCAGGAGAGTCCACAAATTCCACCATTTCTCTGACGGCGGTCTCGCGACCTTTGACCCTGGAGTCAGATTTTTCCCTCAGACCGTGGCACGAATTCTGTCAGCTGGCGCAGTCTGCAAAACACCGGCAGCGACGTTCGCTGTGGGAGCAAGTGCTGCGGACGGGTCAGAGTATTTATCAGATCGGGCGCGATCGCAGCTTCTACGACTACTTAAGAGACCATCAGCCCCTTGCAGCCGCATTCGATAAAGCGATGGAGTCCATGTCGCGAATCGAAGTGCGGGATATTGTTCAAAACATCGACTTTTCAGCCTCGACCCACCTGACCGAAATTGCCGGCGGAAATGGCACCCTGATCGCTCGCGTGCTGCAGCAATATGACGCAATGCAGGGACAGCTTTTCGACGTTCCAGACGTCGTCAATCGAATTGCGCCCCAGTCACGCTTGACGACCATCGGCGCAGATATGCATGCATCGTTGCCCAATATTCCAGGCGATGCCATAATGAAACGCATTTTGCACTCTTACTCAGACGAGCAGGCGAGCCTCATCCTCAATCGGGTTGGCAACGCTATGAACGCCGGTAGCAGACTCTATATCTTCGAGTTAATTGAAGATGGGAACATCCCTAACCCTTACGTCGGCATCAAGCACTTGCAGATGCTGCTCGCCCACGGCGCTCCGGGGGAGAGCGGTGGCCCCGGAGAACGTACCCAGACTGAGTTTGTCTCCCTCCTGAGGAACGCAAACTTCGAACTGGTGAAGACCCAACAACTACCTTCAATTGACGCCATCGTTAGCATTCGTCGATAGTTCAGTGAAGGCAGGGGGCAGAGGGCAGAGGGCAGAGGGCAGAGGGCAGGGGGCAGAGGGCAGGGGGCAGAAGGCAGACTTTCCTCGTTCCCCAGGCTGTGCCTGATAACGACCATCCAGAGGCTCCAGCCTCGCACGTTTCGCCGGAGAAAACAGAAGCACAGGATGCCCCAGCCTCCAAAACTGCGTTCCCAAGGAGAGCATGGGAATGAGGAGAAAAGTCGTAGTCAGCTAGGGTGGGCCATGCTCATCCTACAGCTGAATGGCACTGGATGCGAGCTAACCAATCCGCCCATCACAAATGGTGAAGCCAATCCGCAATTGTTATGAACTTTAGTTAAAAACTTTTAACTGGGCAGTTTACCCGCTTCGACAGTGTGTCACAGTCGACAATGTGTCACAGTCGACAATGTGTCACAGTTAAACGTTGTATAGCTTGCCATCTTGGGTGTTCGCTTGCATATCCGAGAGAATTTGTCAGATCTCTACCCTGTGCCCTCAACGACCTGACTTTCCCTTCCCTCAACCAGACTGTCCTTTTTCTTAGAGAAATACAATTGTTCTACTCGATCCCAAAAGCCACTTTCAGGATCGGGCAGCGGGATTGACGTGCAACCCTGCCCCCCCAGGAAAGCGCAAAATCAGGGACGACAAGACAGGCACAGTCTTGTTCGCAAGCTGCAGCAACTGTTCAAAACCTCATAAACAAAGTTAAAAGAGGAATCTCCCATGACAGTCGACGAAAATTACTTGACGCCCCAAAACGACCCCAATCTGGAAACCGAACAATCTGGGGTCAGCCGCCGTCGCTTTCTCGCAACCGGTGCGCTGGCAGCCGCTTCCCTGGCCTTGCCTCGTACGGCCCGGGCTGATGCAACGCCAGGTGGAGTGTTGAATGGGGCCGTCCAACCTGCTGATTTTAGCGGTATCTCCACCTACTGCAGCAATACCGTTACAATCCCGAAAGCCGGAACTCCCTTTAGGGAACCCGCTCTTGCTCCGGGTAGCTTAACTGGTAATCCCCAGTTCATCCTGGATGCAAGGATTCTCTCCGTCGATGCTTCCAACGCTGGCATCAAGACTAAACCCCTCCAGTTGCGCTCCTTTAACTGCTCGATTTTGGGGCCAACAATGGTTGCTATCCCCGATTTTCGTGACGGTAATCCTCACACTATCGTGGTCACTTTACGAAACTTTTTTCCCAACAACCTGGATGATTGCGTGCCGCCGAGCAATCGACCTGGCTGCTTCAACATCACCAACCTTCACTTTCACGGTCTCCATGTATCGCCATCCTCTGACCCTGATAGCTTACTCGCTTCTGATAACGTATTAATTGAAATCGAACCTGGAAATGGGCAACCGTATTGTGTCAAGCTACCAACGTTCCATGCCCCAGGGACCCACTGGTATCATCCCCACCGCCACCGTTCAACTGCAATTCAGGTCGAAGGTGGGATGTTAGGAGCCATCATTGTGCCTGAACCGAACGAGACCCTGAATATGGTGCCAGCGGATCGAGACAAAGTTTGGGTGCTGCAGGAAATCATTGATGGTGACGTATACAAAAGTGGTTCCCTGAGTAATAGCGGTGTTTTCTTAGTCAATGGCTTGTATCAGCCCGAAATTCGCATACAACCGCAGCAGTGGCAGCGTTGGCGCTTCATTAATGGCACCGGTACCCCGCGCGGTCTGATGAATCTGAAGCTGGTGAAGTGTACCCTCGATCCGAACACTGGCGCATGCATTATCCCGGGCCAGACGAAAGTAGGAACGCGCTGTACGTTCCCGCCGCAGAATCCCACAAAAGATCCGCAGTGCAATATTGACCCAGAGTGCATGGTGCCCCTGTATCTCATTGCCGTAGACGGCATTTCTTTCTATGGCTATAAACCTCAGTCCCAGGGGACGAAGGGCCGGAATCTTTCCCCGGGCAATCGGGCTGATTTTCTCATCTGGGTGGAAGAGCCCGGTACCTATTGTGTGGTCAAAGACTTCTTGACCTGTCCGGGGAATGGGGCATCCATCAGAAGCGTACAGATATTGGCGACGGTCGTGGTTGAAGGGCCAGCGGGTAGCGATCCCAATCCCAGCACGACCATTATCCCGGGAGAACTGCCGAGTTACTTGCAACCGATCCGGCAAGGGGAATTGCAAAACGGTAACGGCGAGGTCAGAAAGAAAAACATCGCCTTCGCCATTCCTCAAGTCAAAAAATTCGAGATTAATAACACGCAATACAGTCCCACGTCTTGCAATGCTGGCGATCCGAATGCGGCCAATTGCGCGCAGGTGGAGATCGACACAGCTGAACTCTGGACGCTGCAAAACAATGGGACTGTAGGCAAGTCAAAGAGAAAAGGTTCGGCCCATCCGTTCCATATCCATGTCAGTCCCTTCCAGCTGGTGGGCGATTTGATCGATCCGGATTACCCGAATGACTCCAGAAATTGGCGCTGGTGGGACACGATCGCGGTGGGGCCGGGTAACTGTCGCCCGATCGTGCAACGGTTTACCGACTATCCGGGCGAGTTCGTGCTCCACTGTCACATTCTGATCCATGAAGATCAGGGGATGATGATGAATGTCAAGGTCAATGGTGAGGGTACGGGAGCTTGCGAGACGTTACAGCGCTCCAGTTACGATCCGGGTGACAGTCCGATCGTCACTTGCGACTACGTCAGAGAGCAGCTGGCAGGTCAGCCGCTGTGTCTGGCGAACAAGGATATGAATTGCAGCAGGGGAGGGCAAGGGGATTTGATGCAGTCTGATTGTTAAGGTTGCCCAGTGTTTGTACGTTCTGGCGAATCCTGGGTGCTGGTTGTTTAAGGATCGAGTTAAGGACTATAGCCTTTCCGACAACCTAACTCTATTGCACTCAATTAGCGATGTCAGTTCGCGACAAAAGTCCAGCTTGTCACCACCCATAGTACCTACAGATCCTTAGCAATCGATAAGTAAAATGAGTTGCGATCGCAAAAGTCTCACCCGTGCGATCGCAACTCCCAATCAATTACATACATAGCATTACGACACCAGCTCAGGATAGGACAAGAGACTCAAAGCCAGCTACAGTCACGCCTCCTCCTTCTGCCTCCTGCCCTCTGCCCCCTGCCTTACAAAACTAATCTTCGCCAGGAATGCCTTCAGGATGCCAGACTCTGATTCGCTTTTCCCTGAATGCTCTTTCTTCGTTATACAGGTTTTCCAGTTCGATCACCTTCTCTTCAGAAATGCCCAGCTTGCCTGCCATCTTACGGATCGTGGCTTTCTCGCCATCGCTGTAGGCACCATCGGCAGCCGACGCCTGGATCGCTTCATAAACCAAAACGTATCGTCCTTTCTTAGCCAGGGGATCGCTGAAGACTAGTTTTTCAATATCATCCGTCGAGCCGGTACCGTTATAGGTTCTCAGTTCATCAATCTGACTATCGTTCATTTCGGGATGATAGGTAGTGGCGTGACCAATTACCCAATCCCGCTCTCGCTGGGTGAGTTGGCCATCACCATTGGCACACAGCAGCAATGCCTTATACCAGATGACCGAGGTTTCAGGTGGAAGTGTCTTGGTAATTCCGTAACGGTCAGTCTTGATCCAGGGTGCCGGGCCATACACTTCATACATGATGATTATTTTCCTCTGCGCAATTTCTATTCAGTATATGACAAGTTTGCCCTCCTCAGATAGTCCTCCAGAAGTCAGGATTTTTGAGCGTGCGGGTTCACGCACGCTCAAAAATGCTTGATTGCTGACCGCTACCCACCCCTCAACTTTAAAATTTTCGGGTGTTGGCCACCTTATGAATGAATTTGAACCTGGGGCAAAGCTCCCAGGTTCAAATTTAACCTTTTATTAAACCGATGCTTCAAATCTTTTTGCCGCGATCGCAAGCCCCCGATACAGCACATCCAACCTCGCTTTCACTGCAGGCGGCAGCGCCGTAAACCGGATCGCAAAACTCCTATCTTCCAGATGAATCGCAGTCACCTTCGCATAAATATCGTCGCCATACTGCCCCCCATTCTCACCATTCTCCTCCTCAAACAGATTGAGCTTCAGATTGCTCAACCCTGTCGGCAAACTATCCCGGCAATTCTCAGTCGACCGAACCAGCGCCCCCCTGGCAGACAGTTCGATCAAGCAGCAACTGCAAACCGTCTCGCCAATATGCTTATCTTCTAGCAGCGCGTACTGCAGCGGTATCGCCTTCGGCAGCGCCAGAAAAACCTCCTGATCTTCCGGCAAAAACAGATTATAAGGACCACTCATCCCGCCCACCTGATAGACAACGATCGGATGATTCACCCCCTTAGGCTTCACCTCTTCCTGCCCATCAATTCTGGCCATAGACTGCACCTTTTCCAGCGTGGCAGCCGAAATCAGCACCTGACCGCCTGTGGTATAAGACTCAATCCGATACGCCAGATTAACCTGACTGCCAACAGCACTATAATCCGTCCGTTGCTCCGAACCAATATTACCCACCACCACATCACCCGTATTGATCCCAATCCCCATCTCCAACGGCTGATGCCCCCACTGTTTCATTTGCTGGTTCACCGGCTCCATCGCCAGCTGCATCGCCACCGCACAGGCCACAGCCCTCTCAGCATCATCCTCTCGTGGCGTCGGCGCACCAAACAGCACCAGAATCCCATCCCCCATAAACTTATCAATTGTGCCCTGATAATCAGCAATCGTCTCCGACATATATTTCAGATAGAGATTAAGAATCTTCACCACCTCTTCAGGAGAAAGCCGCTCCGAAAACGCCGTAAAGCCCCTCAGATCGGAGCTAAGAATCGTAATCGCCTTACGATCGCCCCCCAACTTCAACTCTTCCGGCCTTTCCAACAGATTCGCCACCACTTCCGTACTCAAGTAGCGACCAAACACCTGACTAATCAAAGCATTGCGCTTCTCCAAGTCCTGATTAGCCGTCGCCAGATCCGTCGTCCGCTCCCGCACCCGTTGCTCCAGGTCCTTGGCCGTCCGACGCAGCTTCCCAATCACCAACGTCAGTCCCGATACCCCCAGGAGCGACAGCCCCCCCAACATCACTGATGTACTTCTCAGTCGCGTATCAACCTGAGCCATAATCTCTCCCAGCGGCTGGACAACCTCCAGAACCCCCCTGACATCTCCCACTTGCCAGTCTGTTTTCGGACTCTCCGGGTGAGTATTATGGCAAGCAACGCAACTCTGCTCCATCACCACCGCTTCCGCATAGCGAAAGGTCGGTTTACCCAGCCGCTTCTCAATGCGGAAAAACCTTCGCCCCGGATGTCGTCTCAAATAAGTCAGAGCCTCTCGTTCAAAAGCATCTTTAGCACCTCCCTCAGCCTGACGCAGGGGAAAAGGATAATCGCTATACAGCCGCACCAGGTCTCCAGGATGTTGAGCGCTCAGACGATTGCCCACTTCGATCGTATAAGTCGCTGGATTCGGAATCGCTCCCGGATAGCTCTTATAGTCGTGGGTCACCATCAGACCTTCAACCGTTCTAGCCCGATTCACCACCTCATCGCTATACAACACACGAGCCTGATTAATCGCCCGAGCCGACAGCGTCGCATTCTGCAGCGCATGGGCAGCAATCAGCTCAGCGGACAAGCGCTGCATACTCGATAGCGCCATACCAACGCCAATACAGAACAATACAATCAGGACTAGCGTAATGCGTTTGAAAATCAGATTAAATAGCCAATCGCCCAGACCGTCAAACCTGGAAGACTTCCCAGCAAGGCTTCTGCGTGACACCATAGTCTCCTATCCCATAACGAGTCTCCAATCACGAGCGCCCCTTTTTCACAGATGCTTTTCTTTCCATACTAGCCAGGTCAAACTGACAGGAACGTGAATGCAAGCTGAGAACTTCCTGACGATCGAAAACGATCTTGAAAACCCCGCTGCAAAGCAGGGTCTTCAAGATCGCTCGTTCAGGCTTGTTCCCGTCTATTAAAACTGCTTAGCAAACAGCATCAGTCAATCGGGGGATGAATTGGCTACCCAGGGCCGAAGGCTCCAGGTACCAATCCATCTCTTCAATGACCAATGCTCAGCAAACAGCCATCAATCCCGGTCCGGAGATCCGAGTCTTTCTAGCAGTCAAGAACCAGACCATTGTGAATTTTGGGTTTACGATATTGGATTGAGAAAGCAGACTGGATACGTCGCAATTTACTGCTGCTACTTCAAAACAAAGCACCGACCCGCATCTGTTGGAACATTACTACCCAACTGGGAGCAGGCACAATTTGTGTTCTGCTTTTCGATCGATACCGGGCAGGGTGTGGAGTTGCAAAAGGGAAACCCATAATCCATAGACTTCTCTCCCTTAGGATTAGTCAGACCCACTCCCCAGCTGCCAGATTGGTAGGTTAGCCCAGCATAGTTGCCCTTGTTTGGAGGGGGATATTGAATAGGGTTAGTGGGATTAGGATCGCTACCCTTGTTCGAAAGAATATAGCGACATTCATTATTAGGGATGTCCCCCGGTTGTGTAGCCAGAAACGGTCCATAGGCGCTAGCAAACTTAATCGTATTGCCAGTCTGGTTACACAGCCCCAGAATCGGTTCGCCCAGAGTGGGTAACGGCTTTTGCGTGAAGTATTTCGGATTGGCAAAGACTGACTTATCCTCCATCCAGGGATTGGCAGGGCCCCCTGGAGAAAGGTTCATCAAGTAGTCGCCCCAGGCATGTCCCCCTGACCAGGCTGTCCAGCCAATGAAGCCTGCAGTTTTCGGGGTACCTGGGTCAGCTGAAGCAAATCCTTGCACATCATTCAGCAGCGTCTGGAAGTCAGCAGTACAATCTTGGGGGTTTGCCTTAACATAGTTGGCCCCAAACTCACCCAGAAAGAGACGAATCTGCTGGTTCTGGGCCCAACTCTGGAGCGCCTTGAAATCGATCGCCTGACTAAAATCAGCCTGCGTCAGACAAGGCTGTGTATAGGTACCGCTAAAGTTCGGATCGAAGTATTGGTGAACATCAATGGCATAATTGTCTGCGGGATCTTTGATGTTGGCCCTCGTAAAGACAGTCGAATTAGGTTGGCCCTGTTGGGGAGACGACGGTGCCTGCGTCCAACTGTGCAACCCTGTAAAGTAAGAACCATCCAACAGAATCAGATGGGGATTGACCTGAGCTGTTTTCTCAGCTGCGCGAATCTGAGCAATGGCCATATTTTCTAGGTTTAATGCCTCAGTTGCGGTGACCCCCTGAGGTTCGTTCATCAGCTCGAATATGACATTGGCATTGCCGACAAACTTAGTCGCAATTTCGCCCCAAATTTCAGCATATTGGTCAGCAGTAGGAGGACACGACTTGGTACACTTCTTGTGTGACTTAATAATGTCCCAGCCAATAATGTTTGGGTTAATCTGACTGGGGTCGGAACCATTGTAGTCGTCAGCCAGGTTGTCCGGGTTGTAATGCATATAGTTATGCATGTCGAGAATCACATGCAACTGCTTGCCAGACGGTTGCTCCGTCGTCAAGCCCTCAATCAGCTTCACCAGCGCTGTCGCGTATGGAGCGGTGAAATCTACAAGTGGCGAATTCGTTAAGTTGTCTGGAGGGACGAGATATTCTAGCGCAAAGGGAACCCGAACCGTATTGGTGCCTTTGTAAACGAAGTACCAGCCATCTAAGACGCTGGGGATATTGGTAATATCTTGGCTGGGGCTGCAGTCACCATTACTCGGTTGGGGACAGTTAAACTCCGCACCCGATAAATTAACCCCTCGATACGGAACAGACTTATAAGAGGGGGGGATAATGGGAAAGGTGCCACTGCCCGCATCCGCCAGAGCAACCGGTACCAGAAAAATCAACAAAACGATGCTGAGTAATAGACCCAGCAATCGCGATTTGAGCCATTGCATACGACAATCCTCTCAACTTTCAATCTTACAAAGGGGTAGATGTATTGAAATCGCGTAGATCGAACCCTGAGTTTAGATCGATCGGTACACCCTGGACAAAGAAAAATACAAAGTCAACAAGAACATATAGTATCTTAAAATGCTAACTAAAAAATAAGTATATACACTATACCTTAAAAGAAATTAATCAGTATAAATATATTAAGTTTATTTGTACTAAGCGAATATAACAAGAGAGTTTGAGATGGGCCATAAAATTCTTATATTCTCCTCATAAAAAGAATTTGGAGATTATTCCCTCATTACCCAACTCTGCTGATTTCTAGCTGAGGGGTTAAACCCTTCAGTGTATTCACAGAGACAATTTATTTTGGCTTCGATGATTGTCATTATCCAATGCATGTGATATTCTCAACTCAACGACAAGGTGAAGCACTCATTACCTTGTCAACGGCGACGGCGTTCTCTTTGTCAGATCGTAGCAGTCAGATCGTAGCAGTCAGATCGTGGCGACATCGATCGATATGTATTGGCGTGACAATTTTGAGAAGTTCGTCGTTATTCATAAACCTTAGCTCAATACAACCACAGGAGGTTTCCAATGGCTACATACACGCTCACCATGGAAATTGGCGATAGCGTAACGTTGTGTTACGATAAATCTGGAGGTAATGGTCCTTCCAGCAATGGTAGTCTTACCCAAGGTGGAAGCGTTACCTTTGACGATGAAGGTGGTGCACCTTGGGCAGGAGCAGGCTACAATATCAGAAAAGGAGGGTGCAGTAACAGCGACGATTATTTAGGATACGTTTATTTTTCCACTGCCTACGGTGCTCTAACCTATGCCTTCTCGCCGCTGCCGCCTGCAGGTGCTAAAGGCCAACCTTACCTGCAAACCGTCGATCTGACAAAAGTTAGTAGTGACAATCAGTACCAATTTACTGGAACCTTAAAAACCTGAGTAAGACATATCCCTGTCTCCTATTCCCAGGCTCTGCCTGGCAAGGCTGATTCAAAAGCCCCAGTTTCGTTATAGCCAGTGGGTAGTCGCACACAAGTCAGGATTTTTGAGCGCACAGGTTCCTCCTGTACGCTCAAAAGTCCTTGTTGGCTTGAGAGCGCATGCTTCCTCGTTTAATCAGCAACACTGCCACGACTTGGAAGGTTAGCGCCCCCTTCGAGGGCGCTAACCCTCATTTCTTCGTGCTAGCACGGAAAATTGGGTTATTTTGAAAGCCTTGTAGAGCAAAGCCTGCAAAATAATCTTCCAGGTCATATTTCAAAACGATTAAGTCAATTAACAGAAGTGTTGCTTTACGCTTCAGCACGCTTCTTGCAAGCAGCACTATGCTCGCTTGCATCCCCAATTCTAAACTTTTGTATCGCGCCGCATAAAATCCCCCCAAAAAAAGCGAGTTCCCTATAGAGGTCATCGCAATACCCGTGATGGGCAAAGGGCAAACACCCATACCCACAGCAATAGCGGAGATCGCCATTCCTCGTTTCCTCGTTCCCAAGCTGTGCCTGGGAACGACCCCCTAGAGGCTTTAGCCTCATCAGTTCGTCAGGACATGGGTTCGCGAAAATTCGTAGGGTGAGTAATGCTCACCAACCTTATGTAAGCGCCATTCCAACCTACTCCTGACAGAGCATGGGAACGAGAAACCGCGCAAAACCAAGAACAATCAATCATCAGGATGGGAGAAAAGAGAGCGATGTTCGACTTCTTGAAACGTCTTGCCGATGCCAGAGCGGCCCAGAAACGCCAGCACATCGGCAACTCGCAACTGCAAACCTTCATTCTGGAGCAAATCCTCACCCCCAGTGGCTTCGTCGATAGCGGCGACGACCTATTCGATGCAGATATCCCCTTGCCCGAAATCGATGATTCGCTGTCCGAATTCGAGCCGCTAGAGGACGATGCGCTGCGCCCAGACAACGCCTTGCCAGACAGCACCTTGCCAGACAGCACCTTGCCAGACAACGCCTTGCCAGATACATCTCTGGAAGAGAGCAACTTTCAACCAATTCCTTTCGTTGACACAGCTGAACCCGTACTCGACAGCGAACCTCAGGCTGCTGCCGCTCAACTCGAACCCTACTTCGAGGCGGGTGTCTTCACTGTCGGTGACAGCGGCCAGGTCAGCATCGACTATTTGTTTGACGGCGGCGGCTACAAAGGCGAACTCGCCCTCTTCACCCTGGAAGGCATGGACGGATTCGACCTCAACGATGCCGACTCAGTCCAGGATTTCATCCAGGAAGCCGCCCACCGCGCCTTGCAAAACGACGCCGACTCCGGCTATGTTGCGATCTCCGATCGGACGGAGGGTGCCCGGTTCAGCGGTCAATTAGGTGAGGGCCGCGACTGGAACGCTGGCAACTACCAGGGCATCCAGACCTTCGAACTGAATCCCGGCGACGAATTTGCCCTCATGCTCGTGCCCCACAGTACCGTCGAGCGCGTTTACAATCTGCTCCTGAACGACCAGTCTCTCTCCAGCCGCGAACAACCCCTATTCTCCCTGGCCACGATTAACCCGGATGATAGTTT
>JGI12316J14372_10002525_pt1 | contig 19485 bp, 25 predicted proteins | sample MarCyaLeptolynsp_FD_14372 | JGI IMG/M metagenome (IMG submission 14372) | reverse complement strand
CCGGACAAGCCTTTCGTCAGGAGGAGATGGAGAGGAGTATACGCCGGTTTTGAAGGGTGGGGATTGAGGCGGGGATTCCCCTTCACGTTTCCCGCGGCGAGCAGAGCGAGACCGTGGGACCCATCTCCCTTGTCCACCCCCATGACCAGGCGCTCCGACCCGTGATGGACCCCACGGTCAAGCCGTGGGGCGCGTGATGGGAACGCTGAGGAAACAGGTGGGGATTAAGGTCAGTTTTTGGGACAAGAGTGATCAGCGAGCAAATCGTGCTATAACGGCTGCACGTCGAAGGACTGATCTATGAACCCTCAAAAGCAGACTTTACAGGCGAAAGCTTCCCCATCCCTCGTTTGGGCGCTTCTTCCGCTGCTCGTTTTGATCATCCCGCTGGTCGCCATGCCATTCACAGAGGCGGTGGTCTGGGGTACCGGCGATTTTGCTGTCGCAGCTTTATTGCTGATTTCGTTGGGCCTGGGCGGCGTTCTGATGGTGCGGCAGCGCGGCAGGCTGTCATTGCTAATGATCCTCGGGGCAGTGATCGTCATCGGTGCCGCACTGACCTGGATCGAGCTGGCTGTCGGATTGTTCTGACATCGGGGGCTCCAAACCCGTCCCATGAAAAAACCCCCGCGCCCTTCGACACGGGGGTTTTTCAATCGGTCGAAGCCGTCGTCTAGACGAGACCCTCACGCTGGGCGCGCTTCCGAGCAAGTTTGCGAGCGCGGCGCACAGCTTCGGCCTTCTGGCGAGCCTTCTTTTCAGATGGCTTCTCGAAATAGGTGCGGGATTTCATTTCACGAAACAGGCCTTCACGCTGCATCTTCTTCTTCAGCGCGCGCAGGGCTTGTTCGACATTATTGTCGCGAACGGTAATCTGAATAATGGTCAACTCTCCATAAAGTCGGGGCAGGGCGGGCCTGCAAGTGTGCGGTTGTGGCCTATAGGGGCCGAAACAAGCCGCGCCTATAACATGTGGATACCGCCTTGCCTATCCCCGGAGTCAGATATGGGCACCCCATCGGAAAAATTGCGTGATCGCTGGCTGGACGCCTTGCTTCCGGAGGTGGCCAAAACCGGCTGGACAGGTGGCGCGATGCGCCGTTCTGCTGCAGATGCAGGCCTCACAGACGGTGAAAAGGCGCTCGCCGCACCAAATGGCGTCACCGATCTGATCGACCATTTTTTTGAGCGATCCGCGGATCAGATGCTGGAGACCTTGGCGACCGAAGATCTCGACGCGATGCGCACGCATGAACGTGTCGCCGCGGGTCTGCTGGCCTGGCTGGAGGCGCTCGGCCCGTACAAATCGGCGGTTCGCAAGGCGGCGGGGCGCGGGTTGCTGCCCTGGGGTGCAGGCGCTGCAGTGAAGCGGGTCTGGTCGATTGCCGACACGATCTGGGAAGCGGCGGGCGATACCGCCACGGATTATAATCGCCAGACCAAGCGCGCCCTGCTCAGCGCGGTGATTCCGCCGATCGTTTTGCACTGGTTGCACAATGATGATCGCGACAAGCTCGAACGCTTCATTCAGCGCCGCCTGCAACGCGCCATGAAAATCGGTCAGGCGGGCGGTAAAATCCTTGGTCCGATCCTCGATTTTGCCGAGGAAATCAGGGCGCGTCGGAATCCGCGCGAACTGTAGTAAATACCGGGTGATACACATTCTGGTTGCGTTCCGTTGATCTCCACGGCTACAAAGGTCGGCCCTGAAACAAACAGGCGGGAGGGCCAATGCCGCGTCCAGCTGGCGTTCGAAATCACAACTTTGAAGCAAAGCGGACGGCGCTCCTGGAGACGCTGACAGAATTTGCCTTGCAGGATGATTTGCGCCGCCCATCGCTGCGCCAGTTTGCCCTCGCCGCGGGTGCTTCAGAGCCAACGCTTCGGCATTATTTCAAAGACCGACAAGGCGTCGTCATCGCCATATTGCAGCATATCAATACCCGGGCCATTCCGCTCTGGGACGTGATCAAGACGGGCGCGGAGGATACATCGACCGCCGTTGCCGAATATTTCCGGGTCACCGAAGCGGGACTGACGCATGGCGGGTTTGCCCGCGCGCACGCCTTTGGACTAATCGAAGGCATGGCTGATGAAGCCGTCGGTCAGGCCTATCTGGAGTTTCTGCTGGATCCGGCGCTGGAAGCGGTTGCCGAGAAAATGGAGGCAACGCCGGGTCGGCCCGAGACAGCGGTCGAGCGCAAGGCGTCCGCGTTCATGATGCTGTCGCCAATCCTGGTGATGACGCTGCATCAACAGCTTCTGGGCGGCAAGGAAGCCTCTCCGATCGACACCAATGGGTTCATGAAACTGATGCAGACCTGGCTGGCTTCAGGCCTCAGCGAGTAGTTCCCGCATCGCGTCCAGATCACTTTCCGGCGTCGCCCAGGAACAGACAAATCGATACGATCCGCCAGGCCACGGATAGCATTTCACGCCAGCTTTCACGATCCGCGCCTCAAGCTCGGGTGGCAGGACGCAAAACACTTCATTGCCATCGGTCGGATAGGCGAGCGAGACACCTGGCTGGGCAAAGAGCAGGTTAGCGAGCTGTGTCGCGCTCTGATTGGCTTGAGCTGCGAGCGACAGCCACAGCCCATCGGTCAACATGGCTTCAGCCTGCGCCGCGAGGAATCGCATCTTGGGCGGCATATGACCGGATCGCTTGGCGCGGGCCTGCAGGCGGCCGAACTCGGCGCGCATGTTGCCGAACAGCAGAATGATCTCGCAACCAATCGCCCCGGTCTTGGTCAAACCGAGCGTCAGCACATCCACCCCGGCTTTCCAGCTCATGTCCGCGGGGCTCGCCCCGGTCGAGACCAGGGCATTGCCAAGGCGCGCCCCGTCCAGATGCGTGTTCAGGCCGGCAGCCTTGGCGAGCTCGACATAATGGGCCACCTGAGCCACCGGATAGGCGGTGCCGCATTCGGTCAGATTGGTCAGCGACAGCGTTTCCAGCGGCGTTTCGTGCACGAAATCCGGATTGTTGAGCGCCAGCGCCTGGCGCAGCGCGGTTTCATCAATCTGCGCGCCATGGCCCGGCAGAAGCCGCAATTTCGCGCCGCCGGTAAAGAATTCCGGGGCGCCGCGCTCATCGCGCTCAATATGAGCTTCGGCGTGGCAGGCAATCGCGCCAATCGGCGAGCACAGGACGGACAGAGCCAGCGAGTTCGACGCCGTGCCGCTGGCGCAGATCCAGAAATCGAAATCATCGGTTTCGAACAGGTCGGCCAGCAGGGTGCGCAGGCGCGCCGTGACGGCATCTCCGCCATAACTCGGTTCGTGGCCCTGATTGGCGGCGGCGATGGCCTCAAGCACGTTCGGATGCGCGGGGGCGGCTGTGTCGGAAGAGAAATTCATCGGCTACAGGGTGACGTCGGGCGTCTGCCACATCAAGTGCTGACCGCCATCGCTGGCAATCAGTTGGCCGGTAATGCTGTCAGCGTCGATGAGATAGCGCAGTGTCTTGACGATTTCGCCGGGGTTGGAGCCTTGCTGCGTCAGCGTCGCCTGCGCTTCAGCCGCGAACTCGCCGGGTTTCTGGTGCACATTTTCGAGGGTCGGGCCGGGCCCAATACCATTGACGCGGATATTCGGGGCCAAGGCTTGCGCCAGGGTGCGCGTGGCCGACCAGAGGGCAGACTTTGACAAAGTGTAGGTGAAGAAGAGCGGGTTCAGCTTCAGCACCCGCATATCGATCATGTTGACGATCAGGCCGGCTTCATCCTGTGGCAGTGCGCGGGCAAAATGCTGTGCCAGAAGCACCGGTGCGCGCAGGTTGGGGCCCATATGAAAGTCCCAATTCTTGCGTGAATGCTCAAGCGCGGAATCATCCTCGAAGGTGGAGGCTGAGTTGACCAGCAAGGTCAGCGGGCCGCCAAGCGCCTCCTGCGCGGCGCGCTCAAGCGTTGCGGTCTGCTCTTCATCTGCCAGGTCGGCCTGGACCAGTTCAGCGCGGCCACCCGCGGCGCGAATGGTCTCTGCAGTGGCCTCTGCGCCGGTTCGTGAGCCGCGATAGTGAACGGCAACCGACCAGCCATCCTCGCCCAGCGCCTCGGCCATCGCCTTGCCCAAACGGGCCCCCGCGCCAGTGACCAGCGCGCGCTTCGGGCCTTCTGATACACGTTTAGACATTGAAATCCTCCTTCGTCGGCGAGGATACTCCGCTTAGTCGATTCGACGGAAATCGATCAGGTTGAGAATTGCGAAAACAGCCACAGTGGCCAGGATGGCCCAGATAGACGCGTGGATCATGGCAACAGCCCTCAAATAAACTTGCGTCCTGTTAGACTGTCTTTATCGATTTGGCGAGCCCTGAAGCTGAAAACGTGGTGTCGCATCTTGTTTGACCTCAGATCGCAAGTCTTCCGGACCTGGTTTCGCCTGTCACGGCCGATGACGCTCGGCGTCCGCGGCGTGGTCGAGAATGCGCGCGGCGAAATCCTGCTGGTGCGGCACACTTATACCAAGGGCCTGTTCTTTCCGGGCGGCGGCGTGGAGCGCGGCGAAACGACAGAGCTGTCTCTGCGCCGGGAGCTGGAAGAAGAGGCCGGGGTGAAAGTGACCGGGGCGCCGCAGCTTGTCGGCGTCTTCTCCAATCACCGCATTTTCCGCAATGACCATGTCTTGCTGTACCGCGTGCGCAACCGGGCATGGACGGCGTGCGGCGATCCGGACGGGCGGGAAATCTCGGAGATTGTCTGGTCTGACCCGTCGGCGCCGCCGGAAGATGCAACGCCTGGCACAAAGCGGCGCCTGCGCGAGCTCTTCGACGGGGAAGCGCAATCGCTGATGTGGTGAGGATCAGCCGGCAAACGCGAACAGCGCAGGCATCGTCATGAAGACAATCGCCGCCAGCAGCAGCAGGTGCAGGCTGTATCTTTGCCAAATCCGTTTCATGCGTCCGGTTTGATTGGCAAAGGCGGCGCGAATAGGGACCGACTGGCGGCACAATTTAGGCGGGAAAATTAAATGCGTGTTAAAGCCTTCTATGCCACGTTGAAGGCCATGCCGGGTGTCCCCTTTCCCGGTGTGCTAAGCAGGCAACCAGCGCGGTTATTCCTCCCCCTTAAATGGCGCGCTGGACCGGAACGAGACGACCGCGCTACGAGTTGGCGCGGTCGTTTTGGTTGGCGAGCAAGGCCCCGACATAAAGACCCAGCGTATAAACGGCGAGCAAGGCGGCCGCCCACAACAGGACCAGACCCGTATTCCACAATAGCGGGCTGCCCAGCACCAATGCCAGTAACAGGCCTGCAATCGCGATCATTTCCAGCCCTGTTTTCCATTTGGCCAGCACTGAGACCGGCATCGAGACGCCGGGCAGCAATCTCAGCCCGGTCGCGATCACGTCCCGGAATATGATGGCCGCAGCCGGAACAAGCAGCAAAAGGTCCATGTCCTGCTGAACCATCAGCGCGACAAGACTAGCCCCGACGAGAAGCTTGTCGGCGACGGGATCAAGAAAAGCCCCAAAGGCCGACATCGCGTTCAGGCGCCGGGCTGCGAAGCCATCGACATAATCTGTCGCCGCGACGAGGATGAAGGTCAGCAGCGGCCATAGCGACCCCTCCGGCAAGGCGATGATCAGCCAGGCCACGACCCCCGCCAGCGCGCAACGCGCCAGTGTCAGCACATTCGGAAGCCAGGAAAAGCCGCGCGTCTCGGTCATNTACTCCGCCCTGTNTAAACGTCCGGGCGCCAGTCAGACGGGGCCAGCTCAAACCCGGTAAATTCAAATCCAGGCGCGACAATGCAGGAGACCAGGCTCCATGCCCCAAGGCTTTCCGCCGTCTGCCAGTGATTGGCCGGCACTGTCAGCTGCGGACGCTGGCCAGCGCGCAGATCCGGTCCGAGCGTGTGCGCGTGGGCACCCTGGCCGGTCTCTGGCGACAAAGTGAGCGCCAGCGGGCCGCCGGCATGCCAGAGCCAGTGCTCATCGGCATCAACCCGGTGCCAGGCCGAGACCTCGTCGGCCTGCAACAAATAATAGATCGCCGTCGAAGCCGCCCTGCCCTCGCCGTCTGCACGGAAGGTTTCGGCATAATGGCCGCCTTCGGGGTGAGGCTGCATCTGGAGCAGGCGAATGATTTCATTCGCTCCGAGATCGCCGGCCAGCGCAGCCATCTAGAACCGGTCCTTGCGCCCGCGGATTTCGCCAAAGGTCGCCGCGGCGTCGCCGGGATGACCCATGGCGGCCTGCAGGGCCGGATTATCTGCGCGCAGGAAGGGGTTGGTGTCGAGCTCGCGCGCCAGGCCCATCGGCACAGTCCGCTCGCCGCGGGCGCGTTTGTCGTCGATTTCGGCGATATAGGCCTTCAAGGCGGCATTATCGGTTTCAATCGTCTCGGCAAAGCGGGCATTGGACTGGGTATATTCGTGGGCGCAATAGAGTGTGGTGTCGGCCGGCAGGGCCTTGATCGCCTGCATAGAGGCCCACATCATCGCCATGTCGCCCTCAAACACGCGGCCNCAGCCCAGCGCGAACACGGCGTCGCCGACAAAAGCCGTCTTTGCGGCCCCCAGGTGGTAGGCAATATGGCCGAGCGTGTGGCCGGGTACATCGATGACAGCGGCTTCGAGTCCGCCCAGATGAACCGCGTCACCGCCGCCAACAGCGCGATCAATGCCCGGAATCTTCTCCGCTTCACCCTTTGGTCCGATAATCGCGCAGCCCGTCGCCTCTTTGATCTTCAGATTGCCGCCAGCATGATCGGGATGCCAGTGCGTGTTCCAGATCGCTGTAATGGTCCAACCCTGCGCGGCCGCTTCTTCGAGATATTTGTCCGCGTCCGGCGTGTCGATCGCAGCGGTTTCGCCAGAAACCGGGTCGTGTGCCAGATAGCCATAATTATCACTCAGGCAGGGGAATTGATGTATGGTCAGCATGCGCCCATCTCTCTTAGGTGGATATTGAACGAGAAGAGTAGAGCCATATGCGCCAGCCCGCGGCAACCCTGGAAGCCTTTTATCAATCGCGACTCGGTGAAGCGGCGGCCCAGCGCATGGGCGCGCGCGTGCTGGATCTTTGGGGCTCTTGCGATGGTATGCGGGTGCTCGGAATCGGATTTCCGGCGCCGCTGCTGAAACTTTGGCAGAATGACGCCGCCACCTGTGTCGGCGCGGTGCCGGAAGAGATTGGCGAGGTGCGCCATGCCTCGGACAAGGGCCAGGTGCTCTGCAGCGTCCCGGAGCACCGCTTGCCATTCCCCGAAGGTCTGTTCGATCGGGTTTTCCTGTTGCACGCGCTGGAGGAAGCAGACAGTCCCCGCCAGCTTCTGCGTCAGGCTTGGCGGGTGCTGGCCCCGGAAGGCCGGATTGTCGTGGCCGTCACTAATCGCCGCTCAATGTGGTCGCTCGCGGACAATAAGCCGTTCGGCCATGGCCGCCCCTGGACGCGGCAGCAATTGGTGCGGTTCCTGAATGACAGCCTGTTCCAGGTGACAGCAAGCACAACCGCCGTCCACATGCCGCCTCTGGACTGGCGACTGATCACCGGTGCCTCGAAATCCTGGGAGCGCGCCGGCGAGCTGGTCTTGCCCGGATTGGGCGGCGTTGTGCTGGTCGAGGCGGTGAAGCGGCTCTATACAAAGCCAGGCGGCAGCGCCGCGGCGCCGGTGACCCAAGCTGTAAAGGCGAGCAAACCCAAGCCGGTCATGCCTAGAAAACTGGCAGGCCGGGACACGCCGCAGCCTGTTGAAATGACGGCGATTGACGTTCTGACCAGAGCCGATAGGCGTAGTGTTAATGAAATAACTGGAGCCGGGGAAATATGAAACTCGTAACCGCCATCTTCAAACCGAGCCGCCTGGACGCTGTGATTGACGCCCTGGGTGAAGCCGATGTCTCGGGCCTGACCGTATCGGAAGTCCGCGGCTATGGCCGCCAGCAAGGCAAGACCGAAGTCTATCGCGGTGCGGAATACGAAGTCCGCCTGCTGCCAAAAGTGAAAGTTGAAGTCGCCTGCAGCGCGGCCGAGGCCGAACGGGTCGTCGAAGCGATTACGGGCGCTGCCAATACCGGCACGATTGGTGACGGCAAGGTCTTTGTTGCCGATCTCGAAACCATCGTCCGGATCCGTACCGGCGAGCGCAACGAACAGGCGATCGGCAGCTAGAACAGCGCCGACTCTATGCGGCCGCGCGAATTGGCATATGTCAGGACCGCAGCGCATAGAGGATGCCGATGAAAATCGCGATTATTGGAGCGGGGCTGGCCGGGATGCATCTCGCCAGCCAACTCTCATCCGCCCACGTCATCACCGTATTTGAAAAGTCCCGCGGTCCGGGCGGACGGATGTCGACCCGCCGCGCAGCGCCTTATGCGTTCGACCATGGCGCGCAGTACTTTACCGCGGCGTCGGACGCCTTTCAGACCTTCCTGGCGCCGTTCATCGCGGAAAAGACCGTGGTCGCCTGGCCAGAGAGCATCGAACTGACGGGCAGTGCAAAGGTTTCCGACAAACCGAAATATGCCGCCGCTCCGGGTATGAACGCAATCTGCAAGACGTTGGCAGCCGAGCTTGATGTTCGAACGGGCGTGCAAATCGATGCGCTCCAACGAGGCCCGGACGGTTGGCTTCTGCGCACCGATGCAGGCGAGCGGTTCGGCCCATTTGACTGGGTCATCTCCACCGCCCCTGCCCCGCAAACCGCGACCTTGTTGCCCGACGCGTTTTCCGGACAGGCGAGCCTGTCGAGCGTCGAGATGCTCGGCTGTTTCACGCTCATGCTTGGTTTTGATCAGCCGCTCGATCTCGGCTGGGCCGCGCTCAAATCCGGCGACTCGCCGGTCGGCTGGATGGCGGTGAATTCTGACAAGCCCGGACGAGATCAAGCCACCTCACTCGTGGTTCAGGCCAGCAATAGCTGGGCCCAGGCGCATCTGGAGCGGGATCCTGACGAGGTAAAATCCACACTGATGAGCGCAGCGCGCGACCTTTCAGGGGTCGATCTCTCGGCCGCCTCGCATCACGCCCTGCATCGCTGGCGCTACGCCGCGACCCGCACCGCGGTGGGTGAACCCTTTCTTCTGGATCAGGATTTACAGCTCGGCGCCTGCGGGGATTGGTGTCTGGGAAGCAAGGTTGAAGCGGCGTTCCTCAGTGCAGATGCGTTGGCGGAGACGTTCTGCTCTTGATTTTCCGGGTCATTGGCGGCAGGTCATCTCGCTCAACCATGGAGACCCCGATGACTGGGCCACAGGCACTGCCGAACATCCTTGAGATCACGCCTTACAAAGGCGGTGAGAAATTGGTCGATGCGCACAAGCTGTCCTCAAATGAGAACCCGCTCGGGTGCAGCCCTGCTGCGCAAGCTGCAGTGGTCGAGGCGACAAAGCATATGGAGCTCTATCCCGACGGCTCCGCCGCAGCTCTGCGAGAGGCGATTGGTGCCAAGTATGGCATTGATGCCGAGCGCGTGGTGTGCGGCGCAGGATCTGATGAGATTTTCCAGCTGCTTGGCCGGGCTTTCCTGAGTCCCGGCGACAATATCGTGCAGAGTCAGCATGGCTTCCTGGTCTATCGCCTGGTGGCTCAGCAAGCCGGGGCTGAAACCCGCAGTGCGCCAGAAAAAGACCTGACCACCGATGTCGACGCGATGCTCGAACAGGTCGACGACAAGACCAAGATCGTCTTCTTGGCCAATCCGAACAATCCGACCGGTAGCTATATCCCTTATTCCGAGGTGAAGCGCCTGCATGAAGGCTTGCCGGAAAACGTCTTGCTGGTGCTCGATGGGGCTTATGCCGAATATGTCCGCAACAATGATTACAGCGCCGGCATGGAACTCGCGGGCGAGCAGGCCAATGTGCTGATGACGCGGACCTTCTCCAAGATTCACGGGCTTGCGGCGCTGCGCCTCGGCTGGGCCTATGGGCCGGAGAGCGTGATTGATGCCATCCACCGCACCCGCGGTCCGTTCAATGTCAGCGCTGTGTCGCAAGTCGCGGGGATTGCAGCTCTGAATGATGATGCATTCCAGGCGAAATCAGCTGACCATAATGCGGCGGAGCTCACCCGGGTCCGCGACGCGGTCGAAAAGGCCGGATTCAAGACCTATCCGAGCGTCGGAAATTTCGTTCTGATCGAGTTCCCGGAAGCCGCCGGGCGCACCAGCGCGGAAGCCGATGCGTTCCTGCGCGGCCGCGGCGTCGTCATCCGCAACGTCAATGTCTATGGGCTGCCGACCTGTTTGCGCGCCTCGATTGGCACAGTGGCGCAGAATGATGACCTCATCGCGGCGATTGAGGGCTTCGCGAAAAGCTGATGGCGACCGCTGCGTTCGATAAGCTCGCCATTCTGGGCATCGGCCTGCTCGGGTCTTCCATCGCGCATGCGGTGAAGGCCTATGGCGGCGCCAAGACCGTGGCGTTGTGGGATGGTGCCGAGGATGTGCGGACCCGTGCCAAGCGGGTGTTGAGCGCGGAGGTGACCGAGACCGCCGAGGCGGCTGTCACTGGCGCCGATTGCGTGATCCTGTGCACCCCAGTCGGTGTATTCGGTGAGGTCACGAAGCTGATTTCAGGCGCCTTGCAGTCTGGCGCGATCCTGACCGATGTCGGGTCGGTCAAGGCAACGGCGGCGCGAGACATGGCAGCGCATTGCCCGGAGGGGGTGCATCTCATTCCCGGTCACCCGATTGCCGGCACCGAAAAATCGGGGCCTGAGGCCGGCTTTGCCAGCCTGTTTCAGGAGGCCTGGAACATCCTCACCCCGCTGAAAGGCGATGATGAGGCCTATGCGCAGGCGGTCGATCGGCTGATCGGATTCTGGAAACAGCTCGGCGCGCGGGTCGAAACAATGGATCCGGTGCGCCATGACCGTGTCCTCGCCATCACCTCCCACCTGCCCCACCTGATTGCGTATAATATCGTCTCGACCGCCTATGACATGGAAACCGTCGAGCAGGGCGAAGTGGTGAAATACTCAGCCGGTGGTTTCCGGGACTTTACCCGCATTGCCGCGTCAGATCCGGTCATGTGGCGGGACGTTTTCCTGAACAATAAGGATGCGGTGCTGGAAACACTGGGCCGGTTCAGCGAAGACCTCGCCGCGCTGCAGCGCGCTATTCGCTGGGGCGATGGCGATACACTGATGAAGGAATTCACCCGCGCGCGCGGCATTCGCGAAGCGATCATCGATGCGGGTCTGGATACGGCTGAGGCTGATTTTGGTCGTCGCCACATTGATCCAAGCGCGGATAAGTGAACGGACGACGCTCCCCTTTAAAAAACGCCGTCCGTTCCGTGTGCGCGTCAAAAAACGGCACCTACGCCTAGCGCGCAGCCTCCCATTATGGGCACCACATCGCTCGCGGTCGGACGCCTACGTAACTCAGCGACTGCGGATCGCCGTGTNCGTCCCCCGTCCTGTCATCAGATCTAGCGACACCTAGCTGAATGAACTTCATGTAATGTGTTGGGTTCTGTTCATCTTGCCGGATCCTGCAGCGCTAACGGCGATTCTCGGCGGTTGGAATATGTGCATTCAGCCACTCTGATAACGGTTGATAAGTTGCGAATTGCGCCGCGCAAAGGTCGATCAGGTCGGTGCGCTCGACCATTGCGGGATCGTCATAATCTCGCCAGACGGTCAAGCTTTTGCGGCGCAGCAGCTCCGCGCGCTCATGATCCTTGTCATACGGCTTCGGCACGCGCGCGAGATCAGGCGCGTTCATCCGCCCCCCTGCCTTGAGCAGCGAGTCCAGCTCACTTGCTAGGGTGCTGCCGTGTTGACCCGCGACCGCGTCGCGATAGGCGGCGAGCTGCGCCTTATCAAAGCCCATCATGCCGGAACCAAGTACCAGCCGGTCCGTCTGCAAGCCAAAGAACAGGCCCGCTTTGCTGCCTTCGCGCCGGATCAGGATGTGCAGATGCGAGTTGTAAGGTGTTTTGTCCTTGGAAAAACGCACATCGCGGTGAATGCGAAAGAGTTTTGCATCATGCGGCGTATCGGTCTCGACCTGCAGGCGAAAGCACATGGCCTTGATGAAGGCTTCGGCCGGGGCTTTCCAGGCCGCCTCGTAGCGATCCTTGTTGTCCTTGAACCAGTCGCGCGAATTGCTGGCGGCGAGGTCACGGAGAAAGTTCAGCGTATCGGAGGTGAAGATCTGCAGATCAGACATGACTTACTTTCCCGGTTTGGCGGGCAGGGAGGCCGCGAAGCTTAGCGCAAACGAGATCCAGTCCTGCAGCGCGGCGTCTTCACACTCATCCGCGTCGATGAAGACGAATCCGCGCATCACCCGGCCCGTAAAGTCCATCGGCATGGCGCCGGGCCGGGCCAGCGCTGCTTCATGATTGTCCTTGCCGACACGAAACATGAACCGACCTTCGCCGGTTTTCTCGCGATGCGCACCGCCAACCATGTTGCCATTCAACGTGAAGCAGACGCCGCCCATCATGTTCTGTTCGGAAATCCCGACCATGCCGCTCAAGGCATCGCGAAATCTTGCGGTGAGCAGATCATCCCGCGCCATTCGGACCCTCCCACACGGGCTTGGCGCGCACCGCCGCTTCCCAGCGTTTCACATGTTCCAGGGTCTCGGGAATTTCCATGTCCATAAAGCTCATCACGAATAAGGCCCCCATGGCAGTTATGTCGGCCACCGAATATTGATCAAGCGCGATGTAGGTCCTCCCATCGGAAAGCTCCTCGTTCAACCAGGACCAGTGCTTCATCAGCGCGCGCTTCTGGGTTTCGGCATAGGCGGGCATCTGCTCATACTTATCAGCAAAGATCGGGATGAGGTGGCGGCCAATATTTCCCGCGGCGTCCATGATCANCAGCTCCANTCGGCGNGTCCACATTTCAATNATNGCNGCCTCTTTGGGCGTTGCACCGAATAGCGAAGGTTNAGGATGAAGCGCTTCGAGGTAGCGGCATATAGCGAGGCTCTCGCTGATATAAGTGCCATCATCAAGCTCCAGCACCGGCACCTCGCCCATGACGTTGCGGGCAACATGGGCCGGTTCCCGTGTCTCGCCTGCCATGATGTCGACCCGGACCATCGGGAGATCGATGCCTTTTTCCGTGATGAAGGCGTTGACGCGAAGCGGGTTGGGCGCGTGGGCGGTATAAAGTTTCATCTGGGCTTCCTTTAACTGAACCATTTGGTTGACTAACTGGATCTATGCCATATAGTCAACCACTAAGTTGACTGTTGAGAGAGACATGACCCAGCTCGACCAGACCTTTGCCGCCCTCAGTGACGGCACCCGCCGCGCCATCATCGAGAAACTGGCGCTTGGCGAGGCCTCGCTATCCGATCTCGCGGCCCCGTTCAGCATGAGCCAGACCGCGGTATCGAAGCATGTGCGCGTGCTCAGCGATGCCGGCCTGGTGCAGGTCATCAAGCGAGGGCGGACGCGCTATTGCACGCTGGAGGCTGAACCGATGAAAGCCGCGACAGACTGGCTGAACACATATCAGAAATTCTGGGGTGACACGTTCGACGCACTCGCCCGCCACATTGAAGGAGAACGGCAATGAGCCTGGCTTTTGTGAAATCCCCGGAAGGGGCTGACCCAATTGTCGTCGAAGGCCTATTTCGCGCCAGCGCTGAGCGCATGTTCGCGGCCTGGACGACACCGTCGGATATCAAGCAATGGTTCGGGCCCGGGCCGGGTCATCTCGATGAGGTTGATGTCGACCTGCGCGAAGGCGGGGCCTGGCGGTTTCTGTACGGCATGAAGGATGGCCAATCCAACGAGCTTGCCGGGGCCTACCAGGAGATTGAGGCGCCGCGAAAACTTGTTTTCAGCTGGGTTCACACGCGCGCCTTTGAAGACGGTCGGGCGGAAAGCACCGCCGAATCTAAGGTCACCATCACCTTTGATGAGCGTGATGACGGAACGCTGGTGCGGCTGGTCCACGAAGCGATCCAGACCGAAGATGGCCGTCTCGGCGTCGGCGGGGGCTGGAATGGCAGTTTCGTGCGCCTGGACAGCGTCATCACCCGCGAACTGGCGGCGGCAGACTAGGTTTTTCGGCTCAGGCCCTGTTCATCTTGGGTTTTTTACGATCCTCTGGCGGGAGACTGCGGGAGGACAATTTGAGACAATTAGCAACGATCAGTGCCGTCGGCTTGAGCGCCGCTATGGCGACTGCTTGTACCACGGCCGAATTAGAAGCCATTTCTGCTGGATTGGCGCAGGGCCTGGCGGAAGCCTCTTACGAGGCCAACGCGTATTCAGCCTATCCGGGCGCCTATACCGGCGCATATTATGCGCCAACCGGATTTTCATCCTATACCGGCTGGCCGTCAGCCTATTCCTATGGCCAATATGTCGGCGCCTTCGGCTGCACACATACAGGCAGTTACTATACCTGTGACAGCGACGGCGATGGCTATGCAGACATGTATGGCGACACCTCGGATGGCTCTTATGCCTCGTCGCATTTGCGCGTGAACGGTATGGGCGAAGCCTTTACCTGGGATAGCGATTGCAGTTGCTGGGAACGAAACCGCGCGTATGATGGCGAGCGCAAGGAACGCTACACTCACTATAAGGATTATCATTATGACTAAGTGGATCGCAGTATCAGCTTTGGCGCTTCTTGGTGCGTGTGCCACCAGTGTGCCTTATGGCCCGGCGACATCAGACAGCGCCAAGGGCTATTCGGTTCAGCCGATTGAGAATAATCGCTTCCGTGTGGCTTACCGTGACAATTCCATGGACCTTGCCCGCAGCCGCGCGCTGCGTCGGGCCGCCGAAGTGACCCTCGAGAATGGCGATGAGTGGTTCCTGGTGACCACGGCTTATTCCGATACGGGCGAACTGGCGGGGGGCGGAACATCGGTCTCAGTTGGCGGCGCCTCAAGCTCGGGCGGACGCTCCAGCGTCGGTCTCGGCGTTGGCATTGCGCTGCCGCTGGGTGGCTCATCCGGTCCGGTTGAGCATGTCATGGAGATTATTACTGGTAGCGGCCAGAAGCCGGAAAGCGCCGATGCCTATGACGCCAATGATGTCCTCGCCAATCTCGGCGGTGCCTAAGCCGGGATCTGCTTGCCGGCCCAGTCAAACGCTTTTCCGCTCGCAGCGGGATCAAGCCCAACAATAACCTTAAGTAGCGCCGCAGCTGATTGCTGCGGCGTGAACAATTGTGCGTTCGGCACGTTGCTTTGAAATGGCGATGAAAGCGGAGTGTCGACCGTGCCTGGGTGCAAGCTGACAGCGATAAAGTCTGGATTACGCCGGGCTTGTTCGATTGCATAGTTTCGGATCAGCATGTTGAGCGCTGCTTTCGAGGCGCGATAGGCATGCCACCCGCCGAGCCGGTTGTCTGTGATCGATCCGACGCGGGCGGAGAGTGCAGCAAACACAGCGCGGCCCTGGCGCGGCATGATTGGCAGAAAGTGTTTTGCGACCAGTCCGGGACCGAACGTGTTGGCTGCGAACACGTGCTCAAATGCGGTGAGGCTCTGATGCCGGTATGACTTTTCCGGCTGCACGTCTTTGCCATTCGACAGGACGCCGCTTGCCACGATGACCAGATCCGCCTGCCCCGTCGCCGCGACCTGTCTGGCGGCCGCTTCGATACTTGCTTCATCGCATAAGTCGATTTGTCCTGGCGAAATGTTTGAGCCCGCAGAAGAGTCGCCCGTGCGGGAAAGCGCATGGACGCGGTCGCAATCCGGACGCTGCGCGAGTGCCAGGGTGAGCGCATGACCAATGCCGCCTGTCGCACCGATAATCACTGCCTGCATGAGCCTGTCTCCTTTGGAAACAGGACTTAGAGTGATCGTGGTTTCGGCAAAGTCAGACGCGAAGCCCGGTCTTCTCGCGATAGATGACCAATAGGTCGAGCTGGCTTGGTGTCGGATCGCCTTCGGCTTCGGATACCGTGACCAGCATGCCGTCTAGATCGACCAGTTCCTTATTGGTCATGCCCGGGCTCTTGCGGACAAAATCGGTCATCTTTGACATCACGACATGGCTCGCGCCGCCATTGCGGGAGAGCCAGCCCGATTGTGCGATCAGCTCATTTGCATCGCCTTCGGGAAATTCGAAATGATGCATGATTTCGCCCCGAATGGCGGCTTCCTGCCGCTCTGTCAGCGTTCCGCGCGCCTGCGCAATCTCGAGCATCAGAATGGTCGCTGCTTCGCGCGGATCATCGACGACGGAAAGGCCGCCTTTCCCGGATCGGTGCTTGAACCGCATCTTGCGCGGCAGGTTGGCGACGGTCTCGGCCACTTTGCGCCCGTCTCGCGCGACGTCCCGCAGCATTTTCAGTCGCCAGTACCAGACGGCGATGAAGCCCAGCATTCCCAGCAGCGCGACGATGATGTGCATGACAGCCCCTCGATGGCGTTAAGTTACCGTAACCTCAATCGGGTGATGATTGAAGTGGAGTCTAATCCTTGTCATGGTCATTTTATGACCCTCGACGATTATAATGATTTTTGTGCCTCCCTCACAGCGACCTCGCGCGTGGTTCAGTGGGGCGGCAGTCATGTCTGGAAAGTCGGCGGCAAGGTGTTTGCGGTGGCAGGATGGGGGGATGAGGATTTCTTCGCTGTTACCTTCAAGGTCACGCCGCTCTCTTTCGAGATCCTACAGGAACAGCCGGGCCTGCGGCCAGCCCCGTACCTGGCCTCGCGCGGAATGAAGTGGATCCAGCATTATGCTGATCCCGGGCTAAAGGATGGGGATCTGAAGGCCTATATCGAAACAAGCCACCGGCTGGTCGCCGATGGCTTGTCCAAGAAGAAGCAGAAGGAATTGGGTCTGCTGGTAAGCTGATTACGGCGTGCCGCCTTCGCTGGCGATGGCATCATCAATGCCGCCGGAATTATGCGCCTGCTGGACGACATAAGCGCGAATGGCTTCGACATCGTCTTCGGACAACACGTCGGCGAAAGAAACCATCCCGATCGATTGTAGATTGCCATCGACCAAAACGCCTTTCCAGGCTTCAGGGCTGGATGTGTAGGCTGACCAGCGCAGGTCCGGAAGAACGCCCGCGCCAGCCGCGAACGGTCCGTGGCAGACGGTGCAATTGCGCGCGTAATGGATAAGACCCTCCGCAAGCTGTTCTTCGGTACCGAACTCGTCGGTTTTCGGCGTTGCCTCAACCAACTGTACCTCGACATCCGGAATGGTGCCGGTCGCGCCGAGCTTGAACGTCACGACCTTGCCGACGGTGGGTTGAACCGGCTGCGGGGCTGCGACGCCGCCCGCTGAGAGCAAATAGGCGGAGCCCCAGCCCGTCGTGATCGTCACATATTGTTCGCCATCCATCTCGAACGTCCCGGGACCGGAGGCTGCGCCTGATTTCACATCATGCGCCCAAAGCCGGTCGCCCGTGCCCGCATCATAAGCCACGAACTCGCCATTCAGCTTGCCTTGGAACACGATCCCGCCCGCTGTAGACAGAATCCCGCCATTCCATGGGCCCTCATGTTCTACGGTCCAGCGCGCCTCGTTGGCGACAGGATCCCAGGCGATCAGGCGACCCTTTAGGCCGGAGCGGAGGAATTTGAACACTTCACTTGGAATGAGTTGCGGCACGCCCGCGGCAAAATCGGCACCGGTATTCCATTTCGAGGAATCATCCTGGAAGCGCGGATCGGTGCCATAGGCCTGCGGAATTTCCTGTGCCGGAATATAAGCGAGTCCAACATCCGGATTGAATGCCATTGGGTGCCAATTGTGACCGCCAAGGGGTCCTGGCGTTTGCAAATACGGAATCTCCGCATAACGCGCTTCCGGCACTTCGATCGGGCGACCGTCCTCAGTCAGTCCCGTGGCCCAGTTCATCGGCACATAATTGTTGCCATTGATGAATTCGCCTGTGGCTGCGTCGAGCACATAGAAGAATCCATTCTTCGGGGCCTGCATGACGACGCGGCGGTCGGCACCGTCTGCGCCAAGCGGCAGCTCTGCGATGATCAGGGTTTGCGTGGCGGTATAGTCCCAATTGTCGCCGGGCGTGGTCTGGAAATGCCACTTATATTCGCCGGAATCTGCATCGACCGCGACGATCGAGGACAGGAACAAATTGTCGAGCCCGGACGGATCGCGCAGGCGCTGATTCCAGGGCGAGCCATTGCCGACTCCAAATATGACGCTGTCATTGACCTCATCATAGATGATCGAGTCCCAGACCGTGCCGCCGCCGCCATCGGTCTTCCAGGCGCCTGTATCGCCCCAGGTGACGTTGCCAACCTGCTCAAACGCGCTGTCCGAAGCGGCGCCGTCTGGTTGTTTGTCTGCGCTCGGGACCGTGTAGAAGCGCCAGATCAGGTCGCCCGTATTGGCGTCGAGTGCATTGAGGTATCCGCGCACGCCGAGTTCAGCGCCGCCATTACCGATCAGGACTTTGCCATCGACCACACGCGGGGCACCCGTGATTGTGTAGGGCTTGGACTGGTCGACCGTGACTTTCGACCAGATCACCTCGCCGGTCTTGGCATCGAGGGCCTCCACCCGCCCGTCAATGACACCGAGATAGAGCTTCCCGTCATAGACTGCGACGCCACGATTGACGACATCGCAGCAGGCATTGACGCCAACCGCGCGGTCGACTTCCGGATCATAGACCCACAATTCTTCGCCGGTCTTAGCGTCAAGCGCATAGACGATCGACCAGGCTGAGGTCACATACATAGTGCCGTCAATCACGATTGGCGTGGATTCCACGCCGCGATTGGTGGCCAGGTCATAAGTCCAGGCGACGCCCAGATCGGCGACATTTTCAGCGGTGATCCCGGTCAGTGGCGAGTGGCGCGTTTCTTCGCGATCAAAGCCATAGCCGAGCCATTCATTCGGCGTCGCTGCCGCATTATCCAGGCGGTCATCGGTGACATCGGCAAAGACGGCGGTTTCAGCGTCTGTGGCCGTCGGCGGTGCGTCTGCCTCCTGCCCTCCGGAACAGGCTGTTATTGCAAACACAGATACGGCCGCCAGGGCCGCCAGATGAAGCGGTTTCATGTGCGCTTTCCTCGTTTCCTCACTTACCATCAGCGTCTTGCGCGCTGTTATTGCGGGCAGACTAGGGAAATTGGGTCCTGTGTCGAGGCTGGACGCCGGGGAAAGTTAGGGTAAAAGCCCTAGACCACCCAAATTGCTGACAAAAAAGACGCGAGAGTCGAGTGTGACCAAAGACGATGTGGCGCGTTGAGCGGCTAAGTAACGAGCGCAACCTGATTGAGATCGGCCTGCGCGGCGTCGATTGCGGCTTCAACGAGCCTAGTCCATTCCTCGACATGATCAGCCGTCTCTGTTCCAGCGGGAAATGTGACCGACCGTGAAGCATTGACGCAGCCGCCTTCTGGCCGGTTGCCGCCGTTTCGGGCAGGGACAAACCCCGCCATGGCTTCGCCAGCCCCTGCGCCTTGCGCGCCATAACCGGGCACGAGAAACAGGGCCTCCGGGGCAAGGCTTCGGAGCTTGCGGGCCTCTTCCGGCCCGGTCGCGCCGGTGACCAGCATCAGGCCGGACCAGCCGCTCTCGCCTTTCAGCCGCTCAATCATTGGC
>JGI12316J14372_10002502_pt1 | contig 19630 bp, 14 predicted proteins | sample MarCyaLeptolynsp_FD_14372 | JGI IMG/M metagenome (IMG submission 14372) | reverse complement strand
GCCGCGCCGATTGTCGGCATGGCCAGCAAGGCGGAAGTCGATTTTGCATTCGACATGCAGGTGTCGCGCATTGCGGAACATCCCAGGATCACGAAACCGTTCTCCGAAGAATCCTGGGCCGCCTTGAACAGTCTCGGCCAGACTGTCGACCGGGTTCTTTCCCAGGAAGATGTCAGGCTTACGATGGGCGGCGAGCCCACATTCGTGTCAATCGACGACTTTGAAGCCGACGAATGGAACACCGACGCGGTCGGGCCGACCAAGCGAACCCTGGCAGACACGCTTATCCGCCGCCTGCGCGAGCGGTTCGCGCCCGGCGGTTTTCTGCATTACGGCCAGGGCAAATGGTATCCCGGCGAAACGCTCCCGCGCTGGACATTTTCGCTTTACTGGCGGCGTGATGAAAAGCCGATCTGGCGCAATCCGGACCTGATCGCCGAAGAAGGGTCCGATACCGGAACAGGCGCAGAAAATGCCAAGGCGCTCATGGAGCAGATCGCGAGCCGCCTCGAGCTCGATCCCGAATTTGTTGTTGCGGCTTACGAAGACCCTGCCGTCTGGATGGTCAAGGAAAGCAACCTCCCGGAAAACGTCACACCGGAGAATTCCAAGCTGGAAGACGCGGAAGCGCGACATCGGATTGCCCGCGTTTTTGACAGGGGCCTGACAAAACCCGCGGGCTACGTTTTGCCAGTCCAGCGCTGGCAAGCGAAATCAACAGGCAAGCGTTGGCGTTCCGAGCAATGGAAATTGCGCCGGGATGCCATTTTCCTGGTCCCGGGGGACAGCCCGGTCGGATATCGTCTTCCGCTTGAATCTTTGCCCTACGTCCCACCGGCACAATATCCCTACACGAACATTGAAGATCCAACGATCCCGAGAGAACCGCTTCCGGAATTTCCGATCGGACCACGCGCAGACCGGCCTCAGGACATTGCCAGGTTTACTGCAAACGGACCCAGCCAGGATCGCAGGGAACAGGAGCTCCCCGACGACGAACTCGGCGGTGCGTCGGTTCGAACAGCCATATCAGTGGAACCGAGAGACGGCAGACTGTGCGTCTTCATGCCCCCCGTCGAGCGGTTGGAAGACTATCTCGAACTGATCTCTGTCGCAGAAGCGGCAGCTGACGATCTCGGAATTCCTGTTCACATCGAAGGCTATCCGCCTCCAACCGATCCGCGCATGAACGTCATCCGTGTTGCGCCTGATCCCGGCGTCATCGAGGTCAATATTCATCCGGCGGCAAGCTGGCAGGACTGCGTGTCGATCACCGAATGCGTCTACGAGGAAGCCCGGCAGTCCCGGCTCGGCGCCGACAAATTCATGATCGACGGCAAGCACACCGGCACCGGTGGCGGCAATCATGTCGTCGTCGGAGGCGCGACACCGCTCGACAGTCCCTTCCTGCGGCGCCCGGATCTGCTGCGCAGTCTGATCCTTCACTGGCAACGTCACCCGAGCCTCTCCTATCTTTTTTCCGGCCTCTTCATTGGCCCGACATCCCAGGCTCCCCGTGTCGACGAAGCACGCCACGATGGTCTTTATGAACTCGAAGTGGCGCTCTCTCAGATCAGCAGGCCAGGCGAAGGCCCGGCGCCGTTCCCGTGGCTGGTGGACCGGCTTCTGCGCAACATCCTGGTCGATGTGACCGGCAACACCCACCGCGCCGAGATCTGCATCGACAAACTCTATTCGCCCGACGGCCCGACGGGACGGCTGGGTCTGGTTGAATTCAGAGGCTTCGAAATGCCGCCGGATCCGCGCATGAGCCTGGCGCAGCAGCTGTTGTTGCGGGCGCTGATCGCCAGGCTCTGGCAGCATCCTCTTTCGGGGAATCTTACAAGGTGGGGCACCGCTCTCCATGACCGGTTCATGCTGCCGCATTTCGTGTGGACCGATTTCCTGGAGGTGCTCCGCGATCTGGAACATCACGGATTTCCAATGCGACCGGAATGGTTTGAGGCCCAGGCAGAATTCCGCTTTCCGTTCTGCGGCGAAATCGAAGTCGAAGGTGTCCAGCTGGAGTTGCGTCAGGCTCTCGAACCCTGGCACGTCCTCGGCGAGACCGGGGCGATCGGCGGCACCGTCCGCTACACGGACAGTTCGACCGAACGGCTCCAGGTCAAGCTCACGACCAGCGATCCGGACCGCTATACGGTTACGTGCAATCGCCGCATCATGCCGCTGCAGAAAACGGAGACCAACGGTGTTTCCGTCGCCGGCGTCCGGTACAAGGCCTGGCAGCCGGCGATGGCACTGCACCCTGTTCACCCGATCGACGCGCCGCTCACATTCGATATTTTCGACCGGTGGAGCGGGCGCGCGCTCGGTGGCTGCGTCTATCACGTGGCCCATCCCGGCGGGCGCAATTACGACACCTTTCCCGTCAACGGCAACGAGGCAGAAGCCAGACGGCTGGCGCGCTTTGAGCCGCACGGGCACACGCCGGGCCTTTACGAGCCTCAGGCCGAAAGCCCGCATCCTGAGTTTCCGTTGACCTTGGACCTGCGTCGGCCTCAGAATATATAAGGTGCGTTCGGCGGCAGGAATAAATGGTTGGGACTGGTGTGAATGAGCTTGGATGAAACGGAATCGACGGGACGGGCAGGCTATGACCTGCTGAAATCCTACCGCCCGTTTCCGGGTGTTTCGGATGAACTTCTTGATCCCGACGGCAAGGTCCGCCCGGTCTGGCAGCCCTTCCTGGACCATCTTTCCTCCCTCGGCGCGGAAGACATCGCCGACCGCTTCGCCAGAGGCAACCAGTATCTGAACGACGCAGGCGTCTACTTCCGCCAATACGGGCAGAACGAAGCCCATGAGCGGGAATGGCCGCTCAGCCATATTCCGGTCGTGATCAGTGAAGCCGACTGGCAGGTCATTGCGGAGGGTCTCGTCCAGAGGGCCGAACTCCTGGAAAAAGTCGTCGGTGACCTTTATGGCGAAAACCAGCTTGTCTCTGAAGGTTACCTGCCAGCGAGCCTGATTGCGCAAAGTCCCGAGTGGCAGCGGCCGTTGGTCGGCATCACGCCGAGCTCGGGATACTTCCTGCACTTCCTCGCCTTTGAAATCGGCCGGGGACCGGACGGAACCTGGTGGGTTCTGTCAGACCGCGCCCAGGCCCCGTCCGGTGCTGGCTTTGCCCTGGAAAACCGGGTCGCGACAGGCCGCGTTTTCAACGAGTTTTTCGCCAAGGCCAACGTGCACAGGCTTGCCGGTTTCTTCCGCCGGTTTCGCGATCATCTTCTGGAGCTTCGCGGCGAGCCGGACAGCCGGGTTTCGATCCTGACACCCGGCCCGCTCAACGACACTTATTTCGAACATGCGTATATCGCCCGCTATCTCGGGTTCATGCTGCTGGAAGGTGAAGACCTGACCGTTGAGAACGGACAGCTCATGGTGCGCACGGTCGCGGGTCTGAAACCGATCAGCGTGTTGTGGCGCCGGTTGGATGCGGCATGGACCGATCCGGTGGAGCTGAACGAGGAATCGCAGATCGGAACGCCCGGCATGGTTCAAGCCGTGCGCTCCGGCAACGTCGCCATGGTCAACGCCCTCGGCACGGGCATTCTCGAGACGCGCGCCTTGCTCGCTTTCCTGCCGCGCGTATGTGAGCATCTCCTCGGGCGCAGCCTCAAGCTCCCAAATGTGGCGACGTGGTGGTGCGGCGAAGAAACGACCCGCTCCTATGTGAAAGAGCATGCTGAAACCATGATGTTCAGCCCGGCGCTTTCGACGGCATTGCCCTTTACTTCGGCGCAGACCGATTTCATCGGAAAGGATTCCGACAAATTCCAGAAGGGCATTCTGGAAAGCTGGATCGACACGGAACAGGGTAGCCTCGTCGCGCAGGAAGCCGTCACGTTGTCGACAACGCCCGCCTATCACGAAGGGGGCCTTGTTCCGCGCCCCATGAGCCTGCGCGTCTTTCTGGCACGCACGCAAAATGGCTGGGAGGTCATGTCCGGCGGGTTCGCGCGGATCGGCAAGGCCGAGAGCGCAAGCGCGATTGCGATGCAATCGGGAGGAACCGCAGCGGACGTCTGGATCATAGGCCAGCGCAAGCAGTTCAAGGAGACTCTGCTTCACCAGACCGAGTCACCCTTCTTCAAATCACAGGCAGGGGCTTTGCCGTCGCGGGCAGCAGACAATCTCTTCTGGCTGGGTCGATACGTGGAGCGCGCGGAGGGCGCCGTTCGTCTTCTGCGCGCCTATCATGCCCGTCTCATGGAAACAGCGGACCCAAACTCGCCGCTGGTGGCTGAAATCGCGGAATACCTGGACGAGATCGGCGTGGCACCGGAGATCCCCGTTCCCGACGGACTGTGCGCCATGCTTCAATCGGCGGTGAACAGCGCCGGGAAGGTGCGCGACAGGTTTTCAGTTGATGGCTGGCTCGCCCTCAACGATCTTGCCCAGACGGCAAACGGTGCCCGGCAGGTCATGAAGGAGAATGCGGACGTCCCCCGGGCGATGAGCCTGCTTTTGCGCAAGATCACCGGGTTTTCGGGCCTGGTCCACGAAAACATGTACCGGTTCATGGGGTGGCGGTTCTTAAGTATCGGGCGCGCATTGGAACGGGCACACCGGATGGCCGATCTCCTGTCCGTTTTCACCGGTCCGAATGCCCCAGATGGTGCTCTGGAATTGCTGCTTGAAGTCGGTGACAGCGCCATGTCGATGAGCCGGCGCTACGCCGTCTCGCTCAGCCATGCGACAGTGCTTGACCTGCTTGCAATGGATCCGCAGAACCCGCGGGCCGTAATGTATCAGCTGACGGATATGAAGGACCACATTTCCGTGCTTCCCGGGGCGTCGCAGAACGGATACCTTTCGGATCTTGCCCGTGCCGTGCTGCAGGTTCATACGAACCTCGCGGTCGCGACCCCTGAAACCCTGACACCGGAAGCCCTTGGCGATCTCAGGGATCAGATAGCCTTCCTCTCGGTGGAGCTCTCAGATGCCTATATCAGATAAAGACAAGCTCTTCCCCGTCGAGCCGGGATCGCGAGGCTGCCGTGCTTTATGATGTAAGCCTTGAAATTACATATGAATACGCCAGCCCGGCAAACTCGGGACGGCATGCGCTGCGGCTGGTCCCGGCAACGATAACGGGTGAACAACGGCTTCTGTCCTCCAGCATCCGGCTGTCGCCAGGCCCGACGGAACGCAGGGACCGGAAAGACTTTTTCGGCAACGCCGTCACGGACGTTGCCTATCGCAGATCGCACAGCGAGCTCGCCTTCCAGTTAACGGCCCGGATCGACCGCACGGCAACGCCGGAGGAACTGGACATCTCGCCGCCGGTCGGTGTTCTGGCCAGGGAACTGGCGGGCATCCAGTCGCTCGCGCCGGATGAGCCGGTGCACTTTCTGGCCGCCTCGCCGCGGTTGCCCCTTGCGCCGGCATTTGCGGTTTATGCGCAGGAACACCTCAGTCCCGGCATCAGCGCGCTCGCCGCAGTCGAGACGATCGGCCGGGCATTGAACGAAGACATGGAGTTCGACGCGGACGCGACGACGGTCGACACGCCCGCGCTCGAAGCTTTCGAACGCCGCCACGGTGTCTGTCAGGATTTCACCCATATCATGATTGCCTGCCTCAGAAGCGTTGGCATCCCGGCAGGCTACGTCAGCGGGTTCCTGAGAACCATTCCACCCGAGGGCCAGCCGCGCCTTGAAGGCGCGGACGCGATGCACGCCTGGGTGCGCGCCTGGTGTGGCATCGAGGTTGGCTGGATCGAATATGACCCGACAAATGCCTTGCGCGTTGGCCAGGACCACATTGTCGTGGCGCGCGGCCGCGACTATGGGGACGTCGCCCCGGTGAAAGGCGTCCTGCGCACCTCCGGCACCCAGACCACGGACCACAAGGTCGACGTCGTCCCGCGATGACCCTAATTCAACGATTTACCGGATGGCACGGTCTTCGGCGTCGAAGAAGTGCATGCGGGTTTCGTCGAATTTGAGACCGATCCGAGCACCCTCCTCGATCGTGTCCGCACCGCTGATCCGAACCAGAATGGTCTCCAGCCCATCAAGAGCAACGTAGAGGAACGTATCGGCCCCCAGATATTCGGCGACCTCCACAGTTCCGCTGCAATGCCCCTCGCCTTCCCCAACGATGGTCATATGCTCCGGTCGGATCCCGAGCTTGACCGGCTGCTGTGACGAACCTGCATGCGGATAGTGGCCGCCGCCATGCCCTTGCAGCGAGAACTGGTCGCCCTCGATCGAACACGGCATGACGTTCATTTTCGGCGATCCGATAAACTGCGCAACGAACAGATTATCCGGCCGTTCGTAGAGTTCGCGCGGTGATCCGACCTGCTCGATCCTGCCCGCCTGGAGGACGACGATCTTGTCGGCGAGCGTCATCGCCTCGACCTGGTCGTGGGTCACGTAAATCATGGTCGTGCCGAGGCTCTTGTGAAGCCGGGCAACCTCGAAACGCATTTCAACGCGCAGTGCAGCGTCGAGGTTCGACAGCGGCTCATCGAACAGGAAGGCGCTCGGCTCGCGCACGATCGCCCGCCCGATGGCCACGCGCTGACGCTGCCCTCCGGAAAGCGCCTTCGGCCGCCGGTCGAGATAATCGTCGAGCTTCAGAACTTCCGCCGCCGCATTCACCTTGTTGTCGATCTCAGCCTTGGGAACGCCGGCAGTTTTCAGGCCAAAGCCGACATTTTCGCGAACGGACATATGCGGATAAAGCGCATAGGACTGAAACACCATCGACAACCCGCGCCCGGACGGTGGCAGCGCGGTTACGTCCTTGCTGTCGATCTCGATCGTTCCTCGGCTGGTTTCCTCCAGCCCCGAGATCAGGCGGAGCAGTGTCGATTTTCCGCAGCCGGAAGGCCCGACGAAAATAACGAATTCACCCTCGCGGATATCCAGATCAATGCCCTTGATGACCTGGAGATCGCCGAACCATTTTTCGACCTTGTTGAGCTGAATGGCGCCCATGTCCCTAGTCCTCCGGCTTCTTAAGCTGCTTGTTTCGCATGTGATGGCGATGCCCAGGTCAGCCAGATGGCTGCGGTCCAGGAGAATGTGCCGCCACCGGCACCTGCCCCCGTTTCCGGGCTGAAGTATTCTGCAAAGCCGCTCGTCTGAACGAGACCGGCCGTGTCGTTTCTGAGCTTTTCGGCGCGAGTGGCATCGCCGGCTTCCGAAAGTCCTCGGGCGATCATGTAATTGACCATCGCCCAGACCGGCCCGCGCCAGTATCTGAGAGGCTCGTAGCTATGATGATCCGGATCGTAGGACGGCATCATGAAGCGGACCTTGCCGGCAATCCTGTCGAAGTGGCCTTGCAGTGCAGACAAGGTGGTTGCGTCTGCAAGACCTGCATAAGGCGCCAGGAAAGACGCGCTCGAAATCCCGTCTGTGTGTTTTCCAGTGCGTCTGTTGAACGCGACATGAGCTTTGAGATCGTCATGCCAGATCGATCTCGCACCGGTTTCCATCCGAGCGATCCAGCCGCGGATTTCGTCAGCTTCGCTTTCCTTGCCGAGGCGTTCGGCAAGCGCCAGAAGATCCCGGCACGCACGCAGAAATATGAAGGTGATACCCGGATCGGTGACGAAGAACGGACAGGTTCTTGCCACGTCTGCCGGATCCCAACCGACGTTGCGGCAGGCTGCCATGATGCTGAGATACCGGTCGTAGTCTTCCTTGTGCGGGCGCATGGCCGGATCGACATGGGACGTATCCTTGCGCTCATAGGGCTGAATGTCCTTGACCTCGACAGCCCTTAGTGCGTCGTCCCAATCAGGCAGGTTGTCCCGTCCCGATTCCCAAGGGTGAATCACCGCCAGGACACCCTGTCCGTCCGGATCCCTATAGGCCAGAAACCAGCGATGCCACGCCATGAGGTTGGGAAACAGGGCCGCAGCGCGGTCGATTGCCTTCCCGCTGGTGTCTGCATCGACAAGATCCCTGATGACCGTTGCCGCAACGGGTGGTTGGGAATGGCCGGAACTTGGGATCGGTCCGCCATTGGTGCCCCAGACCGAAGGCCCGGGGAAATAGCTTGGATCGTCCTTGCGGAACAGGATATGCGGCACCATGCCGTCGCGCCATTGTCCCTCGAACAGCATCTCGATTTCCCGCCAGGCGCGGTCCTGGTCGAAGGTGGCAAATCCGAGTGCTACAAACACCGAGTCCCAATTCCACTGGTAGGGATAAAGACCCTTTGTCGGTATCGTGTACCCGCCCTGATCGTTTTCGATCAGTATGGTTCGGGCTGTTTGATCTAACTCTGCGGCTGACACAGAAATCTCCTTGGCCATCGAGGCCGTTTCAAGTTTGCTCTATCCCTTCACACTGCCGGCCGTGAGGCCCTGGACAAGGAAGCGTTCGAACCAAAGGAAGATGGCGAGGACGGGCACGGTCGCGATAACCGCGCCCGCCATGAGGTGTTGACGAGGCACCTCGGAGGAATTCAGGGACACGACACCACGCGAGAGCGTGAAGATGTCCGGGTCGTCCAGGAACATGAAGGCGAACAGGAACTCGTTCCAGGCGATCATGAAGACGTAAAGTGACACGGAGGCGAGCGCCGGCAGTGACAACGGCAACGTGATTTTCAGGATTACGCCGATGCGCGACAACCCGTCCATCAGGCCCGCTTCTTCCAGTTCGGACGGCAGTCCGCGGAAATATCCCTGGAGCATGTAGAGAGCGACGGGAATGGTGGTCGCCGGATAGACGATCAGAAGACCCGTCAACGTGTTGCGCAAGCCGAGCTGCGAGAAGACCGCGTAAAGCGGGATCACCAGGACGATCGCCGGAACCATGTAGATCAGGAGCACCGACCGCGCCAGAAACGCCTGCCCCGGAAACCGCAACCGGGAAACCGCGTAGGCTCCGGGTACGGAAAAGAGCAGCGTCAGGACGACGGTGGCAACCGAGACGAAAGCCGAAACCAGCAGATAGCGTCCGAAGTTGAACTGGGTGAAAAGCTCAACATAAGACCGGAACAGACCGTCAAGCCCCTGGGAAAAGTCGATGGAAAGGTCGAGCGGATTGGCGAGCAGCGTCTGCTGACTTTTAAGGGACGTCATCACCATGACGTAGAACGGCAACGCCACGATGATTGAGAAGATGACGAAACCGATCCCCTTTGCGATCCGGATATAGATCACTTCCCGTTCGTAGCGGCTCATGGCCCCGAGCCGTGCACCCGACAGGCAGACGCTGGTGGCCCAGGTCGCGCCGGACGCGAAGAGGATCAGGGCAAGGCCTTGCCACACCGGCACGGTGCTCAGCGGCAGGCTGAAAGGTGACGCAAACGACCCGATCATGAGCACGAGAAACAATGCAATGGCCGCAAGCGCCCAGGCCGGAAAACCTGCATTCGTTTCAGAAGACTGTCGCCAGACATAGATCAGCGCACTTATCAGACCCGCGATGCCGGCCACGGTTGCCTGCGGCAGGGCGACTTCGCCTGTGATCAGCGTCAGGGCCACCGCGACGACGACGATTGCGGTCACGCCCCAGATCAGGCCCGTGACGGCGGCAAGAAGGATGCTCCCCGGTTTCATAGTCCTTCCTCCTTCGGTGAGAAGCGGATGAACAGGGTCGCGAACGTGACCAGGACGACAAAGACGACGACGGCCACCGCGGCACCTGCGCCGAGATTGGAGAGCGCGAAGCCCTGTTCATAGACATCGACGGTCAGCGTCCGGGTACCGGCGTTACCGCCGGTCAGCAGGAAGATGTCGTCGAACTTGTTGAAGGTCCAAATGAACCTGAGCAGGAACAGCACGGACAGGATGCCCATGAGCTGCGGCAGGGACAGGTACCAGAACTGTTGCAGCGGTGTCGCACCATCCATTTCGGCAGCTTCATACATGTCCGTGTTGATCGACTGCATGCGGGCCAGAATGAACAGGAACGACAAGGGGAAATACCGCCAGGCCTCGAACGCAATCACGGTCGTCAGTGCCAGCGGAAACTCCATCGGAATGCCAAAGAGGGAATACTCGATGGACCGTTGCCCGAAGAAATTGATCGGATCGGCGACGACCCCCATCTTGGTCAAAAGCGCATTGACGGTTCCCGAAAACGGGTCGAACAGCACCACCCAGGTGAAGGCAACCGCAATTACCGGCGAGACATAGGGAAACAGGAACAGCCCGCGCACAATTCCCCTGCCGACGAAAGTCGTGTGCAGCAATTGCGCGGCGAAAAGACCGAGCACCAGCGCGCCGCCCGTTCCGAAAATCGTGTAGTAGAAGGTGACGCGCAGAACCGACCAGAATTCATCAGCGTTGAAGATCCTCTGGAAGTTCTCAAGCGTGAAGTTGAAATTGGTCAGGACGTTGTCTGCATCGCCGCTTGTGACCGGCTCGCTTTGTCGCTCAGGTCTGTCGGCTGCCAGAAAGGCATCGGTCACCGTGCCCTCCAGTCTCAGCCTGTCCCGCCAGCCCGGCTCAACGGTTCCTATCGCACACGTCAGGTCTGTGCCACTGATCGCGCAGACGTCGGGCAACGCGGTGACGTCGAAACCATTCGGGATCTTGTCGGTCAGCACGACGTCGCGGATTTCCTCGTCCTGGGACGAGTTCCGCAGACGGTACTCGATTTGAGCGCTATCGCCCGCGGCTTCCGGCCGTCCGCGCACCCGCTCGTTGACAAGAACAGTCGGCGGACGCAGGTCAGCGAGCTGCACAGGCTTCACACTGATCCAGAAATTGGCAAGCAGCGGACCGGCCACGATCATCAAGATGATGGCGAAGGTCGGCGCCAGCATCAGATAGGCAAGCCGCATTTCCCGCCGCTGCATCGGGCCAATGCCCTTCGGCGGTCCGAGAGACTCCGTCTGTTGGTTCTGTGCGCTCATGGTTCCAGCTCTGCGTTTCAGCCCGTTGGCCACTCAGGTTCGAGGTGGCGCGGGACAAACCGTCCCTGTCCTCCCGCATCGTGTGCGGGAAGGGTGTTCAGTGGGGCCGGACGCAGACCTGCGTCTCGTCCGGTCCTGATTGAGGAAATCGGGGGTGACCTGCCCTTTCAAGGGCAGGTCAATGGGTCAAGCCACGTTACTGGATCTTGGCCAGTTCTTCGTTGAGCTTAGCGACCGTTGCCGCGGCATCGCGCTCATCGTCGATGAACTCACGGACGTACCGGTTGATCACCTGGCTGTTGATCATCTTGGACGCGAGTGCCAGCTGTCCTTCGGTGACACCCCAGCGGCTGGCAGTGTCGAGACCGGCGACGATCGTTTCGATGGTTGCCGGATCATAGAGCTCGGTCAGCGGTGCCTTGCGGTCGACACCGACCGGCAGTTTCGACCAGCCGTCGACGAATGCAGTGGCATTGTCGGCGTTACCGCGGCGGATCGGGAACTTGCCTTCAGGTGCGATCGACAAGGTCGACATATAGCCGTCATCGAGGGAGAACTCGACGAACTGCATCGCAGATTCCGTGTCGGCATCGTTGGTGATGCCGAAGTAGCGGACGTCACCCCAGGCGGCTCCATCCGGATTGGACGGCCCCTTCAGCGTGGTGACGATACCTGTCTTGGAAGCCAGTTCCTTGGAGGTCGGGTCGTCGGTGATGGTCGGCGGCGCACTGTCGCGCAGACCGGCAAGTTCGTCCAGAATGAACGGTGACCAGATGATCATCGCAGCTTTGCCGGCAAAATAAAGCTCACGCGACTGTTTCCAGAAAAGATCACCGGGAGGTGAAGCCTTGGCAATTGCCTTGTAGAACTCCAATGCTTCGATGGTCTTCTTTTCATCAAGAGCCTTGAAGCCGTTGCCGTCCACAGGTGTCACACCGTTGGCCAGCAAGACGTGCTCAAGCACCTGGCTCATGAAGGCTTCGTCGATCTTGGTCGCAGCGACAAATGCGAACATGTCCGGCGGATTGTGCAGCTTTTCAACGGCGGCCAGAATGTTCTCGTAGCTGTCCGGTGCAGCAAGGCCGTTCTCGTCGAAAAGGTCCTTGCGATAGACAACCATCTGGGTCCAGCCATCGACCGGAACCGAGGCGATGCCACCCTCGACCGCTGCCATGGCGACAGCACCCGGCGCGAAGGTGCCGGTACCGAGATTTTCGACAACTTCCGTTGCTGCTTCGGTGTCCAGAATGCCCGCTTCTGCCCAGGGCAGAGCATATTGAAGCGGATGATAGATGACGTCCGGCAGGTCACCGCCAGCAAAGGCGGCCGTCGTGCGCGTACCCAAATCGGACTCGCTGACCGGAATGACTTCGACTTCAATGCCTGTCTTTTCCTTGAAGGCCGCAGCCATTTCTTCCTGCTTTGCCAGCCGATCGGGCTGCTCTTCGGTCGTCCAGAAGCGCAGCGTGTCGGCTTGAGCCGCCGTCAGACCAAACGCGAGCACACCCGCGATTGTCGAGACAAGGAATTTACTCCTCCCAAACATTTCATTCTCCCTTACTGCCAGAAAGTGGCTGTTGGTTCAGCCGGTCACGGAGCGCATTTGCCAGCGCTGCCGATGTCATGGATGGCGCGCCGTCCGAGGCACGCCGGATTAGTTTCGCCTTGGCCAGTTCCTGCAGGCTTCTGGACGGCTTGCCGTCGAGCACATCGATCAGCATGCGCGCCACACGGCCACCCGCTTCCTGCGCACTCTGCGAAAACGTTGTCAGCGGCGGATCGAGATATTCGCCGACCGGCAGGCCGTCATAGCCGATGACGGTCACGTCCGAGCCCGCCTTCAGACCAATTTCGCGGCAGAACTGAACCGCACCGATGGCGAGCGCATCGGTCACACACAAGAGCGCGGTTGGTGGTGCCTTGTGCGCCAGAAGTGTTTCAGCCCCGGCGAACCCGCCCTTCTCGTTGATTGCCTGAAGCGTCTCCAGCTCGGGATCGTGACGCACGCCAAGCGCTTCAAGCCCCTGCCTGTAGCCGTCCCGGCGCTGCCGGGCAAAATTCAGGTCCGGTGATCCTCCGATAAATCCGATCCGTTCATGGCCGAGGCTGTAGAGATGGCGGACACCGTCCGCAAAGGCTGCCTCGTTGTCGATGTCGAACCAGGCATATCCCGTCGGATCACCCGTACGCCCGTGCGTGACAAAGGGGAAAGTCTGTTCGGTCAGGTATGCGATCCGCGGATCGTCGACTTCTGTCCGTGTGACGATGAAGCCGTCCACCTTCCGGCGTGCAATCAGGCGCTTCATTGTTGCAATCACGTGTTCACGCGAATGGGCTGTCGTCACCAGCAGGTCGAGACCGGACTCATCCAGAGCACGTGCGATGCCATCGATGAATTGGGCCAAAAACGGGTCTGCGCCGTTGCCATGCCCGACCGGAATGACGATGCCGAGTGTATCCTGACGCCCCCGCTTCAGGTTCCGTGCTGTCGCCGAAGGCTGATAGCCGAGATCCTGAACGGCTTTGAGGATGCGCTTGCGGGTATCGTCGGAAATGTCGGTGTAGTTGTTGAGGACGCGCGAGACGGTTCCCTTGGCAACGCCGACATGGCGGGCCACGTCGTCGATGGTGACGGAACCACGAAGTCTCGACATGTGTCCTCCCGGGAGGCTCGGGGCCTCCTGTCCTCGACCACTCTCAGATTTGCATCTGACGCGGCCTTTCTTGATCAAAAGTGTTACAAAACCGGTTTTGTAAGTCAACAAAATCGGTTTCGGTGACGCAAAAAGAATTTTTCGCAATGCGGGAAACTGCTGGTGTTAAAGCAAAACCTTGCGACGGGAGGTTTCGGAAGAAAGGTGCGGCCACATTGCCATCTTCAGTCGGACAGGCGTCCGGCGACCTATAGTGCAACGACTTCCTGAAATCCGCCGGACCAAGTCATCGAGGTGTCGTCGTCTGTCAGCCGCTTTTGTCTTCTCTGCGTTTCTCATCCCTGTGCAGGCAGGGATCCAGTATTCCGTTTGGCCGGTGGTTGAAGGAGACGGGCAGAAAAACGTTTACCGGAACTCGACCCTAAGCTTCACTTCGGCCGGAATGACACATCTAAGGGCTTGCAAATCGCGCCAGACATCCCGGACTCGGTTGCTCAAGCCCAGCAATCGCGGTCAGACTTCTGAACCTAGTCGATTATCCAGGACGAGCGTACCGCTCTCAAAAGGGTACCGAAGACACCAGGATGACATTGGCGTAAGGGGTCACTTCTCCGGTGCGTATAACAGCGCGCGCACGTTGGCAGCGGATCTTGAAATCCGAGTGCGGCACCCGGACCTGTTCGATCGGCTTGCCGGTTTCCGCTTCCCAATGCGCGAGTTTGACTTCGATCCGGGTTGCCAGCTCGGGCGATGCCTCTTCCGCGAAAACTGCCTGCTCGACGATGAGTTCCCGCGACATCGCGTCAACGACGTCGAAAAAACCCGGAATGCCCGGTGAGACAGCAAGATCGATCACATCGACAATCGACGGCACGGGCAGTCCCGCATCAGCGATCACGATCTCATCCATGTGTCCGAGGGAAGCCACAAGCTTGCTGAGATGCCGATTGAGGAGAGGCGTACGTTTCATGATGACTGCTTCAAGCTTTATCTTCTGTAGGTTTTACCGATGGTCGGTTATCTGAGGACCAGCTTAATCCGATCCACAAAAAGCGCCAATAACTTCAGTGCCGTGGCAGTTCACACATCCGTAAAGGCAAAGCCCCCAAAAAAAAACACTCGAGACTAGGATTGAAGCAACCTGTAATTCGATGGGCTTTAATCTTTCAGGCACACGAGATAGTTTGCTTCCACCAGCAGGACAATCTAGGGTTTCGGCCCTGCTACATTCGCACAATTGCGAACTTAGATCTTTAGGCCTGGAGAAACTCTTGATCGCACGGATGTCGAAAAGTCTTCGGCGTTTGCTTGAACTCGCCGCAGAAAAAATCGGAGTTCGAACACGAAGTTCTTTGACCCGGCAGCGCAATCAGTCCGATGCTGAGTGGGCCGCAGAGGTTCAGGCGTTTATGCAAGAGGTTGGTGAAGGCCCGGAAGCCAGTCTACCAGACCCCGGAAGGTCCTACCCCGCGACATCACAAAGTTGGAAAATCGAACCTTTCGTAAAAACAGCAAGCGTTCCGTATAAGGAGACATTCACATCCGAAGAGTTCGAAAAGCTGAAGCGCGGTCTGGTCCCCGAAGCAATGGAAGATAAGTGGTTCATCTATTTCGAAAACGCAGAACTGTTTCTCCACAGGAGTTGGACAGGAAAGGGTGTATTTCGAGCGCGCTTGAAGGAAGAAGCGAACGGTGGAGCAACTGTCATCGAGGCGGCGTGCGCCGGTCAAGATCCGGAATTGGATGAAGAATACAAGGCGGAATTGCTGCGCTTTGTGATCGGAAATCTTCTTCTCAATCGTCAGCTTCCGTATCCCAAGCATCCAGATGAGAAGGAGAGAGTTCCCGGCATGATCCAGCACTCGTTCAGCGGCACCGGATACCCGGAAAAAACCTATCGCGACGAATGAGGCTCGCGACCTGCGCTCACAAATCGACGGCGTGTCTTTGCCAGCTCGGACGCAGGCAGCTGTCTGCGGTGCAAAAAACAGAGACCTTCAAAACCGCAACGAATTTCAGAGCGTCACTCCTCCGGCAAGTCGCCATCGGGAGGTTGCCAGAGTTCGACCGCGTTGCCCTCCGGATCGAGAAAACGGAAAAAGCGGCCGTATTCCTCGTCCTCGTACCCGAGTTCCGTCACACCATCTGCTTTCAGTCCCGCCATCAGAGCGTCAATATCACTGACGCGGAAATTGATCATGAAGCGGTTTTCTTCCGGCCCGAAATAGGAGGTGTCCGACTTGAACGCGGCAACGACGGATGGGCCTGCATTTTGATGGAGCCATGTCCCGAGATTGATATCGAAATGCTTCTTGTAAAACGCGGCTTGGCGGTCGGGGTCTGCGCTTTTGAAGAAAACACCGCCAATACCGTCGACCTTGCTGAGATTTTCCATGCCTGCAAACCTCCCGGGGGCTTCACGCCAGTGACACCAGCGCCTCGCACAGCGACACCGGATCGTAGAACGGGGCAGATTGCTTGTTGACGAGATCCAGCTTCAAAACCGTGATCCCGCGCGAGCTAATCTCATTGGTCTCCTCGTCCGGCACGCTGCGGTCGACGATAACAAAATTAAGCAGCCTGTGCGTAGGGCAGTCGGCTCCAGCATCCCGGTGCAGGTAACTCAGCAAGGTGTGGACCTTGTCTGCAAGGTTGAGCGTTCCTGTTTCCGGATCGTCTCCTATGCTCGGCACATAGACCTTTGGCACCGTTCTCGAAGCGACCGCAGACCCCACGCCTTCCGGGAGCAGATTGGCAATCAGGCTGGTGTAAAAGCTCCCAGGCGCGTAGCAGATCAGGTCAGCGGAATGCATCAGCGTTCGGTTCCGGTCCGGAAAAACCGAATGCGCCGGATTTTTGCCCTTCAGGCTGTGGTTCAGGAAAAAGTCCTTTATCGGAGATGTCAGCGCAGGATGCTCCTTGCCGGTCAAGAGATGTTGACCTATGACGACCTCTCCGTTTGCCAGCTCCGCGCCAAGGTGAAGATTGTCGTCGGTAACAGCGCGCACTGTTCCCTGAACACCAACAAGCTTGGACACCAGAAAGATGATCGGTTCGAGCTGCTGGTTCTGGCTGAGGTAGCCGCCGGCCAGAATGAGATTGCCAATGCTTGCTCCACGCAGGTCGAACGTCTTCGGGCAAGCAGCACGGAACATGCCGAGTTGGTTCTGGATAAGTGTGCGCATCGGTTGCTCGATGGCATCGACCAGCGGATGTTTTCCGGCAATCATTGCATCAAGCTGTCCGTGCAGGTCGTCCTTCATGGCAGATTTGGCGAACCGGTGTGTGAACAGGCGGAACACTTCCGGATGACCAAGAACCGTTTCATCCGCGAGCGCCATCAGCCGACTTCTGAGATCCCCGATCGCCGGCATATTGAAAGCAACGCGCAGTCCTTGCGAACTGCCGCCGGAATCGAACGGCGTCACAAGGTGCATGGAGTTGTGGGTGTAGCGCTTCAGGCATTGCGACACGCCATTGAGCGCGGAGCCACCGCTGAAGAACAGCAGACGCGGCCCAAGTTTCGGATTGGACAGAAACCTTTCGATCCGAAACGGATCCGGCATGCGCACGGCGCGGGTGATGGTGACTTCGGACATTCCAACCCCTGCTAAAGCGACCTCCGAAACCGAATTGTCACCGGCCGGTCAGCTTGCTACCCGATCCATATGGCACGGAAATCATTCACATTTGTCAACGTCGGCCCAGTGACGACCTGATCGCCGATCTTTTCAAAGAAATTGTGCGCGTCATTGTTGGCAAGCGCCTCCGCAGCCGAGACACCTGCCGTGTCGGCTTTTGCAAGCGTCTGCGGACCAACAATCGCGCCTGCAACCTCCGCAGCCCCGTCCACGCCATCCGTGTCGCACGCAATTGCGTGGATGCCTTCGGCACCTTGAAACGCCAGCGCCAAAGCCAGCGCATATTCCGCGTTCGGACCGCCCACACCATTGCCGGTGCGGGTGACGGTGAGTTCACCGCCCGAGAGCAGCAGCAAGGGACGGCCAGACGTGCTCCGGGCCCGCTTGCGGTCAAGAGCAAGCGCTGCCTGTTCGCGGGCAACGTCACGCGCTTCACCCTCAAGAGCGTCTCCGAGAATCTCAACATCGCAGCCGGCGGCGACCGCCATTTCCCGCGCCGCCTCAAGCGACTGTGAGGGCGCGGCGAAAATCGTGTTGGTCACCTTGGAAAGCGCGACGTCCTGCGGTGCCAGCACGCCGCTATCACCTTTCAGGACTTCTTCTACGGAGCCCGGAACGTCAATTCCCCAGCGTTCCAGGATCGCCTTTGCGTCTTCTGCGGAACTGCTGTCGCCAACTGTCGGACCCGATCCGATCTCGGCCGGATCATCGCCCGGCACATCAGACAGCAGCAACGCCAGCATCTTTGCGGGATAGGCTGCTGCCGCCAGTTGCCCGCCTTTCACCCGGCTAAGGTGCTTGCGCACCAGGTTCATTTGCCCGATGGGCGCCCCGGAACTCAGGAGCTTCTGATTGACATCCTGCTTTTCGGCAAGCGTGATATCGCCGGCCGGCGCAGTCAGAAGAGCAGACGCACCACCTGAAATCAGAGCCAGGACGAAATCCTCTTCCTGAAGGCCGTCCAGCAGCTCCAGCATGCGGCGTGTTGCTATTTGACCGGCTTCGTCCGGCACCGGATGCGCCGCTTCGACGATCTCGATGCCCTGACAGGGCCGTCCATATCCGTAGCGCGTGATGACCAGTCCATCGCACGGACCCCAAACAGCTTCGACAGCTTCAGCCATGCGCGCAGACGCCTTTCCAGCCCCCACCACTGTGACCCGCCCCTCGGGTTTTTCAGGCAGAAATCCCGCAAGGCTTTTCATCGGGTCGGCCACTTCCACGGCCCGTTGAAAAAGGTGACGCAGGACGTCCGCAGGCTGCTCGCTCATCAGGGCATTACCTTTGTTTTTGCTTAGATGACGCTGTTTGAGCGCTGTTTTGAAGAAATTTTCAAGGGCGGATTGGCAAGAATTGGTCTTCATCATATCTAAAAACGAGCTTTGGGCGCGCGCAGACACACTCCTAGCCGGGATTTTGCTGTTGCTTTTTCGGCACGAAACCTCACCTAGTTTTTGAAACGAGGAACACGCGCATGACTGAAGTGGCAATCCCGGCCCTGAACGCGGCCATCAAGAATCCCGACAACCCGGCCCATATGATGGTGATCAAGGACGTGACGAGGCGCATCCGCGTCTATTCCGGCGACACCTTGCTGGCTGACAGCGGGTCTGCTCTCCGCGTAATGGAGATCGGTAAGTCGGTCTACGACCCGGTCGTCTACATCCCTGAACAGGACCTGGTCGCGCAGTTCGAAGAAGTTGAGAAATCGACGTATTGTCCGATCAAGGGCGATGCCAGCTACATAGCGCACACGGGTGAAGAGATCGGCTGGGTCTATCGCGAACCGATCCCGATGACAGAAAAACTGAAAAACCACTTCGCCTTCTGGCCCTCCAAGACGCGCCTTGTCGAAGGGGACTAGGCCTGCTCCCTGGGTGGCCGGGGACCTTACGGATCAGGAAACAGGAGCGACCCCGGCTCAAGGCACAGCTACATCGATTCGCTTTGTCTCATCGTGGAGACGATGTCTACCGGATGACCGGTTTCGACGCGTGGCAACATTCTGATCCTCATCCTGAGGAGGCGCGGAACGCCGTCTCAAAGGATAGGAAAAAAGGTTCGCACACACCAAGCCACGACACGGAATTGTCAATCGGATTTGTCGTCCCGGTTTGCCGCATTAGCGGCAAGACCGGGACCCAGTATTCCGTGTAGCCGACGACTGGAAAAGACAGCCAGACAAGAGTTTACTGGATCCCGGCCTTGCGCTTCGCTCCAGCCGGGATGACAAAACGCTTAGGTTCTAAGATCGCCCCACAGGACCCTGTTTCCACTAATCCGGACAGCATTGGACAAAGTCCGGCAATGGCGGCTCATATCAGCTCTCGGCAAACCGTTTGGAGCAATCGCGATCAAATGAGTTGATGACAATCGAGACCACCAGCTTGGGCCGTCAGGAACCTCACGCCGCCAATTCGCCCTCAACCACCGGGCCAAGGCATTCAACGATCCGCGTCCAGCCGCCTTCGTGATTGTTAC
>JGI12316J14372_10002490_pt1 | contig 19700 bp, 24 predicted proteins | sample MarCyaLeptolynsp_FD_14372 | JGI IMG/M metagenome (IMG submission 14372) | reverse complement strand
CTTTTAGTAGGTGTGGCGTTAATGATGGTTGGAGTTGCAAATCTATTCAAGGATAAATATCGTTATTAAATATAGGTGTATTTATCTGATTTGTTTAACAGATAATCTTAATAGAATTCCTAAGAGTGTAAATAAAGCAGGGATAAACCATATTAAATAAATAGAAATACCTTCTTTGAAAGCACGCTTATCTCCCCATGATCGTGATGTTTTGTAATACCAATTGTCTTCAGTTGTACTAAAAAGGGCCTCTAAAGTAGTCGCGGTAGTATCTGACCAACCGGAATTTAAATAAGTTTTACTTACTAAGCTAGGGTTTTGTTCTAATTCATGTAATGAATGATTAAATACTACATTATAGTCAGGGTCATACACTCGCCAATTCCCATTTACCTTGACCTCATTAAGCACGTGACCATGAATTCCAATAATGTGTGACTCAATATCTTGTTCACGTAATATATTGTTTAGTACAATGGCATGTTGAGAACAAAATCCACCTCCTGCTCTAATAGCTTTTTTTGTGTCCGTCCATTCATACCAACCTTTTTTATTGGCGTAGCGCCACATTATCCAATTCTCAAAAAATGTCGGTTTCATTTGTTCTGAGTCTACATGTATTAATCTATCGTTTATTAATTTCATTACTCTTGGGATATAAGCCTCAACGGTTTCGTTTGCACTCTTGTAAGCTTTCTGCCAGAATTCTTTTTCCGTAAGAGTTCTTGGATAGCGTGATTCAATTGGGTTATTGGCTTGTGGGTGAGAGCTGTCAATGCTTGTGTAGTTAAATAGACCAATAAAGTTAATAGTAAGAAGAAGTATTGCTATATATATAAATATATTTCCAATTAAATGTAAGAGTTTTATTATTAAATTCATGCTATATGCTTAGTCTAAATCTGTAGTTCTTCTAATAGCACGCATTAATATATAAATCCATGGCCATACAATAGCGCTTGTGAGTGCGGGTGACCAATACGTCCAGGATTCAGGGTCCTGTCCAAGCACGCCATATACCCATAAAGATACGCTCATGTGTGGTAACAGAATCATGGCAATGAATAATGCTTGTTGATGTAATGGGTAAGCGCGTACCCGCTGGTAAAAACGAATACTAATAAATGCAGTTAGTGCAAAACCTAGCGCGTGTTGTGCCAGTAGCGCGCCGCGTAACACATCGACTATGAGTCCCAGACCCCAAGCAGTCCCTACACCGATTAGACGTGGTGTACTCATACTCCAATAAATTACCATTAATAAAATCCACTCAGGTCTAAACGGTTCAGCCCATACCGGAATAGGCATAATAGTGAGTAGAGTGGCGACTAATAATGAGCCAAACAATACGTAGTAAGTTCTGGCTGTTTTACTCATTAGTTGAGTTTTTATTTTCCATTGAAGCGCTATCGTTTGTTTCTGTTTGTTCAGCCTCAGGTGGGTTGGTCCACAACAAAAGAACTTCACGAATAGTATCTAAATCAGCAAGAGGCCTTGCTTCTACATGCAAGAAAGCTTCACCAGGGCGGTTATTAATTGTGGTTACTTCAGCAATAGGGTAGTTGGGAGGGTAACGTCCATCTAAGCCGGAGGTATGCAATAGATCGCCTATTTTAATGTCTGCAGAAGACGATACGTTTTTTAATTCCACGCGATCAGTTTTACCACTACCCACAAGTAATGCTCTTAGATTAGTGCGATTACTTTCTGCGAGCAGCGCGTGGTTGGGGTCAGATATGAGTAACACTGTCGAATGCATCGGGTAAGCATCTACTACTTGACCAATAATGCCTTTGGCGGCCACCAGTGGTTGCCCTGAGTAAACGCCTTGTTGCGTACCTTTATTAATAGTGATGAGTTGTTTAAATGGGTGTAAGTCTACAGCGAGAATTTCTGCGATAAGTACTTTTTCATTGGACGTCGGAATCGGTGAGGCTAATAATTGTCGTAATCTCGCATTTTCCTGTTCTAATAACGCTAAGCGCTGTAGTTTGGCTTGATTGAATAATGCCTGTTCGCGAAGAGTTTCATTGTCGCTAATTAGTTCATTCCGGCTGGCGAGATTTTCGCTGATCAATTCGCTTAACGCGGATGGCAAGTGGGCCAGGTATTGCAGTGGATAAGTTGCGGTAGCGAGTGTTGAACGCACTACTTGTAAATGTTGGTAGCGGTGATCAATTGTCATGATGACAATTGACACAATCACTAACACTAGCAATTTGGATGATGCCGATGCATCAAATGTAAATAGAGGTTTAATTGCTTCCTCCTTACATTAGCATGTCAAGATTAATAGGGCAGGTGCATGTGCAGAGAAAGCTGGAGAGCCCTGGTCGCTTCCAGTTAATCCCCGGTTAATAAATCACTGCCAAATTCGTCTAGCATTTCAAGTACTTTGCCACCACCGCGTGCGACAGAAGTTAACGGGTCATCGGCAACAATCACAGGGATACCTGTTTCTTCCATGATTAGACGGTCTAAGTCTCGCAGTAATGCGCCACCACCAGTAAGTACAATGCCACGTTCAGCTACATCAGCGCCTAACTCGGGCGGAGTTTGTTCTAAGGCTGTTTTTACTGCACTGACAATGCCGTATAAGGGCTCTTGAAGTGCCTCGAGAATTTCGTTGCTGTTGAGTGAGAAACTCTTGGGTACACCCTCGGATAAATTGCGCCCTTTGACCTCAATCTCAAGCATGTCTTTGCCGGGGTAGGCAGTACCAATTTCCTGTTTAACCCGTTCCGCAGTGGATTCGCCAATCAGCACGCCATAATTACGACGCACATAACTAATAATTGCATCGTCGAATTTGTCACCACCAATACGTACCGAAGCTGAATAAACAATTCCATTGAGCGACAATACGGCGACTTCTGAAGTACCCCCGCCGATATCCAGAATCATCGACCCGCGTGCTTCATCAATTGGTAAACCGGCACCAATGGCAGCCGCGATAGGTTCTTCAATTAGGTAAGTTTTCCTTGCGCCTGCGCCATCTGCAGATTCGCGTATAGCCCGCCTTTCCACCTGCGTGGCGCCACAGGGTACACATACCAATACCCGTGGGCTGGGGCGTAACAACATATTCTTATGCACGGCGCGGATAAAATGCTGCAGCATGCGCTCAGTGGTTGTGAAATCAGCAATCACACCATCTTTCATAGGCCTGATGGCCTCAATATTGGTGGGTGTACGACCTAACATACGTTTTGCCCCTGCACCTACAGCTTCGATAGAGCGAGTGCCGGTATTGGGATCATTACGAATAGCAACCACGGAGGGCTCGTTTAGAACGATACCTTTGTCGCGTACGTAAATGAGTGTGTTGGCGGTGCCGAGATCAATAGAGAGATCGTTAGAAAATAAACCTAGAATTCGTCCAATCATGTAGGGGAATGTTTTTAATTATCATTGGAATAGAAACGGTACTCTAACAGCGGGTATGGGTTTGGGCAAGACGTTATCTATGGTACCTTTCACTACCCTATCGAGGAGCAATTTATGGCACTTTCAACGGAAGATGTTTGCAATATTGTCAAGCTGGCGAAATTGCAAATTAATGCAGACGAACTTGAGCAATACAAGCAAGATCTATCGCGTATTCTTGAATTTGTAGAGCAAATGAATCAAGTCAATGTGGACAATATTGAGCCTATGGCCCACCCGCAAGATATGATGCAGTCATTGCGCATAGACGAGGTGACTGAATCTGATCAGCGTGAAAAGTTTCAGCACATTGCCCCGGCGACCCAAGATGGGCTTTATCTGGTTCCTAAAGTGATTGAGTGAGATTGAATATAAACACAGCCAACACTTTAAAGCTGTTCTAAATTAAAACCATTTAAAAATATTTTTTGTAATGCATACATTAACTTTGGCGCAACAAGTCAGGGCGCTAGCAGAAAAACAATTTAGTAGTGAAGAACTCGTTAAACACTATATTCAGCGTATAGAAACACACGATGAAAAATTAAATTCATTTATTACCTTCACACCAGAGCGCGCACTTGAGCAGGCAAAACAAGCTGATGCAAGTGGGAATGATGCAGGTTTGCTAAATGGTGTCCCGATTGCGCTAAAAGATATTTTTTGTACCGATGGTGTGAAAACCAGTTGTGCTTCAAAAATGCTGGATAATTTTGTTGCTCCCTACGACGCCACAGTGGTGACCAAACTTAATCAGGCAGGAGCAATATCATTAGGTAAAACCAATATGGATGAATTCGCCATGGGTTCATCATCTGAATCAAGCTATTACGGCGCAGTAAAAAATCCCTGGGATACCGAACGCGTACCCGGTGGTTCATCAGGAGGTTCAGCTTCTGCAGTGGCAGCACGCCTGGCGCCAGCAAGTATGGGTACGGATACCGGTGGCTCGATCAGGCAGCCAGCGGCACTGTGCGGCATTACTGGCTTGAAGCCTACATATGGCCGCGTGTCACGTTATGGCATGATTGCTTATGCATCCAGTCTCGATCAAGGCGGGCCGTTTGGAATAACCGCGGAAGATTGCGCTTATATGCTGCAAGCGATTGCGGGGGGGGGACCGACCAGTACCAGATTATATTGCCGGTTTAAGCAAATCTGTTAAAGGTATGCGTATTGGCTTGCCAGAAGAGTTTTTTCAGCAAGGCTTGGATGCTGACATCGCAGTTAAAATTGAGCAAGCTTGTGAAGTGTTAAAAAGTTTGGGTTGTGAAGTTAAATCAATTTCATTGCCCAATGCTAAGTTGGCAATTGCAGCTTACTATGTACTCGCGCCCGCAGAGTGCTCATCAAACTTGTCACGCTTTGATGGTGTGCGTTTTGGTTACCGTTGCGAAAATCCAGCCGGACTTGAGGACATGTATTGCCGTTCACGCAGCGAAGGGTTTGGCGATGAAGTGAAACGCCGTATTATGATTGGTGCTTATGCCTTATCAGCAGGCTATTACGATGCTTACTATTTGAAAGCACAAAAAATTCGTCGCCTGATTAGCGATGATTACAAGGCTGCATTTAATGAAGTCGATGCTGTGTTAAGCCCAACCTCACCGACAACTGCATTTAAAGTGAATGAAAAATCAGATGATCCTATTACGATGTATCTATCTGATATTTACACCATTGGCGTGAATCTCGCAGGTTTGCCGGGTATTTCGCTACCTGTGGGTTTTCAGCAAGGTTTGCCGGTAGGTATGCAATTAGTAAGTAATTACTTTGAAGAACAAACATTATTGAATCTTGGTCATCAGTATCAACAGCAAACAGACTACCATTTGCAAATGCCAAGCGAATTTGAATAGGTAATGAGTATGGAATGGGAAGTTGTTATTGGATTAGAAATTCATGTTCAATTGAACACACAATCAAAAATATTTTCTGGTGCTGCAACTGCTTATGGTGCACAGCCAAACACTCAAGCCTGCGCCGTCGACTTAGGCTTGCCAGGAGTTTTGCCGGTACTGAATAAAGAAGCAGTAGCGAAAGCAGCCATGTTTGGTTTGGCTGTAGGTGCAACCATCAATAATGGTTCGGTGTTTGACCGTAAAAATTATTTTTACCCTGATTTGCCTAAAGGCTATCAAATCAGTCAGCTGGCTATTCCTATTGTTGAGCATGGGGAATTGGAAATTTCGTTGGAAGATGGGTCAACCAAGAGTGTGGGAATTACCCGTGCACATTTAGAAGAAGATGCAGGCAAGTCTCTACACGAGGACTTTGACGGCATGACAGGTATTGATCTTAACCGTGCCGGAACACCGTTAATCGAAATTGTCTCCGAGCCTGAAATGAGCTCGGCAAAAGAAGCCGTAGCATATATGAAGAAAATTCATTCAATCGTGCAATACCTGGGAATATGTGACGGTAATATGCAGGAAGGTTCATTCCGTTGTGATGCCAATGTGTCGGTACGTCGTAGTGGTGATGAGCAGTTAGGTACGCGTACAGAAACTAAAAACTTAAATTCATTCAGATTTGTAGAGCGCGCTATAAATTATGAAATCGAACGTCAAGTCGATGTGATTGAAAGTGGTGGCAAAGTTGTGCAGGAAACACGTTTGTATGATGCTGCTGATGACTCAACACGTGCCATGCGCAGTAAAGAAGAGGCCAATGACTACCGCTATTTTCCCGATCCGGATTTGCTACCGGTAAAATTAGAGGAAGGGTTGCTCGAACAATTGCAAGCGAGTTTGCCAGAGTTACCAGATGTGAAACAAGCACGCTTTATGGATGAATATAGTCTCAATCAAGAGGATGCAGAACAACTCAGTGCATCACGTGCGATGGCGGATTATTTTGAGCAGGTTGTCGCGGGTAATAAAGATCAGGCAAAAATGTCAGCCAACTGGGTGTTAGGCGAACTTTCAGCGGCATTAAATCAAAATGGCCTGGATATTTCTCAAAGCCCAGTTAGTGCAGAGAGGTTAGCGCAGTTAGTAGAACGCATTGCGGACAACACTATATCCGGGAAAATTGCTAAAGAAGTTTTCCAGGATATGTGGGCTAGTGATAAGAACGCAGATCAAGTTATCCAGGAAAAAGGCTTGCAACAAATTTCTGATGTGGGTGAGTTGGAGGCTATTGTTGATAAAGTCATTGCTGATAATCCTAATCAAGTTGAACAGTACTTGTCAGGCAAAGATAAAGTATTTGGCTTCTTTGTCGGTAATGTAATGAAAGCTACTAAGGGCAAGGCAAACCCTAAACAGGTAAATGACTTGTTGAAAAGCAAGCTCTCTAAATAAGTTTAAAGAGCCTGGCACTTTTTATAAATCATTATGAATGTACTCATCGTCTATGCGCATCCAAATCCATTGAGCTTTAACCAGTCTATTTTAAAAGTGGTGCATAACTGCTTTAAGAGCAAAGGTGCAAGCGTGAGGCTAAAAGATTTATATGCAGAACGTTTTGACCCGGTGTTAGGTGAAGCACAATTGTCTTTACAGAACGAAGGCAAAATTCCCGATGACATTAAACGCGAGCAAGAGCAAGTCACCTGGGCGGATACCATTGTGGTTATTTACCCTTTGTGGTGGTTTGATCGTCCGGCCATTTTGAAGGGCTGGTTTGATCGTGTTTTTACTAATGGTTTTGCCTTTAGATTTGATGAGAATGGTGTAACCGGGTTGCTTAAAGGCAAGCGTGCGATGGTGGTAGTCACAGCAGGAGGAACTAAAGAAGATTTCGGTAAAAATGCTGATCAGCTGACTAAAAGCACCACAGAAGGTACATTAGCATTTTGTGGAATTACAGACATAGCTGATCGGGTTTTTTATTCAGTGCCGATCGTTGATGATGAAGCGCGCAAGAAAATGCTTAATGAGCTTGAAGTGCTTGTTGGGCAATTTTAATCGTTGTTCGGCTAATCGTTAAAGATACTTAGCTTAATTGGAGTTTGCTCCTGTTTGCTAAGCAGAGTTCAATTTACTCAGCTTTAACTTGTACTTTTCCTTCCTGCTGCCAATTGAGTATTAACTCGTGTAGCACGACCGGTATTGCAGTACTCAGATTTTCACTGCAATAATCTTTTAACCAAGCAAATGTTTCTTCTGGCGATGTTGCGCCGGAAACATCATAGACATCATTGTCAGAATAATTAACTCCGGATACAAACCCGCTTGCCCACGATTGGTATAAGCGAATATTCTCAACTGCTTGTTGGAAGCCAACGTTAGAAGGCGTGATATCATGGATGAGTTCTTTGCACGTAGCACCTCCCCAGCCCTGTGCGCTAAAGGGAGCAACATCGGTATCCTTTTTTGTTTCAGTAGTTGCGCATCCAGCAAAAAGCAAGGTTGCAACAACAAGCGAGATATACTTATGTATCATGCAAAAGATTATTACATAGCGAAAATGTAAGTGCGCAGTATTTAAATACTACGCACTCCAAAATTACTAATCTAAGTGCTGCAAGACCTCAGTCATACTGTCTTTAGCATCACCAAACAACATGTCGGTATTTTCTTTATAGAAGAGTGGGTTGTCGACACCAGCATAACCCGAAGCCATACTACGCTTAAGTACGATACAAGATTTCGCTTTCCAAACTTCTAGTACTGGCATGCCAGCGATGGGACTATTTGGATCTGTTTGTGCGGCTGGGTTAACAATGTCATTGGCGCCAATTACAAGCGATACATCTGTGTCGGGGAAGTCATCATTAAGTTCATCCATTTCCAAAACAATGTCATAAGGCACTTTGGCTTCTGCCAGCAACACGTTCATATGCCCAGGTAGCCGCCCCGCAACCGGATGGATACCGAATCTTACATTGACACCTTTATCGCGTAATTTTTTAACAATATCGCTGACAGTATTTTGTGCTTGTGCAACTGCCATGCCGTAGCCAGGTACGATAATAACTTCACTTGCATCTTTGAGTAAGCCAGCAACTTCTTCGGCATTACATGATGTGACTTCACCAGCTTCTTCATCGCTGCTAGCAGCAGAGCCTCCTGAGGTTCCGAAGCCACCCAAAATAACGCTAACAAAATGTCTATTCATAGCACGACACATTATGTAACTTAATATCGCCCCACTTGATCCTACTAGTGCACCGACAACAATCAGTGCCACATTGCTTAGCATGAAACCTGTTGCCGCTGCTGCCCAACCTGAATAGCTATTTAACATGGATACTACCACCGGCATGTCGGCACCGCCGATAGCCATAATTAAGTGAATACCAATAATGCCTGCTATGACGGTCATGATTAATAGAGGAACGACACCAGAACTATGCGATTCTGCGTTTAAGAATTCATAGCCGAAGTAGATGCATGCAAGTAGCATCACTAGGTTTAACCAGTGACGCGCAGGAAGCATTAATGGTTTACCCGAGATTTTGCCGCTTAATTTGCCAAATGCGATCACAGATCCGGTGAAAGTAATAATGCCGATAAAGACACCTAGATAAACCTCAACTTCGTGGATTGTTTTTTCAGCGCCTTCAAGGTGTGAAGTGGGATCCAAGTAACTTGCAAAGCCCACCATGACAGCCGCTGCGCCAACAAAGCTATGGAATCCAGCTACCAGTTCTGGCATTGATGTCATTTCAACTTTTCTGGCAATGGTTATTCCTATCAGTGCACCAATAATCATGGCTGGAACAAATTTTTCAAAGGCACCGACATGGCCGCTTAACACGGTTGCTAAAATGGCTACTGCCATTCCAAGCATGCCGAAGATATTTCCACGCCGGGCTGATTCCTGATTGCTTAATCCGCCTAAGCTAAAGATGAATAAGGCGCCTGCGGCGAGATACGAAACTGTTAATAATTGTGGATTCATTATTCTCTCTCCTTAGTCGTCTTTGCGGAACATTTGCAACATGCGCTGGGTAACGGCAAAGCCACCCCCTATGTTGATAGACGCAATAAATATTGAGATTAATGCTAACCACATAATAATGGTGCTAGAACTCCCCACCTGTAACAAAGCGCCAATAATAATCACACTACTAATGGCATTGGTTACACTCATTAATGGTGTATGCAGTGCAGGTGTTACATTCCAAATGACCATATAGCCAACGAAACAAGATAAAACAAAAACAGTGAAATTTTGCATAAAATCTGCCGGGGCTACTCTACCTAACCAGAATAAGAATACCGCTGCTACGACCATAGTGATAACTAAGCCCATGCCACTTTTCTTTTTCTCAGGTTCTGGTGCTGGCATTTCTGCTTTAGGTGCAGCTGGTGCTGCTGAAACAGAAATTGGTGGTGGTGGGAAAGTAATTTCGCCATCTTTAACAACCGTCGCACCACGAATAACATCATCTTCCATGTTGACATTAATGTTGCCATCTTTTTCTGGAGTTAGGTCATTTAGCATATGACACAAGTTAGAGCCGTATAGCTGGCTGGATTGATTGGGTAAACGACTAGGTAGATCCATGTAGCCAATCAGTGCATATGACACAAGTTAGAGCCGTATAGCTGGCTGGATTGATTGGGTAAACGACTAGGTAGATCCATGTAGCCAATCAGCGTCACGCCATGTTTAACTGCAACTTCACCTGGTACTGTTAATTCACAGTTACCGCCTTGTTCGGCAGCGAGATCGACGACGACACTTCCTTCTTTCATGGATTCAACCATGTCTGCCAGGATTAGCTTAGGTGCCGGCTTGCCAGGGATTAGTGCTGTTGTAATGATGATGTCAACTTCTTTAGCCTGTTCTCGGAATAACGCCATTTCGGCTTCAATGAATTCTTTACTCATTGTTTTGGCATAACCGGTAGAAGATGGGCCGCTGTCCTCTTCTTCAAATTCTAGTTCTAAAAATTGTGCGCCCATACTTTCGACTTGCTGCTTCACTTCTGGGCGAGTATCAAATGCACGCACTATGGCGCCCAGTCCGCTTGCTGTTCCCAGTGCGGCTAAGCCTGCAACACCGGCGCCTATTACCATGACTTTAGCAGGAGGAACTTTTCCTGCAGCAGTTATTTGGCCGGTAAAGAATCTTCCAAAATGATTAGCCGCTTCTATGACTGCACGATAGCCGGCAATATTGGCCATAGAAGAAAGCGCATCCATTTTTTGTGCGCGTGAAATACGTGGAACTGAATCCATGGCTAATGCAGTGACATTCTGTGCTTGTAATTTTTTTAATAAGTCTTCATTTTGGGCGGGCCATATGAAACTAATTAATGTACTTCCTGATGGCATTAGACTGATTTCGTCAACACCTGAAGAATTTATTTCGGGAGCGCGTACTTTTAAGATAATGTCGGCATTAGCCCAAAGTTGGTTGGTATCAGAAACTACTTCTACACCGGCTTCTCGATAAGCATCGTCTGTGAAGTTTGCACTTGCGCCAGCGCCAGACTCAATGGCTGTTTCAAAGCCAAGCTTTTGTAGTCGTTTGGCTGTGTCCGGCGTCATTGCAACACGGCATTCATTTTCGTGAATTTCATTAGGTACGCTAATTTTCATTCTTTACTCCCACTGTGCAAATTATAAGTATCTTGCTTTGGTTGCGTAGAGTACACTTTATACATATAGATTGGAAATTACATTTTTGTTCATCGGTGGTTAAGTATTTCATTAGTTGCGTTTTAACAGGCGAATTGAGACTAATGGAATAAATAGTTCTAGTGCGGCAAAAGTTATTTTCTTTTGTTAAAGTGATTTCAACTTAAGTAATGACTAGTGGGTATGAATAAGAATAATCACGGCTATGGTATTGGCGACAATTCATATCGTGCTGCAGGTGAGTTGCAAGGAATTAGCCGTTTGGTTGATGAATTTTATGCGAATATGGATGCATTCCCGGAAGCTAAAATAATTAGGAATATGCATCCACAAGACTTGTCTGAATCACGCAAAAAGTTGGCGTATTTTCTTAGTGGCTGGTTGGGTGGTCCGAGGATATATACCGAGCATTACGGCAGTATTAATATTCCTGAAGTACATGGGCATCTTGCAATTGGTAATGCGGAACGTGACGCATGGCTTTCTTGTATGCGACACGCTATTGATGCGCAGCCTTATGAAAAATCATTCAAACAATATTTGTTGGCGCAATTAACGATTCCTGCTGAACGAATAACACAAAGATGTGCGCAACAATAAGATTTAGTGTTTATTAGTCGTTGCTTATTAAAGAGTTGCGCGCTAGATTTTAAATTTAATAATTAAATGGTTTTTTTTACCAGTTATTTGGCATTTAGAATATGTGGTACTTGCCGATACTTCAGTTAAATAACTGGCTGAGATTGGATAATGAAAGAATTGCTATTTGTTAAGTGGCATGATGATGACTTGGTAGGTAGTCCTATCGTAAATGAGCAGCATCGTGGTTTGGTCGCAACAATAAACTCATTGTATTATTTTATGCAGCAAGGCTGGGATTTGGAGTCTTTGAGACCGACCATTCTCATGCTGGAGCAATATGTTATGTTCCATCTGAAAACGGAGGAATCCATACTTATTGCAAATGGAATGTCTGAAGATGCAATTGCTGAAATCCATAAATATGGAGAAGAGTTTTTGAAAGACTTGCATCAGGTCGTTGCTGATGCAATTAGTAATGAAGAACCTAACCAGTTAGTTAAATATTTAGCTAAGTGGTGGAGTGGGCATAAGACAGAATTCCACGCTAAGTTGCGCAAGCAATTTGGTTGATAAATTCTCGAAATAACATTCTGGCTATAATATTACTTTGTGTTTAAAAATTATCTGCAATTCTAATTAATAGGAATCAGGGCATACCCTTTCTGTTGGTAACCAATTAGGGATACAAATGTATTACCTACGGGTTTAACTGCGGGGATAATAGTGCTGTTATCAATACCGAGAACGCGCGAAGCAACAGAGCATGACTCCATTTTCACGCCAGGTTTTTCACTCATGGTTTGAATGAGTGTGAGCAGTTCTTCAAGTGCCACTTCTTCATCTAGCTCCAACTCTAATGGTTGTGAAGAAAGTAGCGGCAATACCCGCCCGTGAAAAGTAAATACCATGTCAGGTGTAACGTTTTGCTTAACCAAGTCTTCATAGGTCTCATCAATAACCTTCATCACAAACAGTAGGCGGCTTGGCTTACTAAGGGTGACATCCCAAACTACTTTGCCAGTTTCAATACCTTTAAGTGCGTCAGCGTCATTGGGTTTTTCTGCCAGCGCATGGGTAGCTAGGGTCAGTGATAAAAATAGAAGCAAAACCGTGATTGAAAATATGCGTGCTAGTGCCATGAAGTATTCCTTAGTTTACTTGTTTGTAAATTATGGCACAGATTATTTGCTGGAGGATGATTTGAAGTGCTAAATATACCAATGGCGATTCATAATTAGCACAGTATGAGATAATGTTGATGAATGACGTTACTATGTGAATGGTTTTATAGGTGAAGTTGATATGAAAAAGACTCGACGCAAACTGCTCATGGTTGGGATTTTTTTATTCATGATTATTAGTACCGTGCATGCAGAGCGTGATAGTAGTTATTCCCACTCCAATAGAGAAATTCTTTCCAGCGGTGAAAAGATGGTATTAGACGCGGTGGTACTAAGGCCAGTGGGTCTGGTGACGACGGTGGCAGGATCAGCTGTGTATGTGGTTTCCTTGCCATTTAGTTTGCTAGGAGGGAATGAGGCTGAGGTGCGCGAAAGTCTTGTCTATGAGCCTGCGAGATATACCTTCAAGCGTCCGCTGGGGGATATAGAGTATTAGATAAGTAGTGTTGAAGCTTGTTCGTTGCTTATGTTGATACAGTTGGCAAATCATATCTGAAAATAAAATTTTATTTTTTGTCCATAACTGGTAGCAATATTGATTTGTAGGTTTTGTGATTAAAGCTCCCGAAGTAGATCTAAAATAATCTGGCGTTTCTTTTTCGACAGACGATAATAACGCTGTGCAACTTCTTTGGTTTCTTCGTCATCAAATGCAACCGAGTACTCGGCTTCGGAAGCCTCGGATATTTGCTGAATAGCCTCCATGCTGCCTTGTCCGGTCATCAACCAGTCCAGTCTCACATTTAAAATCGAAGCGAGCTCAGTTAAATGTTCAGTGCTGGGTAATGCTTTGCCGCGCTCCCAATGACCGCATGCACCGCGTGATATGCGCATACGTTCTGCCAATAGTTCTTGGGAGAGGCCGCGTGCTTTCCTAGCGTAGGTAATTCTTTCGGCGATGGTCGACATCTGCCAAGGATAGTATTGATATCGTTGGAGATGTACGATAATTTAACTATCTAATATTGAGATAATTAAATTATCATTAATAATGAAACCAGTTGTTTATGTGGTTGTGCTTGGATTCAGTATATTACTTATCGTCACAAGCCAAGCCTTTAAAGACTATGCAACGACATTTGTGCGCAAGCAATGTGGCTATTGGACACAGAAAGCATCAGCATCTGGCCTGGATGAACCAAAATTATTAAATGTTGATGATGTGATACTGACTAAATACTCAGCTATTAAAGCACTGAGACTCGAGAACCAAGGAGGCAAGCAATTACTTTATTGTGATGGGTTTAGCTTGCCTAAAGGTTTGCAAGTAGCCGTCACAAAAGACGGGCATAGCTGCACTATTTATGGTGTACCGATTCAAGCACAAGCATTGACTAACGCATATATAGTCACAGCCAATCAACAGGGCCGTTCATTAGCTATAGTACCGATTCTAGTTAATGCATTGGTATTGCAAGAGTAGTGTTATTTATTTGGCCCGTTGTTACGGATTGACTCGGTAATATTCAATACTTCATCAAGATGAATACACGCTGCAGGATGTGCTTACGCCCAAGGTGAGTGTATTACTGCAACTAAATTAGTTAATGTTGGTGGTACCCGCTACATGCATTTGTTTATCAACGCAGATATAGGGTAACTTGAGAGACTCTAACCAGGACTTACCGTCTTCTTCACCTTTTAACATTGCTACAGTTGAACAACTGCCTGCAATTAAGCATTCACTGGCAATCACGCTTACGGCGCTTAATCCTTCAATGGGCCAGCCTGTTTTAGGATTTAAAATATGTGCATAACGTTTGTCGTCGACAATCATGAAACGTTCATAGTCACCACTGCTGGCAATCGCGCCTTGGCTTAAAGTAGTTGAAGCAATAGCGTTTTCAGGATCACGCGGATGGCGTATTCCTATTGTCCAGGGCTTGTTGTCCGGGTGTGGGCCTAATACTTTTATATCGCCGCCTAAGTCAACAATGCCTGCGGTGATACTGTGCTCGCGTAATGCTTGTGCGGCGGCATCAACAGCATACTCTTTAACATAGCCACCGAAATCGATCTCCATGCCTTTTTTCTTGAGTACAATATGTGGTCGCTGCCATTCTACTTGGTCCCAGCCAACTAAGTTGAGTGTTTGGTCGATATCGGACTGTGAAGGAATTTGGTTGGATTTAAAATTCCATACGCGACGTAATACGCCTGAAGTGATATCAAATAGGCCGGAGCTTTGTTTGTAAACCGCATTAGCATAATCAAGCAACAGTGCTGTTTCGCTGTCGACTTTAGTGCCACTTAAATTGCCTGCGGATTTATTGATGTTACTAGTGACGCTATCGCTACGGTAGCGAGAATATTTTTTTTCTAGGCGGGTGACTTCTGCATGCGCTTTTTTGCAAGCTGCTTCGGCAATTGTTTTGTCTGAAGTATATAGTTGAAACTCGCACGGGCTACCCATCGCGCGGAATGGAAAATGATAGATTTCCATAATTAATTAAATGTGTAATCTACTCCAAAAGTAAATAATGTGAAGTCAACTAAGCCGGGGTTTTCAACATCAACACTTTGTAATGAATACGACTTGTCGCTGATATATCTTTCGGCCGAGAGACTCACTGTCCAATCGTTAATAGTTTCTGCAACTTTTACACGGAATGATAATGCACCGTAAGGCGATAATCGATAATCACTTGAATAATAACCGTCAGACCTTACTGCTTGATAGAAAGGCTCGTAAAACTCAGCTTGCGTTTGACTGTAGTAACGCATGGAGTATTCGAAACTCCAACCTGCTTCAGTGTGCTTTAAGAATCCAACATCTAATGTGTGCGAGCGGATATTCCAGTCGTCATAATAAAAACGATAATCTGCATGTAAGGCTGCGCCAAACATTTCAGACCATCTTCGTAGTTGTGCCGACCACATATATTGGGTGCGGTCATCAGGGCGATTGTCTCTTAAGCCAGGTTGGGCCGAGTTAAATACTAACTTGTAAGGGTCAGATAGGTATCCGGAATAACGGCTTAGTGTTAACGTGGATTGCACAACAGTATTTTTATTAATGACTTGTCCAATACCAACAAAGCCAGTGACATTTTCTTTGTCTTCCTTATCTATTCTGCCTGGGTCAATAGTGGGGTCATCTGTAGGTTCAACTTCGTCAAATGAAGCCGCGATGCCAGCACGTAAAGTTGTTGATTTATTCGCAAGCTCGCGTGCAACTGACACGCCTCCGAACACAGCCTGGTAATCTTTTTCTTTGGAGAAACCAATACTAGGTGAGATGGTATATTTGCCTTTGTATATGTCTAATTTAGCGCTTGCATCAAAGCGTGCGTCATCAATAGTTGCCCCACTCATAACCTGCTCAGGGTCGCCATTGGCATTGGGTTGAACAAACCATGGCGAAGCGCCACTCATTGTTTCATACGCACTGTCCACAGTTAACTGTACAGTATCGTTAATTGGATACACTACACTTACTTGACCGACTTCAATGTCATAGCGTTCTTGGTCACCCAGGCCTGAGAAATTACTACTGCTTAATCGGTCTTCATCGTATTTTGATATGCGTGCACTCACGCTAGGCGCATTGTCGGGTGCGCCAGCCGCTTCTACCGTTTTGTTGTAAACCGGTAAAGCAAAGGCCGCAGAGTAAAGTGCCGCAACAGTAGGGCTTAAATTGAGTTTGTTATTGGCCATGGGTTTGATTCTAGTTGCAGCCGCAACCACCTCCTGCAGAGCCGTATCCACCTGCCGCCGCTTCTTTGGCAAAGTAAATATGCTCACTCAAGGTGTTGGCTAATGGGTCAGGTGACCATGACATTTCTTTCTTGGAAAGTGTGCCGCGTTCCCAGGGTTTAACTGTTGTGCAGCCAGAAGAAATAATCAGCGCAAATATTATTAATGTGAGAGTAATGAATTTATTCATTTGCCTGCTCACAGTAATTTTTCAATTTCAGCTTTAATTTTATTTACGTCACCAGACTTATAGCCACTATGCACATAGCGGATAACGCCTGATTTATCGATCACATATGAAGTAGGCATTGCATTGACGCCAAATGACTCCGGTATTACACCATCTTGATCAGCCAGGATTTTATATGTGACGTCTATTTTGTTAATAAAGTCTTTAGCGTCCTGTGGGTTTTCATCTAAGTTGATTGCGAGGACTACTACATCATCGCGTCCGGAAAACGATGTTTGCAGGCTTTCAAATTCAGGTAGAGACTTTAAGCAAGGTGGGCACCATGAAGCCCAAAAATCAACAAATACCACTTTGCCTTCTAGATCAGTGTTACTGACAGTTTCAGCACCATTTAATGTACGTGCACGAAACGAGGGCGCATCGTCGCCTACGCTGGCTGAATAGGCAAACTGCGCTGCTAGTAAGCAAATGGCAGAGAAAAGAAATACCTGAAATGTTTTAAACATGGTTAGAATCCTCACTGGATAAACTATGAAATCGAAAGTAGATCGTGGTTTTATTTGTGACTGTGCTCACAATAATTGAGTTGTTTATTTATGTTATGTGCGACTAAGACGAAGCGCGTTAATTAATTGATTATCTGCGGACTTATTTGTAGACCTTTAGTAAGGCTATTTAGCGGTGCAGTTTATCGGTGTTTTTATACCACTAATCTGAGGGTGTGTTAGTTACTTGGTATTATGTTGAGTGGTACCTTGTAAGTCAGGAAGTTATAGGTCTAGCCATAATTTAAGTGGCTTACGCATGCCAGCAATTTTGCATCCTTGCTGTCCGTAACCATAAGGAAATAAGCTATAAATATATTTGCGAGTGGCTTGTTCTTTGCCGATGGCTTGCTTTAGCTGTTTTAAGATGGTGCGCAGTTCCGGCACTGTGCCAGTATCAGTGTAAAGTTGGCGAATCATATAAATAACGCGCCAATGGTCTTCATTTAATTCCAGCTGTGTTTGCTGGGCAATATAGCGGGCAACATCTTCGCTCCAGTCATCCGGATCAAGTAAGAAACCATCTTCGTCAGTTGCTAGTTCCATTAGTGGCTAATACTTCCTTGAGTGACACGCTCATATTGCTGCAAGTCTTTTAATGTATGGATGTTATTGTAGCCAAATTTTTCAAACTGCGTGCGTACAGTTTTTGCCTGTTGGTAGCCATGTTCAAGTAACAAAGTGCCGCCGGGAATTAAATACTTAGAGGCATGTTGAATAATATGGTAGAGATCAGAGAAACCATGATTGCTGGAGAATAGTGCAGAGTGGGGCTCAAAGGCTTGTACGTTTTGTTCAATATTAATGTCATCGGGTGAAATGTAAGGCGGGTTGCTAATAATTATATCAAAATTATATTGATTGATTTGTTTAAACCAATTGCTCTCAATAAAAAAAATATTCTTGCATTGGTGTTTAATGGCATTGAGTTGAGCGACTTGAAGACATAGCCGAGAGTTATCACTGGCAATAATTGTGGCTTTGGGAAGTTGCTTAGCTAGGGCTAATGCAATGCAGCCACTGCCGGTACCCAACTCAAGAATGTTAAGCTCAGGTTTATTTGCTATTGCCAGGCTTGCTTCTACTAGTAGTTCTGTTTCTGGACGTGGTATTAGCACGCCAGGTTCTACCTTAAGTGATAAAGACCAGAATTCTTTTTCTTGTGTGATATATGCCATCGGTTCACCCGTTACACGGCGTGCTAAATAATCCTGATAGTGCTGATAGCTTGTTGTGTTTAGCGATTCGTCACAATGAGCAATTAAAAATTCTTTATTTTTTTGACAAGCATATTCTAGTAGTAATAATGCTTCACGTTGTGGGTTGGCAATTGTTTCTGCGGTTATGCCACTAAGTTGCTTGTGACCTTCAGTGATGGCTTGCTGAATTGTAATCACGAGTTGTTTGGTGATGGTTAATCAGCGCTTAAGGAGGCTAATTGTTCAGCTTGATGTTCATTGATTAACGGGTCGATTACCTGACTTAAACTTCCTTGCATTAATTCATCTAATTTATACAGAGTAAGATTGATACGATGGTCTGTAACGCGGCCTTGTGGGAAATTATACGTACGAATTCTTTCTGAGCGATCACCACTGCCTACTAAACTCTTACGAGTGGCCGCTTGTTCTTCAAACTGTTTGGCTTGCTCGGCATCCAGTAGACGTGCTTTAAGTAGTGACATAGCGCGAGCTTTGTTTTTATGTTGTGAACGTTCATCTTGGCACTCTACAACAACACCAGTTGGTAAATGCGTAATGCGAATTGCAGAGTCAGTTTTATTCACGTGTTGCCCGCCGGCACCAGATGCCCTGAAGGTGTCAATGCGCAAGTCTGAAGGATTGACATCTATATCTTCAATCTCGTCTGCTTCTGGCAGAATGGCGACCGTCGCTGCAGAGGTGTGTACCCGCCCTTGGGATTCGGTTTCGGGGACGCGTTGTACACGGTGGGCGCCAGATTCAAATTTCAGTAGTGAGTAGGCGCCATGGCCAATAATGCGTGCAACAATTTCTTTATATCCGCCATGGTCTCCTTCGTTGGTATTAATGACCTCAATTTGCCAACGTTTTTGTTCTGCATAGCGTGAATACATGCGAAATAAATCGCCTGCAAAAATAGCTGCTTCATCGCCACCGGTGCCGGCGCGTATTTCGATAAATACATTACTATTGTCCAGAGGGTCTTTGGGTAACAATAATTTTTGTAAATCTAATTCAAGGGTTTCTTGTTGTTTTTGTAATTCAGTAATTTCTTGTTGTGCCATTTCTTGAACGCTAGCATCGTCATCGCTGAGCATTTCTTTAGCGGTTTCCAAGTCTTCAACGCTTTGCGAGTATTTACTAAACGTTTCTACCACTGGTTCAAGCTGAGCATACTCCATGGAGTATTTGCGGAATTGATTTTGATCTGAGATTACATCCGGGTCCGCAAGCAAGCCGGCAATTTCCTGGTGACGTTCTTGCAAGGATTCAAGCTTGGCAACAATTGAATCTTTCATAATTGAATGAGATTAAAAAATTATTATCTAAAGGTCGCGAGT
>JGI12316J14372_10002486_pt1 | contig 19741 bp, 17 predicted proteins | sample MarCyaLeptolynsp_FD_14372 | JGI IMG/M metagenome (IMG submission 14372) | reverse complement strand
TTGTCGTACCGTACCTTTATATATAAAGGTATGTTGACAGTATCGCAGCTTGAGTTGATGTACCCAGATATTTTAGAGCCTGATTTTGAGTCTGCGCTGGCGCTCGTGCATCAACGTTTTTCAACCAATACATTTCCTGCCTGGCGATTGGCTCATCCATTCAGATACGTTGCGCATAATGGTGAGATTAATACTGCTCGTGGTAATGCCAACTGGATGCGTGCAAGAGAATCACTGTGCCAATCAGAGTTATTTGGTGACGATTTAAAGAAATTATTTCCTATCTGTATCGAAGGTGGTAGTGACTCCGCAACGTTCGACAATGTAATGGAATTCTTGCACATGAGTGGAAGACCATTACCGCATGCTATTTTAATGATGATTCCTGAAGCGTGGAGCGGACATGAAACCATGTCTGCAGAACGCAAGGCATTCTACGAATATCATGCATGTATTATGGAGCCGTGGGATGGTCCTGCATCGGTAGCATTTACCGATGGTGAAGTTATCGGTGCGGTACTTGATCGAAATGGTTTACGTCCTTCGCGCTACTATGTCACTAAAGATGACATGGTGGTGATGGCATCTGAAGTGGGTGTGTTGGATATTCCACCTGAGAACGTACTTATTAAAGATCGTTTGCATCCGGGGCGTATTTTCTTGGTTGATACCAAGCAGGGCCGGATTATTGATGACGAGGAATTAAAACACCAGTATGCAACGGAACATCCGTATGCTGACTGGTTGGCTAAACATTTAGTCGCGGTTGAAAATCTACCCAACGCTAAACAAATTCACGGTACTGATAACGACACACTACTACAACGCCAACAGGCGTTTGGTTACACACATGAGGACTTGCGCGTATTGATGGCGCCCAAAGCGGCCAAAGGTGCTGAGCCTGTCGGGTCAATGGGTTCGGATACTGCATTAGCTGTGTTATCAAATCGCTCGCGTCTGCTTTATGACTACTTCAAACAACTGTTTGCTCAAGTTACTAACCCTCCTTTGGATGGCATACGAGAAGAACTTGTTACCCAGGTCGCAGTGACGGTCGGTGCAGAAAAGAATTTATTGGAGCCTGAAGAACAAAGTTGCCGCCAAATTAAATTATCTTCGCCAGTGTTAACTAACGAAGAGCTTGCACGTATTCGTGATGTTGACTTGCCCGGTTTAAAAACAGCGACGGTAGAAATTCTTTATCCGGTTGCAGAAGATGGTGACGGTTTAGATAAGGCATTAAAAACAGTATGTGAACAAGTCGATGCTGCCATTGCTGCGGGTAACACTAATATTATTTTGTCGGACCGTGGTATTGACGAAAATAACGCGGCTATTCCTGCCTTGCTGGCAACCGCGGGTGTGCATCATCATTTGATCCGGAATGGCTCGCGTACCAAAGTAGGTTTAATACTTGAATCCGGTGAACCGCGTGAAGTGCACCATTTTGCGGTGTTGATTGGCTACGGTGTCGGTGCTGTGAATCCTTATTTGGCGTTTGAATCCCTTGGCGATCTTATTGGTAAGGGGCACATTCCACAAATGGAGCACAGCAAAGCAGTTGCCAACTACATTAAGGGCATTAACAAAGCGCTAACAAAAATCATGGCTAAGATGGGAATCTCAACGGTTCAATCTTACCGTGGCGCACAGATATTTGAAGCAATTGGACTGAATAAAGAATTCGTCGACAAGTATTTCACCTGGACCGCTTCGCGTATTGGTGGCATCGGTCTTGAGGAAGTTGCCGCAGAAGTCAGTGTGCGTCATCACAATGCATTTCCTGAACGTCCGTCTAAAGAGCCTGATCTCGAGTGGGGTGGTGAATACCAGTGGCGTCGTGATGGCGAATACCATTTATTTAATCCGGAAACAGTTTTCAAACTGCAACATGCAACCCGCTCTGGACAGTATCAGATTTTTAAGGAATACACCGACCGCGTTGATAATCAAAATGAACATCTAGCAACATTGCGCGGGCTATTTGAATTCAGTGCTGACCGCAAGCCGGTACCATTAGAAGAAGTTGAGCCAATTGAAAACATCATGAAGCGTTTTTCAACTGGCGCAATGTCATACGGTTCAATTAGCCAGGAAGCGCATGAAACATTAGCTATTGCCATGAATCGTATTGGCGGTCGCTCGAATACCGGTGAAGGGGGTGAAGACCCGGATCGTTTCACGCCCGACGAGAATGGTGATTTGCGTCGTAGTGCTATTAAGCAAGTGGCGTCAGGTCGCTTTGGTGTTACCAGTGAGTACCTGGTGAATGCAGATGACATACAAATTAAAATGGCCCAAGGGGCTAAACCAGGTGAAGGTGGGCAGCTCCCAGGAACTAAAGTCTACCCCTGGGTAGCAAAAGTGCGTCATTCAACTGCAGGTGTAGGTCTGATTTCGCCACCGCCACATCATGATATTTATTCAATTGAAGATCTGGCGCAATTAATTCATGACCTGAAAAATTCAAATCCTGAAGCACGTATTCATGTGAAATTGGTAGCGGAAGTAGGTGTTGGAACCGTTGCCGCAGGTGTGGCCAAGGCGCATTCTGATGTTGTACTTATCTCTGGTTACGACGGAGGTACTGGTGCATCGCCGATGAATTCATTAAAGCATGCCGGCCTGCCGTGGGAACTTGGTGTCGCAGAAACGCAGCAAGTGTTGGTACAAAATGGTTTGCGTGATCGTATTGTTGTGCAAACGGATGGGCAACTCAAAACCGGTAGAGATGTGATTATTGCTGCTTTGTTAGGTGCTGAGGAATATGGTTTCTCAACTGCACCTCTGGTGGTTATGGGCTGCATTATGATGCGCGTATGCCACTTAAATACTTGTCCGGTAGGTGTTGCAACCCAGAATCCTGAGTTGCGCAAGAAATTTGCCGGTCAGCCAGAGTTTGTTGAAAACTTCTTTAAGTTTATTGCTGATGAAGTGCGCGAATATATGGCGCAATTAGGTTTTAGAACCATTGATGAAATGATTGGCCAGGTCGAAGCACTAAACATGCGCAAAGCAGTCGACCATTGGAAAGCAAAAGGCCTGGATTACTCCACAATATTAATGAAGCCTACACCACATGCTGGTACTGAGCTTTATTGTATTAATAAGCAGGATCACGGGTTGGAGAAGTCATTAGATATGACTGCACTCGTGCCACAATGCAAACCGGCGCTTGAGGAACAAAAACCGGTTGATATTATTTTGCCGGTGCAAAACACCAATCGCAGTGTTGGTACGATTTTAGGTTACAACATTACCAAGCGTTACGGTGGTGAAGGGTTGCCTGAGGACACCATTCGAGCCCACTTTAATGGTTCGGCGGGAATGAGTTTTGGCGCCTTTGTCCCTAAGGGTGTCACCATGACTTTGGAAGGTGACGCCAATGACTACCTGGGTAAAGGATTGTCTGGCGCCAAAATTATAGTGTTTCCACCGAAGCACTCAACATTCGTGCCGGAACAAAACATNATTGTTGGTAATGTATGTTTTTATGGTGCCACTTCTGGTGAAGCCTATATTCGCGGTATTGCCGGTGAGCGTTTCGCGGTGCGCAATAGTGGAGTTAACGCCGTTGTTGAAGGTGTCGGTGACCATTGTTGTGAATACATGACGGGTGGACGTGTAGTTGTGATCGGTTCAACTGGAAGAAACTTTGCCGCAGGAATGTCGGGTGGTGTCGCTTATGTGCTGGAAGACAAAGATAAGTTTGATATCAGCTGCAATAAAGACATGGTGTTGCTAGAAGAGCTTAATGAAGAAGATGCCAAAGCGGTAAAAGAAATGCTTACTAAGCACGTTGAGTATACTAAGAGTAGTGTGGCGCAGAAGATTCTTGCTGATTGGTCAAGTTATCAGTCTAAGTTCATAAAAGTGATGCCGGAAGATTACAAGCGAGTGCTGCAGGCAATTAAGCGTGCCAAAGCAGAAGGCACCTCGGTTGATGAAGCAGTCATGGAGGCCGCTCATGGGTAAAGTAACAGGATTTTTAGAAGTTAAAAGAAGCAAACAACCATATCGTCCGGTCGAGCAGCGTTTATTAGACTGGAATCAGGTAATGGCACCATGGCAGCCAGACCCGCTAAAAGAACAAGCTGCACGTTGTATGGATTGTGGCATCCCTTTTTGTCATCAAGGCTGTCCGCTAGGTAATTTGATTCCTGATTGGAATGATTTAGTTTATCGAGATCAATGGCAAGACGCTATTCAACGTTTGCATGCAACAAATAACTTCCCAGAGTTCACCGGTACTTTATGCCCAGCACCTTGCGAGGGTTCCTGTGTGCTTGGTATTAACGATGATCCTGTGAACATAAAGGCCGTGGAACTTTCAATTATTGATAAAGCCTGGCAAGAAGGTTGGATTGAGCCACAAATCCCAGTTGTTAAGACCGGCAAAAAGGTTGCTGTAGTAGGTTCAGGGCCAGCCGGTTTAGCTGCTTCACAACAGTTAGCGCGTGCGGGACATGAAGTTACGTTATTTGAGCGTGATGATCGTATCGGAGGTTTGATGCGTTATGGCATTCCAGAATTTAAAATGGAAAAGAAAGTACTAGATCGCCGCCTACAGCAAATGCAGGCTGAAGGGGTGACATTTAAAACCAATGCGCATGTAGGTTTTGATATCTCAGTGGATGAGCTGAAAAAAGATTTCGATGCCATTTTGTTAACTGGCGGTTCCTGTGATCGCCGTGATCTACCTATTGAGGGTCGTGAACTTAAAGGTATATACCAGGCAATGGAATATTTGCCTATGCAAAATCGTGTTTGTGAAGGTGATAGCAAGCCGGATAATTTTATTGATGCTAAAGACAAGCATGTAGTCATTATTGGTGGTGGTGATACTGGGGCTGATTGCCTGGGAACGGCGAATCGACAGGGTGCCAAGTCTGTCCATCAATTAGAAATTATGCCTAAACCACCTCAAGCGCGTGCGGAAGATAACCCCTGGCCAGAGTGGCCACGCATTTATCGTGTAGCGTCTGCTCATGAAGAAGGTGTTGAACGTTTGTATTCAGTTTCTACGAAAAGATTTACAGGTGATGATGCCGGCAATGTAAAAAGTCTTGAGNTGGTACGTATGCAAATGGTTAATGTCGATGGCCGTGCTACAGTTGACGGAGGGCGTCTGCAACTTGAAGAAGTGCCTGACAGCCATGAATCTATTCCAGCCGACTTGGTATTTTTAGCCATGGGATTTGTTGGACCGGAAAAACCAGGCATGATTGAGCAGTTGGGTTTAGAACTGGATGCACGTGGTAATGTGATTGCTGATCGCAACTGGATGACAAATGTTGATGGTGTGTTTGTTGCCGGTGATATGCAGCGTGGTCAAAGCCTGATTGTATGGGCGATTGCTGAGGGGCGTTCTGCGGCTAAAGGTGTAGACGAGTACCTTATGGGTGAGAGTGACTTGCCTGCACCCGTTAAGCCAATCAGTTTTAACTAATTACTGCGTAGCAGCTACTATTTATGAGCACACTTAAAGTAAGTGTGCTGAGAAAGTCTTGCTTGAGTTGCAGCTCATGTAATTTAAACCGCTTGACCGGCAGCAACTGCCGAAGCCCATGCCCATTGAAAATTAAACCCTCCTAAGTGTCCCGTAACATCCAGTACCTCACCAATAAAATAAAGTCCTTTCTGTTTGCTGGCTTCCATTGTTTTAGAAGAAATTTCGTTGCAATCAACACCGCCAAGGGTTACTTCAGCGGTACGATAGCCCTCAGTCCCAGCGGGTGTAAACTGCCAGGTGTGAAAATGCTGAGCGATGTTGCTGAGGTCAGAGTCAGCAAACTGAATAATAGGCGTGTCATTAAATTTTGGATTTGGAAACCATAAATCAATTAGCGTTTGTGCAATGCTCTTGCTTAAATATTTAGCAAGCATATTTTTTAGTATCAGCTTTGATCCTTGTGTTTTATATTGTTTTAATTCCTCTAGTAAATTAATTTTAGGCAATAAGTTAATGCTAACTATAGCGTTAGGTTTCCAGTACGAAGATATTTGTAAAATAGCGGGCCCGCTAATACCTCTATGGGTAAATAATATATTTTCATTGAAGCTTCCCGTTGCACGACACTGACGCTTCAATTGAATTGCCGCTTAATTGTGATAGTTTAGTTAGAGTATGAGGATTAGCAGTAAAGGGAACTAAAGCTGCTTGAGTGGGAGTAACAGCAATATTAAATTGTTTTGCAACTTGATAACCAAATCCACTTGCACCCATGGTTGGTATAGAAAGTCCACCGGTGGCAATAACTAAAGAATCACACTGGCAAGTGCCGAAGTTTGTGCTTAACTGAAAGTATGACCCGTCGAATTCAATATGGTTTACTTCACACTTGGTTCTGATTTTAGCGCCTGCTTGTTGGCACTCGCTAATTAACATGTTAAGAATATCTTTGGCTTTGTTATCACAAAATAACTGGCCCAATTTTTTTTCATGGTAAGGGATGTTGTACTGGTCTACTAAGGCAATAAAGTCATAAGGTGTGTAGCGGGATAATGCTGATTTGCAAAAATGCGGGTTATTGGAAATAAAGTTACTTGCTTGAGTGTGAATGTTGGTAAAATTACAGCGCCCTCCGCCAGACATTAAAATCTTTTTGCCTACTTTATTGGCACGGTCAATAACTAATACACTGCGTCCACGCTGTCCCGCTACTGATGCACACATCAACCCAGCAGCCCCCGCACCAATAATCAATGTGTCTATTTTTTCTGGTAACAATGATTTTTCTGACGTTGTCATGTATACAGTTCAAGTATTATTTATAAGGGAGTATTTAGCATGCCGTATGTCAATATTAAAGTAACTAATGAAGGTGTGACAAAACAACAAAAATCCCAGCTTATTCAAGGTGTCACTCAATTGCTAGAAACAGTATTGAATAAAAATCCAGCAACTACAGTCGTTGTGATCGATGAAGTTGAAACGGACAATTGGGGGATTGCTGGTGAGCAAGTCACCGAGCGCAGAAAAGTAGGCAAATAAAGGTTGAGTGATTTATTGCTTAATTAATGTTTGAATTGCCTGCTCAATATCAGCTTCAGTGAATTGTTTGTTGGGATTGTCGCCGGTGAGTCTGAATTGCTCTTCACCTTGCTGGTTATATATGAGAACGGCGGGGATACCTATGAGATTTAATTGCTCAAATGTATGCATAATATTTTCATCCATATGAAAATGTTCAAACGACGCATTCATCTTGTGTAAGAAACGATTGGCGGCATTAATTGATTCCGTGTCCTCTCTATCATCGAGATTCATGCTGATAAAGACAATGTCATTGTCTTTATAGCGCTGATGCATTTTGACCATTTCAGGAAAGCGTTCTATACAGCTAGTGCACCACATTGCCCACATGTCGACAACAACAACATTGGGTTGATAACCAGATAATTTACTGTTCCATTGGTCAAGTGTTATCGGCACCATGAGTGCGCCATCATGATTTGTTATGGCAACACTGGAAGTTACGCAAACTGATACTGCGAGCAGGCAAAGTGTAATAAATTTACTGTACATATTTCACTGTGCATCCATGCGCGCGTGTTTCGGCGACGGCAACAGCACTGCCTGCCAGTGTGGCTTGAATGGCGTCTCTGACATAATGTTCTGTGGGTTCACCGTTAATATGTTTAATGCTGCCGTTACCAGACATTTTTGCAGGGGAATTGTATAGTGCCCCCATATATATTAATTCACGTGCTTTATTGAAGATGAAGTATTCTGGTGTTCGGGTAGCGCCTAATGCTCGGCCCAAGTCCTGGCTTTCATCATATAAATAATCAAAATTATAGCCAACCTTGTTTGCGTGTTGTTTCATTGCTGGCATTCTGTCATCTTCTCTATGATTCATGCTTAACCCTATAATACGAACATTGCTGTCACTGAATTCATGGCTTAAAGCTACCAGGTCCTTATCCATGCCTTTTACCCATGGGCAATGGTTAGCAAGTGAAACAAGCACGAGGATATCTTCATCCAGGTCGCTTGAAGATAATGTGTCTCCAGAGGTTGAAGGTAAGTCGTTAAAAGCAGGTAATGTATCTCCTATATTCAGGATTGAATTATACTGGCCGGCAAAGCCTTGTGATGCAAATGAAAGTATTAGTGTAGTAATTACAATCTGGATCATTGATTTCATGTGTTACCCTCAACAGTGTTGGTGACTGGAAACAATTTATGAAGCTTTTCCGCATGTAATCATAAGTCTAGATCGGGCTGTAATCTAACCCATAAAAACTAATGATATTTATCAATAAGTGGCTAATCAAAAATCAATAATAATCGACTTTGGTAAAATATCCACGTCTTATTGCGGTTTGGCCGAAGTTGCTCTTAATTTTGCAGAAGCGCTTAATCGTTTAGCACCCACTGGCTTTGAATTTACTTATGTTGTCCCCAGAGCTTTGCGCGAAGAGTTTGATCAACGCGTTAGAGCTAATCAAGTGCTCACGCCAAGATACAAAGGGTTACATCGGATTCTTTATTATTTAACAGGGCGGCCGGGTTTCTTATGTGAGATACCCAAGCACGATGTTTATCACTACTTACATTTTTATTCGCCGTGGGGGCCGGATAGTATTGATAAAAATAGAACTTTATTAACAATTCATGATTTTCATGCTCTGGAAAGAACGCGTGCTAGAAAAAGATTAAATCTCCGTCTTGGTAAAGTGGCTCATTTGGCATTTATCTCAAATTTCGCTTTTGAAGAATATAACAAGCATATAGCCAATCGTGACCATATAACTCGTGTGATTGCCAATGGGGTCAAAATTCCTCCAAGTGTTAGTAGAGATTCAAGTCACCAACTGGAAAATAAACATGGCGAGTTTTTATTTACTTTAGGCGGCTTGAAGCGTAAAAATATTCATAGTTTGTTGGGCATGTTGCAAAAGGTGCGTCAGCGAAATTCATCCAGTCAGTTCAAACTTCTGGTTGCTGGCAGTATTAAAGATAAATATAAAAATGAATTGCTTGCTGAAGCTAAAGATAGACACATCACAGAAGCTATTATTTTCCTTGGGCAAGTGTCTGAACAAGAAAAATATCAATACTTGCAAGCCTGCCGCGCATTTGTGTTTCCTTCACTGCAAGAAGGATTTGGTTTGCCGGTGATTGAAGCATTACATTTTGGTAAACCCGTGTTTTGTTCAAATAAAACCAGTCTGCCTGAGGTGGGTGGAGACCAAGTTTACTATTGGGAAAATTTTGACTCGCAGTATATGGCTAATGTGCTGATTGAAGGCTTGGCAGATAATGATAGTGCGTTAGAAAAACATATTATTGCCAGGCAACACTATGCGCGTACTTTTGACTGGGACAAAAATGCTGAGCAATATGTAGACTTATATGCATCTATTATCGCGTCAGCGAAGTAGTTGCCTATTTATGTCTGTTTCTCAAGTGTTTCCATTTTCTGGTACTTAAACTACGTTTTAAGCGCGCGATTTTTTGCTGCCAAAAAGGTTTCTTTGGTGCTATGAGTTCTTGGCCTGAATAAAATGGCCAAAAATCCAACTTGTGATCTTGCATGCGTGCATGGCAAGCCTGGTCATATTCAGTGGGGAAAATCTCATTAGCAGGTTCGCCACCTGGGTGCAGAGCTTTATTGACAAATGTCATTTCCATTACATCGGGGACTTTATAACCATCAATAATAAACATACTGGCGTAGTTGTTAGCGTGCACATTCCAGCAATGAAAATAGTTAGTTATTTTTTTTAATACTGCTACTTTTTCTTCCAGAGTAACAGCAGGGTACATAGTGTTTACGCCCAATCCCGACAGATCATGCATTTCAAGAGCAATCTGATCACATTGCTGTAAAGTATCTTCTGGCATATGTAGAAAAGTTAGCCATTCGGCACCTTCAACGTCCATTTTTAAAAAAATACGTTTATCGTTATCACCGTTTTTATTGATGTGACTGTGCAAAGTGTCGCAATTGTCAGTCTTTTCATGGCTAATACCTTCTTGTGTAAAGCTGAAACCTGGTCGAGAAGGTGGCGGTGAAATAGTGAAGTCATATTGATGCACATGACTACCATATAGTTTGTGGAAGTGTTGATCAAAACTGTCATTATCTTCAATGCCGTAAGAATATAGGACAGTATCGGATAAATTTTGATGATCCATGATGACATAGCCACCATCACCCGAACAACCAATACGCTTACGGCGTGCGTTATTAACTTGTTTTGGTTGTAGTGTTGTTAGTAAATCAACAATTTCCATGTGTATTTTTTAGATTAATGCCAGCTCACAGATGATGTTTTTTTTTACTTCGCTAACCGGTTGTGCATACTACCATTTTAATCCATAAGATGAATCATGCTTATGATTCAGCGAAGAAAAATTTCTAATACACAAATACAGTTAGCATATGAAAATAAAACTAGTTGTTCTATTAATCGCAAGTCTATTGTTAGCGGCACCATTGCATGCCAGAACATTATATATGGGGCCAGGCCAGACTTATAAATCAATGCAGGAAGTACAGGACGTTATACAGGAAGGAGATATTGTTGAAATAGTTCCGGGCACCTATCGTGATTGCGCGTCATTTGATGTTGATAATATTACGATTCGACCAAAAGGTTGGCCGAATCACGAAGCTAAAGTCCGCTTTCAGGATGTTACTTGTGAAGGCAAAGGCATTTTTGTAATTACTGGTGATAACGTGCGTATTGATGGTCTGGAATTTATCAATGCTAAAGTGCCTGATTTAAATGGCTCAGGTATTCGCTTTAATGGCAAACGTTTGTTTGTATTCGACTCTTATTTTTACAACAATGAAGTAGGCATCATGACTGGTGACCACCCTGAGGCTGATATTTTTGTTACTAAATCAGTGTTTGAGAGTAATGGTAAACCTGCACCGCGTTGGGGGCATGGTCTGTATGTTAATGGAGCTAAACGTTTAAAAGTTACTGATTCGTTGTTTATTAAACAAAAAACCGGTCATCATATTAAGTCTAGAGCTATTTATACCGAAGTCATTGGTAATGAAATCGCTGATGGCATGGATGGTAATGCAAGTTATTCTATTGATATAGCTAATGGCGGCTCGGTGCTGATTGAAAATAATGTTATTCAAAAAGGCCCGTTAAGCGATAATATTACCACGGCTATATGCATAGGCTGTGAGGGCGGTACTAATCCTGGTGAGACAATTATCGTGCGCAATAATAAATTTACCAACGATACATCGTCGAATAGAGTCGTGTTTTTAAGAAATCTGACCAGTACCAAAGAACAGGTTGAAAATAATACTTTTGAAGGTGGCAAGGTGAAGTTAATTTCAAACGACTTTGCCAGTTAATTATCTATTTATTGTGTTGATAATAATGCCAGAGAAATAAACTGCCAGCGCTTCTCCAGGGGGCCCAGTGGTTAACAAGCGCGCGTGCCTGTTTGGGGGTTGGTTTGTCGTCCAGTTTTTTGAGTTTGGCTAAAGCCATTTGTAATGCTAAATCATTAGCCGGGAATATATCTTTGCGGCCGAGTGAAAACATTAAATATATTTCTGCGCTCCACTCCCCAAAGCCGTGCAGTTTGGTGATGTCCTGAATAGCGTTGGCATCACTCATTGATAGTAACCTCTCGGGGTCGAAGTCTCCTTTTTGAATTGCTTTAGCCAGCCCTTTTATATAGGAAACTTTACGCTCAGAAAGACCTGCTTTCCTTAGTGTGCTTGAGCGTTTCCTGCTGACACATGCGGGTGTTATCTCGTCCAGACAGGCATGCACTCGTTGAGTAATCGATTGTGCCGCTTTGGCTGATAACTGCTGGCTGATAATAGTGCTTACCAGTGTCTCAAATCCTGCAGCCTGTACTCTGGGCTTAGGATAACCGTACAGTTTTATTGCCTGTTTCATTTCACTGTCATTTTTAGCAATTTGTGTAAGCCCGCGCTTGATTGATGTTTGATTCATGAATGTGTGATCTGATTTTTAAAATGATGAAATATTTTTCTTAATTTACGGTCTACTAATGTATCAATAATAGGACTAACGAGTGAAATATGTTTAAAGTTATTTTAACTTTTTTTTTGATGCTCTGTAGCATAGGTGTTCATTCAAATATCAATAGGCTTGCGGTGGGAGAATTTTCTCAAATGGATCTGTCTGGCTGGGATGAGAAGTCATTTAGTGGCACAACTGATTATAAGATAGCTGGTGAACAAGGACAAAAGCATTTACAGGCAAATGCTAATGCAGCAGCTTCTGCGTTATTTAAAAAAATTAAAGTAGATTTGAATGAAACCCCTTACTTGAATTGGTCCTGGCGAGTGGATAAATCTCTTAATCCAATTAATGAGCAAACCAAACAAGGGGACGATTATGCTGCGCGTATTTATGTGATTGTTAAGCGTGGTTTGACCCCCTGGAAGACAAATGCTTTGAATTATGTCTGGTCGAGTAACGCGCAGCCGCCTGTTTCCTGGCCCAATGCTTACACTGAAAAAGCGGTAATGATTCCATTGAGGAATCAAAATGACGGTGATTCCTGGAAAATTGAAAAAGTAAATGTGAAGCAGGACTTTAAAAAACACTTTGGCCTGGATATAGACCGTATCGATGGTGTTGCAATTATGACTGACACTGATAACTCGCAGTCACAAGCGATTGCGAGTTATGGTGATATATACTTCTCGGCTAATTAGAAAGACTACACGCGTTTGAGTTAAGTTTAGCGCTATTGCCTAGGCTGCGCCTGCTTGGTTCTGTTCATCAAACATATTTTCGAACTCGTCTTCTTCGGATGTATGTTTTTCTCCCGCATGTGAAAAGAAGTTCATTAGTGAGTTCATCTTATTGGCCTGGTCGAAGAGTTCGCCACTGGCTTTAGTCGTATCTTGCACTAAGTTGGTATTTTTCTGCGTCATCTCGTCCATTTGGTTGATTGCAGCGTTAACCTGCTCAATGCCCAGTGATTGCTCTTGATTGGCGGATGCGATTTCAGACATTAAATGGTTAACCTGAGACACAGAGTTAACGACATCTTCTAATACTTTACCTGATTGGTCGACTAGGCTGTTTCCAGCTTTAATTTTGTCCACACTATCTTCAATCAGGTCTTTAATTTCTTTAGCAGCAGTGGCACTGCGTTGTGCAAGGTTACGCACTTCTGTGGCTACAACTGCAAACCCGCGGCCTTGCTCGCCTGCCCGAGCCGCTTCCACGGCCGCATTAAGTGCGAGTAAGTTGGTTTGGAATGCAATTTCATCAATCACATTAGTAATACTGGCAATCTTATTGCTGGATGCGTTGATTTCGTGCATAGCTTCGATAGCCTGCTTAACAACAGAACCACCATGCTGGGCTTGTTCAGTACTTGTGCTTGAGAGCTCGCTGGCTTCTCTGGCATTTTGGGCGTTATTTCTAACCGTGCTGGTCATTTCTTCCATACTGGCAGCGGTCTGTTCCAGGTTGGCAGACTGGGTTTCTGCGCGGTGCAATAAATTATCTCCGACACTGGTAATTTCTTGCGAAGAATGTGTGATGACATTTGATGCTGAACGAATTTGTTGCACCATTTGCTCTAGATTGGTCAAAGTGTCATTTATGCTCTCACGTACTTCTGCGAATCGGCCTTCATCTTGAGTAGTAACGTGATTGCTTAGGTCGCCGTGTGACATTGATATGACGGTACTTGCAATATCATCTAAATTACGCTCAACGACTGTGATCATGTCATTAATGCCATGACTTAAGCGTTCAAAGAATCCAGTTTTATTGATGAGGTCAATTCTTTGGCTAAGGTCACCTGCTTTAGCGGATTCGACAATAGTGTTGATTTCGTTTTCAATTCTGTACTCAGCCGTATGATCTTGCCACTCAATAATCAGGCCTAAACGTTTGCCAGCATCATTTATAATTACTTTGAAAATATTGTCTCCCAGATTTATCTGCAAATTTTCTTGTTGAGTAATCTGGGAAAAGTCCACTTGCCTATTGGCCTGGGCTAATAGAGGCTGAATTGATGTACCGTTTGGATTGCTGCAATCCAGGTTTGGTATAAGTGTTTTGATTTCATCCATCGCATTTACAAATAATGTTTCTACTGTCGAGTTACAGTCGACAATTTCCAGTTCATTATTGGTCAGCATCAAACTTACGCTGGCCTTATCTAGTGCACTGCGTAACGAGGTGTTGGAATTTATTAAAGCTAATAGATCATTGACTAAGTGTGCATATTTGTTAGAAGCAGATACTTTGCTGGATAGATCCTTGTTGGTGATGACATTATCTAATGTTGATATCACTTCCATATTGTCAAATGAAGTATTTAAGTTCTCGCAGAACTGTTGGGTAATCTGATAAATAATCACGCCGAGCACAATAGATTCCATAACAGCGAATACGGCATGGATAAAGATAATATCCAGACCAGTTCCGTAGTTAAATAGTGTTAAGGGTGAGCCAAGTGCAGTGATGTTTTCACTTTGACAGTAATTAATAATTAAGTGGTGTATTAGTATGGTAGTCAAAGCAGAGACTTGTGGCAGGATGTCTTTGTAGCGGGCTAGAATGGCTAGGGCAACAAACACATGGAAGTGCATTTCAATTCTGCCTAGGTTCTGTTGTATATAAATGGCGGAAAACATCATGAAGCATGCCGCCACTATGAGTCGGAAATATACAGTCCCGGTTAAAGCGCGCTTGGCCATGTATGCAAAAGCACATATTACAGCACCGCCAATAAATCCAAACAAATACATGCCGTGTGCTAACCCCATTGCGGTTGATGCAATGACCCAGTGGGCAAGCAGAATTTTCATCATCATATTATCTGCGACACGATGATCGTCAAGTAGTGATGTATTAATTTTATCGCTGTGATTAAGTAAGTTTGGGTTGTATATTCCAAGCATAATATTTCTCTGTTAGACAGGGTGATTGATTAAATGGTCGAGAAGGGTTTTTTTATTAACATCGTTCTTGAAAACTTGTTCAAGCTGCCATCGATTATCTGATGCTTCAAATAAATAGATAAATCCGTTATGGCTTTTTATTTCTTCATTAGCATCGAATGTTTTAAGCGCTAGTGATGTATAAAATTCTTTTGTATCACTTGATTTGGCAGAATAAGCTTCAAAGTCTTTATGAAAGCTTTTTATGTAAGTGCGTGAGAGTTCTTGGGGCATGTCGCGTCGAATATTGACAAAAATGATACCTAAATCATCTTTGGCTGTTGTCTTTTGGTATTCCAGATAAGTTTGTCGTAGTGTTGATAGGCTGAGAGGGCATGCCGATGCGCAATCAGGAAAGCCTCCAAATGCGAGTATTCTTGAATAGGGCGTTGTTTCAAGAAAAGGCAGCTCAACAACTGCGTTACTTTTTAATGGCACGAAGGTAATCAATAAAGCTAACAGCGGCAGCATAGCAATATATGCGAGCCCGATGATTCTTGTTTTTTTTGTACCACGTTCCATGGGTATCTATATTCCTTGCTGATAGTGTCCGTTGGCTAAACATTAGCAACGCTATCGGATATACCGACTCACTCTCTGGTATCGAGTGCTGTAGGAAAAACTTTAGTCTGGTAGTGAGTTGTTACGGGAGAAGAGCAGTTGCAAGGGATAACTGGTAGAAAATCATGTATAGGATGAGGGGCTAGCCATTCAGCTCGATAATGGATGTTTCAGGCTGCTTGGGATGGAATCTGACCACGATACTATTTTGCGGCTGATGTTTTTTTAAAGCCTGGTTTGCTTCGTGTTTGCTATTCGTCCAGTCCATTAATGGCACTGAATGGCTGTATTTGCGATCATAGGCGAAATATTCATAAGTAATGCGTGGGCGATATTGCCGCACTGGTTTTCTGAGTAATCTTTTATGGTCGCGATAATCTAATTTTGCATCCTGAATATTTCCTTTAATAACTTTCCAGTAGTTAGTTTTTGATGATGATTGCTTGGTATAGATAGAATCTACAAATGGTAGGCTGCGCTTAGCATTGGCGTAAATAATTATGCTGGAAATAATGAAAAGGACAAATATCAGTCCTAAAGAAATCCAAAGAATGGTGATGGGTTCCATTATCTACCGCCAGCGAAATTACATTGTTTATTTGTTGTTGGTGGCATATTTTAAGATTGCTACCACTTCATCAGGTGTTTGCGCCCAAGCCATAGCGGCTGCGTCAACTTCTTTTAAAGGGTGAATAATATTTTCATCATGTAATGTCACATAGGGTTTACCTAGGGCAGCACAAAACCCGGCATCGAAGGCGGCATTCCACTGTTTGTATTTATCACCAAACCTGACGATGGCAATATCGCATGCTTCTATTAATGTCTTAGTGCGGATAGCGTTAACTTTTGATGATTTGTGATCCCGCCAGTAACCTTCGCTAGCAGGTTCAAGCATGTCGCCTGCAGCATCACTGGCTTCATGGTCTGTGACTGCAGAAGTGAAACTGATGGGTAAGCCAAGTGATTGGGCGCCTTGTTTTATTTGTTCGCGCCAGTCAGTATGAATTTCACCTGATAGGTAAACGGTCCAATCCATTTTGGAAGATCTCCTTGATTTGTATTTTATGAGTTGCGTATAAGTATACGCGTGATTAAGGCATATTTGGTTTGTAGTGGTTCAAATATTCACAGCATTCCTGGTAGTCGCCGCGGAAAATGATGTTATCTGCGCGCCTGGTGAGCTGTGAGGTATACATAGGATCGTAATAATCATCCAGTAATGGTTTTAACCAGGTTAAATGATTTTGTATGTCGCGCTGTGACCTATGTTTGGCAAGTGCTTGTTGCATGCTCTGGGATAATATTTTCCAGCGATGTGAGCCAAGACGTTTGCTAATTCTTTTCAGGCTATTCAATAAGTATTGTGAAAAATAGCCAAATGCATCATCAGGGTTGGAATGAATTGATATGAATTCATTTTCCATGTCGATGACATATTCTTTTAGTAATTGCTGAAGGCGTGTATCAAACGTGCTTTCAACAACAACGAGTGGGGAGCAACGCATTTTGCTGAAAATATTTTTTGGAATATCGACACTGCCAATGAAACGGCTTTCATCTTCTAGTGCTATGGTTTTGTGTCCATTTTTTTGTGCGTGTAAAAAATCTAATGCTACTTGATTTTCAAAATTAATCTGGCTGCTCTGTGCGGTAGCATGTGCGCCAAAACTGGAACCTCTATGATGTGCGGCACCCTCAAGGTCAATGCCATGAGCAAGATGTTTAATGAGTTGTGTTTTTCTGCAACCTGTGAGGCCACCCAGTAAAATGAAATTAAAATACTGGTGGCTGCTTGCCAATTGTTTAATAAGATAGTGTCTAAGCGCTTTATAACCACCTCTTACCCTGGGTATATCCACGCCTGCATCATGTAGCCATTGTTGTGTGATTTTGGATCTAAGTCCACCACGAAAACAGTATAAGTACACATTGTCATGTTGCTTGGTGTAATTTATCCACTGCTTAACACGTTGTTGTTTGACCTCTCCATTAACCAGTTGGTGGCCATATTCAATGGCTTGCTGCTGACCTTTGTTTTTATAGCAAATACCTACCTGGTGACGTTCCTCGTCGTTAAGTAAAGGAAAGTTTGCTGCGCTTGGAAAAGCCCCTTGATGAAATTCAATAGGTGCACGTACATCAAGTAGTCCCGAATTGTTTAGCAGGATATTTTCGTAATCATTGCTTTCGCTGGATTGCATTTTAATGCTTGCTACTATTGATTTGATTTATTGAGTAAGTATACAGATGATTGTATACAAAATAACTAGATGTCTTGTGCGTATAATAATATGGTATCAATTAATGTTGAGAGTGAATGTAATTACTGTGATGAAAGTACTGCGTGTCATCAGTTGTGTGCTGCTGCTATTTAGTTCGCATAGTCATGCCGGAGATGCGCTTAATAAGTTGTATGGCATGTCATCGGCTGCCATTTTACTGGTTGATACAAAACATCGTGAGCTTATTGCAAAGCAAGCAAGCCAAGCGTTAATACCGGCATCTACGGTGAAATTGATTACTGCGCTGGCAGCATTGGAAAAGTGGGGGCGTAAGCACCGGTTAGCAAATATCACAGCTGATGACAGTTACTTTGACCAGATAGTAAATTCTAGTGATCAAAGTAGAACTAATAATCCTTATGATGCTGTGGCCAGTGCGCTAGCAGTTAACTTTAATACCATTGAGCTGGAAGTATCGTCGAATGGAATCAAAAGTGGCGAGACGCAAACTCCTTTAACACCCATGGCGCAACACTTGGCGCAAGGGCTTCCCGTGGGCAAGCACCGTATAAATTTAGGCTCAGCGAAGCGCAGTCCCGAATACTTTATACAAGTACTTAGTAGCAAATTGCGTAGTGCAGGAGTGACTGTTGGTAATAAAAATGAACGGCCAAAACCTTCGCTCGAGGATGCTTCGCTTCTATTTATACACTCAAATACACGACCTTTAGAACAAATTGTCCAGGCCATGCTTGAGTATTCAAATAACTTTATTGCTAACCAGCTATTCTTATTGCTTGGGATTGAGCAGTATGGGGCGCCGGCCAGTTTGCAGAAATCTCGGCAAATGCTGGCCGAGTATCTTGCTAAAGAATTCAACTGGCAAAATTATGTAATTAATGACGGTTCAGGTTTATCAAGATTCAACCAATTAAGCGCTCATCAATTGGTGGATGTTTTGGATAGGTTTGCGTCTTACCGCGATCTAATGCCGCAGCAAAGTTCTCAAATATATGCCAAGTCTGGCACGCTGAAAGGTGTGAGTTGCTATGCGGGTTATGTATTTCGCGACAATGAGTGGCAAACATTTGCTCTACTGATAAACCAGCCTGTGCGATATCGTTTTCGTGAGCAACTGGCCGAGGAGTTAGTATATTACGATGGTTGATCCTCTAAACGATGTATTTTATATATAAGTCTTTGTTTTATATAAAGATATGTCTATTTGCAAGTCATTTAGAATGAGTATCGTCTAATATCATGCTAAATAGCTACAAAAGTCTTTAGTGTTAGTTCCTGAGTTGTAGTATTATCGCGCGGCCAAAGGAACTGGGCGTGCCCTCCTTAATATCGAATATATTATTTAATTTTTAAAGATTACTGTTATGACTGACTTATCTAAATACCGAAATATCGGAATTTTCGCACACGTTGATGCGGGTAAAACGACTACCACGGAACGTATTTTGAGCCTTACTGGCAAAATCCACAAAATCGGTGAGGTCCACGATGGTGAAGCGACCACTGATTTCATGGATCAAGAGCGTGAGCGCGGAATTACTATTCAGTCAGCAGCAACCAGTTGTGAATGGGATGGCCACCGATTAAATATTATTGATACGCCAGGACACGTTGACTTTACTATTGAAGTGTATCGATCACTTAAAGTACTCGATGGTGGGGTCGGTGTTTTTTGTGGTTCCGGTGGTGTAGAGCCACAATCAGAAACTAACTGGCGGTATGCAAACGATTCTGAAGTCGCACGTATTATTTTTGTAAACAAGCTAGACCGCTTGGGTGCGGATTTTTATCGCGTGGTTGACCAGGTAAAAGATGTGCTTGGTGCCAATCCATTAGTGATGACATTACCAATTGGTCGTGAAGATGACTTTACGGGCGTGGTTGATTTGCTCACAAGAAAAGCGTGGGTGTGGGATGGATCCGGTGATCCCATGAAGTATGAAATTCAAGACGTGCCTGCAGATATGGTGGACGATGTAGAAACATATCGCCAGGAATTGATCGAGA